>ERZ1643249.424-NODE-424-length-48546-cov-8.527686_pt1 | contig 48546 bp, 49 predicted proteins | sample MGYA00579263_ERZ1643249 | MGnify/ENA primary metagenome ERZ1643249 (study PRJEB29033, sample SAMEA4952264) | chicken gut metagenome | biome: Broiler Chicken; feature: Gastrointestinal Tract; material: Caecum | place: Ireland | collected 2018 | study: Broiler...
GAACAGCGTTCTCCTTTGTCTGGGGTGTTCAGAGGGGATAGAGTTCCCCTTTGACCGGAAGAATCCAAAGAAACCGGCGGTTTCGTGGCACACGACTTTCCCTTGGAAAGTCTAGTGTGTTATACCTTTGTGGAGCAGATGGCAGCCGGAAATGTAGCACACCCTGGAAAGTGTGGCTATTTCTGCCCCTGTACACCCTGGGGCTGGGCTGGGTGGTTCCGGCTCTGATTGGGGTATGTGTGGGACTGCTGCCGTTTTGGCCCATGAATCGAAGCAAAACATGCTGATAAGCACCCAAATCAAAGAGGCTGCGACAAACAGCTCTTTCAAAGTTTCAGGCGTCACATAGACGATTAAGACATCTTTTTTGTAAAAATTCATTCCTATAGTATTTTTGCCCAAATACCCACTTCCCCCCATATCCTGGCATATCGCCCTTCTTCTTTTTGATAAAGTGATAAAATGCTAAATTTTTATCTTGCAAGGTCCATCGGAAAGTTTCCGATGGACCCTTTTCTTTGGTTATCCTCCACACTTTATGCGCACAATGGACAAAATTGTAAGAATCGGCCATGAATTGTCAGAACACGATTGACAGGGGTAGGCCCCAGTGATAGATTAAACATCAGTTGAATGAATACATATGCATATTTTTACAGGAGGCTGTCATGGTTCCTTTGAAATCTCTACTCAGCGCAGGGTGTGTGCTCTGCCTGCTGCTCTCCGGCTGTTCCCAGCCCAGCCAGACCACATCCCCCGGCACGGCGGTGTCCGATTCCGCCAACACCTCCAGCCAGCCCACCAGCACCCCTGGGGTGGGCAACGTCATTGGCGGCGACGACTTCGCCCCCATACCCGGCGACGCCGTGGACGAGGAGGCCCGGGGCAAGCTGCGCATCACCTACAATGGCAATGAGAGCTCGGTGCACTACATCACTTCCGTGGATCAGCTGCCCGCCTATGAGGAGCTGAAGGAATACGACGAGGACTACTTCCAGGACCACGCCCTGGTAGTGGTCACCGAGTCGGTGTCCTCCGGCTCCGTGGATGTGGAGATCGACTCCATCCGCCAAACTGACACCGGAAACCAGGTGGTGCTCTACCACAGCGCCCCCGGGGACGATCAGGCGGGCACCGCCGACATGGCCACTTGGCTGCTGTGGGCCGAGGTAGACGCTGGGATTGAGGGCACCTGGACAGTGTCCAACCCCGCCCTGTCCTCCGATGCGGTGAAGTACTGACCATCGGCGGGAGTTCTATTTTGTTTGTACCAAGGAACGCCAGACAGAGCCTGGGCATATACCCTTAGGGAGAAGAGAGAGGATAGACGCCCTGGCCCGGTTTCGTGCAGACCTTTTGATACAAAAATATACATAAGGAGGATACCAATGAAACGCATCAACAAAGCACTCAGCCTGATGCTGACGGCCGCCTTGAGCTGCGCTGTGTTGGCGGGCCAGGCCTCTGCCGCCAGCGGCGACGCGCTGTGGGCCGATGTGGACGAGACTTCCGGCGAAGTCGTCGCCGTGATCGAGACCAACGCTGTGGTCACCGACGGCGTCATCGACGTGACCTTCGACGCAGACAAGCTGACCTATGTGGGCTGTGACTTTGAGGGCGAGAAGGACCAGTACTCCCAGTACGTGGCCATGTACGCCGTCAATGACACCCAGGCTGACCAGGGCGTGCTCAAGATCTCTTGGGTGGCCCCGGATACTTATCAGGCCCAGGAGGACCTCACCGCCCTGTTCCAGGTGAACTTCCAGGGCACCGACGTGGCCGCGGACGACCTGACTGTCTCCGGCACCGCCAACGACGCCCAGGGTGAGGCCGTGGCCGTGGGCCAGGAGCCCACCGAGCCCGCCCCCAGCGCCAACCCCACCAACACCCCCGAGGGCGGTGACGACGGGGACAACACCGAGCGCCCCGAGACCGGCGACACCGCCAACCTGACCCTGTATGTGGCCCTGGTTGCCGTGTGTGTGGCCGTCCTGGCCGGCTTCGGCATCTACGCTAAGAGGAGGGCTGCAAAATGAAACTGAACCGTTTGTTGGCCCTGGTTCTCTCCGGGAGCCTGGCCCTTTCTGTCACCGTGGGCAATGCCCCCTTCGCCTTTGCCGCCAGCGCGGACTCCAACGAGACTTCCACCTCCCAGACCAACGGTGTGGAAGTGGAGCAGCTGGACGGCTCCGACTACGACCTGGACCTGACCCGGGACGACGCCGTGACCCAGGACAATCTGGACGACACCATCGCTCCTGACGAGGATGTGCGGGTCATCATTGTCATGGACGGCGACTCCGTGGTCTCCGCCAACAGCGCCGCTGTGTACTCCAACGACACCGCAGCCCAGATGGAAGAGATCAAGGCCGCCCAGGACAAGGTCATCGCCGACATCGAGGAGACCGCTCTGGACGGGGACGACCTCACCGTGTCCTACCAGTACAGCTGGCTGGTCAACGGCGTGGCTGCCACCGTGCCCTATGGCAAGCTGTCCGACATCGAGTCCGTGGACGGCGTGGACCAGGTGGTCATGCAGACCGTGTACGAGCCCTGCTCCACCGACGAGACCACTTCTTCCAACATTGTCTATCCCCGGACCATCTCCGACGGCCAGATGATTGGCCGTGAGGACACCTGGGCCCAGGGTTACAAGGGTGAGGGCATGAAAATTGCCATCATCGACACCGGACTGGACACCGATCACCAGAACTTCGCCGCTCTCCCCGACGAAGTGCTCACCGACACCAGCCTGACCCAGGCCGACATTGACGGCGTGCTCACCAGCCTCAACGCCTATGAGCGCTACAGTGGCCTGACCAGCGCCGATCTGTACTACAACACCAAGGTTGCCTACGGCTTCAACTACGTGGACAACAGCCTGGACATCACCCATGACAACGACACCGAGGGCGACCACGGCACCCACGTGGCCGGCATCGCCGCCGCCAACAAGGTGGACGAGTCCGAAGTGGTGGGTGTGGCCCCCAACGCCCAGCTGATGGTGATGAAGGTGTTCGGCGCCAACGGCGGCGCCTACACCGAGGACTGGGTGGCCGGCATGGAAGACGCCATGATGCTGGGCGCCGATGTGATCAACATGAGCTTGGGCTCTGACTCAGGCTTCACCACCGACGTGGACTGGGTGGATGAGGTGTTTGACCGGGTGGCCGAGACCGGCACCGTGCTGTGCATCTCCGCCGGTAACTCCGACACCATGGGCCAGGGCAACGCCTGGGGCACCAACGCCAACCTCACCTCCAACCCGGACAACGGCGTGCTGGGTACTCCCGGTGCCTACGCCAACGCCATGTCTGTGGCCAGCGTGGAGAACGCCTACTACATGTCCGACTACATCACCGTGGGCGACAACTACAAGATCGCCTATCAGAACGGTGGCAGCGGCGTCAACGCCCCCCTGAACACCCTGGCCGACACCCCCTATGAGGTGGTGGTTGTGCCCGGCACCGGCACCGTGGAGGACTTCGCCTCCGTGGACGTGTCCGGCAAGATCGCTCTGGTGCAGCGCGGCGTCATCGCCTTCACCGAGAAGTGCCAGAACGCCCAGGACGCTGGGGCTGTGGCCTGCCTGGTGTACAACAATGAGAGCGGCACCATCATCATGGACATGACGGACAGCCCCGTCACCATACCCTGTGCCTCCATCACCATGGCAGACGGCGCCTACATCCTCTCCGCTCTGGAGGAGAACCCCGACCTGACCCTCACCGTGGGCGCGGACCAGACCCTCATCGCCAGCGACACCGCCTACCAGATGAGCGACTTCTCCTCCTGGGGCGTCACCCCCTCCCTGACCCTGGAGCCTGACATCACCACCCCCGGCGGCAACATCTACTCCACCATGGACGACGGCACCTACGGCCTGATGAGCGGCACCTCCATGGCCGCCCCCAACCTGTCCGGTATCTCCGCTCTGGTCAAGGAGCATGTGATGTCTGAGGACGGCCTGGGCAAGGCCGACGGGGCTGACACCAACTCCCTGGTGCGTGCCCTGCTCATGAGCACCTCCAAGCCCCTGGTGTACCAGAATCAGGAGGGCCTGTACTACTCTCCCCGCAGCCAGGGCTCTGGTCTGGCAGACGCCTACGGCGCTGTGACCACCCAGGCCTACCTCACCGTGGACGGCTGCGACGTGCCCAAGGTGGAGCTGTACGACGATCCCGACCAGACCGGCAGCTACAACTACTCCTTCAACGTCACCAACTTCGGGGACGCCACCCTGTTCTATGACCTGAACACCGTGGCCCAGACCGAGGGTGTGAACTCCGACTACGCCGATCAGGGCTATCTGTTCATGTCCCACTCCCCCATGGCTCTGGCCGCCTCCACCGGCGAGTCCACCTCCGCCATGGCCCCCAAGTTTGACGTCACCGACAGCGGCGTGTGCGACTCCCACGACGCCTACTGGATCTACCGCTCCGCCGTGGCGGGTGCCGCCATGGACGAGAACTGGACCGACGTGGAGTTCCGTTACAACACCAACGGCGATGACGTGGTAAACGACGCCGACGTGCAGTCCTACCTCAACGCCCTGGTGGGTCTGGACTCCGACACCGACCTGGCCGCCCAGGTGATGGCCGTGGCCCCCGGCGCCACCGAGACCGTCAACGTCAACGTGACCCTGGCCGACTCCGACCGCACCTACTTCGCCGACAACTACCCCAACGGCGGCTATGTGGAGGGCTTCACCTTCCTCACGGCTCTCAATGCCAATGGCACCGACCTGTCCCTGCCCTACCTGGGCTTCTACGGCGACTGGACCGACGCCCCCATCTTTGACGGCGACAACGACAGCCCCGACACCCACGGCTTCTACTGGGGCGACGACAGCATTATGGACTACAGCCAGTACATCAGCGCGCTGTGGACCAACATCGGCGGCCAGACCTCCGGCTGGGTGCCCGGCCTGAACCCCTATGTGGAGGAGGCCTTTGATCTCAGCCACGTCTCCCTGTCTCCCAACGGCGACGGCAACGGCGACTATGTGGACGATATGTACATCTCCCTGCTGCGTAACGCCGCCACCCTCACCTTCACCTACACCGATACCAACACCGGTGAGGAGTATTTCAGCCAGACGGTTGACCACGTGCAGAAGAGCAACTACGTGGCCGGCTACGGCATGTGCGTGCCCTATGTCTATTCCTGGTACGGCACTCCCTATAAGCTCACCGACGCTGAGGGCAACACCCTGCCCAACAACACCAACGTGACCCTCACCATCTCCGCCACCCTGGACTACCCCAACTCCCCCGTGGAGGAGAAGTCCGTGAGCTTCACCGTGGACACCACCGCCCCTGAACTGCTGGGCACCGAGCTGACCCAGGAGGACGGCAAGAGCCTGCTGACCCTGACCTTCTCCGACAACCTGTCTGTGGCCGGCATCAACTTCTGCAACAGCAACGTGACCAACATCTACGCCCAGTACGCCGCCGATGACGCCCAGGCCACCGTGGACGAAAACGGCAACCGGGTGTGGAAGCAGACCTACGATGTCACCGGCATGGGCGACCACTTCACCCTGGCGCTGGGCGACTACGCCTTGAACGAGTCCTACTACTCCATCAAGGTGCCCGGCAACGACATTGCCCTGGACGACACCCTGCTGTATGGCTACCGGGTGGCGGACAACGAAATCAGCGACGACTCCCTGTACGGCTGGATTGGCATGGACCTGAGCGGCGAGACCGTGACCGCCACCGCCTGCTCCAGCGAGTACTACATGGACTACGCCCTCACCGCCGCTGAGCAGGTGGGCGGCTACATCCTGGCCGTGGACGCCAACAACAAGCTGGTGGTCATCCAGCCCGGCTACTGGGATGAGCGCACCGAGATCACCGATCTCAGCGTGGGCATCCGGGACCTGGCCTATGACGCCTCTACCCAGACCCTGTACGGCCTGACCAGCGACACCCGTCCCCAGCTGGTGACCATCGACATGATTTCCGGCCAGCTGGAGTACGTCAACGCCGACAACAACCTGGCCTCTGCCACCGCCATCACCTGTGACGACCAGGGCACCCTGTACGGCATCTATGGCCCCAGCTACGGCAGCCAGCCCGCCGAGCTGCGCACCATTGACACCGCCTCCGGCGTGTGGGGCGAGACCCTCATGGGCGGCGAGGGCAGCGACATGCCCGGCTCCTACTACGGTCAGTCCATGACCTGGAAGGACGGCACCATCTACTGGGCCCAGTACAACATGCCCAACTTCGGCTCCTATGGCCAGCTGTACGCTCTGAGCCAGGATGAGTCCGGCACCTGGACCATGGACAACTGCGGCGCCATGGCCGGCAACGCCGAGGTGGTTGGCCTGCTGTTTTTGGACACCAACCAGCTGGAGTGGCCCGACACCGACCTCCAGGCCCTGAAGGTGTCCCCCAATAAGGTGGCTTTGCTGGAGGGCAACTCCGCCACCCTGGCTGTCACCCCCGACCCCTGGTACTGCGACACCCAGCTGACCTGGTCCACCAGCGATGCCAATGTGGCCGTGGTCAATGAGGGCACGGTCACCGCCACCGGCGTGGGCACTGCCACCATCACCGTCACCGACACCCTCACCGGTGTCACCGGCACCGCTACCATCAACGTGGTGGCCCCCGACAGCCAGATCAACGGCTTTGTCATCGCCAGCATGGGCGACGACGGTCTGGCCTCCCAGTGGACCACCTTCAACGCCAGCAACCCCGCTGACTACCAGACCCTCAACGAGACCCAGGCTCTGGAATACATGTGCGCCGAGTACGTCGGCGGCACCCTCTACGCCTACGACGAGCAGGGCAACTTCTACACCGTGGACCCCACCGACTACAGCTACCAGAAGGTTGCCTCCAAGACCACCTCTTACTCCATGAAGGACCTGTCCTATGACTACTCCACCGGCTACCTGTACGGCCTGGCTCAGGACGCCAACTCCGGCGCCACCGACCTGGTGACCGTGGACACCATGGACGGCCAGGTCACCAAGGTGGGCACCCTGGTGGACTCCTACAACGAGCCCGCCTGCGCCTTCGCCGTGGACAACGACGGCCTGGTGTACTTCGTCACCCAGGGCTACGGCTTCCTGTGCACCTATGACGTGGACACCCAGACCACCGAGAACCTGGGCCTGACCGGCTGCTACCCCGCCGCTTACAACCAGTCCATGGCCTTTGACCATGACACTGGCGAGCTGTACTGGTCCGCTATGACCGCCACCCAGTTCGACCTGATGTACATCGACCTGAACACCGCCGCCGCCCTGGACCTGGGCGCTGTGGACGCGGGCAGCCAGATCGTGGGCCTGCACATTGTGCCTGAGAACGCCCCCGAGACCCCCGAAGTGCCTGTGACCAGCGTCACCACCACCAGTGACAGCATCAACATCCTGGAAGGTGCCTCCAACGCCATGCCCGTGAAGGTGGAGCCCTCCAACGCCACCAACCGGAACGTCCAGTGGACCGTGGCCGATGAGACCGTGGCCACCATTGAAAACGGCATGGTCACCGGCCTGAAGCAAGGCACCACCACCGCCACCGGCACCCTGGGTGAGTTCACCGTAGAGGTGACCATCAACGTGCTGGTCAGCTCCGGCGAGATGCGCGGCTTCGTGCTCCAGGACCTGACCACCATGGCCATGGGCTTCTGGCTGAGCGAGATGGACTATGACCTGCACAACCCCGGCGACGCTGACGCCCTGTATGCCTCTGACTACGACGTGTACGCCGCCACCTACTACAACGGCAAGGTGTACGCCTACGGCGAGAACCCCCAGGCAGAGGACTACCAGACCGACGGCATGCACTTCTTCGTCATCGACGCCCAGACCGGCAAGATGGAGATGGATGTCACCGGATACGACTACTTCACCAACCTGTGTGACATGACCTTCGACTACACCGACGGCGCTTTGTACGTGGTGGGCAACGCCAAGAACTCCACCGGCAACTCCACCCTGTACACCATGGACACCACCACCGGCCAGCTGTATGCTGTGGCCGCTCTGGACCGCTACGTGGTAGGCCTGGCTGCCGACGAGAACGGCACCCTCTACGCCGTGGACTTTGACGGCAACCTGTGCACCATGGACAAGCGCACCGGCGAGATCACCGTCATCGGTGACACCGGTGTGGACCCCTGCGGCTACCAGTCCCTGGCCTTCGACTTCGACACCGACTGCCTGTACTGGGCCTACTCCAACGTGTACTCTGACCCGTGGGCTGGCATCCAGAACCGGGATACCGCTGTGTATGTGGTGGACACCACCGACGCCTCTGTGGTGAAGGTGGGCGACACCGGATGCATGCTCTCCGGCCTGTACTTCCCCACGGACAACGAGCCCCAGGTGCCCGACACCGTGAAGGCCGACAGTCTGGTGGTCAATCCCACCTCCCTGCTGCTGAACAAGGGTGAGACCGCCCAGCTCTCCGCTCTGGTGCTGCCTGTGAGCGTCAGCCAGCTGGAGGGTGTGAGCGAGGTCACCTTCACCTCCGACAACGAGGCTGTGGCCACCGTGGACCGTGAGGGCAACATCACCGCCGTAGGCCTGGGCGTGGCTCAGATCACCGTCTCCGCCGGTGACCTGTCCGTCACCTGCTCCGTGTCCGTGGTGGACGACACCGTCCAGATGTACGCCTTCCACCAGTCCGGTTGGGAGACCACCAAGCTGCTGGACCCCTCCGAGACCCTGGAGGAGGCCGTGTCCGACACTCTGGGCTTCACCATCGCCCAGGCGGTGTACAACTCCGACGACGGCTATGTGTACGCTCTGGATGAGAACAATACCCTGTACAAGCTGGCCCTGGACCTGAGCTGGTCTGAGACCCTGGGCACCGTGGACACCCAGGATGCCGACATCCTGGATCTGGCCTACAACAGCTACAACGACACCCTGTATGTGCTCACCACCTCTGTGAATGCAGAGACCATGGAGACCACCTACACCGTCCAGGAGCTGAGCACCGAAGATGCCACCCTGGGCCAGGCCTACCCCGTGTCCCGGGACATCGACACGCCCGTGAGCATCGCCTTCAACAGTGCTGACACCTTCTACGTGTACGACGCCTTCATGGACTACATCTACCTGTCCACCCTGGACGGCACCACCGTCACCAGCGTGCTCTGGGCCCAGCAGTCCATGAGCGCCGATGCGGACACCTTCTCCATGGTGTACAGCCAGACCTATCAGCGCTTGTTTATCATGACCGTGGACACCTACTACGGCACCGGTGAGCAGACCCTGTACATGGTCGATCCCCTGTCCGGCACCATCACCCACCTGGGCGACGGCGCTTGGACCAAGGACGTGGTGGACCTGCTGCTGGTGGAGGGCGCAGCCCCCTCCCCCGCTCCCACCGCCGAAGTGAAGTAATTCACCTCAACTATGGCCCGGACGGATGTTCCGTCCGGGCCATGTCTTTTTTGTGAGAAAAACCTCCAGCGCTCCCTTTCTCCGTCTCATTCTTCCACAATACGGGAATCCCAGGATTTTTCTTTTCCATGTTAAAGTGATAGAAATTCCCCAAAATCTTCTCCCGGCCCCCACTGCCGCTCCCACCGACGCCCCCGAGACCCAGCCCACCGCTGTCCCGGAGGCCAAGCCCACCAAGGAGCCGGTGACGCCCCCTGAGGCCGGGGACCAGGCCCAGCTGGGCCTGTATCTGGCCCTGGCCGCCGCGGCCGCCGGGGACGCTCCGCTTATGCCCGATTTCTCCCCGATGAGAAATCGGGGAAAGAATCGCCAAAGGCGGGGCCTTCCCCCGCCTTGTGGAATCCACCCCGCGGTACTGGGGGGGCGTGTCAATGCAGTTCTGGAAGGGCTGGACACAAAAAGACCTTGAAAATTGCCGCATTTCTTGGATTGATGGGCGTAGGGGAGGGGCTTGCCCCTCCCGAATTTCCCAGGGCAATGCCAGGGTAGCCACGGGCCGGGCAAGCCACGGCCCCTACCACAGCGCAACAGGATAGTGCGGCAGAAACTCCCGGCGGCGGGAACGCCGCTTGGCCAGGGTAGGCCCGGCTGTGGAAACCACCTGGCGATAGGGCCAGCTGCCCCGTGTGGCCTGGTGTAGTGGCAGAACTAGGCGTCACAGCAAGGGTCACGGGCCGAACATCAGCTTGACGCAGACCCAGCCTCGTACCCAAAGGGAGGTCCTTAGGGGGGAACGCCCTAAGTGGCTTTTCGTCCATTTTGGCCACTCAAAATGGACCCCCAGCGGGCAGCGTTTTCCTTGACAATTTCATTCTACAGTTGTAGAATACAGTTAGATACTACAAGTGTAGAAGGAGGGATACCATGAGCCACACCATCCGCCGCTTACCCGACACGGAGCTGGAGGTGATGCAGGCCCTATGGGCCAGTGACACCCCCGTACCCCGTGCCCAACTGGAAGAGCGCTTGGCCCAGACCCACCCCATGGCCACCACCACCCTTCTGACCCTGCTGTCCCGGCTGAGTGAAAAGGGCTTTGTCCGGGTGGACAAGGAGGGCCGCAAGAGCCTCTACGCCCCCCTGGTCACCCGGGAGGACTATCTGGCCGCCCAGAGCCGCAGCTTTATCCAGAAGCTGTGCGGGGGCAGCCTGTCCACCTTTGCCTCGGCGTTGTGTGACAGCGGACTGAGCAAGGAGGAGCTGGAAGAGCTGCGGGAGCTGTTGAAAGAAGGTGAGTGAGTATGCTGCGCATCATTCTCATTTCCGTGATGTCTCTGGCGCTGACCGGGGCTATTTACCTTCGTTTTGACCAGCAAGTGGGGAGCGATGGCATCCAAAGCCTCAATCACGCCCCCACCTACGCCCCCTATTATGCTCCCTTTCTCCTCCCCCTGCTTTTTCTCCTCTCCCCCATCGTGTTCACGCCCTTTTTGGGCCTAACCGGGGCATGGGAGGAAACCTTGTCCCTGTGTGCCGGGCTATTTCTCCACGTTAGCCTCTATTATCTGGTGCTGTTGGCCCTGCGCCCTGTGCTGGGGAAACGTATCACTGCCCGCACCGGTGCGCTCCTATGGGTCATCCCCAATCTGCTCTTTTTTACCCTGCAACAGCTATGCCAGCCCTCCCACCCCCGGTTGGTGCTCTACATCCCTGACCCATGGCCCCAACTTTTTATAGGCGTATGGCTGGCGGGCATGGTGGGGGTGCTGGTCTTCCACATCGTCCAGCACCTGGGCTTCCGCCGCCGCATCCTGGCCCCTGCCGTCCCCGCCACCGACCCCCTGACCCGGTACATCTGGGAGGAGGCCCTGAAGGAGGCGGGCTTCCGCAACCCCAAATACCAGCTGGTGATCTCCCCGGAGGTGAAGACCCCCCTGTCCATCGGCCTTCTGCCCCGCTGCACCCGGGTGGTGTTACCCACCCGCTCCTACACCCGGGAGGAGCTGTACTGGGTCATTCGCCACGAGATCATCCATCTGGCCCGTCAGGACAGCTGGAACAAGTTCTTCCTCCTGTTCTGCACCGCCATCTGCTGGTTCAACCCCCTGATGTGGGTGGCCATGAAGGCCTGTGCCCAGGACCTGGAGCTGAGCTGTGACGAGACGGTGCTCCTTTTCGCCCACCAGTCCCAGCGCAAGGAGTACGCCGCCCTGCTCCTAAACACCGCCGGGGATGCCCGGGGCTTCACCACCTGCCTGTCCGCCTCCGCCGCCGCCCTGCGCCGCCGCCTGGAGCGGGTGCTGGCCCCCGCCGCCCGCTCCAGCGGGGCCTTCCTGGCAGGACTGCTCTTCTTCCTGCTGGCAATCAGCTATGGGTGGATGACCTTTTCCTATGGCACCGCCCCGGCCGCTCAGGTGCTCTACTCCGACCAAGACACCGCCCAGTATCATATTAAGGGCATCGAAGTCGCCCGCCTCACCGATGGAGCGCAGGACCTGGACTACGTTCCCACAGACCCCCAGGCCTTCCACGACTACCTGTCCGGGCTGTCCCTGTCCCGCCTGGCCGGGAATTACAACTTCCCCGATCAGGACTTCTCCTGTTTTCTCTTCGGCCCTGACAACGGCAAACTCATCGTCATCTCCCACCAGGTCATGGAAGTGACCGAGCTGGGCCCAGGGGCCGCCTCCACCTATTACTACCTGCCCCAAGGGGTGGACTGGGATTACCTGACCAGCTTGCTGGAGGTCTCCCCGGACTCTCTTGCGTAAAAAACCATTGCATTTTGGAGATATTTGGTGTATCATCACAGATGCAATCAAAACACAGGGGAGCTTGTGAGGCAAGCTGAGAGGAAGCCGTATCGCTTCGACCCTTGAACCTGATGCGGATCATGCCGCCGTAGGGAGTCATATGGAACCATTGTGACCAGGAGACATCCCCACAGGTGTCTCCTGGTTTTGTACACCTGGACAAAAGGGGGGAAATGGGCATCCACGGTAAGTCCGTGGCGGGCTGAGGGGGAGCGCCCTGGGCCTGTATGACAGCGATGGGAAGCCGTGTTCCGGCGTGAGAGGAGACCAGTAAGTCTCGACCGACCATTTTACGTTCTTATGGAGGGCGTCGCTGTCTCATGCCGTTTCTCCCGGAACTGTTACGAGGTGTAACCAAGATGAAAAATACCAAAGTTCTCAAGCTGACCCTGGCGGGCATCCTGTGCGCGGTGGCCGTGGTGGGCAGCATCTTCTCCTTCCCCGTCTTCGGCAGCAAATGCGCCCCGGTGCAGCACATGGTCAACATCCTCTGCGCCGTGCTCCTGGGCCCCTGGTATGGGGTGGCGGTGGCCTTTGCCGCCTCTCTGCTGCGCAACCTGCTGGGCCTGGGCACCCTGCTGGCCTTCCCGGGCAGCATGTGCGGAGCGCTGCTGTGCGGGGTGGTGTACTGGAAGACCCGCCGCCTACTGCCCACCCTGGTGGCGGAGGTGTTCGGCACCGCCATTCTGGGCGGCCTGTGCGCCTACCCCATGGCCATCCTCTTTATGGGGGCCAACGCCGCCCAGGTGGCCTTTTACGCCTACATCATCCCCTTCCTGGTGTCCACCGCCGGGGGCGCCATCCTGTCCGGGGTGATTCTCTTCTCCCTGGACAAGGCCGGGGCCCTGAAGGGCATGCAGCATAAAATTTCCGCCTGACTCCATAGTTGGAGGGCTTGCCGCTGATTGTGGCAGGCCCTCCCTTTTTTGTATCCGGGCGGAACATTTTCTGCTACAATGACACAGAGAATACACATCCCCCGGGTATCCTGAGGATGAAAGGAGGCGGTATCATGGAGACCCGTATTTTGATTGCAGAGGATGAGCCCCGTCTGCGGGAGGTTCTGTGCGACTACTTTGCCAGCAAGGGCGTCCGCCCCATCCAGGCGGAAAACGGGGCACAGGCCCTGGAATGGGCGGAAAGCCAGGAATTTGACGCGGTTTTGCTGGACATTATGATGCCAAAACTGGACGGGCGCAGCGTGTGCCGGGCCCTGCGGCGCACCCAGGACGTGCCCATCCTCTTCCTCACCGCCCTGTCCGACGAGGAGGACACCCTGCTGGGCTACGAGCTGGGGGCGGACGACTACATCACCAAGCCCTTCAACCTGTCGGTGGTGTACGCCAAGACCATGGCCCTCATCCGCCGCAGCCGGGGCAGCGTGCGAGCCGGGGACCGGATGGAGCTGGACGGGCTGGCCCTGTCCCTGTCCGCTCAGAAGGTGTACCTGGAGGGGCGGGACATCCCCCTCACCCCCAAGGAGTACGCCCTGCTCCACTGCCTGATGGCCCACCGGGGCCAGGTTCTCAGCCGGGAGCAGCTGCTGCGCCACGGCTGGGGCTACGACTACCAGGGGGACGACCGGGCGGTGGACACCCACATCCGCCGCCTGCGGGAGAAATTGGGCCCCTGGGCCGGGCACATCCGCACCGTCATCAAGGCGGGCTACCGATTGGAGGGGTGACCATGACAGACACCAAAAAACGCCGTCCCCGTGCCCGGCCCACCCTCACCGGGCTTCTGTGCCTGGTGGTGCTGGTGCCCTGGCTTCTCTGCATGGGACTGCTCACCGCCGTATTTGCTCAGCGGCAGGCAGAGACCACGCTCACCCAGTATGGCTCCCAGGCCTATGAGGCTCTGGCCGAGACCACCCTGCCCTGGGGCGGGGTGAGTGGCTGGCGCACCCTGGATATGCAGCTCACTTCCGCGCTCTTTGACACCCAGGGAACCTGCCTGGGGGGCAGCTGGGAGACCTTTCTTGCCTTTGAGTCTCTCACCCAAGAGGAGTACGAGGCGGGGGTGGAGACCTCGGGCCGCTACGCCCGGGCCACCCTGGACCCGGACCATCTCACCGACAACATTACCTTTTTCCTGGAGGGGGACACAGAATTCCAGCTCACCCACGCCCTGCGCCTGGAAGGGGTGCTGGAGGGGAACCAGTTCACCCCCGTCACGGTCCAGCAATTTTACCTTCCTCCCTTGGGGCCGGACTGGGGCGATATGTACCAAAACCCGGACGCTCTGGCCCCAGACACCCAGACCGTCACCCTCTACACCACCAACTTCCACCTGTGTACCGCCCCGGAAACCTCCCCTCTCACCTACCGTGGAACCAAATATGACAGCCTGGCCCAGCTGGTGCAGACCATAGGCCCAGACTATATCGAGAAGTGGGGCACCTTCTCCCTGTGGTCCGGGCCCAACCTGCTGGTGTTGAGCGTGGCTCCCGCAGACCAGGGATTTCTGGTCTACGGGGCGTGGAGCTGTCCCTGGCTGCAAGCAGCTCAGCAGCTGTGGTGGGTGTACCTGCTTACCCTGGGGCTGTGCGTGGTGGTCATCGTGGGGCTGCGACGGCTTCTGTGCCACGAGCTGCTCTCCCCCATCCAGCAGCTGTCCCAGGCCCTGGACACCCGGCAGAAGTGGTTGCTGCTGCGCCCCAGCCAGGTGTGCCGCTGGCAGGAGGGCCACAAACTTCAAGAACAGTTCCAGGCCCACGGGGCCGAGTATCGGGAGCAGAAAGACGAAATTCAGCGGCTGAACCAGGCCCTCACTTTTGCCCAGGCCGCCGAGGAGCACCGCCGCATCTTCACCAGCCACTTGGCCCACGAGCTGAAAACCCCCTTGGCGGTGATTCACAGCTACGCCCAGGGGCTGCAAGAGCACATCGCCGAGGACAAGCGGGAGAAGTACCTGGCCACCATTTGCAGCGAGGCAGAGCGGATGAACGACATGGTGCTGGAGCTTCTGGACCTGTCCCGGCTGGAGGCGGGGCGGGTAAAGCTGCGCCGGGAAAATTTCTCCCTGTCCCAGCTCACCCGCTCCACCCTGGAAAAGCTGGCCCCCTCTCTGGAGGCCAAGGGGCTGCGGCTGTCCACCGCTCTGGAGGACCCCGCCCCCGTCCTGGCCGACCGGGGCCGGATGGCCCAGGTGGTGGAAAACCTGCTCACCAACGCCGTCAAATACACCCCCGCCGGTGGGAATATCCAGGTGGAGGTGGCCCAGACGGACCACCATACCATGCTGCGGGTGTCCAATGACTGCCCGCCCATCCCCCAGGAGGAGCTGGACCAGCTCTTTGAGCCCTTCTACCGCCGGGAGGACGCCGCCCCCGGGGAGGGCACCGGGCTGGGGCTGGCCATTGTGCGGCACATTGTGCAGCTCCACGGGGGCAGCTGCCAGGCCAGCGCCACCCCCGGCGGGGTGGTCTTCACCGTGACGTTGTGAAACGTGTTGCCGCCGTCAGCCTGGCTGTCGGCAGACCGTTGTAGGGGAGGGGCTTGCCCCTCCCGAGTCCCCAGGGCAATGCCAGAAAACCAGCGGGCCGGGCAAGCCCGGCCCCTACGCCCGTTGATAAAAACCACTCTATCTGCACTAAAAGGAGGACTCCGGCCAGTGGGCCGGAGTCCTCCTTTTTACAGCTCAATTTTCACATGTTCCCCCTCATGGCTCTCCACCTCCACCAGGGTCCACTTGGGGTAGTGGCGGCGGAACCGCCGCCACGCCTTCATCAGCCCCGCCATCTGTTTTTGCGTGATGGGAACCCCCTTTTTCCGCAGGGCTGCACAGGCCACCCGGGCCGTCAGTCCATTCACCATCAGACCCGTGGGAAAGGGGATGTTCAGGTTGTGCTCCCCGTCTCTGACTATAATGCGCATGGGCTCACTCCACGAAGATGCGCACGGTGTCCCCCTGGGCGGACTCCACTTCCACCAGGTTGCCCACCGAGCCGCAGCGCACCAGATCCAGAATCTTGCCCAGGTCAATGCCCTTCAACGCGTCGGTTCCGGTAAACTGGGTCACATCCATCCCCATATCCATGGCCGCCTCCACCAGGCCCAGGGGCAGATTCACCCGCACCTTGTCCCCTTCGGCAGAGTCCACCACAATGCGCAGCACCATGTCCTTCAAGTCCTTGCGCTGCTCGGCGGGCAGCACCCGCACGGCAGGGACTTCCGGCTCGGCCTTGCCGGACAGCAGCTCGTCCACGCTCACCCCCAGGATTTTTGCCAGCTGGGGCAGCAGGGTGATGTCCGGGCAGGTCTGGTCGTTCTCCCACTTACTCACCGCCTGAGGAGTCACCCCCAGCTGCTGAGCCAGTTCGTCCTGTTTCAGCCCCTTGTCCCGGCGCAGGGCGGCAATTCTCTTTCCCAAAGTGGTCTCCATAACCATCTCTCCTTTTTCGTTTCTACCCTTACCTTACCCTCTGGCCCCGGAAAACGGAAGGGCTCATCCGTTGAGTGGCCCCCAATCCGCTCAACCAAATGGGGATTATCCCCTCAACCAACGGTTGATTGGGTGGAAATCGGCGTAAAAACGGGCTGCGGACCAAATTCCCGCAGCCCGTTTGCTCACTTTACTTTTTTCAGTGCTGCCAGCACCTTGTCCTGGCAGGGCATCCGCTCCCGGCGGGGAAAGGTGTGCTCAAACCAGCCCCGCAGCGCCTTGGCCTGGTCCACAGGCAGCTGGGACAGGTAGGGGATGGTGGCCCCCTGGGCCGCCATCAGGGTGTAGTACACCACCGGATTGTCCTTGTGCTCCAGGGGCTTTCGGAGAATATACTCCACCGCCTGGGGCCGCCCAGCCGGGTCCAGGTCCGCCAAGGCCGCCTCCACATCTCGCACCAGCTTCTCATGGCAGGGGTTGTCCGCCGGACCGCCCCCCAGGCCAAAGGCCCCGTCCCACAGCTTCCGGTTACGGTTCAGTTGGGCCACCAGGTCCAGATAGGCTCCATACAGCTGTTCCAGTTCTTCCATGTCCGTCACCTGCCGTTATCGCATCTTCTTCAGCAGCGCCACCAGCCGCCGCTGCACCGGGGTCTGCTCCCGGCGGGGGTAGGAGCGCTCATACCACCACTGTAGGTCCCTGGCCTCCTCCGCCGTCAGGTCCTTCAGGTAGGGCATCACCACCCCGTGCACCGCCACAAACATCCAGTACACCGTGGGGTTGCGCTTGTGCTCCAGGGGCTGGTGGAAGATGTACTCCACCGCCTCCCGCCGCTCGGTCTCCGGCACCTGGGCCAGGGCCGCCTCCACCTGCTGGACAAACTGCTGGTGGAAGGAGTTGGGGGCAGTGCCGCCGATGAGGCCATAGGCCCCCTGGAACGGTCGCTTCTGGTTCTGGGGCAGGGCCGCCTGCTCCAAATATTTCCGGTACAGTCTGAGTAATTCTTCCATGTCGTTCTCCCGCCAACTCCCTGGCCACAGGGTATTTTCTTCCATTGTAGCCGCTGGCCTCCCCCCTGTCAACGGTGGAATGTTTCCAAGGCGTAAACAAATTGTAACCATTCTTAACCCCTCTGTTGTTGTACCGGGGCTTTTGCGTCGATATAATAATGATATCTGAACCAAGGAGGTATTTGTATGCGTCGGACCCTGCTGTGTACCCTGTGCGTGCTCATGTGCATGGCGCTGTCCGCCTGCACTGCCGCCCCTGCTGCTTCCCCGGACCCGGCCTCCATCGGCTCCTCCAGCCAGTCTCTCACGGGCACCTGTACCCCCGACTCCGATGAGACCGACACGTTGCCCGACGTGTCCCGGGATATCCCCGCCTATCAGCCCGATGTGGAGACCCCCCTGTCCTATGAGTACGACGGCGCCGTCCTCACCGCCAACGGGCTGCGCCATTACAGCCTCCAGGGCTATTCCATCGTCTATGACCCCAACCTCTTCACCCGCCAGGGGTGGGAAAACGGGGACGCCTATCTGATCAGCGAGGGCAACTACCTGTCGGTAAACCGTCTCAACGGCATGGACGCCGTCACCCTCCGCCAGGGCCTGATCCTCCAGGAGGAGATTCCCGACCTGGGCCAGCAGGTCCAGGTGGGCAGCGGAACCTACACCGCCCACACCCTGGTGGTCAGTCCCCAGGACGGCATTTACCGCCAGTTCTGGATTCTGGAACTGGGGCCCAACTCCTCGTTGTTGGTGGAGCAGTCCTACGTCATGGAGGACCCCAACGCTACTCAGTACCAAGCCATTCAGAAGGCCATGCTGGATACTTTGACACTGGAGTAATCTCACCACATCCCGGCGGCTGCACGGACGTTGCAGCCGCCGGATTTTTCACGGGAAAATCCCTTGCAATTGACACATCCTATGGTATACTCATGCAGGCACTTATGTTTCCAGAAAGGAGTCTGGAGAATGAATTACGAATTACTGTTGGAAGGCTGGTGTGAGCTGGGCCTGGGACTGCTCCACTCGGGGGCGGAAATCTACCGGGTGGAGGACACCCTCCACCGTCTGGCCCGGGCCTACCACCTCACCTGTGAGGTGTTCGCCATTCCCAACTGTCTCATGGTCTCGGTCACCGACCCGGAGGGCCGGGTCCACACCCGAATGCGCCAGGCCACGGTGTCGGGCACCGACATCGAGGGCATTGAGCGCTACAACGCCCTGTCCCGCCGCCTGTGCGCCGACCCACCCCAGGACCCCCAGGACTTCCTGCTGGCGGTGCGGCAGACCGCTGCCTCCATCCGCCGCTACCCCGCCCACTACCAGCTGGTGGGCTATTTTGTGGGCTCTCTGTTCTTCTCCCTGTTCTTCTCGGGAGGCTGGCTGGAGTCCCTGGTAGCCTCCCTGTCCGGCCTGCTGTGCGGCATGTGTATGCTGGCCCTCAACCGCACCCGCTCCAACTTCTTCATCAACACCATGGCCAGCGGCTTTGTGCTGGCGCTGGTGGTGTATGTGGCCCTGGGACTGGGGCTGCCCATCAACCCCGGTACCGCCGTGGTCGGCTCCATCATGGTGCTGGTGCCCGGCCTGGTGTTCACCAACTTCATGAGCAACCTGCTCACCGGAGACATTGTCTCCGGCCTGTCCACCTTCACCCGGGCGGTGCTCACCGCCGGGGCCATCGCCCTGGGCACCGGCGCCGCCATGGCCCTGTGTCAGAACCTCTTCCCCAACTCCAACCCCCTCACCGCTGTGGCGGTCTACTCCCCCCTGGGGTACTGCTTCTTCGCCTTTATGGGGTGTCTGGGCTTCTGCCTACTCTACAACGTCCGGGGCATAGGCTCCTTTTTGTGCTGCCTGGGCGGCGCTCTGGGCTGGGCGGTGTACCTGCCGGTGATGTGGCTGACGGACAACAACGTATTTATCTCCAACCTGGCCGCCTCGGTGGGGGTGGCCATCTACGCCGAGATCATGGCCCGGCTGCGCAAATGCCCCACCATCTCCTACCTGGTGGTGTCCTACTTCCCCCTGGTCCCCGGCTTCACCGTGTATCAGGCGGTGGACTACGGCATCCGGGGAGAGTCCCAGCTGTTTCTGGAGACCATGATCCGCACCTTCGGCATCTCCGGCTGCATCGCCCTGGGCACCCTGCTGGTGTCCACCGCCGTGCGCATGTACTGTACCCGAAAGGAGAAACCCCATCTATGAGCCGCTACCAAACCGTCCTGTTGGACGCCGATATGACCCTGATGGACTTCCACCGCTCGGAGCGGGAGGCCCTGCGGGAGGTCTTCGCCCGCCGGGGCTACGACTTTGGAGCCGAGGAGGAGGCCCTGTACCAGAAGATCAACAACGCCCTGTGGGACGCCTTCGCCCGGGGCGAGATCGACCAGGACTTTCTGGGTGTGGAGCGGTTTGCCGCCTTCATGCGGGTGCGGGGCGGAACCCACGACCCCCGGGCCTGGAACTGCGAGTTTGTCAACACCGTGGGCAAGGGGGCCTATCTGCTCCCCGGAGCCTGGGAGTTCTGCGAGAAGCTCCACGCCATGGGCCTTACTCTGGCCATCGCCACCAACGGTATGCCGGCGGCCCAGCGGGGCCGCTATGAGGGCACCCACCTCAATACCCTCATCCCCAATCTGTTCATCTCCATGGAGCTGGGGGTGCAAAAGCCCATGCCCGGCTTCTTCGACAAAGTCTGTGAGTCCCTGCACATCACCGACCGCTCCACCGTCGTCATGGTGGGAGACGGCCTGGGCAGCGACATTTTAGGGGGCAATCGCTCCGGTATCGACACCATCTGGTATAACCCCCAGAACCAGCCCCTCACCGGACCCGCCCGGCCCACCTACACCGCCGCCTCCTACGACGATATCATCCATATTTTGGAATGACCGAACCCCACATCTTTGACATATTTTTGCCAAAATTAAAACTCTCATAATACTTTGTTACCGCTTTGTAGTTGACCCTCCTGTACCCCCGTGATATCATGAGTTGAACTTAGCGGAAAACAAGGAGATCTCGGATGATGAGAAAGAAAAACCGTGGTTTTTATTATATATTGGCGGCCGTCTGTCTGATCTCTCTGCTGTCCGGCTGCGGCCGTTCCACTGCAGAGCATACGGAAGCCCCCACCGCCAGCGCGGCGGTCCAGACCCAGCGCCCGGCGGCCATCACCGCCGCCCCCACCCCGGTACCTACCCCCACGCCCGTGCCCACCCAGGCGCCCTCTGCCGCGCCTACCCCGGCACCCACACCCAAGCCCAACCACAACTCCTACAATGGCACCTACACTTTGGGCACCTTTGTGCCGGAAAGCGCCCCAGTGGATGACAGCTGGTTTTCCACCGCCGCCTTCCTGGGTGACTCCCGCACCGAGGGTCTCCAGGCCTACAGCGGCCTGAAATACGGCGATTTCTTCTACTCCCGGGGCATGAACGTGTTCCGGGTGGACGACGAGGACTACAAAGTGGTGACCATTGACGGCCAGAAATACACCATTTTGGAGGCTCTGGCCCGAAAGCAGTACCAGAGCGTATACATCATGATGGGCATCAATGAGCTGGGCTATCCTGCGGCCAGCTTCCGCTCGGGGCTGTCCAAGCTGTTGCAGCGGGTCAACGAGATTCAGCCCAATGCCGTCATCTACCTACAGACCCTGCCCCCGGTGAATGAAGAGGTGGCCCAGAAAAACAAGCTGGACCCCTCTCTGAACAACACCAATGCGGCAACCTTTAACCAGATCATCAAAGAGCTGGCAGCCCAGTACAAAGTGGCGCTCATCGACACCGCCTCCGTGTACCGGGACCAAAACGGCTCCCTGCCCGCAGACCTGGCCTCCGACGGCGTCCACTTTGTCCCCAGCGCCTACCGCCGCTGGGTGGACTACATGGCCAGCCACACCTTGAGCTTCCAGAGCTTTGACGCCAGCCGGAAGTAACCCCCAAAAACGATCAGAGGAAGTGCATCCATTATGAGAAAGAAATTGGCCGTATTGTTCGCCGCCCTGCTGGCGGTCAGCCTGGTGGGTTGCTCCAACAGCGCCCCCAAAACCTCCTCCGGTTACACCGTGGACGACGCCCAGGTGCTGCTGGACGCCGGGGTGTTTGACGGTGAGATGGGCCAGATCGACCTGGACACCGTGGCCATGCTCTACGACATTGACCGGGACACCATTCAGGACGGCGTGAGCTACCTGGCCTCCAACACCTCGGTGAGCGCCGACGAGCTGACCATCCTGGTCCTCACCGACGAAGAGGCCGCCAAGACCGCTGAGACCGCCTGTGAGAAGCGGCTGGACAACCAGCTGAAAACCGCCAAGAACTACACCCCCGCCGCTGTGCCCCGCCTGGAGGGCGGCGTGATTCGCCGCCAGGGCAACACGGTGCTGCTGGCCGTGGGCGACCCCTCCAAGCTGCCCGGCGTGGTGGACCAGCTGGGGAACTGAGAACAGACAAAAAGGATGCTCGTTTTGGCGAGCATCCTTTTTTCATGTTCAAGTGAATAACGAAGAATGAATCGTGAAGAAGTATGGTGTGCCTGCGGCACGGATTTCAATTTGGGGCGGAGACTTGAGGGCCTGCATGCTGCATTCTTCATTTTTCATTTATCATTCTTCATTCACCTGGTTTGTCCGTCTCCCCGGACAATGTACTTATAGGTGCACAGCTCGCCCAGACCCATGGGGCCACGGGCGTGGAGGCGCTGGGTGGAGATGCCCATCTCACAGCCCAGGCCGAACTGGCCCCCGTCGGTGAATCGGGTGGAGGCGTTCCAGTACACCGAGGAGCTGTCCACCTGGGTGGTGAAGGCCCGGGCGGCGGCCTCGTCGGAAGTGATGATGGCCTCACTGTGGCCAGTGGAATGGGCGTTGATGTGGTCGATGGCCTCACTTACGCTGTCCACCACCCCCACGGCCAGGATGTAGTCCAGAAACTCCGTGTCGAAGTCCTGGTCCCCCGCCGGGGTGCCAGGGATGATGGCGGCGGCCCGAGCATCCAGCCGCAGCTGCACCGGGTTGGCCTGCCGCCCTTTTACCAGTCTGGCATAGACCATGGGCAGGAACTGCTCGGCCACTTCTCGATGCACCAGGCACACCTCACAGGCGTTGCACACGGAAGGCCGGGAGCACTTGGCATTCTCCAAAATGTTCAAGGCCATATTCAAATCCGCCGCTTGGTCCACATACACATGGCAGATGCCGGTGCCCGTCTGGATGACGGGGACGGTGGCCTGCTCCACACAGGCCCGAATGAGCCCCGCTCCGCCCCGGGGAATGAGCAGGTCCACCAGGCCGTTGGCCTGCATTAGCTCCGTGGACGAGGCCCGGGTGGTGTCCTCCACCAGCACCACGCTGTCTCCCGGCAGCCCCGCCTGCTCCAGGCCAGCTTGCAGGGCCGAGACAATGGCGGCGGCGGACTGGTGGGCCTCCTTGCCGCAGCGCAGCACGCAGGCGGACCCGGCCTTGAGGGCCAGGGCGGCGGCGTCCGAGGTGACGTTGGGGCGGCTCTCATAGATGATGGCGATGACACCCATGGGGCTGGCGGTCTTTTCAATGACCAGGCCGTTGGGCCGTTCTTCCCGGCGCAGCACCTGACCCACCGGGTCGGGCAGCTGAGCCACTTCCCGCATGCCTGTGGCCATGTCCCGGATGCGCTGGGGGGTGAGGAGGAGGCGGTCCAGCATCACCGGGGCGATGGTGCCCTTGGCCCGCTCCATGTCCTGGGCGTTGGCGGCCAGAATGTCCGCCTCATGGGCCTCCAGCTGGTCTGCCATACACAGCAGAGCCTGGTTTTTCTCCTCCGTGGTGGCCGCTGCCACCTGTTTTTTTGCCGCCTTGGCGCGGCGCAGCAGTTCCTGGGTGGTCATACGTGTTCCTCCTTTTTGGCGCAGAATCGGGTGCCCACCGGCTTTCCCTCCGCCAGATCATACAGCAGCTCCGGGTGCTCGCCGTGGGAGATGACCATGTCGCAGCCCTGCTCCATGACCATCTGGGCCGCCCGCAGCTTGGTGGCCATGCCGCCGGTGCCCAGGGTGGTGCCCGCTCCTCCGGCCAGGGCCAGTATTTCCGGGGAAATATGGTCCACTCGGTCGATGAGTTGGGCATTGGAGTCTTTATGGGGGTCGGCGGTGTACAGCCCTTGGATATCACTGAGCAGCACCAGCACGTCCGCATGGATGCAGCAGGCCACCACCGCCCCCAAGGTGTCGTTGTCCCCCACCTTGATCTCGGCGGTGGCTACGGTGTCGTTTTCGTTGATGACGGGGAGCACCCCCAGCTCCAGCAGCCGCTCCAGGGTATTCTGGAAGTTCTCTCTCCGGTCCGGGTGGTCGATGTCCTCCCCGGTGAGGAGGATTTGGGCTACCGTGTGGTTGTACATGGCAAAGAGTCGGTCGTAGGTGTACATCAGCTCACACTGGCCCACCGCCGCGGCGGCCTGCTTGGTGGGCATATCCTGGGGCTTGCCGGGCAGGTTGAGCTTGCCCACCCCCATGCCGATGGCGCCGGAGGAGACCAAAATGGTCTCGTGTCCTGCATTCTTCAAGTCAGACAGCACCTTCACCAGCTGCTCCACATGGCGGATGTTCAACAGGCCCGTGGGGTGTGCCAGGGTGGAAGTGCCGATTTTCACCACAATTCTCATAACATGTCCTCTCGCTTTAGTGTGTTAGATTGGAGTTATCATACCACGGGGGGCGAAAAAAAGAAAGCCCCTTTTGAAGGGGCTTTCAGGACTTGTCCGTGGACAACAATTTAATGAAGAATGAATAGTGAATAATGAATAACTATGGTGTGCCTGCGGCACGGATTTCATTAAAAGGGCGTAGGGGAGGGGCTTGCCCCTCCCGAATTTCTCAGGGCAACGCCAAGGAATCGGCGGGCCGGGCAAGCCCGGCCCCTACCACTTCTACCGATGTCCACCGTATGTCCTAGGGTGTACAAACAGCCTCCAGGGCCTGCATTCTGCATTCTTCATTTTTCATTCTTCATTTAATAGCGGCGCACCACCGCCACCACCCGGCCCAGAATGGAGCACCCCTCCCCGTCAATGGGCTGGTACTCCCCGCTGGAGTTCTCCGGGTACAGCCACACGTGGCCATTTTCCCGGCGGAAGGTCTTCACCGTGGCCTCGTCCTCAAACAGAGCCACCACAATGTCCCCGGGGTTCACCTCCGGCTGCTGGTGCACCACCACCAGGTCGCCAGGGAGAATCCCCGCCTCGATCATGGACTCCCCTCGCACCCGCAGGGCAAAGTGTTCCCCCACCCGGCCCCCGGTGTCAAAGGTCAGATAGTCCTCAATGCACTCCTCGGCCAGAATGGGGCTGCCGGCGGCCACCGAGCCCACCAGAGGCACCTGGTCCCGGCGGTTGTGGCAGCCGTCGGTGATGGTGATGGCCCGGGTCTTCCCCTCCGCCTGGCTGATGAGCCCCGCCTCCCGCAGACCCTTCAAATGAAAGTGCACCGTGGAGGGGGATTTGAGCCCCACATGCTGGGCAATCTCCCGCACCGAGGGCGGGTATCCGTTCTCCTGGGCGAAGGACAAAATGTAGTCGTAAATCTCCTGCTGCTTGTGGGTCAATTTACTCATATGGCCCCGCCCCTTTCTCGCTGATTCCGTTATTTTTTTCATTGTACCATGTCCCCGCCACGATGTCAAACATTTGTTCCATTTCGTCCGGTTTCCAGGGATTTCCCCCGGGAGCGGTTGAAATAAGCCGGATGTTTTGCTATAATAAAAGATAATTTTTCTTAAGGAATGGGACCCTATGAAGTATGATCGGTGGAATCTCCGCCCCAGCGGCCCAGCCGGGTCCAGGGCGGAGCTGGAACGGGCAGGGTTACCCCCCTTGTGCGCCGCCGTTTTGTGTGCCCGGGGGGTGGACACCGCCCCAGCGGCCTCGGCCTTTTTGGCCCATGGCCCCAACCTGCTCCACGACCCCTTTCTCCTGCGGGATATGGAGAAGGCCGTGGAGCGCATTTCCCGGGCCATCCGGGAGCAAGAGACCGTCGCCGTCTACGGCGACTACGACGTGGACGGCATCACCGCCACCTGTCTGCTCACCCAGTTTCTCCGCACGCTGGGTGGCCAGGTGGTCAGCTACATCCCAGACCGTACCGAAGAGGGGTACGGCCTGAACAACCACGCCATTGACGCCCTGGCCCGCCAGGGGGTCACCTTGATTGTCACGGTGGACTGCGGCATCACCGCCGCCCAGGAGGTGGAGTACGCCCGGGCCCTGGGGGTGGACGTGGTCATCACCGACCACCACCAGTGCAAAGAGGTCCTGCCCCAGGCCGTGGCCGTGGTGGACCCCCGCCGCCCCGACTGCTCCTACCCCTTCCCCGATTTGGCGGGTGTGGGGGTAGCGTTGAAGCTGGCCCTGGCCCTCACCGCCCCCGCCCAGCGCTCCCAGGTGCTGCTGGACTACGGGGAGCTGGCCGCCATCGGCACGGTGGCGGACGTGATGCTCCTGCAAGGAGAAAACCGGGCTTTGGTCCATCTGGGGCTGGAACGGCTGGCCGACTGCTCCCGCCCCGGCCTCCAGGCCCTGCTGCGGGAGGCGGGCTGTCCCCGGGGACAAGTACCCACCACCGTCACCATCGGCTATGGCCTGGCCCCCCGCATCAACGCCGCCGGGCGCATGGAGCAGGCGGGCACCGCCCTGGAGCTGCTGCTCACCCAGGACCCCCAGCGGGGGCAGGAGCTGGCCCAGGAGCTGTGCCAGCTCAACCGCCTGCGTCAGGCCATTGAATTGGAGATTTTCCAGCACTGCGACCAGCTGCTGACCCACACCCCAGCCCTGTCCGCCCCGGTGATCGTGCTGGCGGGGGAGGGCTGGCACCAGGGGGTCATCGGCATTGTGGCCTCCCGGCTGGCGGAGAAATACGCCTGCCCCGCCTTTATGATCAGCCTGGACGGGGACAAGGGCAAGGGCTCTTGCCGCTCCTTCGGCGGCTTCAACCTGTTCGGCGCCCTGGAGCGCTGCGCTCCCCTGCTGGACAGCTACGGCGGCCACGAGTTGGCCGCGGGCTTTTCCATCCGGCGGGACAACATCCCCGCCTTCCGGGCTGCCCTGTGTCAGCTGGTGGAGGAGTTTGCCGGACACCAGCCCATGGAGTCCTCCCTGGACGTGGACTGTGAGATCCCCCACTGTTCCCTGCTGTCCACCCAGGACGTGGAGTCCCTGTCCCTGCTGGAGCCCTTCGGCTCGGGCAACCCCAAGCCGGTGTTTCTGCTGCGCTCGGTGTGTGTGCTCTCCCACACGGATGTGGGGGGCGGCCGCCACCTGAAATTGAAGCTGCGCCGGGACGGGGTGGCCATGGACGCCATCTTCTTTTCCGCCAACACCGCCGCCTGTGGCATTGAAAACGGCCAGCGGCTGGATATCGCCTTTACGTTACAGATCAATCAGTTCCGGGGCAACCGCACGGTGCAATTGCAGCTGTGCGACCTGCGCCCCGCCCCCACCCGCTCCCAGCTGGAGCGCTCCCTGTTCCGCCGGCTCCAGGCCGGGGAGACCCTCTCCCCCTGGGAGGCGTCTCTGATGCTCCCCCAGCGCCGGGACTTTGCCCACCTGTGGCGGTATTTGGAGCAGCTGTGCGCCGCCGGGCCCGCCCAGGCCCCCATGGACCAGCTGCTGCGCCAAGTCACCCGCAGCTTTTCCGGCCACCGCTCCTACGGCAAGGCCCTGGTGTGCCTGCACGTGATGGATGAGCGGGGGCTCATCCAGGTGGCGGTGCAAAACCAGCAGGCCACGGTGCGGCTGTGCCGCCCCCGGGAGAAGGTGGATTTGGAGCAGGCGGGCATGATGCGCCAGCTCCGCCACGATTTGGGATAAATCCGCCCCCATTCCCTGTATATTCCCCACGTTATGGTATGACCATGGACCAGATTGGTCCAGACTATGGAGAGAGAGTTTGTGTGTGGGCCCGGCCCACGCCCGTGTCCGTTGCCCGGACGCCCGAGGAGGTATGACCATGGAATCCATCGAAACACGCTACCAGGCTCTGGAGCAACAGGTGCTTCAGCGCAACCCCAACGCCGATGTGAAGCGGCTGCGCACTGCCTTTGACTACGCCAACGCCCACCACGGCCCCCAGCTGCGCAAGAGCGGAGAGCCCTACATCACCCACCCCCTGGCGGTGGCGGAGATTGTCAACGAGCTGGACCTGGATTTGGACTCCATCATCGCCGCCCTGCTCCACGACTGCATTGAGGACACCGACGCCTCCCACGACGATATCGCCAAGCTCTTTGGCTCCACGGTGGCAGACCTGGTGGAGGGAGTCACCAAGCTGACCCGGATGCAGTACACCTCCAAGGAAGAGGAGCAGATGGAGAACCTGCGCAAGATGTTCATGGCCATGGCCCAGGACGTGCGGGTGATCCTCATCAAGCTGTGCGACCGCCTGCACAACATGCGCACCCTCCAGTATCAGTCGGAGAAGAAGCAGCGGGAGAAAGCTCTGGAGACCATGGAGATCTACGCCCCCATCGCCCACCGCTTAGGTATGCAGCGCATCAAGTGGGAGCTGGAGGACATCTCCCTGCGCTACCTGGACCCCATCGGCTATGAGGAGGTGGAGCAGGAGCTGGAGAGCATCACCACCCGCAACGCCCAGTTTTTCTCCAACATCCAGCAGCAGCTGGAGGAGCGGCTGGCCGCCGACGGCATCCAGTGCAAGGTGTACGGCCGGGTCAAGCATATCTACTCCCTGTACCGGAAGATGTACACACAGAACAAAAATTTCAAGGAAATTTTTGATTTATATGCCTTCCGCGTCATTGTCCCAGACATCCCCAGCTGCTATAATGTGCTGGGCTCCATCCACGACATGTATAACCCGGTGCTGGGCCGGTTCAAAGACTACATCGGCACCCCCAAGCCCAACGGCTATCAGTCCCTGCACACCACCGTCATCGGCCGGGACGGCATCCCCTTCGAGGTGCAAATCCGCACCTGGGAGATGCACCAGACCGCCGAGTACGGCGTGGCCGCCCACTGGAAATACAAGCAGGGCCTGGCCAACGACAAGCTGGGCAGCGAGAAGGAGTTTGAGTGGGTGCGCAAGCTGCTGGAGAGCCAGCAGGACACCGATGCCGAGGAATTTGTCAGCACCTTGAAGGTGGATATGTTCGCCGACGAGGTGTTCGTGTTCACCCCCAACGGAGACGTGAAGAGCCTGCCCGCCGGGGCCACCCCCATCGACTTTGCCTACTCCATCCACTCCGCCGTGGGCAACTCCATGACGGGCGCCCGGGTCAATGGGCGCATTGTCACCTATGACACCCCCCTGAAAAACGGGGACATCGTGGAGATCATCACCTCCAAGGCCGCCCGAGGCCCCAGCCGGGACTGGATGAAGATCTGCAAATCCAACGAGGCCCGGAACAAGATCCGTCAGTGGTTTAAAAAGGAGCGCCGGGAGGAGAACATCGCCACCGGGCGGGCCGCCTTTGAGACCGAGCTGAAGCACATGGGCCTGACCATGGCCTCCATCACCACCACCCCCGAGGTCACCGACGCTCTGCTGCGGCGGCTGCGCTACGGGTCCCTGGACGAGGTGTATGCCGCCATCGGCTACGGCGGCATGTCCGCCCAGAAGGCGGTGGCCCGCATCAAGGAGGAGTTGCAGCGCATCATTCGGGACGACCAGCACAAGGCGGAGCAGAAGGTGCTCCAGGCCTCTCTGGCCAAGGGAGATACCATCTTCCCCGCCGCTGCCAAGGTGTCCACCCCCACGGGCCAAAAGCCCCGCCACTCCTCCAACGGCATTCTGGTGGAGGGGCTGGACAACTGCACCGTCAAGTTCTCCAAGTGCTGCACCCCCGTCCCCGGAGACCCGGTGGTGGGCTTCATCACCCGGGGCTATGGCGTGTCCATCCACCGCAAGGACTGCCCCAACGCCGACCCCCTGCGCCGCAAGCCGGAGGAGGCGGGCCGCTGGGTGGCCGTGTCCTGGGTGGAGGGCGATCAGATCAACTACCGCACCTCCCTGGAGATCTCCGCCAAGGACCGGGACGGCCTGGCTCTGGACGTGGCCATGGCCCTGTCTACTCAGAAGGTGAAGGTGAACAACCTCTCCGCCCGCTCCCAGCCCGACGGCTACGCCACCATCTTCCTGGAGCTGTCGGTGAAGGACCGCAACGAGCTCACCGGAGTCATCAATAAGCTGTCCCAGATTCAGGGCGTGTTCCTGGTACAGCGTGCCAACGGATAAAAATAATGAAGAACGAAGAATGAAAAATGAAGCATGCAGGCTCTCCGGTCTGGTTGTTTCTCCCAGGTCATTGGGTGGACATCGGTAGAGGGGGTAGGGGCCGGGCTTGCCCGGCCCGCCGGTTCCTTTGCGTTGCCCTGAGAAATTCGGGAGGGGCAAGCCCCTCCCCTACGCCCTTCCAACAAAATCCGTGCCGCCATGCGGCACACCATAATTATTCATTCTTCATTATTCATTTTTCATTTATCTTACTTGCATTGATTTGAAATATATAAAAGGAGTCCTATTCCCATGGAAACCTGTTCCTTCCAGCCCCTGCTCTTCGGCGGGGATATCAACGTATACAGCGTGGCCCGGGCCTTTCACGAGGCCTATGGGGTGAAGAGCATTGCCTTCGGCAAGTTCGCCGCTACCTTCCCCTGCGCCTTCTCCTCCATCATCGACTACCGCCCCTGCCTGGAGAATGAAGACGCCGACGCCTTTCTGAAAAACGTCACCGACGTGGCCCGGGAAGTACACCCCAAGACGGTGCTGGTCATCGGCTGCGGCGACAGCTATGTGAAGCTGGCCGCCCACCTGAAAGACAAGTTCCCCGAAAACGTCAAGTGCAACTACATCTCCGGGGAAATGCTGGACCACCTCACCGACAAAGAGCAGTTCTACGCCCTGTGTGACCGCTACGGCATCGACCACCCCACCACCTTTGTCTACGACCAGGAGATGGGCCACGACTTTAAGCCCCCCTTCGGCGCTCCCTACATCGCCAAGCCCGCCGACGGCGTGGCCTACTGGGCCACCGGACACCGGGAGCTGAAGAAGGTGTACCTGTGCGACACCTGGGAGGAGCTTCTCTCCGCCCTGGACGAGGTGTACGCCGCCGGGTATCCGGGCAAAATGATTCTCCAGGAGTTCATTCCCGGGGACGACACCTACATGCGGGTGCTGACCAACTACTCCGACCAGCACGGCAAGGTCAAGCTCATGTGCCTGGGCCACGTGCTCCTGGAGGAGCACTCCCCCCACGGCATTGGCAACCACGCCGTCATCATCACCGAGCACCAGCAGGAGCTGTGCGACAAGATTCGGGGGATGCTGGAGGACCTGGGGTATGTGGGCTTCTCCAACTTCGACATCAAGCTAGACCCTCGGGACGGCAAGTACAAGGCCTTCGAGATCAACTGCCGCCAGGGCCGCTCCAACTACTACGTCACCGGGTCCGGCCACAACATCGCCACCTACCTGGTGGGCGATCTCATCGAGGGCAAGGACCTGCCCCTCACCGTGGTGAAAAACCAGAGCCTGTGGCGGATGATTCCCCGGGTTCTGGCCTATGAGTTCATCCCCAAGAACTATCACCCCCAGATGAAGGCCCTGGTCCGGGCCGGGGCCGACCACCACTCCATGGAGTACCGCCCGGACTACACCCTGGGCCGGGTGCTGCGGGTATGGAAAAACCACATCGGCAACATCCACCGCTTCCGCCAGTACTGCAAAAAGCCCCAGAACTAAGGGAGATTCCGAATATGACTGAACAAAAGCTGGGCATTTTGGGGGGCATGGGCCCCCAGGCCACCCAGGTCTTCTATCAATATGTGCTGGACCGCACCGAGGCCAGCTGTGACCAGGAGCACCTGCCCACTCTCATCCTGTCCGACACCAAAATGCCCGACCGCACCGCCGCCATCCTCTCCGGGGACACTGGGGCCCTGTATGCGCGGCTCCTTCGGGACGCCAAGCTGCTGGAGGACTGCGGCTGCACTGCCATCGCCATCCCCTGCAACACCTCCCACTACTTTGTGGACAAGCTGCAAGGGGACCTTCACACCCCCATTCTCCACATGATTCGGGAGACCGCCGCCGCCATCTACGCCCAGGGCCGACGCCGTCCCGCCATCCTGGCCACCGACGGCACCATCCAGTCCGGGCTGTACCAGGCCGCCTGCGCTCAGTATGGACTGGAGGCTGTGGCCCCGGATGCCGCCATTCAGGCCCTGGTGATGTCCATCATCTACGACGAGATCAAACAGGGGGAGCGGGGCAGCCGGGAGAAGTTTGCCGCCATCGACAAGGCCATGCGTCAGGCCGGGTGTGACTGCGCCATTCTGGCCTGCACCGAGCTGTCCGTGTTCCGCACCTACCACAACCTGCCCCCCTTCTACGTGGACGCCATGGAGGTGTTGGCGGAGACTGCCGTCACCCGCTGCGGCTATCAGCTGCGTACCATTTGACCTTTTTTCTCCCGCTCTGGTGTAGGGGAGGGGCTTGCCCCTCCCGAAGCAGGATTGCACCAGACCATGGGCGGGAGGGGCAAGCCCCTCCCCTACGGGTGTTTTCCTGCGTCTTTCATCTGAAATCGAGGTGTCTACCATGAATTTGACCATGTACCGCCTGGAGGACTACTGTCACCTCCTCACCACTAAGAACCTCCTGGCGGACCCCCTACCCGCCGGGTTGGATTTGTCCCGCACCGTGGAGCTGGTGTCCTACGACTCCAAAAACGTGGTACCCGGCACCCTGTTTCTCTGCAAGGGCGCCCACTTCCGCCCCGAGTACCTGCAGCAGGCCGCCGACCGGGGCGCTTTCGCCTACGTCAGTGAGACCCCCTACCCGGAGGTGGACCTGCCCTGCATCCACGTCACCGACATGCGCCAGGTCATCGCCCCCTTTGCAGTCCAGTACTACAATGACCCCTCCCGTCTGCTCAACGTCATCGGCATCACCGGCACCAAGGGCAAGTCCTCCACCACCTACTACCTCAAGTATATCCTGGACGAGTATCTGTCCAGCCGGAAGGTGCGCTGCGGGGTCATCTCCTCCATTGACACCTACGACGGCGTGGAGGAGTTCGAGTCCCACCTCACCACCCCCGAGCCTCTGGAGCTGCAAAAGCACTTTGCCAATGCCCTCTCCTCCGGGCTGGGCTATCTGACCATGGAGGTGTCCTCCCAGGCGCTCAAGTACCACCGCACCCTGGGCACCCGGTTTGCCGCCGCCTGTTTCTTGAACATCGGCACCGACCACATCTCCCCCATCGAGCACCCCGACTTCGAGGACTACTTCCAGTCCAAGCTGAAGATCTTCGCCCAGGCGGAGGTGTCCTGCGTCAACCTGGACTGTGACCACGCCGACCGGGTGGAAGAAGCCGCCCGCCGGGACTGCCGCCGAGTGGTCACCTTCTCCCGCACCAATCCCAAGGCCGACGTGTACGGCTCCCACATCCGCAAGCGGGGCAACGACATCATCTTCCGGGTCACCATCGCCGGGGGCCAGTCCCGGGAGTTCCAGCTGACCATGCCGGGCCTCTTTAACACCGAGAACGCCCTGGCCGCCATCGCCGTGTGCCACGCCCTGGGCATCCCCCAGCAGTGCATCTATGTGGGCCTGATGAAGGCTCGGGTGCCCGGGCGCATGGAGGTGTACACCAACGCCAACGACCACATCACCGCCATTGTGGACTACGCCCACAACCGCATGAGCTTTGAGACTCTGTTCAAGTCTGTGCTGGAGGAGTACCCCGGGCGGCGCATTGTCACCGTGTTCGGCTGTCCCGGCAAAAAGGCCCTGGACCGCCGGAGGGACCTGGGCGAGGTGTCCGGCAAATACTCCGACCTGGTGGTGCTCACCGAGGAGGACTCGGGCGAGGAGGACACCGTGTCCATCTGCAAGGAGATCGCCACCCATGTGGCCCAGCAGGGCTGCGCCTATGAGATTCAGCCCAACCGGGGCGAGGCCATCCGCCAGGCCATTCTGGGCTGCGACAAGCCCACGGTGATTCTCATCACCGGTAAGGGGGCTGAGACCCGGCAGAAGCGGGGCCTGGAGTACATCGACACCCCCTCGGATGTGGACTACTCCAAGACCTTCCTGCAAGAATATGATGTGATTCACGGCCTGGACGGGCTGGAGAAGGTGCGCTCCATCTCCTCCGTCCTCCCAGCCCTCAAGGAGATGGCGGGTCAGACCGTGGTGGTGAAGTACGGCGGCTCTGCCCTGGGCCCCGACGGGGCGGTGGACTCCATCCTCCAGGACGTGGCCACCCTGCAAATGGCGGGCCTGCGGGTGGTGCTGGTCCACGGCGGCGGCAAGAACATCACCGCCCTGCTGGAGCGGCTCAATGTCCCCACCCACTTTGAAAACGGCTACCGGGTCACCGACGAGGCCGCCCTGGGGGTGGCGGAGATGGCCCTGTCCGCCCAGGTGAACAAGTCCATCGTCTCCGCTCTGAACGATTTGGACGTTTCAGCGGTGGGTGTGTCCGGCAAGGACGGCCACCTCATCACCGCCCAGTGCAAGAATCCCGCCCTGGGCCGGGTAGGTCAGATCACCCAGGTGGACACCCGCCTGCTGGAGACCCTGCTGGGGGCTGGCTTCCTCCCCGTGGTGTCCCCCATTGCCGGGGGCGACGGGGCCGGGTACAACTGCAACGCCGACGACGCCGCCCAGGCCATCGCCGAGGCCCTCCACGCCCACCGTCTGGTGTTCCTCACCGATGTGGGGGGCATCCTCATTGACAGCCACAACACCAAGACCGCCGTGGCTCACATGGACGCCCAGCGGGCCAAAGAGCTCATGGACGCTGGCCTCATCGCCGGAGGCATGGTGCCCAAGGTCCAGGGCTGTCTCCACGCCCTGGAGGCTGGCGTGGGCGAGGTGTCCATCCTGGACGGACACTGTGAGCACGTGCTGCTGCTGGATGTGCTGCATCAACGGGTGTCTGGCACCATTCTCACTCCTTGAAAACCAAACAAAAAACCGACCGGAGAGGCAGAAACCTTCTGCTTCTCCGGTTTTTTGTTGCTTCCACTACCCGCAGGGCAAACTGAGAGATTGCTCTTCTCCAATTTCTCAGGCGCAGACCAGCGCCCCAGCCGGGGACGCTCCGCTGGGCCCGATTTCTCCCCGATGAGAAATCGGGGAAAGAATCGCTTAGGGCGTTCCCCCCTAAGGACCTCCCTGGGGTACGAGGCTGGCCATGCGGTGGTTCTCAGGCCGGGCCGAAAAGCAAGTACCATACCAAGGGAGTAAAAAGCTCTGATTTTCTCTATTACTGCCGGGATAGCGCACGTTTCTCCAGGTTTCGGCCCTTTCTGGTCCCCCCGGCCCACGGCGGCCGGGAATCGGCCGCACACCGCCAAACTTGAGGCCCTGGCAAGAGAAACGGAATCTATCAGCGGAGTAGGTATATCCCAGAGAGGCTATACGCCATCTATGTGACCCCACCGGGACCAGGGCCGACTACGGCCCCACCGCACAAAACAACATAAAACCATTGGGGTTTCAAAAGGGGCGGGCCCCTTTTGTGGCTTTTCGTCCATTTTGGCCAGTCAAAATGGACCCCAGCGGAGCGTCCCCCAGGCTGGCAAGCCTGAGACTAGGCCGTTTAGACGGTCAATCCCTCCGTCACCGCCTAACGGCGGCGCCACCTCCCTTTGCACAAGGGAGGCTTCGGGCGTGGGAACCACGCCCATCATCCCTGCATAGACTGGGTCAAAATCTCTCATCCAGAGGTGTTGACCCATGAAACTTGCCCCTTTGCTGGCCGTGCTCGGCCACTCCTGTGACCAGGATGTGGACATTTCCTCCCTCTCCTGCGACTCCCGCACCGTCACCCCCGGCGCCCTCTTTGTGGCCATTCCCGGCGAACACGCCGACGGCACCCAGTACATCCCCCAGGCCGTGGACCGGGGGGCCGCCGCTGTGGTCTCCCCGGTGTCCCTGTCCTGTCCTGTCCCCCTCTTTGTGGTGGAAGAGCCCCGGGACGCCCTGGCCCACCTGGCCGCCGCCTTCTACGGCCACCCTGCCAAGAGCCTGGCCCTCATCGGCATCACCGGCACCAAGGGCAAGACCACCACCGCCCACATGGTGCGGGACATTTTGCTCTCTGCCGGGCACACAGCGGGGATGATCGGCACCATGGGGGCGTACATAGGGCGGGAGAAGTGGGCCGACTGCCCCAACACCACCCCGGACCCCCTGCTCCTCCACCAGCTGCTCCATGATATGGTGGCCCAGGGGTGCACCCACGTGGTGATGGAGGTGTCCTCCCAGGCCATGAAACACCGCCGAGTGGCGGGGCTCACCTTTGCCGCCGGGGTCTTCCTCAACCTCTCCCCCGACCACATCGGCCCCGGGGAACACGCCGACTACGCCGAGTACGCCGCCTGTAAGGCCGCCTTCTTCGCCCAGTGCGCCGGGGCGGTGGGCAATGGGGAGGACATGGCCTGGCCCCAGATGGCCGCCCAGCTGCCCCCAGAGGCCCCGGTGGCCACCTTCGGGTTCTCCCCCACCTGCGGGGTGCAAGGGGTCACCGTGGCCCCCATAGAGGCTCCCAGTGCCCTGGGCAGCCGCTTCACGGTGGCGGACTGTGACACCCCCTATACCATCCCCCTCCCCGGGCGGCACCACGTCCAGGACGCCCTGGCGGCGGTGGCGGTGTGTCGCCAGCTGGGGCTGCCGGAAGAGGCCATCCGCCAGGGGCTGGAGGGAGCCGCCGTGCCCGGGCGGGCCCAGGTATTCCCCAACCACCGGGGGATTCGGGTGGTGGTGGACTACGCCCACAACGCCGCCAGCTTCCGGGCCATTCTGAGCTGCCTCCACTGCTACCCCCACGGGAACATCATTGTGGTGTTTGGGGCCGGGGGCAACCGTCCCCCCATGCGGCGGCTGGACATGGCCCAGGTGGCGGCGGAACTGGCAGACTGCGCCATCGTCACCACCGACAACCCCCGGTGGGAGCCGGTGGAGGACATCTGCCGCTCCATCACCCAGGCCCTGGGCCGTCAAATCCCCTGGGAGGTCATCTACGACCGGAGAGAGGCCATTTTCCGGGCCCTGGACCTGGCCCAGCCCGGGGACATGGTGGCCCTGCTGGGCAAGGGCCACGAGGGGTACATTGAGACCTGTGGGCTGCGCCTGCCCTTCTCCGAGTGGGCGGTACTGGAGGAATACTTCTACAAAAACCCCTGAGGGGTGTGGAAGTTTTGTCGGAAAAAAGCGGCGGGTGGTATGGCTCCACCCGCCGCTGCTGGTTCTCTCTGCATCAATATCCAAAGTTGCTGTAGTCGATCATGGCCAGATCAATGGAGTTAAAATCGTCCTGGGAAGGGGTCCAGATGTCCCCGTCGTCCTCAATCTGCACGGTGAAGGTCTCCGCCTCCCCGTTTCCGGTGTTGGGCAGCTCCTTCTCCAACAGGTCCACGATCTTCTCGGCGTACACCGCGTCAATCTCCTGGTACTCCTCCTCGCTGAGGGCCTCCAGCTGCTCCTGGGTGGTGATGCCCCGGTCGGATAGGATCTGGTCAAAGATGGCCTGGAAGTCGTCCGAGGTCACCTTGGTCATGAGATCAATGGGGCGCACCGTCACCTCCACGGCGTAGTTGCCGCTGTCCAGCTTGGTGGCAGCCCCCACGGTGTAGTCGCTGTGGCTGTAAATCTCCTTGTATAGCTCAGTCAAACGCTGGGTGATCTCCTCGGTGGGGTAGTCAATGAGGCCAATGCCGCTTTCAAAGAACTCCACTTCCACCTGGATGCCCTCTTCGTACTGCTGTTGGGCCTCCTCCTCGGACAGCTCCATCTCGGTCTGATAGTCCTTGTTGAGCTTGCCCAGGTATGTCAGGTCCAAATAGCCCTGGACATAGCCCTCCATGCGGCTCTTCTCGCTGCCCAGGTTCAGGCTGATGCTGCCGCAGGCGGTGAGAGACAGGGCCAGCACCGCTGCCCCGGCCATGGCCACCAATTTTCTACGCTTTTTCATGATGACGCCCCCTTTTCTTCCCAATTCTCACAACAGAAGGCGGAGAAATCCGTCCTCTTTTTGTCAGTATAGCACAAAAGCGCCCCCTTGTACAGATGCAAAAAAGCCTGGGCCCACGAGAACTCGTGAGTCCAGGCTCTTTTTGTTCTAATACGGTAGCCCGTATTCCATTACACCAGCTGGATGATGGCCATCTCGGCGGCGTCGCCGCGACGGGGACCCATCTTCAGCACACGGGTGTAACCGCCATTGCGGTCGGCGTACTTGGGGCCGATCTCGTCGAAGAGCTTCTTAGCCACATCCTCCTTGGTGATGTAGCTGAGCACCTGACGGTAAGAAGCCAGGTTGTTCTTCTTAGCCAGGGTGATCATCTTCTCGGCAATGGGGGCGACCTCCTTAGCGCGGGCGTAGGTGGTCTTGATCTGACCATTCTCCAGCAGGTAGGTGGTCATGGCGCGCAGCATGGCGCGGCGCTGATCGCTGGTCTTACCCAGCTTACGGTTCTGAGCCATTTTTAACACTCCTCCGACCTCGCGTTGCGAGATCTCATTCAAATTCGTTCTGGCACCCGGAATCCGGGACACCCTGGGGTGTGGGTGAGGAGGAACGTTACATACCCTCTACCCTGCCTGAAGTGGGAGCCACACGGGGAAAGCCGTGTGGTTATCCTCGCACTTCGATGTTGTCATGTTCGGATTTTCCACACCTGGCCTCCCCTTCCCTGCGTCTCCCGCCAAATCCAGACCCCCGCAGGGGTCTTGGTTTTGGCGGTCGCTACGGTCCAGGCTCGGCCGTGTGGTTATCCTCGCACTTCGATGTTGTCAGGCTCGCCTATGCATCTAGGCTCACACTTCTTAGTTCTCTTCACTAGCGAGAGAGAGACCCATCATCGCCAGCTTGTTGATGACCTCTTCCAGGGACTTGCGGCCCAGGTTGCGCACCTTCATCATCTCGTCCTCGGTCTTGGAGATCAAGTCCTCCACGGTGTTGATGTTGGCGCGCTTGAGGCAGTTGAAGGAACGGACGGACAGGTCCAGCTCCTCGATGGTCAGCTCCAGCACCTTATCGCGCTGGGTCTCAGCCTTCTCCACCACGGTGGACTTGGAGCCCATGGTCTCAGAGAGATCGGTGAAGAGGGTGAAGTGGTCCAGCAGGATGCGGGCGCCCAGGGACACGGCGTCCCGGGCGGAGATGGTGCCGTTGGTCCAGACCTCCAGGGTCAGCTTGTCGTAGTCGGTGGCGTCTCCCACGCGGGTGTTCTCCACGGTGTAGTTGACCTTGCGCACAGGGGTGTACACAGAGTCCACGGGAATGACGCCGATGACCGTCTGAGCGTTCTTGTTCCGGTCGGCGGTGACGTAGCCGCGGCCCTGGGACAAGGTCAGCTCCATGTTCAGAGTGGCATCGGGGCCCAGAGTGGCGATGTGGTGCTCAGGGTTGAGAATCTCCACATCGCTGTCGGCCTTGATGTCACCAGCCGTCACGACCCCCTCACCGGAGGCCTCGATATAGACGGTTTTGACCCCTTCGCTGTACAGCTTGGCAATGATGCCCTTGATGTTCAGAACGATCTGGGTCACGTCCTCCTTCACCCCGGGGATGGTGGAGAACTCGTGCTGGACGCCGGCGATTTTCACCGTGGTCACTGCGGTGCCGGGCAGAGAGGACAGAAGGATGCGGCGCAGGGAGTTGCCAATGGTGGTGCCGTAGCCCCGCTCCAGAGGCTCTACGACATACTTGCCGTAGGTCTCCTCACCCACGTTTTCAATGCACTCAATGCGCGGCTTCTGAATTTCTACCATATCGTGAATACCCTCCTTTTACTGTGGCGTAGCTTCCAAAACGGTTGCGAACTGCTTGAGTTGAGGGTGACGATTACTTGGAGTACAACTCCACGATCAGGTTGACAGCGACCTCGAAGTCGATATCCTCACGGGTGGGCATGGCCACGACCTTGCCCTGGAGGGGGGCGTTCTTGGTCTTCTCCAGCCAGGCGGGAGCGGCCACGAACTTATCCTCCTCCACCAGCTTCTTGAACTTGGCGGAAGAACGGCTCTTCTCGCACACGGCGATCTCCTCGCCCACCTTCACCAGGTAGGAGGGGATGTTCACGCGCTTGCCATTGACGGTGAAGTGGCCGTGGTTGACCAGCTGACGGGCCTCGCGGCGGGTGCTGGCCAGACCCAGACGGTACACCACGTTGTCCAGGCGGCGCTCCAGCAGGGTCATCAGCTCGTCGCCGGTGTTGCCCTTCATGCGAGCGGCCTTCTCGTAGTAGGAACGGAACTGCTTCTCCAGCACGCCGTAGATGAACTTCACCTTCTGCTTCTCAGTCAGCTGCAGAGCGTACTCGCTCTTCTTGCTGCGGCGCTGGGGGCCGGGGTTCCGGTTGGACTCCTTATTCACGCCCATGGTGGCGGGAGAGATGCCCAGGGTTCTGCAACGCTTCAGATAGGGCTGCATATTCTTAGCCATATTGCTTTTCCTCCTTCCAGATTACACGCGGCGGCGCTTGGGGGGACGGCAGCCGTTGTGGGGCACGGGGGTCACGTCCTTGATCAGGGTGACTTCCAGGCCCACGGCCTGCAGAGCCCGGATGGCGGCCTCACGGCCCTGGCCGGGACCCTTGACGTACACCTCAACGCTCTTGAGGCCGCACTGCTCGATGGCAGCGTTGGCGGCAGTCTCAGCAGCGGTCTGGGCGGCGAAGGGGGTGGACTTACGAGAGCCACGGAAGCCCATCTCGCCGGAGGAAGCCCAGGACAGGGCGTTGCCCTGCATGTCGGTCACAGTAACCATGGTGTTGTTGAAGGAGGAACGGATGTGCACCTGACCCTTCTCCACGTTCTTGCGCTCACGACGGCGCTTGATCACTTTCTTAGCAGTAGCCATGTGTCTAATCCCTCCTTACTTCTTCTTGTTCGCCACAGTGCGCTTGGGACCCTTGCGGGTACGAGCGTTGGTCTTGGAACGCTGGCCGCGGACGGGCAAGCCCTTGCGGTGACGGACACCACGGTAGCAGCCGATCTCGGTCAGACGCTTGATGTCCATAGCCACATTCCGGCGCAGGTCGCCCTCCACCACGTAGTCGTGGCTGATGATCTCACGCAGCTTGGCCTCATCGGCGTCGGTGAGGTCCTTCACGCGGGTATCAGGGTTAATGCCAGCCTTCTCCAGAATCTTGGTAGCGCTGGTACGGCCAATGCCGTAGATATAGGTGAGTCCGATCTCGACTCGCTTCTCCTTAGGCAGATCAATGCCTGCAATACGTGCCATATTCTCCTTGCCCCTCCTTTAACCTTGTCTCTGCTTGTGCTTGGGGTTTTCACAAATGACCATTACTTTGCCCTTGCGCTTGATGATCTTGCACTTCTCGCACATGGGCTTGACAGACGGTCTTACTTTCATATCGGTTAACCTCCTGTGAATGCCTGATGGCCCCGAGTTGGGCGGAGGCAAGGCCCCGGCCCTTCTCGGTCGTGTTATCTCTTACTTGCTTCGCCAGGTGATGCGACCCCTGGTCAGGTCGTAGGGCGACATCTGTACGGTGACCTTGTCGCCGGGCAGGATGCGGATGAAGTTCATGCGCAGCTTGCCGGAAATGTGGGCCAGGATGATGTGTCCGTTCCCGATGTCCACATTGAAAGTCGTATTGGGCAGGGCCTCGGTGACGACGCCCTCCAGCTCGATCATATCGTCCTTCGCCAAAGCTTCATACCTCCATTTCGTCCCGGATGGCCGCCAACGCCGCCCGCAGCTCGCGGTTGCGGACAGGTTCGCCGGCCCGGACTTTTTCGATGGTTGGGTGGTGAAACTCTCCCACGCACGCAACGTGCTTGACGTTTTTGCGCTTGGGGTTCTCCACCCGCCGCCGCTTCCCATCTGCCAGCAGCACGAAGCTGCCATCTAAGGCCAGGACACAGAACAGCTGGTCCTTGTCGTGGCCGCTGAGGGAGCGCACGATTTGGGCTTGTTGGAAACTCATGTCACATCTCTCCGCATTGGGTGAGAATCTCGACCTCTCCGTCGGTGATGAGTACGGTGTTTTCGTAATGGGCCGCCAGAGAGCCGTCCACCGTCACGGTGGTCCAGCCGTCCTTGAGCACCTTTACCTGCCAGTCACCGGCACACACCATGGGCTCCACGGCAATGGTCATGCCGGGTTGGAGCCGGGGGCCGTGGCCAGCGGGACCGTAGTTGGGCACCTCGGGGGCCTCGTGGAGTTTCGCGCCCACACCGTGGCCAACGAAGTCGCGAACGACCGAGTAGCCGAAGCTCTCCACATACTTCTGAACGGCATGGGAGATGTCGGACACTCGTTGGCCGGCCTTGGCGTGCTTCATGCCTTCCCAGAAGCTCTGCTGGGTGACCTCGATGAGGCGCGCTGCCTCTTCGGAGATCTTCCCGCAGGGATAGGTGGCAGCACAGTCGCCGTGGAAACCATCGATGCAGGCACCCACGTCTACGCTGACGATGTCACCCTCTTTCAGCACCACCTTCTTGGAAGGGATGCCGTGGATGACCACGTCGTTGACCGAGATGCAGGCAGATCCGGAGAATCCGCCGTAGCCCAGGAAGGAAGGTTTCGCTCCCTGGCTCTCGATGAACTTGCGTACCGCGGTATCAATGTCTAAGGTCGTCACGCCGGGGGCCACCATCCGCCCGGCCAGCTCTCTGGCCTGGGCGGCGATGCGGCCCGCGCGGCGCATTGCGTCCAGCTCTCTGGACGACTTGAGCGTAATCAGCTCCATCGTTTAGATCCCCAGAGCCTTCTCGATGACCTCAGTGGTGGCCTCGATGCTGGACTGATTGTCCACAGAGCAGAGCAGATTCCGCTCAGCATAGAACGCCTTGAGAGGCTCGGTCTCGGCATGATAGACCTCCAGGCGGTGCTGGACGGTCTCGGGCTTGTCGTCGTCCCGCAGCTCCAGGGTGCCGCCACACTTGTCGCACACGCCCTCCACCTTGGAAGGAGCGTTGACCACGTGGTAGGTGGCGCCGCAGGAAGCGCAGAAGCGGCGGCCGCTCATGCGCTTCTTGATCTCCTCGTCGGAGATCTCGATGGACAGGACGTGGTCGAACACCACGCCGGCCTGCTCCAGAGCCTCAGCCTGGGCGATGGTGCGGGGCACGCCGTCCAGAATGTAGCCCTTAGAGCAGTCATCTTGGGCCAAGCGCTCGGCCACGATGCCGATGATGACCTGGTCGGGGACCAGTTTCCCGGCGTCCATGTAGCTCTTGGCCTCCAATCCCACGGGGGTGCCGTTCTTCACGGCAGAGCGCAGGATGTTACCAGTGGAAATGGTGGGGATACCCAGCTTCTCGCTCAAGATAGCGGCCTGAGTACCCTTACCGGCGCCAGGGGCGCCCAGCATAATCAGCTTCATCTCGTTCACCTTCTCCAATTACTCCAGGAAACCCTTGTAGTGACGCATCATCAGCTGAGCCTCCAGAACCTTCACGGTCTCCAGGGCGACGCCCACCACGATGATGATGGAAGTACCGCCGATGGCCAGGCTGTTGCCAGCGGAGCTGCCAAAGGCCAGCATGATGTTACCGGTGATGGCGGGCAGCAGGGCTACCACAGCCAGGTAGATGGCGCCGAACATGGTCAGGCGATTGATGACGCGGGCCAGGAAGTCAGCGGTGGGCTTGCCGGGACGGAAGCCGGGCACGAAGCCGCCGTTCTTCTTGAGGTTGTTGGCGATCTCCACGGGGTTGAACTGAATGGTGTTGTAGAAGTAGCTGAACACGATGATCAGCAGGAAGTACACCACGCAATAGATCAGGCCGTTGGAGTCAAACACCTTCAGGAAGGTGTTCCAGCCAGAGCCCTCGGTCTGAGCAGAGGGCACGAACATGCCGATGGTGGCGGGGATGGAGGCGATGGCCTGAGCGAAGATGATGGGCATAACGCCGGACATATTCACCTTGATGGGAATATGGCTGGACTGACCGCCGTACATCTTGCGACCCACCACCCGCTTGGCGTACTGCACGGGCACGCGGCGCTCGGAGTTGGTGATGAACACGATGAACACCACCAGCAGCAGGATACCCACCAGAATCAGGGGGATGAACGCGGGGTGCAGGGAGGCGGTGGTGGTGCTGGTGGAGCCGGAGGCCCACACGCGCACGCCGTTGATCATGGAGGAGACCATGTGGGGTCCCCGGGCAATGATACCGCCGAACAGGATGATGGAAATACCGTTGCCCACACCGAACTCGGTGATCTGCTCGCCCAGCCACATCAGGAAGGCGGAGCCGGCGGTGAAGGCAAAGATGATGACGAAAGCGGGCCACAGGCCGTCAGCCACCAGTTCGTAGTAGCTGATGAGCTTGTAGTAGCCAAAGGCCTGAAGCAGGGCGATGGCCACAGTGGCGTAGCGAGTGATAGCGGCAATCTTCTTCTTGCCCTCCTCGCCCTCGTCCCGGGCCATCTTCTCCAGAGCGGGGATGGCGATGGTCAGCAGCTGCACAATGATGGAGCTGTTGATATAGGGCTGGATGGACAGAGCGAAGACGGTAGCCTGAGCAAAGGCGTCGCCGCTCATGACATTGAGCAGACCAAAGATACTGGAAGACTGAGAGGCCATGTAGGTCTTCAGAGATTCGGTATCAATGAAGGGGACGGGAATGGCAGAACCAACCCGGAAAATCAGCAGAGCAAAGATGGTAAACAGCAGCTTGTTGCGCAGCTCTTGCACCTTCCAGGCACTACGGATGGTCTGAATCATGTCAGATCACCTCCGCTGTACCGCCTGCCTTTTCGATCTTCTCTTTCGCGGAGGCGGAGAACGCGGAAGCACGCACGGTGAGCTTCTTGGTGATCTCGCCGTTGCCCAGCACCTTAACGCCGTACTCGCACTTGGAGAGGATGCCCTGCTCCAGCAGGTCGCAGACGTTGACGGTGGCGCCATCCTCGAACTTGTTCAGAGCGGAGACATTGATGGTCTCCAGACGCTTGGCAAAAATGTTGTTAAAGCCGCGCTTGGGCAGACGACGAGCCAGAGGCATCTGGCCGCCCTCGAAGCCCACACGGACACCGCCGCCGGAACGAGCCCACTGACCCTTGTGTCCACGGCCGGCAGTCTTGCCGTTACCGGAACCGGGGCCGCGGCCCTTGCGCTTGCCCACCTGAGTGGAACCAGCGGCGGGAGAGAGAGTATGCAGATTCATGTTGGGCACCTCCTTAGGCGTTCTCGGTGACCTGGAGCAGGTAACCGATGGCGGCAATCTTGCCGCGGGTAGCAGCGTTGTCGGGCTGCACGGTCACATCGCCGATGTGACGCAGGCCCAGAGCCTCGGCAGTGGCCTTGTGCTTGGCCAGACGGCCGTTCAGGCTCTTGACGAGCTTGATTTCAATGTTAGCCATAGTCGTGAGCCTCCTTAACCGATGATTTCTTCCACGCTCTTGCCGCGGATACGAGCGACTTCAGCGGGGCTGCGCAGAGCCTTCAGGCCAGCCATGGTGGCAGCCACCACGTTCTGGGGGTTGTTGGTGCGCAGGCACTTGGCACGGATGTCGGACACACCCGCGGCCTCCATCACAGCACGCACGGGGCCGCCGGCGATGATACCGGTACCCTTGGAAGCGGGCTTGAGGAGCACGCGGCCAGCGCCGAACTCACCGATGACCTCGTGGGGAATGGTGGTGCCGGACAGGGTCACGGTCACCATGTTCTTCTTGGCATCCTCGATGCCCTTGCGGATGGCCTCGGCCACCTCAGCGGCCTTGCCCAGGCCGTAGCCGACCTTGCCCTTCTCGTCGCCCACAACAACCAGGGCGGAGAACTTGGCCACACGGCCGCCCTTGACGGTCTTGGAGACGCGGTTGAGGTACACAACCTTCTCTACGAACTCCTTGGGTTCTTTCTCAAAACGAGCCATACTTTCTTCCTCCTCCCTTAGAACTGCAGGCCGCCCTCACGGGCGCCCTCGGCCAGAGCCTTCACGCGGCCGTGGTACAGGTAGCCACCACGGTCGAACACAACAGCCTCGATGCCCTTGGCACGGGCGCGCTCGGCAATGGCCTCGCCCACCTTCTTGGCAGCTTCGCAGTTGCTGCCGGAGCCTTCAAAGCCCTTCTCCAGGGAAGAAGCGGAAACCAGGGTCACACCCTTGGTGTCGTCGATGATCTGAGCATAGATGTTGGTCTCGCTGCGGAACACATTCAGACGGGGACGCTCGGAGGTGCCGGACACCTTACCACGAACGCGCTTATGACGATGCAGGCGCTGAGCCTTAGTGTTGGGTCTGTTAATCATAATCGGCACACCTCCTTAATTACTTCTTAGCACCGGTCTTACCAACCTTGCGGCGGATGACCTCGTCAGAGTACTTAATACCCTTACCCTTGTAGGGCTCGGGGGGACGCTTCTCGCGGACCTTGGCAGCGAACTGGCCGACCAGCTGCTTGTCGAAGCCTGCGATGATGATCTGGTTCTGGTTGGGAACCTCGATGGTGATGCCCTCGGGAGCCTCCATGATGACCTGGTGAGAGAAGCCCAGGTTCATCACCAGCTTGCCGCCCTCCAGAGCCACACGGTAACCTACGCCGTTGACGTCCAGGGACTTCTTGTAGCCCTCGGTGACACCCACGATCATGTTGTGCACCAGGGTGCGGGTCAGGCCGTGGAGCGCACGGTTCTCCTTCAGATCGTTGGGACGGGTGACGGTGATGACGCCGTCAGCCAGAGTGATGGTCATGTTGGGGTGGAACTGCTCCACCAGGGTGCCCTTGGGGCCCTTGACGGTGACCACGTTGTTGTCAGCAATGCTTACCTCCACGCCGGCGGGGACGGCGATAGGAGCTCTACCAATTCTAGACATTCCTATAACCCTCCTTACCAAACGAACGCAAGGACTTCGCCGCCGACATGGGCCTCGCGGGCCTTCTTGTCGGTCATGACGCCCTTGGAAGTGGACACGATAGCAATGCCCAGGCCACGGAGCACGCGGGGCAGCTCCTCAGCGCCAGCGTACACACGCAGGCCGGGCTTGGACACCCGGCGCAGACCAGTGATGGCCTTCTCCTTGCCGGGCTGCACATACTTCAGAGTGATGCGGATGACACCCTGGGTACCATCGTTGATGGTCTGGAAGTTCTTGATATAGCCCTCGTCCAGCAGAATCTGAGCGATGGCCTTCTTCATGTTAGAAGCAGGAACATCCACGGTGTCATGCTTTGCGTTGTTCGCGTTGCGGATGCGAGTGAGCATATCCGCAATGGGATCGGTGATTTGCATGATGTTTACCTCCTATAAAATTTACGGGCTTGATGCCCGTACAGGCGGAAAGGTATCGAAGGCTAGGTTGGTTCCTCCGACCTTTTGTCCGTCTTTTCCCACGCTGGGGGTCTGTTTTACCATTGGCACGGTGGCCAACGATTTATTATAACATGCCCATAGGCGGGGGTGCAACCCCCCGCCTGGGACTTGTTATCCAAATTTTTCTCCGGTATTCGACCGTTTTGCGGCAAATTACCAGGAGGCCTTCTTCACGCCAGGAATCTGGCCCTTGTAGGCCAGCTCGCGGAAGCAGATACGGCAGATGCCGTAGTCCCGGAGGTAAGCGTGGGGGCGACCGCAGATCTTGCAGCGGTTGTAGCGGCGGCTGGAGAACTTGGGCTCAGCCTGCTGCTTGAGAATCATAGACTTCTTAGCCATAGCTGGTTTCTCCTTCCATTAACCGTTGGTGGTGAAGGGAGCGCCCAGGAGAGTCAGCAGCTCCTTGGCCTCCTCGTCCGTCTTAGCAGTGGTGCAGATGACGATGTCCATACCACGGATCTTGTCGATCTTATCGTACTCGATCTCGGGGAAGATCAGCTGCTCCTTCAGGCCCAGGGCGTAGTTGCCGCGGCCATCGAAGGCGTTGGGGTTGATGCCACGGAAGTCACGCACACGGGGCAGGGCCACGTTGAACAGACGATCCATGAACTCCCACATCTTGTCCTGGCGCAGGGTGACCTTAGCGCCGATGGGCATGCCCTCACGGAGCTTGAAGTTAGCCACGGACTTCTTGGCCCGGGTGATGACGGGCTTCTGGCCGGTGATGGTGGCCAGGTCGTTGACCACGGACTCCAGGACCTTGGCGTTGTCGCGGGCCTCACCACAGCCCACGTTCACCACGATCTTGTGGATGCGGGGGATCTCCATGGTGGACTTGTAGCCGAACTTCTGCATCAGAGCAGGAGCGATCTCGGCATTGTACTTAGCCTTCAGATTGGGGTTAGCCATTTTCTATACTCCTCCTCTTTCTCAGATTTCAGCGCCGCAGTGCTTGCACACGCGCACCTTCTTGCCGTCCACGATCTTGTGGGCGACGCGGGTGGCCTTGTTGCACTTGGGGCACACGGTCATAACCTTGCAGGCGTAGATGGGGGTCTCCTTCTTGACGATGCCACCCTCCTCGCCCTGACGGCGAGCCTTCTGGTGACGGGTAGCGACGCTGACGCCCTCCACGACCACCTTGCCGGCCTCGGGGTTGACGGACAGGACCTTGCCCTGCTTGCCCTTGTCCTTACCGGACAGGACAACCACGGTATCGTTCTTCTTTACGTTCATACTCATACCTCGTAACCCCCCTCTTACAGCACTTCGGGAGCCAGGGACAGGATCTTCATGTAGTCCTTGTCACGCAGCTCACGAGCCACTGGGCCAAAGATACGGGTGCCGCGGGGGTTCTTGTCGTCGCGGATGATAACGGCGGCGTTGTCGTCGAAACGCACATAGCTGCCGTCGGCACGGCGCACGCCGCGCTTGGAGCGGACGATAACGGCCTTGACCACTTCGCCCTTCTTCACGGTGCCGCCGGGAGCGGCCTTGCGTACGGAGGCGACCACCACGTCGCCGATGTTACCAAACTTGCGCTTGGAGCCGCCCAGTACGCGGATGGTCTTGATCTCCTTGGCGCCGGTGTTGTCGGCAACCTTCAGATAGCTTTCTTCCTGAATCATACTGGCACCTCCTTCTTACTTCGCCTTCTCGA
>ERZ1643249.425-NODE-425-length-48535-cov-6.617347_pt1 | contig 48535 bp, 36 predicted proteins | sample MGYA00579263_ERZ1643249 | MGnify/ENA primary metagenome ERZ1643249 (study PRJEB29033, sample SAMEA4952264) | chicken gut metagenome | biome: Broiler Chicken; feature: Gastrointestinal Tract; material: Caecum | place: Ireland | collected 2018 | study: Broiler...
ATTTCATTTGCGCTTTCAAAGAACGCCCGAAGGTGTCAAACTGCGCCGCGATGCCTTCTTCGCGCAGTTCCTGCGCAAGCCGCGCGGTTGCCGCATTGGCTTTTTCGCCCATTGAAGCGAGATAAATGTCACAGCGTTTCGGTTCGGGGAACGGCGTTTTCTGCGCTTCCATGAGCAGCAGCAGGCGTTCAATCCCCATGCCGAACCCGCAGGCGGGCATCGGCTTGCCGCCGAGTTCTTCCAAAAGCCCGTCATAGCGGCCGCCGCCGCAAACCGTGCCCTGCGCGCCGATTTCGTTCGATACAAATTCAAACACCGTGCGGGTGTAATAGTCAAGCCCGCGGACGATTTCGGGATTGACGGTAAAATCAATCTGCATGGATTTCAAATAGCTTTGCACCGCGTCAAAGTGCGCGCGGCAGTCGTCGCAAAGGTAGTCGAGAATTTTCGGCGCGCCTTTGGCGATTTCCGAACAAACCGGACTTTTGCAGTCCAAAATCCGCATCGGGTTGCGGTCGAGTCTCGAAAGACAGGTGTCGCAAAGCTTGTCTTTATAGCCTTCAAAATAGGCTTTCAGTGCCTTTTGAAACCCTTGTCTGCATTCGGGGCAGCCGATGGAGTTGATTTCGAGCGTCAGATTTTTTACGCCGAGATACTGGAACACCGTGTGCGCCAGCGCGATAATTTCCGCGTCCTGCGCCGGTGCGCCCGCGCCGAACGCTTCCACGCCGAACTGGTGGAATTCGCGAAGCCGCCCTGCCTGCGGTTTTTCATAGCGGTAGCAGGAGGTCAGATAGTAGATTTTCTGCGGCAGGGGGGCGTTAAACAGCCCGTTTTCAAGAAACGCGCGCGCCGCGCCCGCCGTGCCCTCGGGGCGAAGCGTAATCGAGCGGCCGCCTTTGTCGGAAAACGTATACATTTCCTTTTGCACAACGTCCGTCGTCTCGCCGACCGAGCGCTGAAACAGCTCGGTGTGTTCAAAAACGGGTGTGCGCATTTCGTAAAAGCCGAAGTTTTCCGCGATTTCGCGCACCGCCGCTTCCACATATTGGGTTTTATAGCTTTCCGCCGGAAGCAAATCCAGCGTACCCTTAATTGCGTTGGTAATCAATGCCATAGTATCCGTCCTTGTTGTCGTAAATTGTCGATAAGATAAACTTTGCCCCCTCCCGGAAAAGAAGGGGGCGAAAACCTTTGTTTATTTCGGGTTCACAATGTCGCGCCAATCCAAATCGCCGCGTTCCAGAGAATGAATGATGGCTTCGGCGGTTGCAATGTTGGTTGCCACCGGAATATTGTGCACATCGCACAGCCGCAAAAGATTGTTTTCTTTGGGCTCGTGGGGTTTGGGATTCAGCGGGTCACGGAAAATCAGCAGCAGGTCGATTTCGTTGCAGGCGATTCGCGCCCCGATTTGCTGGTCGCCGCCTTGAGAACCGCTCAAAAAGCGTACGATGTTTAGGCCTGTCGCCTCGGCGATGAGTTTACCGGTGGTTCCGGTCGCGCAGAGGTTGTGGCGGGAAAGGATACCGCAATAGGCAATGCAGAACTGCGTGAGCAACTCTTTTTTCGAGTCGTGCGCCATAAGAGCAATGTTCATAGATTCTCCTCACTTTCGCTAAAATTCTGTTTGAAAATAATAATCCACCTGCTATGATAGCAAATTTTTTGCAAGATTTCAACAATTTTTTCAAAACAGTATGGATTTTATCTTTTTTTCACGGAACGGGATTTCTTCACCCAGCAGCCTGCCGGCAATGCGGTCAAACGCCGCCTCGGTTTGGCGCGCAGGCTTTTTTCCCGCCGCGAATTTTGCAAGATGCGCGTCTTCCGGCACCGCGCCGAGCAAACGCACATAGGTTTCGGAAACCACCCGGTCCGCGCTGTAAGCGTCGCCGTCTTTTGCGGCGTCGGCGTCAAACCGGTTGATAAGAAGCCTTGTTTCCGGCGGGTTTTCGCCGTCGCAAATGCATTGCGCGGTGTGGGCGGTCGCACGCACGCTGACCGCGTCCGGTGTCACGACAAGCAGAGCGGCATCTGCGCCGCGCGCAAGAGAGCGCACCCATTCGCCCGCGCCCGCGGGCGCGTCTAAAAAGCAAAAATCATATTCTTTGGAAAGCGTCGACAGCATGGCGAAAAAATCTTCCGCCGCGGGTTCCGCGTCGGGGTCAGCAGGCGGCACCAAAAGGCCGAGCAACCCGTCCGGCGATTTCAAAACCGCGTCCTGCGGCGCACAGCGCGCAAGCAAAACGTCGCGCCAGTCATAAACCGCTTCGCCGCCAAGCCCCGTTAAAAGGTCCAGCGTGCGAAAGCCCTTGTCACAGTCGACCAAAAGCACCCGCTTGCCGCGCCGACAAAGCGCACGCGCAAGGCAGACGGTCAAAGTGGATTTTCCGACGCCGCCTTTTCCGGAACAAATCAAATAGATGTTCGCCAACGAAACGCCCTCCCTTACTGCAGCACGGTGTTATAGCCCTGTTCAGCCTTGACTTCGCTGCCGGACTGGAAATACGCTTTGTAAATATCGGCAACCAGCACCGCTGTCGCGGAACCGCTGGAAAGATTTTCAATCGCCACGGCGACCGCAATTTCGGGGTCGTCATAAGGCGCGAACGAAATCATGAAGCCGTTAAGGCCCGCAACAATTTTACCGTCGACTTTCGCTTTGGATTCTGCGGTACCGCTCTTACAAGCCACCTGGAACGGCAGGCCCTTAAAGGCGGAAAGGCGCGTGCCCATGCGCAGCATACCTTCTTTGACGGTTTCTATATTTTCTTTGGAAGCGCCGACCTCGTTTAACACGGTGCCTTTGTTTTCGAGAACCGTCGTGGAATAGTCGCTCGTTTTAATGCTTTTTACGAAATGCGCCTGATAGCGTGTGCCGCCGTTGGCGATTGTCGCGACGTAATTCGCCAGCTGAATCGGCGTAAACAAGTTGTCGGACTGGCCGATGGCCGCCTGCACCGTGTCACCGGGGTACCAGACGCCGCCGTGGGCTTCGCGGTAAGAAATGCTCGCGAGCACGCCGGCGGATTCGTTGATTTCCACGCCGGTTTTCTGGCCGAGGCCGAAGCGCGAGCAGTAATCGTTCATTTTCTCAATGCCCAAAAGCCGTCCGGTTTCATAGAAAAAGATGTTGCACGATTTATTCAGCGCCTCGCGCACGTCGATATTGCCGTGATAGCCGGTGCATTTGAACGGCGTGTCGGGGAACTGGGTGTAAATGCGCGTACATTTAAAAGTCGACGTTTTGGTGATAACGCCCTCTTCAAGCCCCGCCACGGCAATGGCAGGTTTCATCGTCGAACCGGGGGCGTAAGTACTCATCAACGCACGATTCCACAGTGGCGAACTGCTGTCCGCCGCCAAAGTGCTGTAATCATCATAATAGGTCGCGAGGTTATAACTCGGATAGGTCGCGCAGGCGAGCACACCGCCGGTCTTCACGTCAATCACAACCGCCGAACCGACCGCCGGAATCGACTCTTTGTCGCGATAATCTTCAATAAAAGCGGCAAGCGCGTTTTGCACCTGTTTTTGCAAGTTGGAATCAACCGTTAAAATGACCGTGTCGCCTTCTTTTGGCGCGACGGTGATTTCCGAAGTTTTGTTGCCCTCGGAGTCGGTCGAAGTGGTCATAATCCCGTTGGTGCCGCGCAGGTAATCTTCCATGGCGCTCTCAATGCCGAATTTGCCGATTGTGTCGTCCATCGCGTAAGCGCGCAGGGATAAAAGCCGGCGGTCTTCGGCAGAAAGGGATTCGTCCGCCGACGCGGTTTCAAACGCCTCTTTCTTTTCTTTATATTCGGACTCGTTAAGCGCGCCGACCACGCCGATGATGTGCGGCGCTATCGTGCCGTCGGTATAGCTTCTGCGGCTTACGACCTCAATGTCGACGCCCTGGAACTTGGCACTGTTTTCTTTCATGTTGGCGGCAAGTGTGTCGGGCACGTCGTCCGCAAAGGTGTAGGGGTTCGCCGCCGAAAACTGGATTTTTTTCAGGCTGTAACAAACCGAAGCGATTTTGCGCGCATCGGCGGGGGAATAGTTTTCGAGCTTGAATTTTTTGACAAGCTCATCAAAGCAGTTTTGCGCGGTCGCATAAGAATTCAAGTGGAGCACGTCGCGCGACTTTAAAAAATCAATATCCGAATCGGAATCGGCTTTGAACTGAATATTGCCGTTCGCATCAAACACAAGCGGCAGGTCGTCGTTCCACTCGACGCCGCTTTTTTCGGTTAAGGTAATTAAATTGTATAAAATTTCATTGCGCTTTTCCTGCTCGCGGGTTGAGGGGAAATAAGAAGCATTGAGCACAATCGAGTTTACCTGTTCGTTGGTCACCAGCGGCACGCCGTTGCAGTCGAGAATTTCGCCGCGCGCGGCTTCTATTGTGGTTTCCGAAGAGGACATGGTGACTTTTTGGGTCGTGTAGTCCCCGGCGTTGACCACCTGAATGCGGAACAAATCCACAAAAAAGACGGAAAAGAGCACCGCAATGGCAACCAAAAACGCCGTTGTGCGAAATTTAAAACTTTTCTTTTTCATGCGCCGGCTCCTTTCTCCGGGACCTACTGATACCTGCGCAGGCGCGTTCGGCGCATGACCGCGCGCACCAGCAGGTAGAACAACGGTAAAAATACAAGGGAATATAAAACAGAAGGCAGATAAAACCGCACAAACAGCCAGCCGGCGGAGCCCACCCCTTCGGCGACCACAAACAGCACGGTATATAAGCAAACATACAGCAAATGCGCACAGCCGCCGAGCAACAGGGCGGTAAACAGGTTGTTGCGCATCAGCGTGTTAATCAGAATCCCGCAGGCGGCGCCCACGAGCATTAAAAACAAAGCGTTAAAGCCGTCGCCCATCGGCGAGACCCAGTCCCAAAGCGCGCCGGCAAACAGCCCGAACAGCGCGCCGACGACCTCGCGCTCAAAAAGCGCAATACAGACCGTCAGGGAAATTAAAAAATACGCCCGAACGCCGAAAATTTCGGGGAAATAACCGGGCGTATTCTGTAAGATGTGCGCCGCAAGCAACAGCAGTGCAAAAATGCCGCGCCGCAGCCATAAAATTCCGGTTCGTTTACGCATCGCCCTTGCCCTCAAAATCGGTGATGACGAAAGCGTCCTGCACCTCGGAAATCTCAATTTCGGGCTTCACTTCGGCGTAATAGGAAATGTCGCCCTCTTCTTTCTGAACGGTTGTGACCGTGCCGATAATTAAACCTCTGGGGAACACGCCGCCCACACCCGAAGTGCAGACGATGCCGCCTTCGGCAACGGCGGTGTCGCGTTCGAGCCCCGAAAGCTTCAAAACACCCTGCACGCCGAATTTGGTCGTGGTTTGTGTGTAGCCCGCTTCGCCGGTTCGGATTTCATACGCCGCCGCGCTGAATTTCGGGTCACAGACAGACAGCACCGTGCACGAAGTCGGGCTTGTTTCATTGACAATCCCGATTAAATATTCGCCGCTGATGACCGGGTCGCCGACCGCTACGCCGTCAGCGGAGCCGCAGTTGAGCACGAACGAGCCGAACACATCGGCGGCGTCACGCCCGATGACCGTGCCCGCGACGAACTGGAAATCCGGATTTTTCTCTTTGACGCCGAGGAATTTTTCATAAGCCTCGACCTGCTTTTGGAGTTTTTCATAGTCCACAAGCTTGCTTTGGTAGTCGGCCACCTGCTCTTCGAGCTCTTCGACGCGGTCCATATAAGACCGCGAAGAAATGAACCCGCCTTTGAAATTGTCAAATTTCTCCGATATGTAGGCGGCCGCGTCGGACAGCGGCGAAAACACCGTCCCCACGGCAGAGGTCAGCGGAGAAGTGCCGCTCGCCAACGCGGCGGCAGCAATGGCGCCCGCCAGCAGCACAACGGCCACGGTGAGCAGAATTTTAAAGCTTGTGCTTCTCAAAAAATTACGCATTGCAAATCTGTCCCTCTGCTGTGTTCCGAAAAATCAAACGGGAAAGCCCGTTATACTCGAATCAGTCGTAGTTCTTTTTGCCGGTGATACCGAGAATTTCGTCGTTTTCGAGGCACTTGCCGGTGCCGTCCACAACGCAGTCCAGCGGATTGTCCGCCACGTGGACCGGAATCTTGGTTTCAATAGAGATCAGCTTATCAAGCCCGCGCAGCAGCGCGCCGCCGCCGGTCAGCATAATGCCGCGGTCGATGATGTCCGCGGAAAGTTCCGGCGGTGTCTTTTCGAGCGTGGAGCGAATCGCGTCCAAAATCTGGTTGACCGGGTCCGCGAGCGCTTCGCGCACTTCTTCAGACGTGATTTCAATATTCTTCGGCAGGCCGTCTAACAGGTTGCGGCCCTTCACGTCAATCGCGCCTTCGCCGTCATAGGGGTAAGCGGAGCCGATTTTAATTTTAATGTCTTCTGCGGTGCGTTCACCAATCAGAAGATTGTGCTTTTTGCGGATATAGGCAATAATCGCCTCGTCGAAATTGTCGCCCGCCACGCGCGCCGACTGCGCCGTAACGATGTCGCCGAACGAAATAACCGCGACTTCGCTTGTGCCGCCGCCGATATCCACGACCATCGAGCCGACCGCTTCCGAAACCGGAAGCCCTGCGCCGATTGCCGCCGCCATGGGCTCTTCGATAAGGCTTACATATTTCGCGCCCGCGCTGCGCGCCGCGTCATGCACGGCTTTGCGCTCAACCTCGGTAACGCCCGAGGGGATGCAAATAAGCACCCGCGCTTTGGAAAACGGCGATTTGTTAATCGCCATGCGGATGAATTCCTTGAGCATGTCCGAAGTAATCTCGAAGTCCGCGATAACGCCGTCTTTCAACGGGCGAACGGCGGTAATCGAGCCGGGCGTTCTGCCGATCATCTGCTTGGCTTTGTTGCCGACCGCAACCACCTTCTGCGGGTAGGCGCTGACGTCGACCGCCACCACGGAGGGCTCGCGGATAACAATGCCTTTGCCTTTCAGAAACACCAGCGTGTTTGCCGTACCGAGATCGATCCCGATATCCTGTGAAAACAACATATTCTTCTTCCTTTCTCCAACGCAATTAAGCATAAAAATCCAATTATGGCAATATTATACCCCGAAACGCGGAATTTCTCAACTGATAAATCGTTAAAACTTTATGAATTTCTAAGGAAATTTGTATACAAACTATTGTAAATCCGGCCGAAAAAGCAAAACCGGCGCCCTTTTGGGACGCCGGAAGGGGTTTGCACTTGTTTAAAGGGCAATGCCGTTTTGCTGTTTTGCCGCGGTGACGGTGTTTTTCAAAAGCGTTGCAATCGTCATCGGCCCAACGCCGCCGGGCACGGGCGTAATATAAGACGCTTTCGGCTCGACTGCGGCAAAATCCACGTCGCCGCAAAGCTTGCCGTTTTCGTCGCGGTCCATGCCGACGTCAATGACAACCGCTCCGTCTTTAACCATGTCCGCGGTGACAAAATGCGGAATCCCGACCGCCGCGACCAAAATATCGGCGCGCGAAGTGACGTCTTTTAAGTTTTTGGTTTTGGAGTGACAAATCGTCACCGTGCCGTTTTGGTGCAACAGCAGCATGGCCATCGGCTTTCCGACAATGTTGCTGCGCCCGATGACGACACATTCCTTGCCCGCGACATCAATATTGTAACGGCGGAGAATTTCCATAATTCCCGCAGGTGTGCAAGGCAAAAAGCTGTAGTCGCCGATCATAATATGTCCGACGTTGACCGCGCTGAACGCATCGACGTCTTTTTTCTCGGAAATCGCGGCAATGACGGCTTCTTCGTCCAACTGTTTCGGGAGCGGCAGCTGGCAGAGAATGCCGTTAATAGAATCTTTGTGGTTCAGTTCCTCGACAAGCGCGAGCAGTTCTTCCTGCGTTGTCTCTTCGGGCAGGGCGTATTCTTCGGAAAGAATCCCCGCCGCTTCGCAGGCTTTCTTTTTGTTGTTGACATAGGTGCGCGACGCAGGGTTGTTGCCGACGATAATCACGGCGAGCCCCACCGAAACACCCTGTTTCTTTAGGGCTTCGACTTCCTCTTTGACTTCTTCTTTGACTTTCGCGGAAACGGCTTTGCCGTCAAGAATCACTGCCATTTTTGCCTTCCTCCTTTTGCTTTTTCTCGAGCATTTTGTTTTTCGCTTCTTTCGCCTTTTTCACTTGGCGGCTTTTTTCGCGTTTCTCCGCCTTTTCGTCTTCAAGCGAATAATCGAGCTCCGCGGGGAGCGTTTCCACCGGCGAAAACGGAACAGGGTGCTTTTTGAGTTCCACGAGTTTCGCAATCAAAATCGCGGCGCAGATAAATACCAGCACCATGGAAAGCACCTGGGACACGCGTAAGGAGGTTGTGCCTATGTAAAGGCTGTCGGTACGAAGCCCCTCCACCACCGCGCGCTCCGCGCCGTAGAGGATCCCGTAGCAGAGAATCAGCTGGCCGCTGAATTTATAGGCTTTTTTGCAGATGATATAAATGATAATAAAGCTCGCAATGCACCAAAGCGATTCGTAAAGGAACGTCGGGTGCACGGGAACGGACGCGTCCATCGTAATCCCTTTTTCGGCAAATTCCGACTGGTGGCTGGAAATATAGCTCGCCACCTTGTCGCTGGTCATGCCCCACGGCATCGTGGTGTTCGTGCCGAACGCCTCTTGGTTTGCGTAATTGCCCCAGCGGCCGATGCCCTGGCCGATTAAAAAGCTCATGCCTGCCAAGTCCAAAAGCTTTAAGAAGTTAAGGCCGTTGTGCCGGCAGACCAGAAACGCGGCGAGAATCCCGCCGATAAGCCCGCCGTAAATCGCAAGGCCGCCCTCCCAAATCTGGGGGATTTCCGACAAATGGCGGCTGTAATAATCCCACTCGAACGCAACATAGTAAAGCCGCGCGCCGACAATGCCGCCGATTGTGCCGAACAGCAAAATGTCAAGCATTTTGTTTAAGTCGAGCTTCCATTTGTAAGCCATCCGCCCGCCGAATAAAACGGCGAGCAGAAAGCCGAACGCAATAATCACGCCGTAGAATTTAACGGTAACTTCGTGGCCGAACACCGTAAATTCGCAAAGCGTGGAATAGACGTTGAAAATGTGGTCAAGACCCGTGAATTTTACCGCGGTGTAATCCGTTAAAAACTGCATGGTTTATTCTCCTTCCGGCTTGATAACTGAAAGTGACGCGCAGTCGGTCTGCAGCGCGGTGCGAAGCCGAACGTTTACTTCGTCAAGCGTTAAAGACTGTAAAATTTCGGTTTCGTCAAACAGCCCTTCTTTGCAGAAATACGCCGAAACCATCGCGTTTGCAATGCCGTCAATGTCGTTAAACTGCATGATGCTTCTGCCGTAGAGCTTTTTGCGGATGCGCTCGAAGTCGGCTTTTGAAATACCGGTTTCCTGCAGCGCACGAATGCGCGCGGTGATGCGCTTTTGCACTTCGCGCCCGTCGGGGGACTCGCCGGTGAAAATCCACGCCGCATAGCCGTAGCCGCAGAAATATTCGCTTTCAAACGAGGTGTTGATAAGCCCCGCTTCCAAAAGTTCGGAATAAAACGCCGAGGTTTTGCCCGCGACGGCTTCCAAAATGATGTCGCTTATGAGAATTTCCCGCAGGGAGCGTTCGGGCGTTTCGACCGCCTCTTTAAAGCCGAGGCTGAAAATCGGGAACGCCACCGAAAGCGTCTCTTCGGTATAGCTTTCGGCGACTTCGCGCGGTTCACGGTGGAATTTCCGTTCGATTGCAATCGGCTTTTGCGGTTTTAACAGCCGGTCAGCGACGGAAAGCACCTCGTCGAGCGTGACGTTACCCGCCACGCAAAGCACCATATTGGAAAAGTTATAAAACGTCTCATAGCATTTGTATAAAAGCTCCGGCGTGATTTCGGCAATAGATTCGACCGTCCCGGCAATGTCGATGCGCACCGGGTGGGTTTTATACATCGCGCGCAAAAGGGAAAACAGCGCTTCCCAGCCCGCTTCGTCGCGGCACATTTGAATTTCCTGCCCGATAATGCCCTGTTCTTTCTGCACGGTTTTTTCGGTGAAATAGGGGTGCGTCACAAAGTCGAGCAAAATTTCCAAAGATTCCTGAAATTTGCCGGTGCAGCTGAACAAATAACAAGTCTTGTCAAACGACGTGTAGGCGTTGGCGCTCGCGCCGGTTTTGGCGTAGCGCTCAAAGGCGTCTAAGTCTTCGCTTTCAAACAGCTTGTGCTCTAAGAAATGGGCAATACCCTCGGGCACACAGGTGAATTTTTCCTCGCCGTTTAAGCGGAATTCCGTGTCAATCGAGCCGTAGCGCGTGCCGAACACCGCATAGGTCGCGGCGTAGTTTTTCTTGGGGTAGACTAAAATTTTCAAACCCGACGGGTGGTCGATTTCAAAATAGCTTTCTTTCAGTCTTTCACTTTTCACTTCACGAATGTCAGGCATTTTCCGCTTCCTCCTTTCCGGCAAGCAGATATACGGTGTCGAGCGTCAGCGATTTTGCTGCGCGCACAACGTCTTCGCGCGTGACTGCCGTAAGCCCCGCGACCATATCTTCCGGCGTGCAGACCGCACCGTCGAGCGACTGGGCAAAATAGACGTCAAGCCCCTCCGGCGTGTCGCCGAGCCCGCGGAACGCGTCGCACAGTGCCGCTTTTGAGGCGGCAAATTCCTCGTCGGTAAATTCGCCGTTCTGCATCACTTTCAACTGTTTTTTGATTTCACTAAGCGCCGCGTCTTTGTTTTTGCGCTCAATCCCGCTTTGCACCATCACAATGCCTTTGTTGCGGTCGAGCCGCGCCGAGCAGTAATAGCAAAGACTCAGCTTTTCGCGGACGTGCATAAACAATCTTGAATACGGGCCGCCGCCGAACAAATCGGTCATCAGCCGCATTGCAAAATAGCCGTCGTCGCGGTCGCGCATGCCGGTTCGGAAACCCAAAACCAGCTTGCTTTGGTTGACGTCCATTTCTTCGGTGACTTCGGTGACGTCCTCCGCCGATTCCACGAACACGGTGTGAATTTCCGCCGGAGCGCGGTCGCCGTTTTGCATTTCCAGCGCTTTGTGAAGCATGTTTTCGAGCGGCGCAAAATCCACATTGCCTATCACCTGCACGCTGACCGTCGCTTCGCGAAGTAACTGCTGCCAGGCTTTAAACATACTTTCCGGCGTGACGGCGCGCACCGCTTCCAAAAGTTCCGCTTTGGAAATGCCGAAAGGCTCGTCCGCGCACATGATTTCAAGGCAGCGCGACAACGCATAAGCGCGTTTGTCGTTTAACTCGCTTTCCAAATCCTCGGCGCAAAGGCGCACTTCCGTTTCGAGCTGGGCGCGGTCAAACAAGCCGTTTTCGGCGTGCGGCGAGAACAACAGCTCCAAAAGCAGCCGCAAAGCCTCCACGCTCAATTGTTCGCCCGAAAGCGCCAAATCGTCGCGGATACAGGTAATCGAAAACCGCAGGCGATAACCCTCGCCGAGTTTGGAAACATCGGCGGAAAGCATTGCGCCGTAAAGCTCCTCTAAGCGCTCGTTTAACTTCGACAGCGTCGGGTATTTTGCCGACGCGTGCGTAAGAAACGACGCGAGCACCGCATTTTCCGCGGTGTTTTCGAGCAGCGGCATCAGTAAAAGAACAGAAATACAGGTCGTTTTTGTGTTTTCGGTACGCACTTGCAAAAGCCGGAGCTTTTCGCCGATTTGCGTTACCTCTGGTTGAACCGACATTGAATTACTCCCTTTTTTAAAGTCAATAGGCTTATTTTAGCATACTGCGGAAAAATTTTCCACATATTCAAAATATTTTTACAATATGATTTTCCCCGTCGGGGCGAAGAAATGCCGCCGCTTCGCCGTCGATTTCCACGCGTCCGGCGGCATTCTCCGCGACTGTGACTTCAATCTTCGCGCCGCCGAGATAAATGAAAAACTGAAACGCGCCCCAGCTTTTCGGCGGCTTCGGATGAAAATGCAAATTGCCGTTTATAAAGCGAAGTCCTAAAAACACCTCGGTCACAAGGGCGTAAAACTGCCCCGCCGAACCCGAGTAAAGGCTCCAGCCGCCGCGCCCGGGCTCGCCCGCCGCATAGACGTCGCCGGCAAAATAATACGGCTCGGTTTTATAAACCGCTTCGTCTTTATTAAGCGGATTTAACAGCGACAAAACCGCTTCGCCTTCTTTTTGGTTGCCGCTTTCAAACAGCGCGCGGCAAAACCACACCGCGGCGTGGGTATATTGCCCGCCGTTTTCCCGAACCCCGGGCGGATAGCTTGCCACATAGCCCGCCGAGCGGTCTTTCCCCGAGAAGGGCGGCCAAAACAGGCGCACAAGTCCGTTTTCGGAATCGACCAGCGCCGTGTAGGCGGTTTGAAGGGCGGTTTGCACGCGCATTTTATCAGGCATTTTCGCGAACACGGCAAAGCTTTGGGTAAGGCTGTCAATACGGCATTCTTCGCAAATATTCGCCCCCATTTTTCGCCCGTCGTCAAAATAAGCGCGCAAATAATGGTCACCGTCCCAAGCCGAACGGTCCACGGCTTCGCGCAAATTTTTCGCCAAAGTGCGGTAAACGTCCGCGCCCTCGCCGAGTGCTTCCAAAAGGGCGGAAAACGCGTCGAGCACCACGGCGGCAAACTGCGAAAGCCAGACGCTTTCGCCTTTTCCTTTTACGCCGATTTGATTAAAACTGTCGTTCCAGTCGCCCGCGCCCATTTTTAAAAGCCCGTGTTCGCCGAACTGCAAGCCTTTTTCCAAGGCGCGTTTCGCGTGCTCCAAAACGCTCGCTTTTTCATGTCCTGCGTGCGCGGCAAAATAGCGCTCTTCTTCGGTTTCTTCGAGCGGCGGCGCGTCCAAAAACGCAATTTGCTTTTCTAACATTTCCCGGTCGCCGGTCGAAAGGACATAGCGCGCTACCGTAAGCGGCAGCCAAAACAGGTCGTCGCTGTAACGGGTTCGCACCCCGCGTTTGCCCGCGCCGGCTTTTGCGGCGGGGTGCCACCAGTGGAGCACGTCGCCCTCCGAAAACTGCGCGGCGCAGCAGCGGTAAATTTGCAGCCGGCAAAGCTTCGGACGAACGGGCAGCAGCGCGGCGGCATCTTGAAGCTGGTCTCGAAAGCCGAACGCCCCGCCGGACTGGTAAAAGCCCGTGCGCGCAAACAGGCGACCCGCTTCAATTTGATTGGGCAAAAACGCATTGAACAGCGTGTTAAACGCCTTATCATTCGTTTTGACGCGAATGCGGTCGCCAAAGTGCATCGGCGGCAAATCCGCTTTCGCAAGACATTCGGCGCCCTCGGCAAAGCGGGAAAAGCTTAAAATGAATTTGACCCGCTCTTTACGGCGCGGCGGCAAATAGAGTTTCTTGCCGACTGCGGCACAGCCGAACACCTGCGGCAAATCGCCGCCGCTGTCCCATCTGCCTGCGGCAAAATCGTCGTCATGCACCGTAAAAAAGGTATTTTCCCCTTCCACAAAAAGGCGCATCGTCCCCGGGTACGCGGGCGTAAGCGGGCTGTGCACTTCAAGCGCGCCGCCGAAAAACCGCGATTGCAGATTTTTGGCGCGCCGGTCGTCTTCACCGAGCACCGGGCGCGTATAATAGCAAACCTCCGCCTGTTTTTCAGCGTCATTTTGGTTTTCGAGAAGCACCTCCACCTGTTTTCGCATACCTTTTCGGGGAACGGTCACCGTGACGGTGACCTGAATCCCGGCGGCGGAAGAAACATATTCGGCGCGGTTGTCACCGAATCGCGCGCAGGACGCGCGCAAAACATCAAAAGTCTTGCCGTTCACGCGCAAAAACAGCCGTTCGCCCAAATTGTCAAGCATCGGGTCGTTGGAAAAGGTTGTCAATTTGTTAAGCCTTGCGTTTTGCGCAAAGGTCGTGCCGAGCGTGCTGTCGCTAAGCAGCGTGCCGAACGTCGGGTTCGCGAGCATATAGCACCACGGCAAGTCAGGCTTTCGGCTGATTTCGGCGCCTTGTTCCGAAAAACGGTTCGGGGCGGACGCGCTAACACAATCGAAAACAAAGCTTTGTGAAAATGCTTTTTTCTCCGCCGCGCCCTCGTCGGGGCTTCCGAGCGGCACCAACGCGTCCGACAGCGCCAAAAGGGTGGTTCTGTCCGGCAGCGCCATACTCTCGCGCCGCAAAACATACACGTTGCCCGTGTCCGAGTGAAGTCCCGGGCAGCTTGTTTTGAAAAGTACCGTTTCGATTTGTTTTTTTAGGCTTTCGCCTTGGGTTTCGGAGCCGGAAAAGCAAAGCACAAGGTCACAGGAAACCCCGCGGGCGCGCAGTTCCCCGAACGCCTCTATAAACGGCTTTGCCGCCGTAAAATCCGAAAGCGCGGTCAGCGTAACGGTCAAAATCGGGCGGTCGCCGGAAATCCCGAGCCGCCAAAGCGCTTCGACCCCCTGCCGGTTTTCGCGCATCGCGTTTATTTGCACCGGCGCGGGCTCGGCTTTGAAAAACAGGGCAGGCAAAAACGCGTTTGCCGCGGCGCTTTTCGGGGTGTCGTCGCAAAACGCGGCGCGCGCGGCTTTTTTCGCCGGCGGCGCGCCTTCGGTGCGCAAAGAACCGATGACGGAAGAAATTTCCGCTTGCGAACGCCCGCAGCAAAGAAACAGCGTCACGCTTTTTTCGCCGTGCGCCGGAAGTTCGAGCGGAATTCGCGCCGCAAAGCAGACGTCGGCAATCCCCGAACGGTCATTTTCCGTAAAATCCGCGTCCGAAAGCGAAAACACGCCTTTGGTGCGCGTGAGGACTTTGTTCCTTGTCAGCGCGCAGGCGTAGGGGATGTCTTCCAAAATCCCGCAGCCGCAATAAAGCGCCGATTCCCCCTGCCGCGGGCGGCGGGTAAACAGCACGTCGCCTTCTTTTGTGCGTGAAGCGGTGACCAAAAGCTTGCGAAACGCCAAATGTGCCTGTTCGGCAAGCGGGTTTTGCATAGACGGCTCAAAATACAAAAGCAAATGCCCGCGCAAAGGTGCGTTCGTCCGGTTTTGCACGGTTATCCGCCGCAGTTCCACAGGGCCTTTGCCGCGCACGGTCACCACCGTTTTGGCGCGAAGCGCATCGTTTTGCGCCGCATACACCGCCGCGGTTTCTGAAAACACGGTTTTATAGTGCGCGCCGGGGCGGCGGTCCAATACGGCTTGCAGCGGCAGGGTGGTTTCCCCCGCCTGAAAAACGCCGAACACGCCTTGCGGGGCGTTTAATAAATCGCGACTTATGCGCGTGACCGGCAGCCCGCAAAACAGGCTGTACCCCGCGCCGCCGTCCGTCAAAACACTTGTCCACACGCCGTCGCCGTAAACCGCAACACGCGGCGAAAGGGGAGAGGGCGCGCGGCTTTGCGTGCGCACAGGGCGCGGCAGTTCTTCGCGCTTTCCCGTGTCGGTCGGCGCGTGTTTTTGCAAACACACCGGGGCGGCGGGCACTTTTTCTTCCAAAAGCGACCGCCCGGCGCGCATCTGCCGGTCGCGAAGAAAGCGTTTTTGCATCACACCGCCCGACAGCGCGTTATCCACCGACAAAAGGCTCATGCCGACGTGGTGCGCCATATAACTGCGCACCAAAGAAAAGCCCTGTCCTGCATTTTTGCCGTGCACAAAATCGACCGCTTCATAAAAGCCACAGCTTCCCACGGCGCCCATTTCCCGCAGTCTTTTCAAATTTTTGAGCGCCGCTTTGGGGGCTATCGGCAGACAGAGAAACGAAGAATACGGCGAAACCACAAGCTCGTCTCCTTTCGTTTTGCGCAAAGCGAGCAGCGGCACGCCGTGCGCTTTATATTGATAGTTTTGCTGTTCGTCAAACCGATAATAACCGCTTTCGGAAATGCCGAACGGGATATGCTTTTCGGCGGCGAACTGCCGCTGACAATGAACGCAGTATTTGAGCGCTTCAAAGCTCAGCGTATTTTCGCGGCTTTCCAAAAAAAGATAGGGCATGAAAAATTCAAACATCGTCCCCGACCACGCGAGCGCGCCGGTGTAGCCGCCCGCGCGCGACATCACCCGCGAGAGCGCGCCCCAGTGCTTTTTGGGCACTTGCCGCGAAGCGACGGCGTAATAGCTCATCATCCGCGATTCGCTCATCAAAAGGTCATAGTGTCCGTCGCTGAACACGTTTTTTTCGAGGTCGTAACCGATATAAAACAGATTCCGCCGCCAATCGTAAAGCGCCGAAAGGTCGCAAGACGCCCGCAAAGCGTCCGCCCGCGCGCGCACATCCCATAGTTTCGGACACTGCGGGGCGTATTCCGAAAGTCCTTCGGAAAGCGCGGTCAGGCAGCAGAGAAAATTGCCGCTGTCCACGGACGAAACGAACCGCGGCGACAGCGCTTCGAGCGTCTCGGTGTCATACCAGTTAAGCAGATTCCCGTGCCAGCGCGGCAGTTTTTCCACGCTGTCTAACGTGCGCTCAAGCATTTCGCAAAGCGTTTCGGAGGAAATCAGCGACAAGTCGCGCGCGGCAAGGCACGAGCAGAGCATCATCCCGATATTGGTCGGGGAAGTGCGGTGCGCCACGCGCAAAACCGGTGTTTCCTGCACATTATCGGGCGGAAGAAAATGGTTGCGTTCGTTGCAAAAGCGCGTGTAATACTGCCACATCGCGGCGGCGTCCGCGGTGAGAATTTCCGCGTCTTTCGCGGCCGGCGCGGCAACATCCGTTTTATAAGGCTTTTCCGAAAGCCGGCAGTAGACCGGCGCAAACAGGAAAAACAGCGCAAAAAAGCGCGCGGGGGTAAACGGCGCGAAAAATAAAAGTACAGCGCAAAGAAGCGGAAACAAATCGCGCGCAAAGGAAATGCCTTGTGCGCCGAACCGTTCGCTGTCGGCGGCGGTGACCCAGTCGAGCATATGCCGTTTTGTAAGGAATCGGCGGAAAATCCCGCGGCAAAGCGCCGAAAAACTCGTCCACGCGCAAAGAGGCAAAAGCGCCAAATGCAGCGCGGCGTCGCAAAGCCCTTTTTCGGCAGCAGGCACCGCTTTTCCGAACCGCCGCTCGGAAACACGCAAAAAGCCCCCGCCGAAAAGCGCGCGGCAAAACGCCCAAAGGTCTCGTGCCGTCAGGGTCAGCGCCGCGCCGAACACCGCAAAAAGGCTTTTCGGGAACGACAAAAATGCACCGACAAGCAAAAGCGAAAGCGTGCAAACCGGCACAAGCGCGTTGGCAAGCGTTTTTAAAAGTTTCCATTTTGAAAGGGAGGAAAGCGGATTTTCGCGGCTGCCGGAAAGGGTGGGCAGGCGTTTTTTGAAAAAGATTACATTTTGCGCGTCGCCGCGCACCCAGCGTTCCAGTCTCGCAAAATAGGCGCGCGCCGTTGAGGGCACGCCGTCGGTGATTTGCGCGTCGGAAACAAACGCCGTGCGCAAAAGCTCGCCTTCGGGAATGTCGTGGCTTAACACGGTTTCGGACAAAAATGCGCCGGGAAGCACCTGTTTTGCGGTGTCGATATGAAAAAGTCCTTTGCCGGTGAAAAGCCCGGCGCCGGTGAAATCCTGCCAAAATTCGCCGACCGGCACGTCATAGCACGAAACCCCGCCCGTGCCGGAAATCGCGCGCGAAAAGCGTGTTTTGAAAGCGCTTTCAAGCGACACTTCCGCCCGCGGCACAAACGCGCCGTAGCCGCGCGTTACAACGCGGCGCACCGGGTCTATGACCGCTTTGTTTTCGGGGTGCAGCGCCGCCGCAAGCAAGGTGTCAAGGCTCTCAAGGGTCAATTCGGTGTCGCTGTCGAGCGTTAAAAGATAAGAAAAGCTTTCAAAATCGTCCGTTTTCCCCCGCCGAAACGGAAACGCCGAAAAGTCGCCGCGCAAAGCGGCAAGCAAATCGACAATCGCCCCGCGCTTTCGGTCGCGGCCGATATATTCCCTTTGCGTTTTCGAGTAACTGCGCTCGCGCAGCAGAAGGCAAAACGCGTCCTTATATTTTCTGTTCAGCGCGTCAATCCTTTCTGCCGCGCAGTTCGCTTTGACTTCGTCCGCCGGCGTTTGGGCGCTTTTCGCTGCCTTGTAATCGGCAAGCAGACAGACGCGCACATTTTCACTTCCCGCGCAAAGGTAAATGTCCTCCAAATGCGCCTGCCAACGGTCGAGCGCATCGGGCTTCGGAAGTAATGCAGAAACCGCAATCAGCGTTTTTACGTTTGCCTGTTTGACTTCTTCCCGGTCGCACCGCAAAACCGGCACGGGTCTTTCGCCGTGCAATAAAAATTTTATGAGCAGGCCCGACAGCGCCGCCTGCAGCGGCAGCCACAAGAAAAGCCCGACAAACGCACTTCGGCACACAACCCCGACCGCGAGGGAAAGCAGCAGCGGCACAAAACACAGCACCCGCAAAACGGTGCGGCGGGGCTTTTTGCGGCATGTTTCTAAAAGCGCGCGAAACAAACTCGAGTTTTCCGCTTCGGCGGTGTTGACAAGCGTTTGTGCGGTTTCCTGTTCGGTCTCGCCGCGCAAAACCGCTGCTTGTGCGAGCAAATGACGATAGACCCCGCGGCTGGTTTCATCCGACACGCGGTAGCCTTCGTCCCGGAGTAACTCCTGTTCGGCGCCGCACACTTCCGGATACAGCCGCTCAAACGGATATTCCGGCAGTTTTCGCAACGCTTCCACCGCATTTTTATGCGTTTCTTCGTTATTCTCGATACTTTCCGCAGCATGGCAGACAAGCGCCGTTTTCAAAAACAGCGCGCAGTAGTCGGTTTCGATCCCGCGGCAGCCGATTGCCCGAAGTGCCGCCGCAAGCTGTTCTACACTTGGGATTTTTCCGTTTTCGGTCATTGCGTAAATCGTCGAATACACCGCCGGAAGCCCCTCTTGCCCCGCACGAAGCGCAGGGAGCGCGCGCAAATCGTTTCGCGCCGCGCGACCTTGCAAAAGCAGAAAGCCGCGGTTTTGCGAAAATACGCCGTCGCTTTTCGCCGCGTCAAACTTTGTGATTGTATATAGCCGACTTTCCAAAAGTCGTTTTAATTTTCTTACAGGTGCTTTGTTCATAAGCCGCCATCCTTTATGAAAGCCATATTTCTTTTTAAAGGTTTCCCGTAAAAAGCTGTAATCATGCGGCGATTTTTGGCAAAAATAATACGGCATGTCTGTTTCTCGGCGAAATCTTTCAAAATGTCGATTTGAAATTAACGGAAATTTCACAACCCCGCCTGTTTACAAATGAACAATCTCGTGGTATGATACTTTCTTAGAGTTTCAAGATTTTGCCGCGTTTAAAACTTTTGTTTTGATCGGTGAAAGGAGAATTTTTACTATGGCGCAAAAATCCCATAAAGTGCAGCGGGCCGCCATCGAATTGGCGCTCGACCGCGTGCTGAAATACATTTACAAAGACCCTTACCCGAACCTTGTGAAAATGGCGGACCGCGTCGGCAAGCTGTTCTCCGGTATTTTCCCGCCGGAGAATTTCAAAAAGTTCAAAGAAGCCGCCGCCGACCCCGACAACATTTGGACGCAGTATGCGTTAGGCATTCTGCGCGACGAAGACCCGCGCGTGGTCAAACAAATGCTGATGTCTTTGGGCGTGGACGCCGGGCTTTACGGCACCAAAACCGTGCGCCGGCTGCGTGAGGAAATGCACTGCAACGTGCCGTTTATCATTCTTTTCGACCCGACAAGCGCCTGCAACTTAAAGTGCAAAGGCTGCTGGGCGGCGGAATACGGCTATAAACAAAGCCTGACGAATGAAGAAATGGATTCGATTGTGACCCAAGGCAAAGAAATGGGCACCCATTTTTATATGCTGACCGGCGGCGAACCGCTGATTCGCAAAAACGACATTATCGCCCTTGCGCGCAAACACAACGACTGTGCGTTTGTCATTTACACCAACGCCACGCTCGTCGACCAGAAATTCTGTGACGATATGAACGAGGTCGGCAACATCGGCCTTGCGTTAAGTTTAGAGGGCACCGAGGAATCCAACGACTGGCGGCGCGGCGAAGGCGCTTACCGCCGCACGATTGACGCAATGGATTTGCTCCACAAAAACAAGTGCCTGTTCGGCGTTTCGATTTGCTACACGCGCAAAAATCTCGAATATGTCACCAGCGACGCGTTTATCGACATGATTATTGAAAAGGGCGCGAAATATGCGCTTTGCTTTAATTACATGCCGGTCGGGCACGACGCGGACAAAGAACTGATCCCCACCCCCGAGCAGCGTGAATTCATGTATAACTGGCTTCGGAAAGTCCGCAACTCGAAAACCGGCAAACCGATTTTCGTCATGGACTTCCAAAACGACGCCGAATATGTCGGCGGCTGTATTGCCGGCGGCAGAAACTATTTCCACATCAATTCCGCGGGCGACATTGAGCCGTGCGTGTTCATTCACTATTCCGACACCAATATTCGCACCCACACGCTCAAAGAAGCGCTCAAAAGCCCGCTGTTTACCGAGTATTACCACGGTCAGCCGTTCAACGACAACCACCTGCGCCCGTGCCCGATGCTTGAAAACCCGGAGCTTTTGCGCGATATGGTTAAGCGTTCCGGCGCAAAGTCGTCTGACTTAATCTGCCCGGAAGATGTCGACACCCTTTGCGACAAATGTGTGGATTTCGCAAAAGCCTGGAAACCCGAGGCGGACCGCATTTGGCAAAGCCGCAAGCACCGCGACACCCACACCCAGTATTTCCGTGACACCGAAGAGGGCAAAGCGTATTTCGCCGGCTGCGGCGGGAATTGCCAAGCCTGCGCTTCAGCGCAGCCGAAAGCCGCCGAAAGCACAGACAACGCGGCTTCGGAGCAAGCGGATAAAACTTCCGCCGACAGCGTAAACACGCCCGCGAACACCGACAGCAAAGCGATATAAAAAAAGCAAAGCAAAAGCGAACCCCCGTACTTTTTGGTACGGGGGTCTTTTTTGCCCTTTCCCCTGCCGAAAAACGGGCGGCTGTTTTTGTTTGTTTTGTCAATAGCTTTCTTTATTAAACATGTGTAGAATAAAAAAAGAAGTCTTTTGCGGCGGACTTTTTTTGGGTGAGCTTTGCTTTTGCCGTATAGGCAAAAGCTTTTTTATTTGCTAAAAAGCTCTGTCTGTAATTTATTGAGGAGGTCATATGAAACATAAAATCTATTGTATATCTTTTGTCCTTGTTCTATTTCTTATGATGCCCGTAACCGTTTTTGGGGCTTATTACGCAACAGAAGACGATGTTCTTTCGTCGTTGTTTAACGCGCAACCCAAAACAGTTATCTGTCAAAATGTCAAAGAAACCGGTTGCGGTACTTATACTTCTATAACCCGTTCCCATGTACAAATGGGCTGTACACAAGACGGTAAAAAAGCATCAACTACCGTACATTTCAATTTTGGCGCAGGAAAAAGCTGTTATGCTAGAACCGCTGTTTTTAATATGGCCGGTGTAAATGCTATAACAGTCCATAAGGATGGTTCTTCTTTTCTAACTACAGCAACAGCAAGCGCGAACGTCACAAATATAAATGTAAAAAGTGTTCTGCACACAGGCATGCAACCTCAATTCTGTTCCAAGGGAGAACACAATTATTTACTGATGAAATATTAAGCTTTATTTACAGACAGAGCTTTTAAGATATTATTTCGGAAGAAAGGAAAAAGAAAATGAAGAAAAGGATCTTAAAAACTGTTGTGTTAACGCTTGCGTTTCTTTTCGTTTCTGCAACAGGGCTCCTGTTTGCCGTGCCCGCGACAAGTGACGCCATAAAAGACCTGACCGCGGCGCAGTATATCGGCTTTAACGGCGACGCGCTGACCTTTTCCGCCGAAAATGCGGCGGCGGGCTACAAAGCGGCTGCAAGCGCGCTTTCCGCCGACCCGAATTTCGAGGCGCTGGTGTTAGACAGCGGCTTTTCGGACGCGCAAATTTTTGACTGCGGCGGCGAACAGCCCGAAATCCGCTATGCGGAAGACGGCTGGACAGGGATTTTCGTGGACAATGCCCTAAAGAACGACACCTATCACCGCGGGGAGATTTTCTGTTCCGCCATACAGGAAAGCGGCTATGCGGTTTTAACCGAGGGGCGCTGGATTGACCCCGACGCCGCGCGCGAGGACGGCGCTTTGGAACTGATGGTCGGCGCCGACAGCCCGTTTTCGGTCGGGCGTACTGTTTTCGTTGCGCCCGGTTTTTCAGACAAGGATGGGCGCCGCGTTTTGCTCCCCGCCGTGGTGGTGGGCAAAGTGCGCGCCGAGCGGCTTGTGCCCCACGCGGGAAAACAGGACGTTCTTTCGGCGTATTCCGACGCGCCGCTTGAAGATTATTTCCTCTTACAAAACCCGCTGCCCGCCTATATGCCGGCGAATTTCAGCGGGCAGCCATCTGACAATCTCTATTCCAAAGAGGGCGTGACGTTCCGCATTGCCACGACCGGCGGCGAAAAAATTTCCGACGAAGTGCTCACAAAAGCAATTTCAGACAGCGGCGCGGCGCTGTATATCAACGCCGGCTACAACGCCGCGATGCAAAATCTCGCCGAAGCGAGTGCAACCCGAACCATTCTGCCGCTTGTAGCTATGATTTATTTGCTGGAAATCATTTTCGCGGTTTATTTCGTTTCGTCGCTCGTCCGCATTTGGAAAAGGAAAGCCTGATATGCTCAAATGCAGTATTGTAAGCACCCTGCGGCACCACCGTTTGCTGCTGCTTTGCATGGTCTTTCTAATGACCTGCGCCGCGTTTTCCGCCAATATTGCCGTGTTTCAGTTTAACGGCACGCGGCAGGAAGCGTTGATTTTGGGCGAGAACGCCGCCGATTTTACGGCGGAAGTGTATGCGCCGTTTTCCGCCGCGCTCCAAAAGCAAACGCAAACCGTTTTGGAAAATAATGACAGCCTCACTGCGGTCTATTGTGTGACCGGCGGTGACGCTTTGCGTGCCTATTTTCGCGGCGGGGAAGCGTTCAGCGCCGGCGCGAGCCCGCAAAATGCCGGCGAAATTTTAATCGGCGGCGAGAGCAAAGCCGAAGGGTATGAAATCGGCGACACGCTCACAAGAAACGGCAAAGTCTTTACCGTCTGCGGCGTGCGGCCGAGCGCTTCTTATGATGAGGTTTTGCCCGAAGCGCTCCCGGAAAATACGCAAATTACAGAACTGCATTTTTGCCGTGACTATATTTTATCCGCGCGCGCTGCTGCGCGGTTTGCCGCTGAATTGGAACAGGCGTTTCCCGGCGCGCATGTCACTTCGCCCGAAAACAGCTCGCTTTTGACGGGGCTGCTTTATGAAATTCGCACCGGCGTTTGGATTGCCGGCATTGCCGCCTGCAATCTGCTTTTTATTTTCTGCTACATTTTAAAACAGAAAAAATCGGTTTTCGCCGTGTTCTATCTCTGCGGGGCGCGCCGCGTTCAGCTGGCGGGGCTTGCGTGCGCGGAGCTTTTAAGCTACGCCGCCTTGGGCGGTGTGCTCGGCGGGGCGGCGTTTTGGATTTTGCTTTATCCGCGCCAGTCGTCCGCCGCGGGCTTTTTGTGGCAGGGACTTTGCCTTTCGCTCGCCGTGTGCCTTGTAATGAGCCTGCTTGTCGCGCTGCCCGCGCTTTGGCGCACCTTTGCCGCAAATCCGTTGACGGAGGTGGACGAAGATGGCTAAGACCTTTCGTTTTGCAGGAGAAATCATTTTTAAAAACAAGCTGTTGTTTTCGCTTTTGGTATTGCAATTTGTCTTTTTCCTGTTCTTTGCGCTCGACTGCGCAAACCGGCTTTATCAAATCGAATATCCCCGGCGCGTTTTAGAGGGGCTGACCGCGCAGAATTTCGCCTATTTCTCACCGATTCAATATGACAGCTATTCTGTGGTGTACGGCACGCAAATGGAAAATGACGCCGACCCGTATGCCGATTTTAATAAGCTAAAAGGTCTTACCGCCGTGGAAAACGTCTATACGCTCGAATCGCCCGAAACCAAAACCGAGCTGCGCATTTACCCGGAAGTTTTAAGCGACAAACTAAATATTCCCATGCGCCGCGGCGTTTGGTTAAGCGGCGCGGACAACGCCTCGCTTCGCGCGGCGCCTTGTGTTACCTCCGACACTTCGCGAAAACTCGGCGAGATTCTCTCGTTTCGGGATTCGGACGGGCTGGTGCAAGCGCAGTTTCAGGTGGTCGGCATCGCCGCCGACCCGTACTTTGATTTTGAACAAAATGTCAGCGGCGAACAGCTGGGGCTTTCTGCATTGGTGGAACTGACGCAAAAGCCGGAAGTGCAGTTTTCCGGTGTTGAAATTCTTTGGACGGACAGCGAAACAGTGCTTTCCGTTTTGCGTGACAAACCCGTAAACACTTCGTCGCGGCTGTTGTTTTTTGACGGTGTTTCACAAGAGCAGATGGAAGAAAACCTCACCCTCCTGCGCCGGTCGGGAAGTATCCTGAACAGCGAAACCTCTTTTGACAATCAGAGGCTTGCTTCCTTAAAAGAAAAAGAACTGCCCCAAATGCTTTGCGTTTTGGGCATTGCCGTTGCCGGATTTTGCTGTGCGGCGGCCATCTTCGTGCAAAACGCCCGGTATTGTTTAAAGGTGTATTTCCTTTGCGGGGCAACACGCCGGCAAAACGCCGCGGTTTGCTTTACGGCGTTGCTGTTTGCCGTTTTGCTCGCGGTTTTGCCGTATTGTATTCTCTTGCCGGTTGCCGGAACGCTCAACTGGTTTGACTGGTCTTATGCGTTCGCCAAGGTTGGATTTTTGGCGGTCGGCGGTTTTGCGGCGGTGTTTTTACTGCTTGCTTTGATTACTGTCGCCTGCCTTTTCGCCCGACAGACCGAACCATTGAAACCAAAAAGGAGAAAGAAATATGCTTGAAGTGCAAAATCTTTCCAAAACCTATAACCCGGGGAAAAAGAACGCCCTTGCGGCGCTGCACGGCGTTTCCCTGACCATTGCCGACGGGGAAATGGTTGCCGTAACCGGGACTTCCGGCGCGGGGAAATCGACGCTTTTGCACATTTTGGGCGGGGTGCTTTCGTTTGACACGGGCAGTTACCACCTTGACGGCGAAGAGGTCGGCAACCTTTCGGAAAAGAAGCTCGCCGTACTTCGCAACCGCAAGGTCGGCACGGTGTTTCAAAGCTTTTTGCTGTTGCCGGACAACACCGTCCGCGAAAACGTGGAAATCCCCCTGCTTTTTGCGCGCGTGCCGAAGAAAAAACGGCGGGCGCTTTGCCAAAAGGCGTTGGAGCAAGCCGGCATTCCCGAACTTTCCGACCGCCCGGTCAGCGCGCTTTCCGGCGGGCAGAAGCAGCGCGCCGCCATTGCCCGCGCGATTGTCAATCAGGCGCAATATATTCTCGCCGACGAGCCGACCGGCGCGCTCGACTCCAAAACCGCCGCTTCGATTTTCGACTTGTTCCGCCAAATTGCCGACAGCGGGCGCACGGTTGTAATTGTCACCCACGATTTACAGCTCGCCGCGCGCTGTGACCGCCAAATTGTGTTAAAAGACGGCGCCGTGGTAAACGCCGACGGAAGCGAAAGCGTTTAACTGCGCGCCCCCGGGCACATAGAAAATTGCGCCTCGTAGATATATTTTAACTATTGCAATATAAAAGGAAAAAGCACAGCAGAAAGAAGTCTCTCCGCTGTGCTTTTTTGTATGGAAATTTTACTATGATTCGCTAACCTATAATTTAATCAAAGCCGATACCGGGCGGCAAAGCGAAAGGTCACAGCGCACTACCTGCGCGATTTGCTGTGCGGCAGCCCGCACCGCGTTCGGTGTGCCCGGTGGCACCGGCTTTCCCCACGATTTGCGCAAAGCCGATACCGGCGGCAAAGCGAAAGGTCACAGCGCACTGCCTGCGCGATTTGTTGTGCGGCAGCCCGCACCGCGATTCACCGCGCGTTGGCACGCACGCGGCTGTTCCTATAATTTATGCAACGCCGATTCCGGGTCGAAACATTTAATTTCAAATCTCACTGCCTACGCGCGTTCGGTGTGCCCGGCGGCGCCGGAGTGGATTTCGATTTCGCCGTTGTCGTCAAATTCGGCGATTACGCCGTCTTCGTCCACCGTGGTGTGCAACTCGGCGTGGGCAACGTGGCGCAGTTTCCATTTGACGTCAGGGTAAATGCGCCATTTCACATTCGGCACAACGGCGTAGCGCGGGGCGAGCTTTTTCAAAAAATAAGCCGACGAAGAACCGACATAGCCGTGGTGGCCGACTTTTAATAAATCGACTTTCCCCACGCGGTCGGCAACGCGGCGTTCGTCGCCGGTTTTGTAATTCAAATCGCCGACCAGCAGCGCGCGGGCCTTGCCCAGTTCCGCGAGCACAATCACCGAGTTGACGTTTTCGCCGTATTTCGGGAAACGCGGCTGATTTTCGTAATAGAAAAACGTCAGCGCAAACGCGCCGAGCGTTGTTTTTTCGCCGTTAAAATCTTCGACAATCTGCGCGCCGACTTTTTCGAGCGCGTCATACATTTGGTCGTGGACTTCTTCGTTGTCCCAGCGTTTGCGCTCCAAAATAAACACGCGCTCGCCGTCGTAGCGGCGCAAATAGCCTTTTTTTACGCGGATTTCCGGGTGTAAAATCACCGTGTCAAATCCACCGAGGTGGTCGGAGTGGGCGTGCGTGCCCAAAACAAAATCCAGCGTGACAAGCCCGTCTTCGCCGCGTGCGTGTTCCAAAAGGTAGTCGACAACCGCCTGTTCATAGCCCGGACGCTTTAAATGGGGCTTGTCGGCGGGGAAATCGTTGTCTTCGGCGGCGTCGATTAAGGCAAAATGCCCGTTACTTTCGAGCAGGATGCAGTCCGATGGGCCGGTGTTCAAGAAGTGAATTTTGTTTTGTCCGCGCATCTTGTGCGCCTCCTCCCAAAACATAAGTCTTAATCGCTTCGGCGACTGCGTTTTCATCGTTGGAGCAAAGCACCGCCACGGCCTCTTCTTTCAGCGCGTCGCAGGCGTTTGCGACCGCGAGCGGCACGCCCGCCGCGGAAAGCAGGGTCAAATCGTTGCGGCTGTCGCCGATTGCGGCGGTTTCGGCGCGTTCAAGCCCCAAATGCCGCTGTAAACGCGAAAGCGTCGCGCCTTTGTTGACGCCTTTTTGCAAAATTTCCATGTTGTTCGGCATGGAAGTGGTCAGCTCCACGCTCGAAAGCGTCTGAAGCCGCGAGAACGCTTCTTCGCGTTCTTTTAGGTCGCTGAAAAAGACGTTGAACATTTCCGCGCGGTTGGCGCGTGACGCCAAAAAGGCGGGAAGTGCGGCAACGCCTTTGCGGGTTTTCGTAATGACCGGGCGATAGATAGGCTCGATTCGATAATGGTCATAAGAAGCCGCGTTGAGCTTTGCGGCGTCGGTCACCGGCACGCCGCCGGTATAAACTTCTATCATCGTGTCATATTCCGACAAAATCGCAAGCAGTGCGCGCACGAGTTCGGGCGCAAAACAGCTTTTCCAAACGCAGTTGCCGGCCGCGTCGTAAAGCGTCGCACCGTTGGAGCAAATGCAATGGGTATAAGGCTTTTCCACGCGCAAAACTTCCGGCATTTCATAAAAGCTTCGCCCGGTTGCGGGTGTGACAAAACAGCCCGCCGCCACCGCCCGGGCGAGCGCGTCGAGGTTTTCGCGGCTGATTTCCCCCGAAGAGTGAATGCAAGTGCCGTCTAAATCCGTTGCAAACAATCGAACCGCCATGTCACCCCTTCTTTCTCTGGCGCTGAATCACGAACCGCTCCAGCGGATAAGTCCAAATGGTCGGGACGTTGATAATCAGACATTTCATCAAAAGTTCGGTGACCGGCGTGCTCCAGCCGTTGTTTTGCATAATCGTGCCGACCACCCCGCCGAGCCAGGTGTCGAACAAAATGGTAAACACGACCATAATCACATACAAAAAGCTGCTGAGCGCCGCGTTGACGTCGGAGTGAAAGGTCAGCTTGCGGTTAATCAGATACGCCGCGACGTAGCCCGCGGTTGTCGAAATCGCGTAGGAATAGAGATAGCCGCGATATTCAATCCGCAAAAAGCGCAGCAGCGCGTTGTCGGTGACCGGCACGGCGTTGAGCTCGTCGAACACAAAATATTGCAAAAACAAATAAATGCTGACGTCGAGCGCCGTGGTGACGACGATACAAATATTAAATTTTATGAACTTCCACCATTCCGGGTGCCGCACGGCAAAGGTCGGCTTTTCGGCGGCAGACGCGGTGTTTTTTTTCATAAATTACGAATCCTTCTTCTTTCTGTGAATGACAAAACGGCTTAACGGATAGGTCCAAACGGTGGGGAGCGTCATGACGACGAGCTTTAAAAGCATATCCACCCAGAAATTGCTCCAGCCGTTGTTGGTAACGATTGTGCCGAGGAACGCGCCGAACCAGGTGTTAAACGTGATGGTGCAAATGACCATAATCGCATATAAAATGCTCGAAACCAAGGGGTTGGCGTCGGCTTTAAAGGTCAGCTTTCGGTTCATTAAGAACGCGGCGGCGTAGCCGATGATGGCGGAAATCAAATACGAATACAAATAACCTTTATATTCAATCCCGAGGAATTCGAGCACAGGGCTGTTTTCCACGGGAACGCCCTGCAGCGAGCGGAAAACACCGTATTGCAGCGCAGCGTAAACCGCCATTTCCAAAATCGAAGTGCTCGCACCCGTAAAGGTAAATTTAATAAATTTCCAAATTTCACTGTGTTTTTCAACAAACGCTTTTGCTTTTTCTTTCATGGCCGCGCTCCTTGTTCATTGTATCATATAAAATCTTTACTTCGCAAGCATAACATATCGGAAAGCATCGGACAACCGACTTAACACAGACTTAACACAGGTTTACGGGAAGTCTTCGACAAAACCAAAACAGCGAAAAGACCCGGTGCAAAAGCATCGGGTCTTATTCAGCTAAAATTTATGCAGTTTCGTCTTCGGCTTCATCGTCTTTCTTTCTGCGCAAAATCGGCAGGAGGATCAGGAACGCGGCAAACACGAACAGCACGGCTGCCAAAACCGGGTTTTCCCGCAGGATTGCGCCTGTTTGAGAAATAATCGGAATGTTGGTATCCGTCTTACCGCCGTCATCCGGCGTGGTCGTGGGTTCTTCGGGGACGGGCGCGGTCGGCGCTTCGTCCGGTTGAAGAAGAATGCTGCCGTCGTCTTGGACGACAAAGTTCAAATAGATTTGCTTCGTCCCCGCGGGAACGGTGACGAGCTGTGTGCCGTTCGCCAAACGAACGACGGTCATTTCTGTTGCGCTGTCGCTCACGGTGACCGAAAAGCCCTCTTCGCCGGCAAGGTTGCCGTCTTTGTCATAAATCGAAACGGTGTGGTAGCCGTCTTTAATGACATCTACGCGATAAGCGCCGTCTTCGTCGGCGGTCGCTTCAAACTCGCCGAGGTCGAAAACCAGCTTCGCGCCGGGCATCGGGTCATCTTCGCCGTGATAAACGTGGCCGGACATTGCCATGCGAATGCACGGGTCGCCGTGATGGTCACCGCCGCCGGGTTCGGTGGTCGGTTCATCAGGGTCTGTGGTCGGCTCATCGGGGTCGGTGGTCGGCTCATCGGGGTCGGTCGGGTTTTCCGCATCTGCGCATTTTTCAAAAGTGAAAACAATGTGCATATCGGTGTTGACGCTGTCAATGGTCAGCTGCCCGTAAGCCAGTTGGTCGGTAACGTCCTGCCCGTTGATGCGCACCGATTTCAGGTGACTGTCCATTTTCGCAATGACATCGAAACGAAGCGTGTCAAAGCGCGCCACCGAAAACGCGGCACCGTTTTGCACCACAGAACCGTCACGGAGGACATAGCCCCCGTCGTTATACGCAACGGTAATTTCATGGGTATCGGGAACAACGGTCTTTAAGGTCGCGCTGTCTGCAAATGCGCCGAGCTGAATCCCGAAGCAAAGCAGAAGCGCCAAAAACACGCTGGCGACTTTTTTCATGAAACCACCCCTTTCTTTATTTTGAAAATTCTATGGTGTGTTACGGAGTCGGCGCGTTGTAGGTGACGGTATAGGTCATCGTGCCGGTGTAAACCGCGATCGGTACGCCGTCATATTCCTCTTTAGCAATCGAAACCGACGGTGCTGCTGTCGGGGTTGCCTCGTTGTTGACTTCCGTGAAGTGTGTGCTGCCGCCGTTTGTAAGCGTGTAGGTCAGGGTGCTTGCGGTGTTTTCGTTGGTCATTTTGCCGCCGTTGTTCGCCGCAACGGAAACGTCGAGGGAAGCGCCGAGCAAAAGCTGAGAAGTCACGGTGTAGGTGGCGTCTTTCGCAGCGGTGTCACCCCAGGCAAATTCAAACGAAGCGGGGAACGTCACAGAATAGGTATAAGCGTCGGCGCCTTCGGTATTGGTGGTCTTGGTCACCACATCAACGGTTGCTGTCTGGGCGCCGTCCGGGCCCGCGGCGGGTTCATCTTTGCTGATTGTGATATCCGCAGCAAACGCCGGAACCGTCAGCGCCGCGAGCATGGCAACTGCCAATAAAACAGAAATTATCTTTTTCATTGCAGGTTTCTCCTTTTCTGAAATTTACAAAACCGGAAATCAGACAATTTCCGCGGTATAAGTAATTGTGTCGGTATATTCCGCAATCGGGGCTTCGTCCCAAGCGCTCTGTGCGACAGTCACGGTGATGGCTTTCGTTGCGGTTTCCGCAGCGCCTGCGGTGTAAGCGGTGTCACCGCCGAGGGTGTAGGGCAGCTCCAGCGCGTTATAGGTCATAATGCCGTCGCTGGTCGCTGTAACTTGAAGCTGTTTGCCGGTTTTCAGGTGGGTTTCCACAGTGTAGTTGCTTGAAACTGCTGCAGTCGAATTCCACGGCACGGAGATTTCCGCGTCATAGGTCACGGTGTAAGCACCGTCACCGGTCACAGCAGAAGTATCGGTTTTCACGGTTGCGCCGCCGGTTGCGGGATTGCCGCCGGTTTGATCGATGGTCGCGGCAAATGCCGGAACCATCAGCGCCGCAAGCATCATAACTGCCAATAAAACAGAAATTACTTTTTTCATCCTATTTCCTCCTGTCGGTCAAATGCCTTACGCGGTGACAATCGACGCGGTAAAGGTCAAAGTGTCCGAATAATCGTCAACGGGAACGCTTTTCCAATTCGCATCGGTAATGTTGATGTTCAGCGATTTTTCCTCGCTTACGAACGGCGCGATGCCGGTGACTTCCGTGTCACCCGACAGGGTGTAAGGAAGCTCTGTCTCGTCTGCGCTCTTCATCGCCGCGTTATCCTGGGCAACGGTAACAGTCAGCGTTGCGGTCGGGATAAGCTGGGTAGAAACATTGTATTTAATCGTTGTGTCCACCGTGCCCCACGCAATTTTGGTTTCGGCGGGGAAGGTCACGGTGTAATAGCCGCCGGTTGCTTTCAAATTGTCATAATTGGTTTTCACTTCGGCGGTGTCGCTCTTGGTGTTTTCGTCCAAGGTTTTATCTAAAGCAAATGCCGGAACCATCAGCGCCGCAAGCATCGCAACGGCCATTAAAACAGAAATTACTTTTTTCATTGTGTTTCCTCCTGTTGCAAAAACGCCTTATTCCGTGACAATTGCTGCGGTGAAGGTCAGGGTATCCTGATATTCGCCGACAACCGCAGCGTTCCAGTCGTCCGCCGTGATGTTCACGGAAAGCGCAAGGGTTGCGACCGGGTAAACAACCGGACCGGCGCTTACATAAGCGGTGTCGCCTTCAAGCGTGTAGGGAAGCGCAAGCGTAGTGCCCGCTTCCGGTTCATAAACCATATTGCCATTGCCGGAAACGGTAACCGAAAGTTTTTCGCCGTAAGCGAGGTGTGCCTCGGCGGTGTAGCCGGTGAGTTCGGTTTTTTCCGCGCCCCAAGCGATAACGGTATCCGCCGGAATGGTTACGGTGTAACGGCGTGCGTCCTGACCGCCTTCCATGGTGGTGCTGGTTTTAACGATGGTGTCGCCCGAGGGGGTGTTCTGATCCAGCGCGAAAGCGGGAACCATGAGCGCCGCGAGCATCGCGACTGTCATCAATACAGAAATAACTTTTTTCATTTGAATAAGCTCCTTTCCTCAATTAAGCGTCTTTGTATTCAACTACAAAGGTCAGGGTGTCGGTGTGTTCCCCTGCGGCGGCAACACGCCATGCATCCGCCGTAACACCGACGGTCAGCGGGAAGGTTTTGTCAATATCCCCCGCGGTAAAGACGATGTTGTCCGCGCCGGAAAGCGTGTAGGGGATTTTCTTTTGCGCATCCTGTGTGTTTACAAGCGCATAACTGTTTGCCGATTCGACTTCAACGGCAACGACTTTGCCGGGGTCAAGCAACAGCTTTGTGGCTTTGACTTCGCCGATTGCCGTTGTTTCCTGTTCCCACGGAATCTGGGTGTCGGCCGGGAACGAAAGCTCGTAATCGGCCGCAGAAGATTGGGTGGAAATAATCATAGAATCTGCAAACGCAGGCAGAGCGCAGGAAACGACAAGCAGAACAGCCAAAACAAGTGTAACTACTTTTTTCATTTACAACAGCTCCTTTTCTTTATTTATAATGTGTTATAAAGGTTTCCCTTTTAAAAACGGGTTACGGTGTCGCGCTGCCGTCGGTGTAAGTGACCGTGTAGGTGATTTGATCCTCCGCACGGTAAGCGGCGACGGGGATGTTCTTCCACTCGTCAGCGGCAATCGAAATGCTCGGACCGGCGCCCTGGGTGTTAATCATCTGGCCTTCATATTGAACAGCCGCGGTGTCCGTACCGGTGCAAGCGATGCTTTCGTTCGTGCCGTCATGAATCAGAGCAAACGAAGTACTTTTAAGCGTCGGCTGAACCGAAACCGAAGACCCGGCGTTCAGGTTGCAAGTTACCTTGTAGCCTGTTCCGTTGTTGCCGGACGCATCTTCAAACGCCGTTGAAACCGCCGTAGTACCCCACGGAATGTCGACTTCCGCCGGAATGGTCACCGTATACATATCGTTCGTTGAATATTGAATATTCAGCGTCTTTTGGTCGGTGACTTCACGCAGAATGCCCAGACGGTCGGTGTACTGATAGGTAAAGGTCAGCGTCACCTTGTCGGTCAGCGTCACGGGGTATTCCTGCGGGTTGTCAATCTTGACGTGGAGTGCAACGCCCGAAGTCATCGGGGCGGCGTAGTTGCCCACCTCGGTAACGGTTGTAAGGTCTGCCGCCGTGCCGTTGTAAGTCAGCGTGTACGGCAGGCTGATTGTGCCGTCGGAAGATTTCAGCGTTCCGCCGTTTTCAGAGGTAATCGTCAGTTTGCCCTGTCCGTCCGGATTCGTCAGATACTGCTCAAACTGGGTCAGCGTGTAAACCGGATCTTCCTTGTTTTCCAAGGGGCCGGTGCTGCCGTCATAGCGAAGCATCATTTCGTGCGTTTGCGCAGAAGATGTGGTGCCGTTTGCGGTAAACGTGCTCTTAACCGCCGGGAACAGGTCGTAGATTTTTTGAATGAGGTCATACAGCTCCGCGACGTCGTGATACGTCGGAAGCAGCATTTCGTATTCATCCGTCGCAAGTTTCAGGTCGGCGAGTTCCTCGTCGGTCAGCGCCGTTCCGGCGTTGATTTTCGCTTGCGCGTTGTTGTAAAGCGTCAAATAGCGGTTATACAAGGTCCAAATACCGCCGGTGAACGGGTCGCCGTGGCGATCGGTTGAATACGAGTTGTAAACCAGCTTGCGGACCGCGTTCGGGATGTTCTTGACGCCTTCTTGCAGCTGACCTGCCACAAGGAGATGCTTTGCGTAATAGTTCATCTGGCTGCGATAGGTCTTGCTGATATGGTCGAGCGCCTTCGTGTCGGTAATCGAAATGTAGTTGCCTTCGTTCACTTTCACGCCGTCCACAGTGGTGTGGGTTCCGTAAGGTGTGTTTTTGTTGTAATCATACACCTTTCCGTCGCCCGCCGTGCCGAGGAAAACTTCCTCTGCATCCGGTTCATAGTAAATTTCAGAAAGCGTGCGGAACAACGAAGTGGACGCGTCAGCCGGGTTGTAAAGTTCATTTAAGAACGTGTTGCTGTCCGCGAGCAAGCCCTCCAGCGTGTTATAGCAGCGGGAAGCCGCGTTGTAAGCGTTGAGGAACTGCTGCGCCGTAATGCCGAGCGCGGTTTTCTCGTTTTCCGTGTAGCGCGAATACGAAGTGTTGTAATACTCAATAATCTGCGCCGCAAGTTCTTTGGTCAGCCCTTTGTAGCCTTCGTAGTTGACCGCGTCCGCTCTGCCGTCACCGTCTGTGTCTTTCACGCCGGGATACGGCAAATCGTGTTCGCCGGTCACCGAAGCATTTTTCAGCTCGTTCGAAAGCGAGCCAACCATATTGGAGAAATCCGCAACCGTCATCTGCGGTTTATAATCGTCTGCCGAAAGCTCGCCGTTTACAATCTTTTCATAGAATTCCAACTGTGCGTAGGCCTGTTTGACAGACGTGGTGTTGTTTTTCTGATAGTCAGAAAGCGCATCATAAAGCGCACGCGCTGCCTGAACTCTGCTGGGGAAGTTGGTATCGTCGTTGAGCTCAATCGCGCTGACGGCGTTTTCGAAGTTTTGCGCCGCTGTGGACTTATAACCCTTAACCTCTTCAAAGGACGGGTGGTTCAAGCTGCCACTCATCGCTGCGTCATAGGTGTCGGCGCCATAGGCAAAGCCGATGTCATCCACAACAAAGCTTCTGCCGTCCATTTGCGCGGCAGCCGTGCTGTTCAGCGGCATAATGCCGATGTCTACGCGGCGGATATTGTCAATCTGTTCGCCCATGGCGCACAGGTCAACAGTGCCCATTCCCGTGCTGTACTCAAACTTGTTCAGAGCAACATAGATATAGCCCTTGTAACCATCGGCAAGCGTGCCGATAGAGCTGGAACCGCCCTTGGAAGTAAAGCCGTAGGGCGAACCGGTACCGGTAATGGTGACCCATTCACCGGTCTCCATATCCATAATCTTATATGCCTGCTCAGAACCGGACATATCCATATCCAGGTTATAACCTTCGGCATGCCCGTCATAAGAGGTCGCAATATTGAGAGAAAGCAGGAAATCAATATCCTTCAGCTCGCTAAAATCTACATAAAATACAAGTCCGACAGGATAGTCTCTGCCATCGGAAGCACTCCAGCTTTCTGCATAGCGGCTGAGCTGCCAGTCGGCAATGCTTTGCAGATCATGGTAGTCGCCGGTCGTGGAATTGAAGTCGCGCGTAACGCTGACCGCGTTCACATAGCCGGTCGGGTCGCCTTCATCGCCCAAGAAGAAGCGGCTGTCAATGGTTACCTGCGCGCCTTTCGTGCCGCCGGCACCGACTTCATCGGTGATAACGGCGTCTGCCGCAGCAAGGTTCAGTGCGTCATACAAACCGTTTTGGTAGGAATCCTGTGACACATCGCCCATCCAGTCGCCGACCGCAGCCGTCGAGTGCGCTGCGAAGTCACGGAAGGACATGCTGCCATAAACGAAGCCCTTGGAATAGCGGTAATCTTTCCCCTGATCCCAAGAGGGGGAATCCTGCAAATCATAAGCATGCGTTCCCTCGGGGAGCGATTCAAAATCATTAAAGGACAGGAATTTATTGGTCGCAAGCGAAGTGCCTACAAGCATTTCATCTCCGCCCGCCGCGCGCACCAGCGCGACATAATCCAGAATCCGTTGTTCTTCAGACTCGCTCATCGCGTCAAGCTGCGTCAGGTTCAGCCGTCGATACAGCTGATACAACCGGATAATTTCATCGCGCAGCGTGTCGCTGACAGACGTGACCTGACTCGGGTCGGGCAGTTTTTCCAAAGACTGAATCAACTCAGGAACCAAATCGGTCGCCTCGTTGTTCGGCAAATACGTGTAAGTGCCGCTGCCTTCGTCATATGCAATCGTACCGCCGTCAACACACGCCTTCCGCGCATCTAAATAACGCTGCCACACGCCGCTCATGCCGAGGCTTGCGGCAACGGTTGCCATGTTCTCTTCTGACAGGAAGTCGGTTGACATGCCGGCGTCGCTGTAAGCTTTGCGGTAGCCGTCAATCAATTCGTCAATATACTGTACCGCGCGGAAGTCGCCGAGGTCGGGTGTGGTAATCAACTGGTCAATCTGACTGAGGATAATCCGCGGGGTTTCCACTTTTTGGTCATAATAGTTTGTGACCGGCGCACCCGTTTCGCCTTCGGTCATATCCGAAGGATAAGAACCGGTTTCTTTATAGAATAAAACGTTGTCAATAAAGAAATCTCTCCGAACACTGTCGCTGCTTACGCCGGTGTAGGAAAAGCCCGCGCCGAAAATATCATCGATTGCCTTATAGCCGTTTTCACGGTTCTGCACAACGCCGTTGGCGTCAACATAAGCCTTGTCATTGTCCGGGTCGGAATCGCTGTTGACCGTTAAATTGGCGTCTACATCATCTTGATTATAGCCCGCCGCCAGCATGGAAGCACCCCAGGTGGGCTGTTCTAAATGTGCATAGTGGTTTGCGCCCACAGACGGATAATCGTTTTCGTAAGGCAAGCTGTATTTGCTTTCGTTGCCGCCGCTCAGGTTCCAGCCGGTTTCAACGTCAATTTGGAACACACGGTATTGTATCAGAAGCGCGTCGGAAATCGGCGTGCCTGCCTCATCAACCAAAACCGGACCGTTTTCAAACAAAACTTGTGTGTCAAAGAAATTCTTGACATTTTCCTCGGCTCTGTCAATGTCATACGCCGTGCTGCCCATGTTGAAATTGTCGTTGTGCGCTTCCGCGTAAGTTGCTTTCGTGGAGCACATAAATTCAATCGGCACACGGACATAGCCTTTATAATGCCCGAGGTCAATGGTGCCGTTATTCAGCATGACCTTTTCCCACGCACCGTTGTCTTGCTGAATATACACATAAGGCGCTTCGCCTTTATATGTATCCGCCGCCGTGCCGCGTGTGGAATAGGTTACAAGACTGTATGCATCATCTGCCGGTGTGTTGTTAAATGTTCTGCCGGTGTCATAGCCGCCAAACATTCTTTCGTTTTTCCAGTAGAATTCACCATAGCGTTTTCCGTTCGCCTTTAAATCAAACGAAAGCCCGGTAAGATCCACCTGAGAAAGATCCAGCCAATACCAGACTTCCTCCGCATCGGTACCCATCCAGTGCTGACGGCTCCATGCGGTCGAGAAGCTCTGTGTGGTTCCGTTGCTCGGTGCGGCGCTGATTTGGAAGCCGTAAGCTCTGCTGTCCACACCGGTAGAAACATTTTCCTCGCCGGCCTGGTCAATCGGTCCGAGAATTTTCAGCGTGTCGCCGGACTGAATATAGTCTTTCGCGCCGCTGAGGCCGTCGGTTGAGAACTGATCATTGTTGTCGTTGTTCCTCGCTTCAAACAACATCATTTCTCGAACGGAGGTCGAGTTTTCCGACAGGGGTTTATAAAGCTCTTCATCATACACAAACTGCGGAACGTCGGAAACGATTGTGGTCAGCGGCTCGGAAACCCAGCCGGTGCTGTCCTGCGCAAGAACTTCCACGCTGAAACGGTGGGTGTCGTCTAAGGTGACGCCCTTGTTTGCAAGCGCGGCCGCGGTAAAGGTCACCGTTCCGGTGCCGTCCGACGCAAACGTTGCAGTCGATGCATCCACGACAATTTGTGCCTGCGGGACCGTTTCGGTCGCCGGGTCGTTGTGCACTTCCGTCAGCGGGCCTAAATCATACAGCGTGATGTAATAGGTCGCGATATGCTTGTCGGAAATGTAGTCGGTGTTCGGGGTTGCCTGCGGGTAAATGACCTGCACGTCCCCGTCATCGGTTACCCATGCCCACAACGTCGCGTCCTCAGAAAAGACAGGCGTCGGGTCATAAGTTCCCGCCGCAAACGCAATCGGCAGCGAAGTGGCCAGCAACACGACGGCCATTGCAAACGCCAAAACGCTCCGAAGCGCTTTTTTTGCGTGCTTTTTCACGATTTATCTCTCCTTTCCTTTGTTCGGCTCAGGAGGCCGTTATTTGAGTTTTTATTTCCATATTGTTCAGCGGACGTTGTTCTTTGTCAAAGCTGAAGCAATAAAAATGGACAACTACGTTATAAGTGCCCGCGTCAAGCGCGCGGTTCAACGAGAATTTCGAAATCGAATAGCCCGGCGGCAGAAGGTCTGACGTGTAAAGCACCTCGCCGGTGTCGCGGAGAGCGATTTCGATTTTGAAATAGCAGGGGTTCTCTTCGGGGTTCGAGAACACATAATTCTGTTCGCGCTGCCCCGCTTTGAGGTTCATCGTCGGAATGCCGTTGACCTTGATGCTTTTGCCTTTGGTCTCGGTTTTTTCCGGCACGGAAACCTCGCCCTCGCCAAGCTCTGCGTTCGCGTCAATCACGCCGGCGGGTGTGGTCGTTTGGGGTTCTTCCCCGCCGAACGCGAAGTTGCGAAGCAGGAAGCCGAGCAACACGCACAACAGCGCGAAAAGCAAAATGCCCAAAAGCCAGAAGAGGAGCGTGTCGCGCACAACCGCGACAAATTCGTGTTCGCCGACCTGCACATAGCCCGCAACGCGGGAATGGGGCATTTTGGCGACCTTGTAAAGCGTCTCTGTGCCGTCGCCGTTTTGCAGCGCGCCGATTTCTTCACGGCCGCGGCCGATTTGCCCGACGACGGAAAACCCGCCCGCGGGGTAAAGCGACTTCATTTTAGAGCCGGTTATGTAGGCAACCGAAAATTTGGTTTTGCGGTTGCGGTAAAGGTTTTGCGCCGCGCCGTTAAACACAGCCTGCACGGTAATTTTTTGAATGTCTGCCAAGACGAAAACCTCCGAAAAAATCTGATAATGCCTGCGCCGGAAAAAGGAAAAATTCCGACACCTCGGGTAGTCTAAATAGATATGAAAATTATACCTTTCTTTTTATAGTTCTGTCAATCGTTTTTCGGGAAAAAAACGTGTATTCTTTTGGCTTTTTTAGCCGAATTTTTGAAAAAATTGACAAAAGGGTTTCGGGTGTCTAATTTTATTTTCGAATTCGGAATATGCTCTTAGAGTACAGGCACTTTTTCCATTTTTCCGGAACAGAAAAAACCGGCCTGCGCACGAGGCGCAAACCGGTTTGATTTACAAAAATTTCCAATTTTGATTTCGGGAGTAAAACGGGAATAATTACGCGATTTCCGCGGCGGCTTCTTCGGCCTGTTCGCGAAGCTCTTTGAGCTCTTTTTCGACCGCTTCGTCAATCGTCGGCTGGGTCTTGCGCTGTTTGCGAAGGCCGACACCGACAACAACGTCAATCACGAGGTCCAAAAGGAACAGCCCGACGCCGAGCAAAATCCACATTGAAACCGTGCCGGAGAACACCTGAACGGAAAGTTCCGACGCGCCGAGGGTAAACTGATTGAGAAAATAAGCGGAAAGGCACCACGAAGCCAAGCTGATGATATTCAAAATTACATTCGGCAGCCAGCGCAGGTTGATAGCGCCCAAAAGCACAACAAAGAAGTTGACAACACCCGCCGCCACCGCGAGCAATGCAAACAGGCACGCGAGCAGAAGGCTTGTAATCACGCCGCCCAAAATTTCGCCGCCGGCGAGCGACAAAACCGAGCCGATGTCAAATTTCGTGAGGTAGTCGAGCACGAACGTCAAAAAGGAAATCGACTTCGTCTCGGCGTAAAACGGAAACGCAAACGTCGCGTTCAAAAGCGGCACGACCAACGCCACAAGCGGCAGCAGCGTGCAGACCAAGCGGACAATCCGCAAAGGCGAACCGACCGTTGCGCTTTTGAAGTTGTCTAAATGATAGTGAAGCCGGGCGAACGAGGTCTCCGCAATGTCGGCGTCCTGTTCGAGCCGCCCTTCCCAGTCATAGTTCGGAATGTTTGCGCCGCAGTATTTGCATTCCGCACGGAAATCATACCAGTGCAGCGTTTTTCCGCAATTCGGGCATTTGATTGCCATGATAAATCTCCTACCTCTCTAAAGATTTATGTTAATCCTTTTGTTTTTTCTGAAAGCGCAGGACGTTCCACGAAAGCGGACGCAGTTCTGCGGTTGCGGTGCGCCCGTCCACTTCCGGCAGCGCCGCATTTGACGGCTTAACCGGGCAGGAAACCAAGGCGTTTTCCGCCTTGCGGTCAAAGCCCGCCATTTCAATATGTTCCACCGGCACGAAGTCCGGGAAATCAAGCAAATCAAGCTCCAGCGCATACGGCTCTTCCATATCGCGGTTGACCGCGAACACGGTAAGCTCGTTTTCGTCGTCGGACAAAACCGCAATGCCGTCGAGGTCGGGGACGTCTGTAAACTCTTTGCTGTCGTGCTTGCCGCAGGCAATCTGAGAAACCAGCGCGGTGCCGCGGCCGTAATTTGACATATGCATAAACGGATAGAAAATCGTCTGGCGGAACAGCCCGCCGCCGGTTTCGGTCATAATCGGCGCAATGACGTTCACAAGCTGCGCGAGGCACGCGACCTTCACGCGGTCGGCGCGGCGCAGAAGGGAAATGAGCATAAGGCCGACCAAAAGCGCGTCCTGGAAATTGTAAATGTCTTCAAGCTGATGCGGCGCGGTGGACCAGCGCTCGACGTAATCGTCATTGGAATGATACCAAACATTCCACTCGTCAAACGAAAGGTTGACGGTGTGTTTTTTATGTTTTTTGCCTTTGACGGTGTCGCAAATGGCAATCACGGTTTTGATAAACTCGTCCATCGCCATGTTCTTCGCGAGGAAGCTGGCGGTGTCGTCGGTTTTGTTGTCATAATATTGGTGGAGCGAGACATAATCCACCTTGTCATAAGCGAGGTCGAGCGTCGTAAGCTCCCAGTCGCCGAACGTGTCGGTGTGACCGTTGGAACTGCCGCAGAGCACAAGCTCAATCGAGGGGTCAACCCAGCGCATGACCTTGGCGGCTTCCGCCGCGGCGCGGCCGTATTCATAGGCGGTTTTGTGGCCGATCTGCCAGTCGCCGTCCATTTCGTTGCCTAAACACCAAAGCTTGATATTATGCGGTTCTTTGACGCCGTGTTTGATACGCAAATCGCTGTAATACGAGCCTTGCGGATGGTTGCAATACTCGACCAAATTGCGTGCCGCGTCCGCCCCGCGAAGGCCGAGGTTTACCGCCATCATGCATTCCGAACCCGCTTTTTTGCACCATTTCAGAAATTCATTGGTGCCGAACGTGTTGGGCTCGGTAACGCCCCAGGCAAGCTCCAAACGTTTCGGGCGCTGTTCAACCGGGCCGACGCCGTCTTCCCAGTTGTAGCCGGAGACAAAGTTGCCGCCGGGATAGCGCACAATCGGGACATTCAGCGCGCGCACTTCGGAAAGGACGTCCTGCCGAAAGCCGTCTTCGTCTGCGGTCGCGTGACCGGGTTCGTAAATGCCGCCGTAGACCGCACGGCCGAGATGCTCAATAAACGAGCCGTAAATACGTTTGTCGATTTTCCCAATCTGAAACGACCGGGAAAGAGGCAGTTTTGCCTTTTTCATAGCTTTCGGACACTCCGTTTCCGATTTGTTGATTATAATATTGCATTGTAGCATAAACCCGCGCAAATTTTCAACGGGTTTTTGAAAAATTATGAAGCTTTTTCAGTCGACTCTTCTTCAACCGCAACCTTTTCATAAATAAACTTGTGGAGAATGTCGAGATTTTCGTCCATATCGGGAATCAGCACCGACATGCCGCGGCGTCTGGCGCTCTTGTAAGCGTCTTCCGCCGGAATCTGCTGCTGGACAATGTCATATTTCAGGTAATCGAGCGCGCTCATGCCGATTTCGGTCATCTCGTCGGTCGTAAGGTCGGTAATCACCATCGGCACGACCTCTTCCATCAGCGCCAAAAGCTCGGTGGGCGACTGCCCGGCGGCTTTTTTAATCAGGGCGGTAATCACCTTTCTCTGGCGGCCGGTGCGCTGGAAATCGCTGTCGAGATAACGAATCCGGCTGTACCAAAGCGCCTGCATGCCGTTGAAATGCACGCTGTCGCCGGCGGTAATTTCCGTCGGGAACGCCGCTTTTTCCGCATCGGTCATTTTCTTTTGGCTGTTGATATAATCCGCTTCTTTTTCGGTGACCGCGACGTCTACGCCGCCCAAGCGGTCGATAATCGTCGTGAACATATCGAAGCTGACAAGCATATAGTTGTCAATATCCACATGGAAATCATATTCAATCGTATCGACAAGCAGCTGTGTGCCGCCGTGGCTTTGCGCGGCGTTAAGCTTGTCCGTCCGGTAATCGGGGATTTCCACATAAAGGTCGCGCAAAAACGAGGTCAGCTTAATCTGTTTGTTTTTCGTGTCAATCGACACAAGCATCATCGTGTCGGAGCGGGTCTTTTCGGGGTTCTCGCCCTCGCGCGCGTCCACGCCGATGAACAAAATATTGCGCACATCGTCGGAATGCAGAAGCTCCGACGAGGAAATATAGCTGTTGGGAGAAAGCGGGCGGTAATCCACCGTGTCTAAAATGCCGGTGACTTTGCTGTAAAAATACCAAAGGCCGCCGCCCGTCACAAGCAAAACCAAAACCAACAGGCAGGCAATCACTTTCAAAACCACGTGTTTATGTTTTTTGCGGGGCTTGTCCGAAATTTCCTTGCCGGAAAAAATTTCGTCGCCGTTGCGCGCGCGGCGCGGCGTTCCCGAACGGTCATAGTGGTAGCTGTAAGGCTTCTTTTCGGGCGCGGTGTTTACGGGCGCGCGGTAAGTCGGCTCTTGTCTTTCGCCGCGTTCGGGCGTGTCGGTGAAAAAGTCCAAATGAAACGGGTCGTCGTCAGACGGCGTCTCTTCGTCGTCGCGGCCGCTGAAAATGTCCTGATATTCGTCTTTTTCATCGTCTTTGCGCGCGGGTTTGCTGTCGCTGAAAATATCTTCATAGGTGTCGGGTTTTGAGGAACTGAAAATATCCTCAAAATCGTTGCCGACGCCTTTCGGGTTCTTTCGGTTGTCGTTGTTCATAAAATACCTCCGTCAAGAAAATTACAACGGTCGTCTTCATTTTACACGAAACGCGCACAATACTCAATGTTTTTTTCAAAAAACCTGTGGAAATCACGAAACGAATGTGCTATAATTCTTAATTGTATTATTGGCGAAGTATACGCAGTACAAAAAATTCGGAAGGAATGTATGGAGAAATATGGCATACAGAACACACAACTGCAATGAACTGACTTTGAAAAATTTGGGCGAGACCGTGACGCTTGCCGGCTGGGTGGACACCGTCCGCGACCACGGCGGCGTGGCGTTTGTCGATTTGCGCGACCAATACGGCATCACGCAGATTGTCGTCCACGACGAATCGATGCTATCGAGCATGCACAAAGAAAACGTCATTTCCGTGACCGGCGAAGTGGTCCGCCGCGACGAAGAAACCGTCAACCCCAAGCTTGCCACCGGCGAATTGGAAGTCCACGTCAAAGAACTGACGGTGCTCGGCGCGTGCACAAGCCCCCTGCCGTTTGACGTGAGCGAATCGACCGAAACGCGCGAAGACGTGCGTTTAACTTATCGTTTCTTAGATTTGCGCAACAAGAAAGTGCACGACAACATTTTGTTCCGAAGCGAAGTCGTCCGCTTTCTGCGTGAGAAAATGGAGCCGCTCGGCTTTACCGCAATCACGACCCCGATTTTGACCTGCTCGTCACCCGAAGGTGCGCGCGACTACATTATCCCCTCCCGCAAACACGAAGGCAAGTTTTACGCGCTGCCCCAGGCACCCCAACAGTTTAAACAGCTTTTGATGGTGTCAGGCTTCGACAAATATTTCCAAATTGCGCCCTGCTTCCGCGACGAAGACGCGCGCGCCGACCGTTCGCCCGGCGAATTTTATCAGCTGGACTTTGAAATGGCGTTCGCCACACAAGAAGACGTCTTTGCCGTGGCGGAGGACGTGCTGTATGACACCTTCACAAAATTCGGCGGCGGCAAGCCGGTTTCGAAAGCCCCGTTCCGCCGCATTCCGTTTGAAGAAGCCATGCTCAAATACGGCACCGACAAGCCGGACCTTCGCAACCCGCTCGAAATCGTCGATTTGACCGACTATTTCCGCGACGTCGAGTTTAAACCGTTCCAAGGGCGCCCCGTGCGCGGGATTGTCGCCCCCGGCTGCGGAAAACAAAGCAAATCTTTCTTTGAAAAAATGCTCCAATACGCGATGTCCATCGGCATGAAGGGCCTTGGCTATCTGACCGTGCTCGAAGACGGTTCATTCAAAGGCCCGATTGCGAAATTCCTTTCCGACGAAAAGAAAGCGGCGCTCACCGAAATGCTGTCTTTAAAAACCGACGACACGCTGTTCTTCATTTGCGACTCGATTAAGGTCGTCAACCTCCTGGCGGGGCAAATCCGCACGGCGCTCGGCGAACGCATGAATCTCATTGACAAAGACCGGTTCGAGATGTGCTTTATTACGGATTTCCCGATGTATGAAAAGAACGAAGAGGGCAAGCTTGACTTCACCCACAACCCGTTCTCCATGCCGCAGGGCGAAATGGACGCGCTCGAAAACCAAGACCCGCTGACGATTAAGGCGTATCAGTACGACATCGTCTGCAACGGTGTCGAGCTTTCTTCCGGCGCGGTCCGGAACCACCGCCCCGACATTATGATTAAAGCGTTTGAGCTTGCGGGCTACACCGCCGACGAAGTGGAAAAACGCTTCGGCGCGCTGTTCCGCGCGTTCCATTACGGAGCACCGCCGCACGCAGGTATGGCGCCCGGCGTAGACCGCATGATTATGCTTTTGAAAGACGAAGAAAATATCCGCGAGGTCATCGCGTTCCCGATGAACTCCAACGCACAGGATATGCTTTTGGGCGCGCCGAACACCGTTTCCGAACAGCAGCTTCGCGAAGTGCACATCAAGCTGCGCCGCCCCGTGCCCGAAAAATAATTTGGAGGAAGCAAAATGAAAGACATTTACGAAAGCCCGCTGAACTCCCGTTACGCGAGCAAAGAAATATATTTTCTCGCCGGATTTTAAATTCCGCACTTGGCGCAAGCTTTGGATTGCCCTTGCCGAAAGCGAGAAAGAGTTGGGGCTCCCGATTACCGACGAACAGATTGCGGAACTCAAAGCCCACGCCGACGACATCAACTATGACGTTGCCGAGGCGCAGGAAAAGGAAGTCCGCCACGACGTAATGAGCCACGTTTACGCCTACGGCAAGCAGTGCCCGAAAGCAAAAGGCATTATCCACCTGGGCGCGACCTCCTGCTATGTGGGCGACAACACCGATGTGATTATTATGACCGAGGGCTTGAAACTCGTCCGCAAAAAGCTTGTGAACCTGATAGACAAGCTCGCGCAATTTGCCGACGAATACAAAGCCATGCCCTGTCTTGCGTTTACCCACTTCCAGCCCGCCCAGCCGACCACCGTCGGCAAGCGCGCAAGTCTTTGGCTGATGGATTTGCTGATGGATATGTCGCAGCTCGAATTCCAGCTGTCGCAAATGCGGCTTTTGGGCTCCAAAGGCACGACCGGCACGCAGGCGAGTTTTATGGAGCTTTTCGAGGGCGACGAAGAAAAGGTCAAGGCGCTCGACCGCAAAATTGCCGAAAAAATGGGCTTTGACCGCTGCTTCCCGGTTTCGGGCCAGACCTATCCGCGCAAATTAGACAGCCAGGTGCTTTATACCCTTGCGGGGATTGCGCAGTCCGCTCACAAATTCTCGAACGATTTGCGCCTGTTACAGCATTTGAAAGAAATCGAAGAGCCGTTTGAAGAGAACCAAATCGGTTCTTCCGCAATGGCTTACAAGCGCAACCCGATGCGTTCCGAGCGCATTGCGTCTTTGTCGCGCTATGTGATTGCCGACACGTTAAATCCCGCGATCACCGCCGCGACCCAGTGGTTTGAGCGCACGCTGGACGATTCCGCCAACAAGCGCATCAGCATTCCCGAGGGCTTCCTTGCGGTGGACGCGATTTTGGAATTGTATATCAATGTCGTAAGCGGCCTGGTCGTTTACCCGAAGATGATTGAAAAACGCTTAAACGAGGAGCTTCCCTTTATGGCTACGGAAAACATCATGATGGCCGCGGTCAAAAAAGGCGGCGACCGGCAGGAACTCCACGAGCGTATCCGCCAGCACTCCATGGCGGCGGGCAGCGTCGTCAAAGTCGAGGGCAAACCCAACGATTTGCCGGAGCGCATTGCTTCGGACGAAGCGTTCGGCTTGACACTCGATGAAATCCGCGCGGAAATGGTACCGTCGAACTTCATCGGCCGCGCCCCGTCGCAGGTGACCGAGCTTTTGGAAAACGACGTGCGTCCGATTTTGGAAAAATACAAAGACCTGCTCGGGCTCGAAGTCGAAATCAAGGTTTAACCGTTTTCGGGGGAAAAGTTCTTTTCAAACCGGGCGAAATAAAGGAAGTGTTTATATGCGGTATACAGGTGAAACCTGCCCCGTCTGCAACCAGGTGTTTCAAGAGGACGACGATATTGTCGTCTGCCCGGACTGCGGCACGCCGCACCACAGAAAATGCTATTTGAAAAATAAACATTGCGCGAACGAGGCTTTGCACCAAAGCGGCTTTGTTTGGGCGCCGACGGCCGCGCCGGAGACGATGGCACAGCCGGGAAATACGGTGCCGCCGACACAGCCGGTGCCGCAAGCATTCGGGCAGCAGCCCCCCTATGGGCAGCCGACCGACGACGGGCACAAAATCGTGTTCTGCCCCAACTGCGGCGCGCAGAACCCGGCCGAAGAGCCGAACTGCTTAAACTGCGGCGCGCGGCTTTACAACAACCCGCAATACCGTTCGCCTTATCCCCCGCAGGTGCAGCTGCCCGACATGACCCACCGCGTATTTCGCGCGGGTCCCGTTCCGATTTCGCCGAACGACAAAATCGGCGAAAACACCGTGGGCGACACGGCGGAATTTGTCCAGTCGGGTGCGGCGCGTTATATCCCGAAATTTTACGCGATGGAAAAGTCCGGCAAAAAAGTTTCGTGGAACTGGGCGGCGTTTCTTTTCGCGCCCTACTGGTTCTTTTACCGCAAGCTTTACGCCGTCGGGGCGGTGGTTTTGGTGCTTCTGACGCTCGCGTCGGGGCTTACCTCCACGCCGCGCGTTTTGGAAGCGACCGATGCGGCGAACACGACGATGGAGCAGTTTTACGCCGGCGAGCTTTCCCCGGAAGAGGCGCAGGCAAGCTATATGGAAACCTACAAACAGTTGTTTTCCATGCCGGAAGTGCCGGCGTATTTCGGAATTACCTTTGCGCTGCATTTGCTTTCGGGGCTGTTCGCAAATTATTTGTATTTGCAAAAAACGAAAAAAGACGTGAAACGGCTGCGCGAAGAATGCGCAACGCAGGAGGAATACCGCTTTAAGCTGTTCCGGCGCGGCGGGGTTTCGCTGCTGCTCTGCCTTTTGTCCATCGGCATTTATTACGCGGCGTCAACGCTTGTCAGTCTTGCAATTTTTCATCTTTTATCGTAAACTAATTTTGTAAGCAACAGTTTTACTGTTCGATATTTATTTTATAAGGGGCGTCATTATGAAAATCACAAAAGCCATTATTCCCGCAGCGGGCCTGGGCACCAGAGTTTTGCCCGCGTCCAAAGCCGTTCCGAAAGAAATGCTGAACATTGTGGACAAACCCGCGATTCAGTATATCGTCGAAGAAGCGGTCGCCGCCGGTATCACCGACATTTTAATTGTCACCAACCGCGGCAAAGGTGTTATTGAAGACCACTTTGACCACTCGTTTGAGCTCGAAACCAAGCTCAAAGGCAACCCGGCAAAGGCGAAAATTCTGGAAAGCGTCGAAGCCTGCGCCAATCTCGCCAACATCTATTATATCCGCCAGAAAGAGACCAAAGGCCTCGGCCACGCGGTGCTCTGCGCCAAGAGCTTCGTCGGCAACGAGCCGTTCGCGGTTATGTACGGTGACGACGTTATCATCTCGGAAGACCCGGTTATCGGTCAGCTTTGCCGCGCTTATGAAAAATACGGCTGCGGCGTTGTCGGCGTAAAGGAAGTGCCGCGCGAAGACGTGCCGAAATACTGCACGCTCGACGTCACCCCGCTCGAAGACAAAATCATGCAGGTGCACAACATCATCGAAAAGCCCACGCCGGACCAGATTATGTCCTGCTATTCGATTTTGGGCCGTGTGGTTATGCCGCCCGAAATTTTCGATTTGATTGAAAAGACCCCCGCCGACCCGAAGAGCGGCGAAGTCTATTTCACCGACGCGATGCTCGACCTCGCAAGCCGCGGTCAGCTTAACGCGGTCGATTTTGACGGCGTGCGTTATGACATGGGCAACAAGCTCGGCATTATGCAGGCGAACTGCGAAATCGCGCTCAAGCACCCGGAAATCGGCGAAGATTTCAAAGCCTATCTGAAAAAACTCGCCGCTACATTATAAGCAGCGCGTGCCAACGCGCTGTGAATCGCGGCACGGGCTGCCGCGCGGCAAATCGCGTAGATAGTTCGATTATTTCTTTACTTCCCTAACCCGGAAGAAACTGAAATCAAATTTATATGGGCGGTGGTAATCACCGCCCATATTTTTATCCGAAATCGTCCTAATATAGATTTTGCGGACAGTTGCAAGGGCTGTCTGCATGATTTAGAAAATTCCCGGTCGGGCGAAAAAGAAAATTTTTTACAAACTGTCTGCCCGAAAGTAAAATTTCGCCCGCCTTTTCAAAGGCGGTGGTTTCCAAAGGTAAAACCTTTGGTCGCTCCG
>ERZ1643249.427-NODE-427-length-48473-cov-67.639142_pt1 | contig 48473 bp, 45 predicted proteins | sample MGYA00579263_ERZ1643249 | MGnify/ENA primary metagenome ERZ1643249 (study PRJEB29033, sample SAMEA4952264) | chicken gut metagenome | biome: Broiler Chicken; feature: Gastrointestinal Tract; material: Caecum | place: Ireland | collected 2018 | study: Broiler...
TTACACCGAGGTAGCATTTACTTCCTAAAAGTAGAACTTACCTCGTAAATTGAGCGTAAAAAATTTCCGAAAAAGTATGCGGCAAACTCTTGACAATATCGTGATAGCACGATATAATAGGAGTACAAACAAGAAAAGGAGGGCGCGGTCATGAACGCACAGGAGATCATTGCAAAAGCGGACATGGGCGAGGGGCTGACGGCAGAGGAGATCAAAGTCTACCGCGAAGCGGTAAAGCCCGTCCGGCACGTTTACGGCAAGTACGGAACGCTGGCTCTGAAATATCTCGAGGAGCATAACGTAGGCAAGTATTGGGCGATAGAGAATCTGCCCGAATACCTGCACGGGATAGATAGGCAGGCGGACGAACTGTACGAAACGATGTATGCCAAGCTGTCGCAGGACGAGAGGTACAAGCGCACGGGCGATTTTATGGAGGACTTGCGCAGGCAGACCGAGATAAAACGGCTCATTGAGGAAGAGATCCTCTCCGAGCTTGTGTATGCGGACTAAGCGGAGGTGTTGACATGAGAACGGTTTTGAGGTTCGGGAAAGGGTTGCTGAAAGTATTGTTCATAGGCGTCGTGGCGGCAGGCGCGTTTATTATGAACTGTATCGGCGCGATCATCTGCGCCGTGACGGAATGAGAGGGCATTATGGCAAAGAAAGAAGAAACGCCTCTGCGCCGCGCGCGGAGAAACTATGAAATCCGCAACAAAGAGGAAAGGGATCAGGCGACCAAGCAGTTCAATACGCGGCTGTCGCGGGAATCGCACGATAAGATCTGCGCCTTTCTGAAAGAACACGGGATATCGAAAGTCGAACTGATTTTTGCGGGGTACGAAGCCCTGCGAAATCAGTTTGGCCCGAAAGAACAACCGAATAAAGAATAGAGCGAGAGCGCAAGGACTACGGCCCTTGCGCTCTTACTTTCACAACAACTGAATATCTTGCCAAACGGCATAAGGAAGATAAAAAACATCGGGAAGATGGAGCGTATCGGACTTATGCCGTCGCGCTGCATCGTTCCTGTAAAATTATGGAGGAAAAATGATCAGCGCGGAAGAGCGGCAAAAAAATGAAACTGTTTATAGGATGTCATGGGCGGTCGTGCGGAATTTATATTTGCACGGCGTAATAAGCGGAAAGGTAGCGGAGCGGCTGAACCGTAAAAATGCAGAAAAAACAGGGAATATGGTTATTCCCGTAGTTTAAGGATGTAGGGTCATATTTGAAAGGAGTATCGAGGTGGCGGTAAGAGAAAAGGAAGTCAAAATCATCCGACCGAAAAAAGCGGGAGAGCAGGCAGATATAATTCGTGTCGGAGCATACTGCCGAGTCAGCACAGATTCGGAAGATCAGCAAAATTCTTTTTTTGCACAGGTAAAATACTATAACGATTATATCCGTCAAAATGAAAAAATGCGATTGGTGGATATATATGCGGACGAAGGCATTACGGGAACAGAGATGCGAAAGCGGGAAGAATTCAAGCGAATGTTGAAAGATGCGAGGAGCCGAAAGCTTGACCGTATTCTCGTCAAAAGCGTGACAAGATTTGCTCGAAATGCTCTTGAATGTATCGAATCAGTGCGAGAGTTGACATCTTGCGGGGTCAGCGTGTTTTTTGAAAACGATAACCTCGATACAAAGCAGATGAACTCTGAAATGCTGTTGTATATCAAGAGTGAATTTGCGCAGCAAGAATCGGTGTCCGCTTCGCGGAGAATGTCTACGTCGATACGGATGCGAATGGAAAACGGGAATTACCGGATTGTGTCGGCGCCGTATGGTTACAAGATAGAGGACGGGGATTTAGTCGTTTCACGAGCGGAAGCTGAAAATGTAAAAAAAATATTTGAACTGTATTTATCGGGAATGGGAGAAATTGCAATTATAAAGCATATGCAAACTCATGATATGAACGGCGGTGAGTTGAATAGGAAACATGTCGCATATATTTTGAAAAACGAACGGTATATCGGCGATACATTACTGCAAAAGAAATATACTCCCGCAGTTCTGCCGCTGCGGAAAAGGATAAATCGCGGGCAAGTAGATATGTTCCTTTATGAAGGCTCGCATGATGCCATAATTCCAAAGGCTGAATATGCAGCCGCACAGGAAATTCGGAGAGAGCGGAAAAGAAAATATGTTAAGCAGGCAGGGGAAAGGCAGTTTTTTCAGGGTAAAATATTTTGCAAAAAGTGTGGGTGGGGCTATAAAAAGCACATCAAAGGCGATTCCGTTTATTGGAAATGCGGAAAGAAAGGCATGACTATGGAAGAATGTCATGCTCCGAACCTTTCGGACAAAGATATGCGCGCTGCTTTTGTACGAATGTTCAATACATTGAAACAGAATGAAAAAACTGTCGTGAACGAAACGATATTGCAGTTGCAGGCGTTAAAGGCAAAAGTGAACGGCGGTAACGGCGAAATCGGGGAAATTGATGCGGAAATGGCTGCACTGTCCAAGCAAAACAGTTCGTACAGTGATTTGTTTTTGAAAGGCGTGATCGATGACATATTATATTTTGAAAAGACGGACAGATTAAAAAGCCGTATGTCAGCGCTGCGGGAACGACGGTTGAAACTCGTGAATGAGGACGAAGAAGAAAAATGCTTGGAAAGGCTTCGGGCTTTGAAACGGGTATTAGATAATCATGAGTTTTTAGTGGAAATGGATGAAAGCCTGTTCAATGAAATTGTCGATAGAATCTATGTCGAACAGGACGGCGCGTTGGTCTTTGTACTGAAATGCGAATTAAAATTGAGAATAGAAAGGCAAGGGGGCAATTATGGCAAATAGAATGATATGTTACGGCTACGGCGTTGCAGACGGAAAGATTACGGTTATAGAGAAAGAAGCCGAAATCGTGCGCCGAATATTCCGGGAATACAGGCAAGGTAAACAATTACAGGAGATCGCCGAAAAGCTGACCGAGGAGCGGGTAGAGTTCTATTTAGGCAGCTGTTGTTGGAATAAAAATAAAGTTTTTCGTATCATAGAAAACGAAAAATATATCGGAATGAACGAATACTCAGCAATCATCGAGGAAGAAGAGTTTCAACTTGCGAATGAAGAAAAATCTAAACGGGGTAACAAGAAAATTACATTGAGCGCAGAGGTGGAATATCTTAAAAAGATAGCGATTTGCGGGCAATGCGGAAAGTTCGTTCATCGCAGGACAAAATGGAAAAACCGTGAAAGATGGTATTGTCCGAACGGATGTGAGAGCGATTTATATGTTGACGATGCGTTGGTGTTCGGAGGGATATTGTCCGCAGTAGGGGCAATCATGGAAAATCCGAATTTGTTGACGGTACATGGAATCAATGCTTTCTATCACCCCACACAGGAGATCATGCGTTATATGAATGAGATAGTACGAATGACAAACCAACCGCAGCCGAGCTTTCTATCGGGAAAGAAAGTGATTCTCGAATGTGCGAGTTTGAAATTTCAAGCCTGCAAAGAGGATAGATCGGCGGTATATACGGAGTTTGTCAGAGAGAGGGCGAAAGAGGTTTGGGAAAACGGTACTTTCGGGATTGATTTTCTGTCAGAAGCCGTTTCGGGTATCAAAATACATAAAGACGGCAGGATAGCGGTGGGATTTATCAACGGAGCGGAAGTATTGGGAAAGGAGGTCAAGAGCAATGCGGCAGAAGATAGTGACGAAAATAGAAGCGAATCCGTTATTAGTCAAGGGGAATGATGCAAACGCCGTTCTGCGCGTGGCTGCATATTGCCGCGTGTCTACAGACAGTGAGGATCAGCTTGAAAGCTATGCCGCCCAAGTTTCTTATTACACGGATATAATCGTCAAAAATCCGAGGTGGCGTATGGTGAAAATTTATGCGGACGAAGGCATTACAGGTACGCTTGCCAAAAAACGAAAGCATTTTTTAGAGATGATACGCGATTGCAAGAAAGGAAAAATAGATTTGATACTTACAAAATCCGTTGCAAGATTTGCAAGAAATACGGTGGACAGCTTAAATTATGTGCGGCAATTAAAAGCAATGGGAGTAGGTGTCTATTTTCAGGAACAAAATTTAGATACGATGAAAATAGACAACGAAATGGTGATTGGTTTCCATAGCGTAATGGCGCAAGCGGAAAGCGAAAATATCAGCGCGAACGTGCGTTGGGGTATTCAGCAGCGGATGCGCACGGGAACGTATGCGTTCCGCTATAATATATTGGGGTATCGTAAGGGCGAGGACGGTGAGCCTGCAATCGTACCGGAAGAAGCGGAAATCGTGCGGAATATTTTTCATAGGTACATTACGGGAGATACCATTGACCAAATTAAAGCGTATTTGCAGGCAAGGAGCTACCACACTAAAAAGGGAGGAGCTGAATGGAGTAAAGGAAATATATACAGCATTTTGACGAATGAGCGGTATTGCGGTGATGTGATATATCAAAAGACCTATGTGGAAAACTGTCTGACGAAAAAGATAAAAAGAAATCACGGCGAGATGACAAAATATTTGGTCACGAATAACCATCCGGCTATAATCGAAAGAGAGGTTTTCAAAATGGCGCAAGCGGAGATGGCTCGGCGCGGCGGTATGCGGAAAGTCTCGGATAAAACAATTACGGAACAGGGAAAATACAGTGGCAAATTCGCTTTGACAAATCTGTTGGTTTGCGGTGAATGCGGCAGCCCTTATAGGCGTAGGACATGGGTGCGCAACAGTGTCAACCGAAAGGTATGGAGATGTATGAGCAGGGTTGATCACGGTAAAGAATATTGTAAAAATTCGATAACGCTTGATGAAGAACAACTACAAAAAGCTATTTGTCGTGCATTGAAAACAGCCATTCAGAACCGAAAGGAAGTTATGGATTTGATTCTGTCAAACCTCTCGTATGCCTTGACGGGGGAAAACAATGTGTTAGATTCCTATGCAATTGAACGGCAGATGGAAACGATAAAAGGGGAAATTGACGATAGTATCGAATTGCTTGAAAAGACAGAGGGGGATAAGGGGCGGATAGAACAAATGATAGAACAGCAAACGAATGCTTTGGCGGCATTGCGGGAACAGTTAAAATTGGTGCGAACGAAAATGGAAAGTAATGAAAAAGTCCATACGGAGATAGAGCGTATCAAAAATCTTTTGACCGATGAGACCTTATGCTTTGATATATACGACGATAGAACCGTGCGGCTGTTGGTCGAATATATACGGGTACAGGGCGATGGAAGTATTGTTATCATGCTGAAAGGCGGTATTACGATAGTGGAACGGGTTGAGTAAAATATCGAGGGCAAAGAAATTTGCCTTCGATATTTTTATGGCGTGTATTCGTTGATTTTTGCGGTGCAATTTGATATTATATAGGCAATATAAGGACTAATGCGTGTAGCCTTTTCGTTCACAAAAGACATTATAGACTCAGTTGAACCATAAAGAGGTTTACAACTGAGTCCATTTTTTTGTTCGGATTTATCTGGATCTTATACAATAATTTAGTTTTTTCCTCCTGAATTTTTTGCCGTTTCGTGCAGGGATCATGGCACAGCGTTCGCGGAAGTCAACGGGAAAAATTGTCGCTGAAAATGGTCGTACTTTAGTTTATTGTATACGATCATCAAAGAGAACGATCTTTTGTACCAGATAGTAGATGAGCACTGCGGCTCCATGCGCAACGCCTGCCCGTAGGATTCGCGCACTTCCTTTTCTGTGAACTGCTGCATGGTCAATTGAGCAAATACGTAAAAAAGAGCGGAGGTTCCTCCGCTCTTTATCATTCTATTTTGTTGTTATCGTTATCACTTGTTCAAAATCATATCTCAGATTCTGCATAAAAAAACGAATGGCAAACAGATACTCTCCCGGTTGATAATATTGGGTCAAAATTCTGTCGCTTTTCTCATATTGGTAATTTTGGGGAATTTTGTGCGTCACGATGTCGTCAGTTGTATTAAAATCAGGCTCCTTTCCGATCGGTTCAAAATAGTAACTACAAAGCGTGGAACTGCCTTGGAACTCAAAGTAAGGTCCGCTCTTTCGCGTTAGTTTGACAGTATATTCCATTACTTCGCCTTGCGTAAACTCTGTTTTTGTCAACGCAACAGATAATTCAAAGTCACCTTGCTGAGGTGCATATTCGGTGCAAGCCGCCATTGCGAAAATCATAAAAACAGATAGACAAATACAAGATATTATCTTTTTCAATTTTATCATGCTCCTTATCCATAATAAGAATCAAAATCATAAGAATAAGAAATCGTGTAGATTACGTCGTCTGACGCAGAATTTGCTTGGATTGCAGGTAGATGACCTGCGATTTTTCGCGCGGGCGGCCGATGCGGGCGAGCAGCACATCGAGAAGCTTTCGTCCCAGCCCCGTCTTGTCCACATTGAAGGTGGTGAGCGCGGGGTCGCAGTTCTTTGCCTCGGGCAGGTTGTCGAACCCCGCCACCATGACGTCGCGCGGAACACGCTTTCTCAGCAGTTTCAGGGCGCGGATGACGCTGACGGCGATGGTATCGTTGGCGCAGATATAGCACTCGGGGATCTTGGTGCGGGCGAGAGCGCGCGCCAGTTCCTCGGGGTCGCCGTAGGGGAAAGAGTCCTTCTCGATGAAGGAGCAGTCGGTGTCGTACTCCATGCCCGCAAGGAAGAGGGCCTCGCGCATGGCGAGGAAGCGTTCGTAAAAGGAGGTGCAGTGGGTGTAGTCACCCACGAACCCGAGGGAGCGGATGCCCCGCTCGCGGATGAGCGTCAGGCAGAAGTTCTTGACGGAGGAGAAGCTCTCGGGCAGGACGACGTCGTAGTTTCCCGAGACGGAGAGATAGATGGGGAAGTCGAAGAACACGGTGGGGAAGCCCAGCGCGATGAGGCGGGGCACATAGTCCGCGCCGAACAGCTCGATGCAGATGATGCCGTCCACCGCGTTTTCATGCAAGTAGTCGACGAGACGGTCGAAGAAGAATGCCTTGGAGACGGTGAACTGTAAAAGTTCGACGTTGTCCATCTCGTCCAGCCTGAGTTCGATGGCGCGCACGAGCTGGATGAAGAACGTCATCGTCATGAGGTGCTTGGACGTGATGAGCACGATGCGCAGGTGCTTCTTGTCCATGTCCGTCGAGGCGACGGTGCCGTAGCTCTTGTAGCCCATCTCGATGGCGGCAGACAGCACCCGCTCGCGCGTGCGCGGCGGGACATACTGATTGTTGAGCGCTTTTGAGACGGTGTTGCGCGAAAGCGAGAGCGCGTCCGCGATGTCCTGCACCGTGATGCGGTCCTTTTTTCCCATAATGGTTTCCCCTCGGTTCGATTATAGCACACTTTATGGGTTTGTCAAGATTTATTTTGCTTTTTGTCAAAATTTCCGTACAGAATTTGGGCAAATGTAAAAATTTTTAAGATATTTTTTCACAAATCTTGACAGATTTTCACATAACGATATAATGGGAATACACGAAACATTGCGATGTTTCAAAACAAAGATAAGGGAGGTAAGCGTATGGCGAAGAGGCTTTTCCGTGATGCGGAAGCTGCCGAAGTGCCCGCGGAGGAAGTCTCCGGGACGGGCGCGGCGGCCGAGGCGGTCGCGGAAGTCGGACAGGGCGCGAAGGAAGGCTTATGGACAAAGTTCAAAAAGTCGGACTTTGCGCGCAACTTCAAGCGGAACTGGACGTATCTGCTCTTTCTCATTCCGGCGGTGGTCGTCACCTTCATCTTTGCATATATCCCGATCTACGGTCTTCTGATCGCATTTCAGGACTATATGCCGGGCGACTCCATCCTGCACGGGTATTGGATCGGATTCCAGAACTTCGAAGAATTTTTCGGAAACTATGTATTCTGGAATCTGATGGGGAATACGTTCCTTTTGTGTATTTTGGGATTTATCATCGGGTTCCCGCTCCCGATCATCGTGGCGCTCATGCTCAACTCCACGAAGAACAAGAAGCTGAGCAAAGTGCTGCAGACGCTCTTCAACGGGCCGCACTTCATCTCGCTCGTCGTGCTTGTCGGTATGCTGTACCTGTTCTTCGGGCGTTACGGGCTCGTGAACAACATCATCGAGAGCGCGGGCGGGGAGCGGTACTCCTTCTTCCTGGAAGCTGGAGCGTTCCGTCCCATGTACATCCTTTCGAGCAACTGGCAGGACTTCGGGTGGAGCTCCATCGTGTACCTTGCGGCGCTCTCGGGCGTCGACACGGCGCAGCATGAGGCGGCCACCATCGACGGCGCTTCCCGCTTCCAGCGCGTGCTGCACGTCGACTTCCCCGCCATCGCGCCCATCGTCTCGGTCATGCTCATCATGTCCATCGGCGGGCTCATGGGCGTCGGGTACGAGAAGGTGCTCCTGATGCAGACGGACGGCAACCTTGAGACGAGTGAGATCATCGCGACGTACGTCTACAAGCAGGGCATCAAGAACCTCCGCCAGGGCTATGCGACGGCGGTCGGCCTCTTCAACTCGGTCATCAACCTCGTCCTGCTCGTCATTGCGAACACTTGCTCGCGCAAGTTCTCCGAGAACTCGCTCTTCTGAGGAGGTGGAATTATGACTACGGAAACCGAAAACATCTCCGGCCGTGTGCAAAAGCACGAAAAGCCTAAGAAACACCGCGTCAGGGAGAGCCGCGGAGACCGCGTCTACTACGCGATCGTCTACTTCGTGCTTCTCCTCCTTGCGCTCCTCGTTGTCTACCCGCTCTACTTCGTCGTCATTGCCTCCTTCTCGAGTGCGGACGCCGTGCTCGCGGGCAAAGTGTATCTCTTTCCCGTCGATATTGATTTCACGGGCTATATCCGCTGTTTCGAGCGCACGGACATCTGGATCGGTTACGGCAACACCATCTGGTACACGCTTGCCTACACCATCCTCTCTGTCGTCTTTACGGTGACGGCCGCGTGGGCGCTCTCCCGCAAGACGCTGCCCTTCCGCAAGTTCTGGATGATCTTCTTCACGATCACCATGTTCTTCGGCGGCGGCCTCATTCCCTTCTACAAGGTGGTCAGCGATCTCGGCATGCTCGACAGCCCGCTCTCCATCATCCTTCCGGGGACGGTCTCGGCGTGGAACTTGTTCATGGCAAAGACCTTCTTCCAGACGGGCGTTCCGGACAGCATCATCGAGGCGGCGGAACTCGACGGCGCGAACAGGCTGCGCCTCTTCGTCTCCGTCATCCTGCCCCTCTCCATGCCCATCGTGGCGGTGCTCGCGCTCTACTACGCGGTGGGGCAGTGGAACAGCTACTTCAACGCCATGATCTTCCTTCAGGACGCCAACCTCTTCCCCCTTCAACTCGTCCTGAAGGAGATCCTGACGGCTTCCGAGTCGACGACGGGCGGTTCGGGCGAGACCATTCTCGAACAGTTCCGCCTTGCCAACCAGCTCAAGTACGTCACGGTCATCATCTCGAGCCTTCCCGTGTTCTGCCTCTACCCCTTCGTGCAGAAGTTCTTCGCACAGGGCGTCATGGTCGGCTCGCTCAAGGACTAAGAAATATTTTTTGATAAGGAGAATTATGATGAAAAAAACTGTTGCGGCGATCGCGCTCGGCTGCGCGGCCATGTTCGCCCTCACCGCCCTCACCGCCTGCGGCGGCGGGGACGACCGCGAGAGCAATTCTGTCGATGCGCTCGTCGAAAATTACGGCTATCAGTGGGAGGACACTTCCGCACCCATTCTCAATGAAAAGGGCGCGCAGGAGATCTCCTTCCGCATCTACTCGTCCAAGAATGCGTCCGCGAAGGACTACAACGACATGGACATCATGCAGACGCTCTATGAGGACACCAACGTCTTCGTCGAGTGGGAGAACGTCTCCGAGTCCATCTACGCGGAGCAGAAGAACCTCATCTTCAGCAACACCAACAACCGCCCCGACGCCATCTACCACGCCGGTATGAGCGCGAGCGAGATCATCCGCTATGCGTCGAGAAAGGTGCTGCTTCCCATCAGCGACTATCTCGAATATATGCCCAACTTCAGCCGCATCCTTGAGGAGCGTCCCGACATCCGCAAGCAGATCACCAACGTCGAGGACGGCAAGATCTACTCCCTGCCCCGCGTCGAGGAGATGGGGCTTTTACAGAATCCCAACCTTTTGTTCCTCAACAAGAACTGGACGCTCGAGGCCATCGAAGCGGGCGCTGTTTCGGGCCTCACCGCAGAGGACGTCAAGGACGGTATCCGCCTCACCGCGGCGCAGATGGAGAGCCTTCTCACCTACTTCCTCAACAACGACATGAACGGCAACGGGCAGAACGACGAGCGCCCGATGACCTTCGTCTACAACAACTGGCAGGGCAATCAGTGCGACCTCTACGGCATGTTCGGCCTCAACGACAACACCGACCACCGCGTCATCGTCGACGGCAAAGTCACTTACACGGTGCTCGACGACCGCTTCAAGGAAGCTACGCAGTTCATCAACGGCTGGGTGGAGAAGGGCCTCATCGACGAGGTCTCCTTCGAGCAGACGCAGGACAACTTCCTCGCAAACGGCAAGGGCACCGAGCTCTACGGCGCCTTCTACTGGTGGGAGAGCGAGACGGTCGTCTCTAACCCCGAGAACTATGTCGTCTGCCAGCCCCTCGTCGGCCCCAACGGGGACCAGACCATCTGCGTCTCCAACAACCCCGAAGTGGGCACGGGCGAAGTCGTCGTCTTTGCGGGCACGCCCAACGTCGAAGTGCTGCTCACCTATTTCGACCGCTACTACGACCCCATGATCTCCGCGCAGATCAACTACGGGCCCATCGGCATCGTCTATGAGGAAGAGCTCGACGAGAACGGCATGCTCGTGCAGAAGGAATTGCCCGAAGACAAGACGGCGGACGAGCTGCGCCTTGAAAACGCGCCCCTCGGCATCTGCTATTTGAGCGACTACGCATGGGAGAACGTCGTGCACATGGAGCCCCGCGCCCGGCTGCGCCTCGAGCGCCTCGAAGCGTACGCGACGCCCTTCGTTCCCGAAGGCGTGCAGCCCGTTCCCAACCTTCAGTTCACGCAGGAGGAGCTCAACACGCTCACCCTCTACGAGACCAACATCGTCAACTACATCAACCAGCACCTCATCACCTGGCTGAGAGGCGGCCTCACCGACGCCGACTGGGAGGCCTTCAAGACCGAGCTCCAGAGCACGCGCGTCGGCTTGGGTGAAGTGCAGAAGGTGTATCAGGCGGCCTACGACAGGTACGTCGCCGAGAACTGAGGAGACATTCATGAAAAAGACATTTGCATTGCTTCTTGCATCGGCGCTCTCGCTGGGTGCGCTCGCGGGCTGCACCCCTGCAGGGTCCGATGAGGACAACGTTGCACCCGTCATCTCGGGCGTTGCAAACACGGCGACCACCGTCGCAGGAGAAGCGTTCGACGCCCTTCAGGGCGTCACCGCCTCCGACGCGGAGGACGGCGATCTCACGGAAAGCATCACGGTGGAGTCCATTCCCGACCTCACCTTCACGGACGGCGTCGCGACGCCTTCCATGCCGGGCAGCTATGAACTCATCTATTCCGTCGTCGACTCGGACGGCGCGGAGGGCAACGCATACTGCACCCTCACCGTCACGCGGGCAGCCTCGGAGGCCAAGGAGCTTTACTCTTTCGACTTCTCCGACGTCACTCCCGCGGAGAGCGACAAGCGCGGCTGGACGGCCGGCATCGACGAGAGCGTCGACGGCACCGCCGAGCTCAGGCAGGGCGCGTACGTCTTCGACATCGCCTCCCTCGGGACGGCGGGCGACGGCAGCGTGACGCTCAACAAGGTGCTCGAGAACCCCGTCGCGGGCGACTACGAGATCTTCGTCTACGCGAAGTCCACCGTTCCCACTTATATGCACGTCATCGCAGAAGATGCCTCCACGGATGATTGGAAGGGTATCGGCGGCGGGTATAATCTCAAGGTAGGGGAGACGACGCAGGCGCTCTCCGCCAGGTTCACCCTCGGCGAGGACAACATGACGGACGCCGTCGATCTCCGCATCCACATGGGCAGGATCACCCCCAACCCCGAGAACCCCGCCGACACCTCGGCAGATGCCTTCACGCTCTCCATCGAGAAGATCGCCCTCTACTGCACGACGGGCACCGAGACGCGTGTCGACCTCTACTCCCAGACCTTCGATACGGACGTCTCCTCGGTCACGACGCAGGCGGGCGACGGCGCGGCAGCGACGGTTGCCGCAGAGGGCGGCGCCGCGAAAGTGGACATCGCTTCCTACCATGACGAGGGCGCGGGCGGCGTGTGGAGCCTCAAAGTCGACCTCTCCCTTGCAAACGTCGCCATCGAAGAGGGCGCAAAGTACGGCTATTCGCTCAAAGTTACCGCAGAGAGTGCGCAGGCGGGCGAACTGCTCGTCGAGAGCAGGGATGCGGGCGTGCGCGCCAACTTCAACGCCTTCTCCGTTGCGGCGGGCGAGACCAAAGAGGTGACGGGCGTGTTCACGGCAGAGGCGGGCATCGCCTCCGACCCCGTGCTGCGCTTCCAGATCGGCAACCCCGAGGCGGGCGTCACTTCCAACGTTCTGACGCTGGACGATCTCGTGTTCTACCGCCTCGACGGCGACAAGCGCACCGACAGAATGCTCCTCGACAGGTTCCTGCTCTTCGGCGCGGGTTCCTCCAACGAACTCAACGAAGAGAAGCCCTACGAAGTGTTCAACGGCTCGGACGACAGCGCGTCGCAGCGGGGCATCGGCACCATGTACGTCGAGGACGGTAAGCTCGTCTATCACATCGAAGAGGCGGGCGAGGCGGACTGGCACAATAAGCTCGTCTTGGGCTACAAGGCCAACCCGCTCGTCCTTCCCGGCAACTCCTATTACACCTTCATCATCAAGATCAAGGCGAGCGCGCCCGTCACGTTCAACTTCTATGTGCACGACCTCAACGCCATCGATTGGGACAGCGGCCTTCTCGTGCGTGAGAACGGCGTCTCCGTCGGCACCGAGGAAGTCACCCTCGAATATACGACCACCAACGCGCCCATCGGTGAGAGCGGCTACGAAATGCTCTTCCAGTTCGGTTCGGCTGCCCTTGCGGCCGTCGGCGACGTCGTCATCGAAGTCTCCGAGATCACCGTCCTGCAGAGCGAACTCATCTGAAAATGACCTTCCCCGCCCGTGCGGGCGGGGGATAAGGAGGATATCATGAACACCCTTTATGCCATCGGGGAAATGCTCATCGACTTTACGGCTCAGGAGCCGGGCGTCTTGGAGCTCGCTTCGACCTTCCGCAAGAACGCGGGCGGCGCGCCCGCCAACGTCGCGGTGTGCGCGGCACGGCTGGGCTGCCCTGCGAGCGTCATCACCAAGCTGGGAAAGGATCCCTTCGGCAACTTCCTTGCAAACACCCTTGCGAGCGAGAACGTCGGCACACAGTACGTCTTCCGCACGGGCAAGGCGAACACGGCGCTCGCCTTCGTCGCCCGCGACGAGCGCGGCGAGCGAAGCTTCTCCTTCTACCGCAATCCCTCGGCGGATATGCTGCTCGAAGAGGAGGAGGTGCGCACTATTCCCTTTAAGGAGGGAGACATCCTGCACTTCTGCAGCGTCGACCTGTGCGACGCCCCCGTGCGGATGGCCCACGTCGTCGCCATCGAGCGGGCGCGGGCGGCGGGAGCGCTCGTCAGTTTCGACCCCAACCTCCGATACAACCTCTGGGAGAGCGCCGAGGAACTCCTGCGCGTCGTGCGCGAATTTTTGCCCCTTGCCGACATCGTCAAGGTGAGCGATGAGGAGCTCTTGGACATCACGGGCATCGAGGACGAGAGAAAGGCGGTCGAGAGCCTCTTTAAGGGCGAAGTCAAGCTCGTCTTCGTCACCAAGGGCAAGGGCGGCGCGGCCGCCTACACCAAGGAGACGGAGGCGTGGGAGCCGACCGACCTTACCTCCCCCGTCGTCGATACGACGGGCGCGGGAGACAGCTTCATCGGCACCATCCTCTCGATCATCCTTGAAAAGGGCGTCGCTCTCTCGCGCGAGGACCTTTCGGAAATGCTCAGGACCGCCAACCGTGCGGCCACCATCGTCGTCTCGCGCGAGGGCGCCATCCCCGCCATGCCAACGCGGGCGGAACTTTTCGGGGAGAATAAGGCATGAGCAAGAGACATCTCGTCACGGCGGCCGTCCTCACGGCGATCGCGCTTTGCCTAGCCGCGGGCTGCGGCGGGGGAGGGGAGCCGACCGTTGACCACGACGAGCACGACAAGGACTTCTCTCCCTACCGCACGGCGGGGGCGATGGAGAAGGCCTACGACTACAGCCACTTCTTCCTCCCCGAGGAGGACGGCGGCGAGCAGCCCTATGTGGGCGACCCCATGCCCTACTATGAGGACGGCGTCTACTACATCTACTACCTGAAGGAGGGCGGCGATTCCTACAACCACTCGCTCTACCTCACGACCACAGAGGACTTCGTCACCTACGAGGAAGTGCAGGAGCCCATTCTCGAGGCCTCGCGCGGATCCGAACAGGACGCGTGGGTGGGCACGGGTTCCGTCGTCAAGGTGGGGGAGAAATACTACCTCTTCTATACCGGCCACAACGACGGCCGCGACATCCACGAGACCATCATGGTCGCCGAAGGCACGAGCCCCACGTCCTTTGAGAAGAAGGAGGGGTGGGAGATCGCGCCTCCCGCGGAGCTCGGGCAGAAGAACGACTTCCGCGATCCTCAGGCCTATTACGACGAGACGACGGATACCATCACGCTCACCATCACGGCGGCGCAGAACGACATCGGCAGGGTGGTCAAATATACTCTGAACGGCGATCTGAGCGACCCGCAGTACGGCGGCGTCATCTTCACCAATCCCGAGGAGATCGTGGGCGACGTGTGGAATCTCGAGTGCTCGGACACCTTCCGGATCGGCGACAAGTGGTATCTCACCTTCTCCGCGCAGGACGGCGTCCTCTGGTACACCTCGGCAGATACGCGCTACGGCGTGTATGAGGCCGAGCCCAAGCCCCTCGACGGACACCTCTTCTACGCAGCCAAGTCGGTGACGGACGGCGAGGACACCTACATGGTGGGCTGGGCGCGCCGCTCGGAGTCTCCTTCCTCGACGCAGGACGTCAGGGCATGGGCGGGCAACCTCGTCGCACAGAAGGTGGTCGAGACGGAGGACGGCATCGTCCTTGCGCCTCTCGACGCTTACCTCGCGGCGGACATTCAGCGCACGCTGTTCTCCGAGAGCGAGGTCTCTCCCGCCGCAGGCGAGTATGTGGACAGCTTCACCTGTCAGGAGCGCTATATCGTGACGGGCAGCTTCACCTTCGAGGGCACGGGCGACTTCGGCTTCGCCTTCGACTACAACGGCAGGAAGGACCGCTATAAGCTCGTCTCCTTCTCGCCCGAGCAGCAGGCGATGTCGCTTTCTTTCAACCTCGGCACGACGCCCATCACCTCGGTGCCCGTCTCGCTTGAAGCGGGAAGATCCTATCCCTTCACCTATGTGCAGGAGGGATCGGTGGGCATCCTCTACCTCGACGGACAGGCCGCGCTCACCGTGCGCGTCTACGGCGTGAGCGGGAGAGCCGTCAAGCTGTACTCGGAGGACGGGAACGTCACCTTTTCCGATCTCAAACAATTCACCTATTCTTACTGAGCGACAGGGAGCCAACATGAAACCCAAACAGCAGACAGGCAATGTCAACGCGACGAACGTCGCGGATTCGTACATCGTACACAGTCTCGCATCCGTCAAAAAAGGATACCGCCATACCTATCACGTCATGCCGCCCGTCGGCTGGATGAACGACCCGAACGGCTTCTGCTATGCGTTCGGCAAGTACCAGCTCTTCTTCCAGTTCTACCCTTACGGCGCGGCATGGAACTCCATGCACTGGGGCCACTATACCACGGAGGACTTCGTGAAGTGGCAGCTCCAGCCCACCGCGCTCGCCCCGAGCGGCACGGCGGACCGCGACGGCTGCTATTCGGGCTCGGGGATCGTCAAGGACGGCAAGCTCTATCTCATGTACACCTCCGTCCTCGGCAGCCGTCAGACGCAGTCGCTCGCCGTCTCTTCGGACGGTGTCCACTTTGAAAAGCTCGGCGAGGTCATCAAGAGCGACCAGCTCCCCAAGAGCTGCGCCCGCTCTGACTTCCGCGACCCCAAGGTGTTCAAGCGCGGGGAACTGTATTACGCCGTGCTCGGCTCGCTCTCGACGCAGCAGGAGGGGCAGATCCTCTTATACCGCTCGCTCGACCTTTTCAAATGGGAGTATGTCGGCACGCTGCGGAGGGATATGCTCACGACGCGCGGCATTTACGAGTGCCCCGACCTCTTCTCTCTCGGCGGCAAGGATGTCCTCATCGCGAGCCCGCAGGGGTACGAGACGCAGGACTGGCGGTACGAAAACCTCCATTCCTCCATCTATATGGTGGGGGAGCTCAACACCGAGAAGGGGAGCTTCCACATCGACGACGAAGACGAGATCGACGGCGGCATGGACTTCTATGCCCCGCAGACGCTCTCGGCGCCCGACGGACGCACCGTCATGATCGCCTGGATGCAGATGTGGTCGCGCACCACGCCCACGGCTCAGCACGGCTGGGTGGGCAGCATGACGCTGCCGCGCGAACTCACGCTGAAGGACGGCAAGCTCTATCAGGCGCCCGTCCGCGAGATCGAACGCTATCGTTGGAACGAGGTGCACGTCGACCGCGTTCCCCTTTCGGGGGAGGTCACGCTTGCGAATGTCAAGGGTACCTGCGTCGAGCTTTCGTTCACGCTCGAACCGGGTACGGCGGAGCGCGCCGGCGTCAAAGTCTTCAGCGACGGCACGCATGACGCCCGCATCTACTACGACCGCGCGAGCGACAAGGTGGTGTTCGACCGTTCCCGCATGGGCATCGATATCGCCTGCGACGTCAAGGAGCGCGACGCAAGCATCCGCAGCGTCAGAGTGGACCACGGGAACGGACGCATCTCAATGCGCATCTTCCTCGATGTATCCAGCTGCGAGGTGTTCCTGAACGGCGGCGAACGCACGATGACGGGCAACGTCTATTCGGAGGGCAGCGGCATCTCCTTCTTCGCGGAGGGCGGCGAGGCGGTCCTTGCGGATATCAAAAAGTACGACATTGTCGTTTGATCCCGCAGGCGGCAAAGAACAGCACTCTTTCCCCCAATATCTGTTCTTTCCCTATATGCGGCGGAGCCTTCGGGCTCCGCTTATTTTTTCTGCATAAAAAACAGGCGTCCGTGCGGACGCCCGTTTTATATTTGTTTGGAATGGTCATCTGTCCTCGCGGAAGTAGGAAAGTCCCAGACTTGCGGGGGGCTGCATCTCGCGGTGGCCGACGATGCTCGTCGCGATGAGAACGAGGATGGTCACGGCGAAGGGAACGATGTTGAGCAGGGGGATCTGCTCGAAGGAAATGCCCTGGATGTACGAGGAGAGGATGTACAGCGCGCCGAAGACGATGGAGCCGAGGATGGCGAACGCGGGCTTCCACATCGCAAAGATGACGAGCGCGATGCACAGCCAGCCGATGCCCTGGATGGTCTGATCGACGGTCGAGCCGACGATGCCGCCCATGTAGTCCATGACGTAGCACAGCCCGCCGAGGCCCGCGATGGCGGCGCCGAGGAGGATGGCGGTGTACTTATAGCCCGTTACGTTGATGCCGACGGCATCCGCCGTTGCAGGGCTTTCACCGACCGCGCGCAGGCTGAGGCCCGCCTTCGTGTAGCGCAGAACGACGGCTGCGATCACCGCGATGACGATCGCAAGATACACGAGGATGCCGTGGTCGAGGAAGAGCGTGCCGAACCAGCCCAGACTGTCCGCACCCGGAAGGGGAGCGTTGAAGAAGTTGAGCCCCGCCTGCGAGAGGTGCGCGCTGACGCCCTCCGTGAGCACGGCGTTGTTGAGGAAGAAGGAGGTGAACCCCACGCCGAAGATGGTGCAGGCAAGGCCCGTCACGTTCTGATTGGAGCGGAGAGACACCGTCAGGAAGCCGTAGATGGCGCCGAGGGCTGCCGCAAACAGCATCGCGAACAGGATGCCCATGAGCACGACGAGGAAGGCGCTCGGGGCAGGGGAGGCGAGATAGCACAGCTTGACGCCGAGGCATCCTCCCGCCGCGCCCATGCACATGATGCCGGGGATGCCGAGGTTGAGGTGGCCCGACTTTTCCGTCAGAATTTCACCCACGCAGCCGAAGAGGAAGATGACGCCGAATTCGATGGCGCTTGTCAGAAAGGTGAGCATTCAGTTTGCCTCCTTTGCGCCCGCGTCTTCGGGAAGGGGCGCCCGTTCTTGTTCGCCGTCCTCGGGGGAGCCGGGCGTTTGTTCGTCCGGCTGCTTTTTCTGCTTGCCCGCGAAGTGGACGCGGTAGCGGATGAAGAACTCACAGCCGATGAAGAAGAAGTACACGAGGCCGATGACGGTATCGGAGAGCGCTTCGCTCGTGAAGCCGAACTCGGTGCAGACCTGCGCCATGCCGCGCGTGAGGAAGTTGATGAAGAAAGCGACGCCCGCCATGATGAGGGGATCGAGGTTGCCCATCCAGGCGACCATGATGCCCGTAAAGCCCATGTTGCCGTCCATCGAGGTACTGACCATGCGGTTGATGGAACCCGTCAGAACGAACCCGACGAGCCCGCACAGCGCGCCCGAGAGGATGAGCGTGCGGATGATGACCTTCCTGACGTTGATGCCCGCATAGCGCGCCGTGTTCTTGCTGTCGCCGATGAGCGCCACTTCATACCCGTGCTTGGAGAAGCGCAGATAGAGGTAGATGGCGGCGGTGACGACGGCAAAGAGGAGGATGGGGAGAAGGCTCTTGCCCATCTGCCCTTCGCCGAGGGGAGGCAGCACGCCCTCCGTCAAAGGCGGCATTGCGCCCGTGCCTTCCGGATACCAGAAGGAGATGAAGAACGCCACGAGATACATCGCGATGTAGTTCATCATCAGGGTAAAGAGCGATTCGTTGGTGTTGAAGAACGCCTTGAAGATGGCGGGGATGACCGCCCAAAGCGCGCCCGCCGCAAGGCTCGCCGCGAGCATGATGAGCCAGACGAGGGGATCGGGCAGCTTTCCGCCGAGGTATTTCAAGCAGATGGCGCAGGCAAGGCAGCCCATGAGGATCTGCCCGTTGCCGCCGAGGTTCCAGAATTTCATCTTGAAGGCGACGACGAGCGCGACCGCGACGCCGAGCAGCAGGAAGGTGTTCTGGAATAAGAGCCAGGTGCGGCGCTCGGTGCCGAAGGCGCCCGAAAAGAGCGCGCTGAAGAAGCCGAAGAAGCCCTGCGACTTGGGCGCCGCCGCCGAGATGACGATATCGCTCAGAATGAGGGCGACGAGGACGGCTGCCGCGCGGATGAGAAGTCCCTTCCAGAGGGGCATCCCTTCGCGGCGCGTGATGTGGATGAACGGTTCTTTGGTGTTTTTCATGCCTGATCCTCCCCGATCCTCGTATCTTTGGCAACGCCCATCGGCTTGCCCTTCTCTTCTTCGAGGTCAAGTGCGCCCGCCATCATGAGGCCGAGCTGTTCCTTGGTCGTCTTTTCGGCGTGTACGACGCCCATCATCCTGCCGTGGCAGAGCACCATGATCTTGTCGCACAGGGCGAGCATGACGTCGAGGTCTTCGCCGATGAAGAGGATGCCCGTTCCCGCCTCCTTCTGACGGTTGAGGATGTCGTAGATGAGATAGGAAGAGTTGATGTCCAGCCCGCGCACGGGGTACGCCGTGATGAGCACGTTGGGCTCGATGAGGATCTCGCGGCCTAAAAGCACCTTCTGCACGTTGCCGCCCGAAAGCCGCCTTACGGGCGTCTCCGTCGACGGCGTGACGATGTCGAGCTCCTCGATGATATGCTCTGCCTCCGCGCGCGCCTTCTTGCGGTCGACGAAGGGGCAGTGCCCGTTCAAAAACTCCGTAAAGCGGTTGCGTGCGTCCTTTTTCTTGGCCTGTTCGGGCGTATCCTCGTCCGAAAGGGGGAGGGGCTTGATGCCGTAGCCGTGGTCCTGATAGTTTTTGAGCATCATGTTGTCCGTGACGGACATGGAGGGCGCAAGACCCATGCCGAGGCGGTCTTCGGGGATGAAGCTCATCGCAACGCCGCGCGCACTGATGGCGCGGGGGCTGAGGCCCACGATGCTCTCGCCCTCATGATAGATGCCGCCCGATTCGATCTTTCTCAGCCCCGCGATCGCCTCGCACAGCTCTCTTTGTCCGCAGCCCGCGATGCCCGCAACGCCCAAAATTTCGCCGCCGCGGATGAAGAAGTTCAGATTCTCGATGGCGTGGCTCCCTTCGTCGCTGTTGACGGTGAGATCCCTGATCTCGAGGAGGGGCCGGTCGGCATGCGCTTCGGGACGGGAGATGTTGAGAGTCACCTTCTCGCCCACCATCATCTCGGTGAGGGAAGCGGGGTCGGTGTCCGCCGTGTCGACGCAGCCGATATACTCGCCCTTTCTGAGGACGGCGACGCGGTCGGAGATCGCCATCACCTCGTTGAGCTTGTGCGTGATGATGATGATGGACTTCCCGTCCGCCTTCATGGCGCGCATGACGGAGAACAACTTTTCCGTCTCCTGCGGGGTGAGCACCGCCGTGGGCTCGTCGAGGATGAGGATGTCCGCGCCGCGGTAGAGCACTTTGACGATCTCCACCGTCTGCTTTTCCGAAACGGACATATCGTAGATCTTCTTTTTGGGATCGATCTCGAAGCCGTACTTATCGGCGATCGCTTCGACTTCCTCGTTGATGCGGGCAAGACCGCTCCCTTTGGTGCCGAGCACGATGTTCTGGGCGGCGGTGAAGATATCGATGAGCTTGAAGTGCTGATGCACCATGCCGATCTTGTAGCGGAAGGCGTCCTGCGGGGAGGAGATGCGCGCCTCTTCCCCGTTCACGAAGATGCGCCCTTCGTCGGGGTAGTAGATGCCCGAGATCATGTTCATGAGCGTCGTCTTGCCGCTGCCGTTCTCGCCGAGCAGCGCCAGAATTTCACCCTTTCTGAGGGTGAGGTCGATGTTCTTGTTCGCCGCGACCGAGCCGAAGTACTTGCTGATATTTTGTAGTTGCAGGGCGTATTCGTCCACGTTGGTACCTCGCAAAAAATGTTCCGAAAAAGGACAAGCGGCGGAGAGGATATCTTCGCCGTCTTGTCGTTGTTTGTGCCGCTCAAAAGAGCGTTGATGTTAAGATTCCGAAAGCTCCGTGATGCCGTCGATGCGCACGTCGAAGTAAGGTGCGGAACGGTGCTTGGATTCGTAGAACACGCCGTTCTCGATCGCCTCGTGGTCGGGGGTGAAGTTATCGTCGGTGTCGACGTCTGCCATGTAGGAGGTGAGGTGTTCGCCGTTCACGGTGAACTTGGAGCAGTCGAAGACGTGCAGTTCGCCCGATTCGAGCTGAGCCCTGACCTCTGCGACCTTCTTCTCGGTGCCTTCTGCTGCCGCCGTGCCGAACTCGGTGAGGGCAACGGAATCCGTTGCAAGCGTACCCGTCCAGTCGGCATCGATCTCTTTACCGTTCATAACGCAGTCGATCATGTACTCAAAGTAAGGCTCCCAGTTGATATAGGAGGAAACGATGAAGGTGTTGGGGCAGGAAGCTTCCGTGCTGCCGTTGTAGGAGACGTTGGGAACGCCGGCTGCTTCGCAGGCAGAGGGAGCGCCCATGGAGTCTGCGTGCTGCGAGATGAGCGCTGCGCCGCGGCTGATGAGGGTCTTTGCGCCTTCGCTCTCGGCGGTTTCATCGAACCAGCTGCTCGTATAGGTGACTTCCATTGAAATGCTGATGTCCGTCTCTTCCTCCACGATGGAGCGTGCGCCGAGGAAGAAGGAGGTGTAGCCCGAAACGACTTCTGCATAAGGATATGCGCCGACGTAACCGATCTTGATGTTGCCGTCTGCATCGTAGTTGTTGGCTTTGAGCTCGCCTGCTTCGTGCATTTCAACGAGCTTCATGCCGGCAGCGACGCCTGCAAGGTATCTGCCCTGATAGATGTGTGCGAACGCATTGTGGTGGTTTGCAACGCCCGCGGTGTGGGCAAGGGTGCCCGTCGCGTGGCAGAACTCAACTTCGGGGAATTCCCTTGCAGCCTGCAAAATGTATTCCTCATGACCGAAGGAATCGGCAAAGACGACGTCGCAGCCCTGGTCTGCAAGGTCGGCAGCCGCGTCGTAGCAGTTGTTGTCCTCGGGGATGCCCGTCTTCATGACGAGCTCGGCGCCCTTCTTTTCGCAGGCGGCCTCGATCGCGTCGATGAAATTCTTGTCGTATATCGAATTTTCATCATGCAGGGCGATGAAGCCGACCTTGATGCTCGTCTGTTCGTTGCCGCCGGGGGTATTGCCGCCGGGGGTGTTACCGCCCTCTTTGCAGGAAGCGAGCAGGCATGCGCCCGTGACCGTCATGGCCGCGGCAAGACCCAAAGCCAAAAGTTTCTTCATACTATTCTCCTTTTGCATAATAATGCATTAAAAATTGGTACCGAGGGAAGAAAAAAAACGCGCTGTTTTACTGCGCGCGGAAGGTGACGCTCTCGTCGGTCATGGCGTCGATGATGGCAAGGGAATCGATGCGGACGCCCTCTTTTCTCAGCTGGTCGCCTGCTTCCTGGAATCCCTTTTCGATGGCGATGGCGCAGCCGACGAGCTCCGCCCCCGCCTCTTTGATGATGTGCATGAGCCCGCGCACGGCGTTGCCGTTGGCGAGGAAATCGTCGACGATGAGCACCTTTTCGCCCGCAGGAAGGTATTCCCTTGCGACGGCGATCTCATACGTTTCGTGATGCGTGAAGGAATAAACGGGCGCCGTGTATACCGATTTGGGCATATTGGCGCTTTTATGCTTCTTTGCAAACACGGTGGGGACGTGCATGGCGATGCCCGCCGCGACGGCGAGCGCGATGCCCGAAGATTCGATGGTGAGGATGCGGGTAACATTCGTGCCTTCGTAAAGGCGGGCGATCTCCTTGCCGATCTCCATGATGAAGTCGGAATCCATCTGCTGGTTCAAAAAGCTCCCGACCTTGAGGACGTTCCCGGGGAGGACGGTGCCTTCTTTTACGATCTTTTCTTCGAGTGCCTTCATATCGTTTCCCTTCGTGAAGATACAACTACTATACCACATTAGATAGGTGATGTCAAATCATTCGCCAAATTTCGTCATTTTTCTTGCCTGCACGTTTTTTTCTTGCCCCGATGTTCGTTTATTACATTTTTATTACAAAAGCGGGGGAGGATTTATAAAACTTTTTGCTATGCTGATGCCATCAAGTTATAGGAGAATACAATATGAAAAAGGCAAAACGGATCGCCGCCGCAGCGATGGGCGCAGCGCTCTGCTTCTCGGTATGCGGCACGGCATTCCCCGCGATCGCCGGGGCGGAGACGCTTACGGGTACGCCCTATGCCGAGGACGGCAGCTACGATGTCTCAGTTCCCCACGTCGTCGTGGGTCAGGTGTTCGGCGCTTCGGACGATGCGGAGGTCGTCAGCCACAGCTTCATCGAACTTTACAACCCCGCAGAAGAGGCAGTCTCCCTCGCGGGCTGGCAGCTTTCCTACCGCTCGAGCGCGGACGGCAAGCACAATGAAGAATGGCTGTCCCTTATGCTTGAAGGCAGCATCGCCGCCAAGGGGCACTATCTCGTGCGCTGCGGGCAGACGGACCAAGTCTCTGCGGGTGCGCTCCTCGTCCCGGAAGGGGATATGGAGTGGGATGTGCAGCTGCACAACAAGGGCGTTGCGGTGGCGCTTTTCGACCGCGCCGTCACGCTCACCGACGCCTTTGCGGGCGCCGTTACCGACGAGAACAGGCCCGAGGGCTATGTCGATGTGCTCGCCGTGCAGGGGAACGATGCCGAGGATGCACAGGTCCCGCCCGTCTATGAGGGCGCTTACGAGGACGTCCAGTCCAAGAAAAAGGCGGTGCGCCGCGTAAACTTCGCGGATACCGACGACAACGCCGCCGATGCGGAGGACCTTGATTATTCGGAAGTGATGCCCGAAGACAAGCCTGTCCTCAACAGCAAGGGCGAAAGCGTCACCCGTCAGACGAGCTATGAAGTGAAGGAAGACAGCTTCGAAAAGGACGCCGCGCTCACCCTGAAGAAGGCGGGCGGCATCAAGCTGGGCGAGGTCAATGCGGACGGCGGCGTCGCCGAGATCGTCTCCTACAACGCCGACAACGGCAAGGCGTACGTCGTCAACGGACAGGAGTCCATCCTCAACGTCTTCTCCGTCAACGCAGACGGCAGCTTCGGCACGGCGGAAAAACTCGATGTCAAGGCGCTCATGCAGGAAGAGGACGCTTCCTTTATCTACGGCGATATGACGAGCGTTGCCGTCGATCCCGTTCACGACCGCATCGCCGTGGCACTGCAGGATGCCGATTACACCAAAAGCGGCCGTATCGCTGTGCTCAACTACGACAACGAGATCGTCGCTGTCTATGAAACGGGCGTGCAGCCCGATATGATCGTCTTTGCCGCCGACGGAAGATATATCCTCACGGCGGATGAGGGCGAGCCGCGCGAGGGGTACGGCGAAAGCGCCGTCGATCCTGCGGGCAGCGTCACCGTCGTCGACACCGAGACGGATACCGTCAAAGTGGCAGGGTTTGCGGGCTTCGACGCCGCAGAGCTTGCAAAAGAGGGCGTCGTGTTCAATAAGGTGGACGGTGAGATCGTCTCCGCCGCGCTCGATCTGGAGCCCGAGTACATCGCCGCCTCCGGTACGACCGCTTACGTTGCCCTGCAGGAGGCCAACGCCGTCGCCGTGCTCGACATTGCATCGGGCGAGTTCACCGATATTTTCCCGCTCGGCTTCAAGGACTACGGCAAGGAAGAGAACGCCGTCGATCTCGACGATTCGGACGGCAAGTATCTTCCTAAAACCTATGAAAACACTTACGGCGTCTACATGCCCGACGGCATTTCCCTCTACGAAGCGGACGGCAGGACGTACCTTCTCACCGCCAACGAGGGCGACGCCCGCGAGTGGGGGGAGTTCTGCGACGAGATCAAGCGCGATCTCACCTCCGCGGACGGCAGCGTGACCGCCGAAAAGGTGCGCGTGCTCGACAACTCGGTCAAGGCGGGCATCGGCGAGGGCAACTATCTCTACGGCGCGCGTTCCTTCAGCCTCTTCGAGGTGACGGAGACGGGGCTCAACCTCGTCTTCGATAGTGCCAACGACTTTGAGAGCAAAACATACGAATATCTTCCCGCGTATTATAACGTCTCCAACGACGATATCGAACTCGAGAGCCGTTCTGCCAAGAAGGGTATCGAGCCCGAAGCGGTCACGGTGGCGGCGGTCGCAGGCAGATCATATGCCTTCATCGCCCTCGAGCGCATCGGCGGCATCATGGTCTACGATATCACCGATCCTTCTTCCGTCGCATACGTCAACTATATCAACACGCGCGATTTCAACGGCGCCACCGAGGGCGACGTCGCACCCGAAGGGCTTGCGGTCGTTGAGAACGGAGAGGGGGTCTATCTCCTTGCCGCCTTCGAAGTATCGGGTACCGTCGCTTCCTTTGAGCTGACGGCAGCCGAGGAACCCACGCCCGAGCCGGAACCCGAGCCCGAACCCGAGCCCGAGCCCGAACCGGAACCCGAGCCCGAACCGGAACCCGAACCGGAACCCGAGCCCGAGCCCGATTCCGAGACGCCGATCGTCTGGATCGTCGTCGGCTGTGTGGCTGCCCTCATCGTTGTCGGCGTGCTCGTGTGGGTGCTCGTCCGCCGCAAAAAGTAATATAACTTAACTTCTTCATACTTCTCCCTATATTGCGGACGCCGGACGGCGTCCGCTGTTTTAATTTGTCAATTTGGGGAGAGTGTGTTATAATAGCCATAATACAAAGACTGCGGGCGACTGCCCTGAGGAGCGGGATATGACGGAAGTGGTGGCGGCGCTTATTTGGCGCAAAGGGAAGTTTTTGATCTGTAAACGGCCCGAGGGTAAGGCGCGGGCGCATTTGTGGGAGTTCGTCGGCGGCAAAGTGGAAGCGGGCGAAACGCCCGAAGAGGCTCTCATGCGGGAGTGCCGCGAAGAACTCGGTGTAAAGGTGCGCGTCGGGGGTAAATTTATGGACGTGACGCACGCCTATCCCGATCTTACCGTGCATCTGACGCTGTATCATGCCGAGATCACTGCGGGTGAGCTGCAGCTGTTCGAGCACGAGGATGCACGCTGGATCGCGCCCTCCGAGCGGGGAGAGTATGCATTCTGCCCTGCCGACGAGGACATCCTGCGCGAGATCGGGCGGGTTTTCGGCAAAAGTTCCTAAAATTCGACATGTTCCGCCCCTTGACGAACGGGTAGCAGCGTGATATGCTTGTGACAGGATCAATCGGGCATCGCCCGCAAAACAAGGAGACTGTTATGAAAGGAAAAATGAAAGGGTTTGCCGTATGTGCGCTCGCATGCGCCATGACGGCGGCTGCGGGGGCGATGCTGCCCGCAAAGGCGCTTGCGGCGGATGCCGCGGAAGCGGAGGGAACGCAAGCCGTCTATACGGCGGAAGAGGAAGGCCGCGCGCTCTTTGCCTATCTCAATCTCACCATCGAAGGTTCGGACGGGGAGGTCCGCGCCGTCGCCAAGAACATGTTCACCTTCCTCCCGGGGACCATCGAAGTGCAGGTCGAGCTGTATTCTTCCGTGGAATATCAGGAGTCTTACACCGATATGCAGGTGGAGAGGCGCATGTACATCGGCGACCTCAACCAGGGGAAATCGCTCGTCGCGAGCGCCTCGACGGACGGGGAGCAGCGTTTCTGGACGGCGCGCATGATCTACGAGATCGACACCGCGGGCAAGGAAGAGCGCATCGTCGGGCCCTGGCTCTTCGACGCAGACGGCAACCGCATCGAATCCTGGGAACAGTAAAAAGTACATAAAAAACGAAAAAGACCGCCTCACACCGGGCGGTCTTTTTTATTTAACGATTGATCCGCTCTATTGTTTTGCGGGCAAGATTGCGAAACTCTGTGATATAAGACTTCCTCCTCTTATCGTTTGGAAAGAACCCGGGCAATATCTCTGGGTGCAAATACTTCTCGATCACGGGGATCGCCTTCTTGCACTTCAGAAATCCCAATGCTTTTATCGCAGATTCAGAAACGAAAAGATTTAATCCGATGAAATAAAATGATTCTTCACTCCAACCCAACTCAACCGGCGATCGAAAATCAACCAAGTCTATTAACTGCTCCTCCGCCTCGTAAACTTTAAGTTTTCCCAATAATTGAACAATATATGCGGACGTATAACAAATCACTTCCGGCTTCGTAAGCGCCATGTATTCATGGATATATCTTTTGTCTTGAATTTTGGCTATCGTTTGCGCATAAGTACTCAACAACTCTCTATCGTCAGACGTATGCAGCGCTTCCCGATAACGTTGCAACAAGAATTCTGTCGCTACAGTCATACGTTTATGAGCGAGTATCCAAACAACCATTGAAGCATATTTTTTTAATTCCTCATCATTCCCCGCCTCTTCAATATATTTTTTGCAGATAGGAAAGATCCTATTATCTCCATTAAACACCGTGGGCTGCATGGCAAATCCCCATTGAATGTCATATCCAAGTTCGTTCAAGTCATGGTAGATCCTATCTGCAAAATTCACCACTTTTGCATTCTTGGGATCTTTTCGCCATTCTTGATATCGCTTCCACTCTTGTTCCGCAATAAATTCTATTTCCCGCTGTTCCATATTACCAAGCAAACCTCATGATTTTTATTCCCGATGCAAGCAAGTCCTTGCTTAGTTTCGTTCCCTGCCGCACATACAGTTCCATTTTGATCTTGTTGTTTTCATTATAATACAGGAGAGCGCGGGTGTCAAGGGGGAAAGGCATGGCGCGGGAGATGTGCGGAAGGCGGGGAAAAATTTGCCGCGGTTTCACGCATATATTCGCGCATATAAGGGAATTTTAACAGAAATATCACAAAAAACGATGGCGCGGGAAGCGTTTCCTTTCGCAATGCATTTGACAGCGTACCCCCTCCGCGCTATAATAGAGGGCGATTTTCGGGGACTGCGCCCTCTGGCGCGTTCCGCGGAAGGAGGAACTATGAGCAAAAAAAAGACAGCGGTCTTTCTCATTGTCGTTGCCGCCGTCATCGCGGCGCTCGTTGCGGGCATCGTCCTTACGGACGGGCTCTACGAAAAGGCGGGCTCCGTCAACGAGACGATGCAGGACGCCGTGCTGCACGAGGGCGATAAAATAAGCTTCTTCGGGCTTGCCGTCAATCCCGCCGTCCTCTCGGCATTCGTCGTCACGGGCATCTTGCTTATTTTCGCGGCGGTCGTGCGCATTTTTGTCATCCCAAAGTTTTCCTATATCCCAAGTAAGTTCCAGCTGCTTTTAGAGCAGGCGGTGGGGATGTTCGAAAACCTCGCAAAGACCAACAGCCCGCACCGCAACAACTTTTTGGGGGCATACCTCTTTGCGGCGGGGGCATACATCAGCATCGGCACCCTGTTTGAGCTCGTCGGCATCCCGTGGATGACGGCGGCGGGGGCTTCCGTTTCGCTGCCCGCGCCCCTTTCCGACATCAACGGCGCGATCATGATGGGGTGTCTTTCCTATCTCGTCATCCTCTCGGGCGGCATCCTTTCCAACGGATTCCGCGGCGTGGGGCGGACGCTGAAAGAATTTTCCCTGCCCATTTCCATGAGCTTCCGTCTCTTCGGCGCGCTTTTGTCGGGGCTGCTCGTCACCGAGCTCGTCTATTCCTATCTCGCGCTCTCCTTTGTGCTGCCCGTCGTCGTGGGCGTGCTCTTCACCATCCTGCACGCCCTCATTCAGACGTATGTGCTCACCATGCTCACGGCGCTCTTCTACGGCGAAGTGAGCGAGCCGCCCGTCCTCAAACCCAAGACCAAAAAACAAAAGAAAGTCCCTTCGGAGGTCACATCCAAATGAAACAGCTCACTTCTATGAAAAAGATCGTCTTTGCAGTCTGCATCGTCTTTGCGCTCCTTTCCGCGGCGCTCCTTATCACGGGCTTTGCGATGAACGCGAACGAGCCCGCGTTCACGGATCCCGTTCTCGTCGTATCCGCCGAGGAAGCGGCAGGGGAGACGGTCGATGAAACGCAGCCCGCCGAAGAGGGGGCGGAAGAAGCGGAGGATAGTTCCATCGGCGCCAAGGCGATCGGCGCGGGCATCGCGGTCGGGCTTGCGGCTGCGGCGGGCGCCGTCGGCATGGGTATTGCCGTCGCCAAGACGAGCGAAGCAACGGCGCGCCAGCCCGAAGCGGAGGGCAAGATCCGTTCTTCTCTGATGCTCGGCCTCGTCTTCATCGAGACGGCGATCATCTACGCCCTCATCGTCGCCATCCTCATCATCTTCGTCCTGTAACGGAGGGCAGCCATGCTGTACAACATCGCGGCAGTGCCGCTCAACATCGATTGGCAGCAGATCTTGCTGCACCTTCTCAATTTCGTCATTCTCTTTGCGGGGCTGTATCTCCTTTTGTATAAGCCCGTCAAGGCGTTCATGCAAAAGCGCAGGGAGCACTACGAGAAGATGGACAAAGACGCCGAAGAAAAGTCCAAAAAGGCGGACGCGGCGCGCGCGGAGTACGAAGAAAAGCTCTCTTTGTGCGACCGCGAGATTGAAGAAAAGCGCGCGGCGGCAAAGAAGGAGCTCGACCATTACGAACAGATGAGAAAGAGCACCGCCGAAGAGGAGGCGGACGCCATCCTTGCGGAAGCGCGCAAAAAGGCAGCCGACGAAAAGCGGCACGCCCTGCGCGCGGCGCGGCGGGAAATTTCCGCGCTCGTTTCGGACGCGACGGAAAAGCTCGTCCTGAAAGAGACGGCGCAGGAAGCGTACGATCAGTTCCTCAACGCCGCCGACGATAAGCATGAGGAGCCCCGCGCATGAGCCGCACCGCCTATCTCTACGCCGCCCTCCCGCCCACAAAGGAGCAGGAGGAGCGCTTTTTGGCTTTTTTGAAGGAGCGCTATCACGAAGAGTTCACGCTCGAATACCGCGAGAGCAAGGCGTATCCGGGCGGCTTCCGCCTCGAAGTGGGGGCGGAGGTCTTCGATTGGAGCCTGAGCGGCAGGTTCCGCCAGCTCAAAGACGCCCTCATGCAGGCGATCGGCGAGAGCGGGGATATCATCCCCCTCCTTCGCACCCGCCTCGACGAGTGGACGCCCAAGGCGATCGCCGAAGAGATCGGCACCGTGCTCTCGGTGGGCGACGGCATCGCCGAAGTGAGCGGGCTCGAACACGCCGAATACGGTGAAATTTTGCTCTTTTCCGCGGGCATCCGCGGCATGGTGCTCAACTTAAAGCGCGAGAGCGTGGGCTGCATCCTCTTCGGCGACGAGAGCGCCGTTTCGGAGGGGAGCGCCGTCCGCCGTACCAAGCGCCGCGCGGGCATGCCCGTCGGCGAGCGCTTTTTAGGGCGCGTTGTGGGGGCGCTCGGCGATCCCGTCGACGGCATGGGCGAGGTCATGGCGGAAGGCTACCGCCCCGTCGAAGCGCCCGCGCCCCCGATCATCGACCGTCAGCCCGTCAATAAGCCCTTAGAAACGGGCATCCTTGCCATCGACAGTATGTTCCCTATCGGCAGGGGGCAGCGCGAGCTCATCATCGGCGACAGGGGCACGGGCAAGACCGCCATCGCCCTCGACGCCATCCTCAATCAGAAAGATAAGAACGTCGTCTGCATCTATGTCGCGATCGGGCAGAAGGCGAGCTCGGTCGCCCGCCTCGTGGAAACGCTCCGCTCGCACGGCGCGCTCGACTATACCGTCGTCGTCAACGCTTCGGCGGGGGAGTCGGCATCGCTGCAGTATATCGCCCCTTACGCGGGCTGCGCGCTCGGCGAGTACTTCATGGAACGCGGAAGGGACGTGCTCATCGTCTATGACGACCTAAGTAAGCACGCCGTCGCGTACCGCGCTCTGAGCCTGCTTCTGGGGCGCTCCCCGGGCAGAGAGGCGTACCCCGGCGACGTCTTTTACCTGCATTCCCGCCTTCTGGAGCGGGCGGCGCACCTTTCCGAGGCGCGCGGCGGCGGCTCCATGACGGCGCTTCCCATCGTGGAGACACAGGGCGGCGACGTCTCGGCGTATATCCCGACCAACATCATCTCCATCACGGACGGGCAGATCTTCCTCGAAAGTTCGCTCTTCTTTGCGGGGCAGCGGCCCGCCGTCAACGTGGGGCTCTCCGTCTCGCGCGTGGGCGGCGACGCGCAGACCGGGGCGATGAAGCGCGCTTCGGGCACGCTGCGTCTCGATCTTGCCCAATACCGCGAGATCGAAGTGTTCACGCAGTTTTCGAGCGATCTCGACGAAGCCACCCGTCTGCAGCTTCGGTACGGCCACGGGCTCATGCTGCTCCTTCGGCAGAAGCAGGGCTGTCCCATCCCCCGTCACAGGCAGGTGTTCACGCTCATCGCGGCGCTCCGCCGTGTGATGCAGGACGTCGAGCCCGATGAGATCCCCGCCTTCACCGAAGAACTTTTGACCTATCTCGAACATGCCGCGCCCGAGATCGCAGAGCATATCCGCCAGGAAGGGAAACTTTCCCCCGAAGACAAGGCGCGCATCGAAGCGCTCTCCGATCAGTTCCTTGCCGACAGGAAGGCGCGCAGGGAGGGGTAAATGGCGGGGCTCAAGGAGATCAGGTCGCGCATGGACAGTGTGCGCGACACGCAGAAGATCACGCAGGCGATGTACCTCATCGCCTCCGCCAAGATGCGCAAGGCGAAGGAGGAGCTTGACCGCACCCGCCCCTTCTTCAACGCTGTGCAGGCGGAGATCAAGCGCATCTTCCGCACGGACGCCAAAGTGGAGGACCGCTACTTCTATCCCCTCGAAGGGAAGCTCCCCGAAGGGACGGTGGGGTGCCTCGTCATCACGGCAGACAAAGGCCTTGCGGGGGCGTACAATCAGAACGTCATCAAGGCGGCAAAAGAACTTCTGGACGAATACCACGGCAATACCGAACTCTTCGTCGTGGGGGAGTACGGACGGCAGTACTGTATGCGGCACGGCATCCCCATCCGCAGGAGCTTTTTATATACGGCGCAGAACCCCACCATGCCGCGCGCGCGGGAAATTTCCACCGTGCTCCTCGAAGGGTTCGACGAGGGGCGGCTGAAGAAGATCTTCGTCGTCTATACCGATATGAAGAACGGCATGGAAGCGGAAGTGCGCGTCACGCGGCTGCTTCCCTTTCACCGCTCGCAGTTCTCTTCCGACCGTCCCGCCGAAAAGACGGAGTTTGAATTCCAGCCCGATCTCCGCACCGTGCTCGACAGTATCATCCCGAGCTATTTGTCGGGCTTTATCTACAGCGCGCTGCTCGACAGCTTCTGCTGCGAACAGAACGCGCGCATGACGGCGATGGATTCGGCAAACCGCAACGCGCAGGAGATCCTGGATACGCTGCGCGTCCGCTTTAATCATGTGCGCCAGGGGGCGATCACGCAGGAGATCACCGAAGTCTCTGCGGGCGCCGCGGCGCAGAAGGGAGACAGCTTATGACAAAAGGCGTCATCGTGCGCGTCGAGGGCTCCGTCGTCGACGTCGCATTCGAACAGGGCAAACTTCCGCGCATCCGTGAAGCGCTCACCGTCCGGGCGGGCGGAAGACAGCTCGTCATGGAGGCGGCGCGGCACGTCGAAGGGAACGCCGTCCGCTGCATCATGCTGGGCGGCAGCGAAGGGCTCGCCCGCGGCATGGAAGTCGTTGCCGAAGGCCGCACCATCGAAGTGCCCGTGGGCGAAGGGACGCTCGGCAGGATGTTCAACGTCCTCGGCGAGCCCATCGACGGCGGCGAGCCCATTGAAACGGAGGAGCGTTGGTCCATCCACCGCAGCGCGCCCTCCTTCGAAGAGCAGTCTCCCGCCGTGGAGCTGTTCGAAACGGGCATCAAGGTCGTTGATCTTCTGGAACCCTATCCAAAGGGCGGCAAGATCGGCCTCTTCGGCGGCGCAGGCGTCGGCAAGACGGTGCTCATCCAGGAGCTCATCCACAACATCGCGACGGAGCACGGCGGATATTCCATCTTCACGGGCGTCGGCGAGCGCAGCCGCGAGGGCAACGACCTCTGGCTGGAGATGAAGGAGAGCGGCGTCCTCAATAAGACGGCGCTCGTCTTCGGGCAGATGAACGAAGCGCCCGGTGTGAGGATGCGCACGGCGCTCACAGGGCTCACGATGGCGGAATACTTCCGCGACCGCGAGAATAAGGACGTGCTCCTCTTCATCGACAACATCTTCCGCTTCGTGCAGGCGGGCAGCGAAGTTTCGACGCTCCTCGGGCGCATGCCCTCCGCCGTCGGCTATCAGCCCACCCTCGCGCAGGAGATGGGGTCGCTGCAAGAGCGCATCACCTCGACGAGGAGCGGCTCCGTCACGAGCGTGCAGGCGGTGTATGTGCCTGCGGACGACCTCACCGACCCCGCGCCCGCCACCACCTTCTCCCACCTCGACGCGACCACCGTCTTAAGCCGCCGCATCGCCGAACAGGGCATCTATCCCGCCGTCGATCCGCTGGAGTCCACTTCGCGCATCCTTGAAGAGGACGTCGTCGGCAAAGAGCACTACAAGATCGCCCGCCGCGTGCAGGAGACGCTGCAAAAGTACAAGGAACTGCAGGACATCATCGCCATCCTCGGCATGGAGGAACTGAGCGAGGAGGACCGCCTCACCGTCGCGCGCGCGAGGAAGATGCAGCGCTTTTTGTCTCAGCCCATGCACGTTGCCGAAAAGTTCACGGGCATCCCGGGAGTCTATGTGCCCCTCAAAGAGACGCTCAAAGGCTTTGCCGCCATTCTGAGCGGCGAGGCGGACGGCCTGCCCGAAGCGGCGTTCTTCAACGTGGGCACGCTGGACGACGTCTATAAGAAAGCGGAAAAGCTCCGCACGGGAGGCAAGTGATGTTCCCGCTCCATGTGCTCACGGCGACCTCTCCCTTCTACGAGGGGATGTGCGAATCGCTCATCATCCCCACGGTGGACGGGCGGTACGGCGTCTTGTCCGGTCACAGCGATACCATCTGCGCCGTCGTTCCCGGGGAGCTGTATATCCGCCTTCCGAGCGGTGAGATGCGCGTTGCCGCCTGCGCCGCGGGCATCATGAAGGTGGAAAAGGGGGATGTCCTCGTCCTCGTCGACTCCGCCATCCGCCCCGAAGACATCGATAAAGACCGCGCCCGCCGCATGGCGGACGACGCAAGGGAGCAGCTTCTGCAAAAGCAGAGCATCGAAGAATACCACGCCGCGCAGGCGCGCCTTGCGCGTGCGCTCGCCCGCCTTTCGGTGCGCGAAAAATATATCGGAGAATGAATACGGGCCCCGCTCCCAAACGGCGGGGCTCTTTTTTACCGCTTAAATTCAATAAGTTATAATTGACAAGAGCAAAAAAAGGGAGTATAATCTTCTTGACGGCGGCAAAGTGCATTTCCCTTGCGGAACGGGGGCAAAACTGCGAAAAACACCCCGATTTTACCGCAATTTTGCATATTTGTGCGGTCGTTTTTACAAAAATGCCGTAAACTAAGAGGGACGGACGCCGCGCGCCCGCGTCTTTTGGCGGCAAAAACGTGCGGCGCTTTCGCGCCCGAGGAGGAGATGATATGAAGATCGGGTTATTGACAAGCGGCGGGGACTGCCCGGGGCTCAACGCCGTCATGCGTGCGTTCACGCGGTTTGCTTTTCTGAACTTGCCCCGCCCCGAGATCTTGGGGTTCAAAGACGGCTACACGGGGCTCATCGAAAACAACTTCATCCCCGTCGGCGAACACTTCTTCGACGATCTTCTCTACACGGGCGGCACCATCTTAGGCAGCATCCGTCAGCCCTTCAAGAACATGGCGGACCCTGCGGAAGACGGCGTTTCCAAGCTCGATAAAATGGTAGAAAACTACCGCCGTCTGGGGCTCGACTGCCTTGTGACGTTGGGCGGCGCGGGCACGCACAAGACGGCTGCCATGCTCTCTGCCGAGGGCTGCAACGTCATCGGGCTGCCCAAGACCATCGACAACGATATCTGGGGTACGGAATTCACCTTCGGGTTCGATACGGCGGCGGAGGTAGCCGCAAAGTGCGTGCGCGAGATGCACGCCACCGCATACAGCCACGGCAGGACCATCCTCGTCGAGGTCATGGGCAACAAGACGGGCTGGCTCTCCCTCTATGCCGCCGTCGCGGGCGGGGCGCACGCCTGCATTCTGCCCGAATTTCCTTACGATGAGACGGCGCTTGCGGAATATATCGCCCGCCGCCGCGAAAACGGGGCGCGCTACGACGTCATCGTCGTTGCGGAAGGCGCCATGACAAAAGAGGAGAGTACCTGGAAGCGCAAAGAGATGCTCCTGCGCCGCAAAGAGCTCGGCTATTCGACGGCGACTGCCCGCATCGCCCGCGCCATCGAAAACCGCACGGGGGCAGAAGCGCGCGTGCAGGTCATCGGCTATCTGCAGCGCGGGGCGGAGCCCAACGCGCACGACAGGGCGCTGTGCACCATGATGGGAGCTTTCGCGGGCGAGCTCGTAAAAGAGGGCAGGTTCGGCGTCACCGTCGCGGTCGAAGGGGGCAGGATCACCTACAATCCGCTTTCCGACATCGCGGGCCGCACCAAGTTCATCACGCCCGAAAACCCCATGTATCTGGCGGCGAAGAGTACGGGCATCTACTTCGGAGATTGAAAAGGACGGTCCTTATGAGATATGCAGTCATCGACATCAGTGCGAGCAGCCTTTCTCTGCTCGTCGCCGACATCAACGGGGAACTTACCGTACAGTTCACCGACCGCGAGACGCTCTCCGTGCTCCACTATGCGGAGGGGAGAAGGCTTTCGGAGCGCGGCATCCGCAAGATCGCGGAAGGCTTGAAGCGCCTCAAAGGCGTTGCCGCAAAGTACGGCGCCGAAAAGTGCTATGTCATTTCGACGGCGTCCGTGCGCAACTTTGAAAATTACGAGGAAGTGGAGCGCGCGCTCAAAGAATACGCGGGCGTCGAGCTCAACCTTTTAAGCGGCGAAGAGGAGGCGTTCTGCGACCTCACCGCCAACAGCGGCGCGCCCGAGAAGAGCCTGCTCGTCGATATCGGCGGCGGCTCCATCGAAGTGTGCGACCCTGCGGGCACGGGTTCTTCCGCCTTCCTCGACTATGGCGTCATCGGGCTCAGACGCAAGTTCGTGCGCCACACGCACCCGAGCGTGGAGGAAGCCCGCCGCATCAAAAAATACGTCAAAAAATCGCTCGAAAAGCTCTCCTTCGGCACGCCCGGGGAGTATGAGTCGGCGCTCCTTTTGGGCCCCGTCGACCACGCCGTTGCAGAGATGTATGCCGACCGCTTCGGGCTCAAGGGAGAAGAGCCCGTGCTCGAATACGACAAGTTAAAGAAGCTGCGCAATTTCCTCGTCACTTCCTCCAAGCGCAGCCTTCTCATCGTCAAAATAGCGCCCGAGCGCATGGATACCCTCGTGACTTCGGTGGTCGCGCTCTGCGCCGTGCTCAAATATTACGGCATCGAACGCGCCGTGCGTTCGCCTTACGGCGTCAAGGAAGGGTATCTTCTGCTCGTTGCCAAGGGCGGCAGGGAGGATAAGGAGACGCCGCTTGTGTTGGCTCAGGCAAAGCCCGAAGAAGGGGAAAATTCCTGAAAGGGGGAAGTATGGCAAAGTCACCCGAATCGCCCATCAAGGGCATCTACTGCAACCGCGAGTACAGCTGGCTGCTCTTTGACCGCCGCGTGCTCGACCAGGCGTCCGATCTCACCAACCCGCTCCTCGAGCGTTGCAAGTTCCTTGCGATCTTTCAGAGCAATCTCGACGAGTTCTTCATGGTGCGCGTGGGGAGCCTCCTCAACGAAAAGCGGCTCGCCCCCGATGCGCGCGAAAACAAGACGCAGCTCACGGCGGAAGAACAGCTCGACATCATCCTCGCCGAGGTCAAAAAGCTGTATAAAGAGAGCGCTTCCGTCTATCAGACCATCGCAAAGGAGCTGAATGCGCGCGGGGTGCGCCTCATGCGCCCGCACGAGCTCTCGCCGCGCAAGCGCACGCTCTGCCTCAACTATTTCCTCTCGGCGGTGCTGCCCCTGCTCTCGCCCATGGTGCTCGATGCAAAGCACCCGCTCATCCGCTTCGAAAACCAGCACATCTATCTCGTCTACGAACTGCTCCGCGACGGCAGGCCGATGATCGGCGTCATGGCGGTGCCGCCCTCTGCCGAGCGGCTCTTCCGTATCCCGGGCGGCAGGAAGGTCAACCTCATCACGCTCGAAGACCTCGTCTCCGAATTCGGCACGCTCGCTTTCCCGGGCTACACCGTCGTTTCCAAGACGCTCGTTCGCGTCACCCGCAACGCCGATTTCGATACCAGCGTGGACGACACCGACCTCGAACACGACTTCGACTTTTCTTCCTACATGAAGCACAAGGTGGAGAACCGTTCCCGTCAGGACGCCGTGCGCGTGGAGATCGACAAAAACGGCGGGGCGGTCAAGTCCTTTTTGCTCGAAAATCTCGACCTCAAAAAGCAGTACTGCTTCAAGCTCGAGGGGTACATGGACTATAAGTTCCTCTTCTCTCTGGAACGCTATTTTGAGGAAAAGGAGCTCTCTTCGCTGCGCTATGCCCCCTTCAAGGGGCGCGTCGCGGAAGACCTTGTGCCCCCGCAGAGCCTCATTGCCCGCGTCAAGGAAGGGGACGTGTTCCTCTCTTACCCGTACGACAGCATGGAACCGCTCATCCGCCTGCTCAACGAGTGCGCGGAGGATGAGCGTGTCGTCTCCGTCAAGATCACCATCTACCGTCTCGACCGCCATTCCCGCATCGTGGAGGCGCTGAAGCGCGCCAGCGAGAACGGCAAGGAAGTCACCGTCGTCATCGAGCTGTGCGCCCGTTTCGACGAGGAGAACAACATGTATTTTGCTTCCGTCTTGAAGGAGGCGGGCTGCACCATCATCTACGGGATGCAGAACTTCAAGGTGCACTCCAAGATCATCTCCATCCTGCTTTCGGACGGCGGTAAGATCGGCTACATCACCCACCTCGGCACGGGAAATTACAACGAAAAGACGAGCAAGCAGTACACCGACCTCAACGTCATCACGGCGGATGAGGAGATCGGCGAGGACGGCGCGGCGTTCTTCCGCAACGTCGCCATCTGCAACACGGAGTACGACTACAAGCGCCTTCTCATCGCGCCCGAAGGGCTCAAAAAGGGTCTCATCGAGCGCATCGACGGGCAGATCGCCTTCGCGCGGGAAGGGAAGCCCGCCTTCATCACCGCCAAGATGAATTCGCTCACCGATAAGGAGCTCATCGATAAACTCATCGAAGCAAGCAAGGCGGGGGTCAGAGTGCGGCTCATCGTGCGCGGCATCTGCTGCCTCGTCGCGGGCATCGAAGGGGAGACGGACAACATCTCCGTCATCTCCATTGTGGGAAGGTTTTTGGAGCATTCCCGCGTCTACTGCTTCGGCGAAGGGGAGGAGATGGAGATGTACATCTCGAGCGCCGATCTCATGACGCGCAACACCAACAAGCGCGTGGAGATCGCAACGCCCGTCCTCGACAAGACGATAAGAAAGCGCATCTACAACATTTTGGAGACGATGTTTTCGGACAACGTCAAGGCGAGGAAGCTCCTGCCCGACGGCAGCTATGCGCCCGTTGAGCGCGAAGGGGAGCCCCTCGACGCGCAGGACTATTTCCTTCATCATGTGGTGTAAAAAAACAGAGGAAGCTCACGGCTTCCTCTGTTTTTTTATTCGGGCGCGCCGCGATCTGTTTCGCGGCGCGCCCGCGCTTTTATCGTGCTTTGAAAGCGGGTTCAGATCTTCATGGCGACGTCCCACGCGCGCCAAATGACGGTGCGCAGGTTCCCCACTTCCTTGCAGTCGCCCACATACTTCGCGCCCTTGAGTTCGAGCGGGGCGGGCGTATAGCCGACGGAAGTCACCACGGTGTCCGCGGGGATCTTCACCTCGTTGCCGTTCTTTTCCCGGACGACGACGTACCCGTCGCCCACTTCTTTGACGGTGCTTTCAAGGTGCACTTCCACCTTGTGGAGAGCGAAATATTCGCGAAGATAAGAGGAGTTCGCAAGGCACACGCCCTTGACGGCGATGAGGTCGTTCTTCATCTCGACGATGACGGGCGTCCTGCCCTTGAGGTGGGCATCCAGCGCGATCTCGCAGCCCGTGAGCCCGCCGCCGATGACGACGATCTTATCCCCGACGGGCGCGCCGCTCAAATAGTCGCATGCCTCGATGCACTTCTCGGCGCCCTTCACGGGCACGCGCTTTGCAGTCGCGCCCGTGGCGACGACCACTTCGTCAAAGCCCGTCAGCGTATCGGAAGGCTTGACTTCGGTGTTGAAGCGGATGTCGACGTTCAAGTCTTTCATCTGCTTTTCGTACCATTTGAGGAGGGCTTTGTCGGCGCTCTTGAACTGCGGGGCTGCCGCCGCGACGAACACGCCGCCGAGCGAGCCCGATTTTTCGAAGATGGTGGGCTTATGCCCGCGCAGGGCGAGCACGCGCGCCGTCTCCATGCCGCCGATGCCGCCGCCCACGATGGCGACCTTCTTCTGCTTCTTGGCGGGAACGATCTTATATTTTTTTGACTGCATCGTCTCGGGGTTGAGGGCGCAGCGCGCCATGCCCGCGTTGTCGTGCAGGGTCTGGTCGTTGCCCACGCCCTTGTAGTGCGCCAAGTTGAAGCAACCGTTGTGGCAGTGGATGCAGGGGCGGATGTCGTCTTCTCTCCCTTCGAGCGTCTTGGTGACCCACTGCGGGTCGGCAAGGTACTGCCGCGCAACGCCCATCGCGTCGATCTCGCCCCGTCCGACGGCTTTGGCTGCCGTCAGCGTATCCATCTTGCCCGCGCAGACGACGGGGATATCGACGAACTTCTTGATGTGCTTGACCTCTTCGAGGTTGCAGTTTTCGGGCATGTATGCCGGCGGATGCGCCCAATACCAGGCGTCGTAGGTGCCGTTGTCGCAGTTCAGCATATCGTAGCCGGCGTCCTGAAGATACTTTGCGGCGCGCTCGCTCTCCTCCATGTCGCGGCCGACTTCGGTGTATTCCTCGCCGGGAAGCGCGCCTTGGCAGAAGCCCTTGGTCTTGGAGACGACGGAATAGCGCAGCGAGACGGGGAAGTCGTCGCCGCACGCCTTCTTGATGGCCTTGACGATCTCCACGGGGAAGCGGTAGCGGTTTTCAAAGCTGCCGCCGTATTCGTCCGTGCGGAGGTTGGTGTACTTCATCGTGAACTGATCGAGAAGATACCCCTCATGCACGGCATGGATCTCCACGCCGTCCACGTCCGCGTCTTTTATAAGTTTTGCCGTCTTTGCAAAGGCTTCGATCATCTCCTTGATCTCTTCCTTGGTGAGCGGGCGGGAGATGCACGTCTCTTCCCAGCGGTTGGGGGTGGCGCTCGCGCTCGCGGTGAGGTAAGAAACATCGAGAACGGGCTTTAAGACGGTCGCCAAAGCCTTGTTGTGCAGAGCCTTCACCATGATGTCGTTGATGGCGAGCGATCTTCCGAAGCCTGCCGTCAGCTGGATAAAGAGCTTGGCGCCCGTCTTGTGGAATTCCTTCATGAATTCCTTGAGCTTTTCAAATTTCCCCGTCCCCTGATACAGCCATTTGCCGAGCAAAATATCGCGGATGGGGGCGATGCCGGGCAGGATGAGCCCGACGTTCTCCTTGGCGCGGTCCAGGAGGAATTTGGCGGCTTCCTCGTCGAAGTGGTTGGGCTCCATCCACCCGAAGATGGAAGTGCCGCCCATCGACGTCAGGACGAAGCGGTTCTTGATCTCGCATTTGCCGATCTTCCAGCTCGTCAGAAGGGGTGCATATTGTTCGTTCATGCTCATAAGCGTCTCCTTATGGTTTTGTCGTCATATTTGCTGTTCGGAAATTTGCTCAAAGGATATTGACGGTGCCGTCTTCGAGCACTTCCAATGTATCCCCCGTTTTCACGGTGTTCAGGAATTCCTCGCCCAACTGATCGACGGCGATGACGTTGCTCCCTTCCCACACTCTTGCGAGCACGATGCCGCTCGCGGCGAGCGAGTCGACGTGCTCGGAAAAGAGGAAGCAGGCGGGGGCGATCTTCATTGCGCACACCGTCTGGATGACGAGGCCGCCCGTCGTCGAGCCGATGGTCACGGGCAGGCACAGCGCCTTCCCTGAGAGGCATTTCCCGAACAAGTCTGCATTGTTCTGATCGGAGGCGATGACCTCCTTCGCGTTTTTTAAGGCGCTCTTCTGGAAGGTCGCGAGCGTATTCACGCCCTGATGCGAGACGATCGCCTCGCCCTTCCATTTGCCGCCCGCGAGCACTCTTCCTCGGAATGTCTTCATCTCAGACGCCCTCCTTTCCCGAAAGGATATTCACGATCTTCTCGTCTTTCAAGTAGCGCGCCACCGAATAGGTGCGCAGCTTGTTCGAGTTGGTGAGGATGGCTTTCCCCTTGGTGACGGGGTTGTTGGTGTACATGAGCGGGCAGATGCTCGAAAGCTTCACGCCCATCGCGGTGAGCTGCCCGTATTCGGGCGCCGCGCGGAACTTTTCCGCAACTTCGGGGGCGGCGGTCATCACCGTGCGCACCTTCACCTTCTTTCTGCCCGTCTCTTTGAGGGCGGCGGAAAGGGTGTGCGTCCATCCGATGAGCTGGCCGTAGGTAAGATGCGGGCAGCCGATGAAGCAGAGCGCGGGCTTTGCGTCCTTGTTTTTCCACATCACGGGGTAGCTCTTGTAGACGCGTTCGAGTTCTTCGTCGTCGATGATATACTCCTTTGCGTCCTCCGTGATGAGGCTTTCGCCGAGCTCCTTCGCCTCTGGGGTGAGGCGGTCGATGTGATAGAGCCCGACCGCGCCGTTGGAAGCGGTCGCCGCGCCGAAGTCCTTCAAATACGCGCACGTCTCTTCGTTGAGCTCTTCGCCTAAGAAACGGTCGAGACCGAAGACGTAGGGCACGTCCTCCGTCACCTTCATGCCGATGGCGCTGCCCAAAATTTGCGCTTCGGGCTTTTTGGAAGTCCTGACGTACACCTTCCACGTCGCCTTTCTTCCCTCGTCGGTGACGAGCCCGAAATAGGGCACCCAGCCGACGATGCTGCCGAAGAGGTCGATCATGCCGCTGTTGCGGTTGCAGCGCGCGCCCAAAACGGAGTTCGCATACACGACGGCGCTGCTCTCCGCCCACGAAAGGACGTCTCCCTTTTTGGGAACATTCCCGACTTCGGGCAGGTACGCCGTGCAGGTGAACGCCTTCCTGTCGCGGAGGCCCACTTGCATGAGCTGCTGTTCGTACTCCTCCTGTTTTCCGTACATGACGGCGAACACGAGCTTTTCAACGGGGTTGCATTTGACGTTTTGATAGTCGAGCGGGCGGGGATCCACTGTGAACTTGCCGATCGTGTGCACGTTCGCGCGGATGAGCTCGTCCATCGTCGCAAAGAGCGGCTTCATCAGCGAGATGCCGAAGCTCGTGACGAAGTGCCCTTCGGGATGCGTCACGGGCACCAGCTTTTCCGCGCCGAAGATGTCGCCGTACATGACGATGGTCTTCATCACTTTGGCAAGCGTTTCGCCCTTCTGCCCGTCAAGCACGGCCTGCTGTTCGGGGGTCAGTTGCATATCCATCCTCCTTCAATTTGTTTGTGAGATAATTTCATAAATGTGTGATTATATCACATAACAAGTATAGCACAATGTGAAGTTCTTTTCAAGGGGGAAAGCAAAAATAATTGCCGCTTTCAGGGAAATTTCGCGCAAAAGGCTTGACAGAACTGTTAAAGCCGTATATAATCAATATACACAGTAAGGAGGCAGACGTGTTTATCCGCATCGACAATCGGAGCAGCGACCCCATCTACTTTCAGATCGCGGAAGCCTTCAAGCGCGAGATCGCGCGCGGCGGGCTCCGAGCGGACGAGGCGCTGCCCTCCATCCGCAATCTTGCAAAGGATCTGCGCATCAGCGTCATCACCACCAAGCGCGCCTACGAGGAGCTCGAAAAGGAGGGCTATATCTATACCGTGGCGGGCAAGGGGTGCTTTGTTTCGCCGCGCAACGAAGAGCTCGTGCGGGAGGAACGCCTGAAAGAGATGGAAAGCCATCTTGCGCGCGCCGCCGATCTGGCGCAGCTGTGCGGGCTTTCGAAAGAAGAATGTAAAGACGCTCTGGAACTGTTTTGGGAGGAAGAATGATGAACGCTATCGAACTTCACGGCTTAGAAAAACATTATCGGGGTTTCACCTTCGGGCCCATCGACCTGACGCTCCCTTCGGGCTGCATCATGGGGCTCGTGGGGGTGAACGGCGCGGGCAAGACGACGCTCTTTCGCCTGCTCCTCGGCATGGCGAAAAAGGAGGGCGGCACGGTGCGCCTTTTGGGGCGGGACGCCGAGGGGAACGCAAGCCTCAAAGAAGAGCTCGGCGTCGTGTTGGAGAGCGCGGGCTTCCCCGCCTGCCTCACCCCTGCCGAGATCGGGAGCTTTCTCAAAGGCTGCTATTCCCGCTGGGACGGGAAGAAGTACGAAGAACTCCTTGCCCGCTTCCGGGTGGGGGAGGTGAAGTATTCGGCGCTCTCGCGCGGCATGAAGATGAAGCTCCTGCTCGCGGCGGCGCTCTCGCACGAGCCCAAGCTTTTGCTTCTGGACGAAGCGACGAGCGGGCTCGATCCCGTGGCGCGGCAGGATATTCTGGATATGCTGATGGAATTCACGCGCGACGAGGCGCATTCCGTGCTCTTTTCTTCGCACATTGCGGACGATTTAGAGAAGGTGTGCGATTATGTTACTTTCCTGCACGGCGGCAAGGTGCTTCTATCCGAAGAAAAGGACGCGCTCTTGGAACGCTACGGCGTTCTGAACTGTTCGGGGGAGGAGTTTTCGGCGATCCAGCGGGAGGCGGTCGTCTCCTTCCGCCGTTCGCCCTACGGCGTCACCGCCGTGGTGCGGCAGGAAGCGCTCCCCATAGGGGTGCAGGTGCAGCGCGTGGGGCTCGAAGAGCTCTTCCGCGCGCTCGCCCAAGAGGAGGAACATGTATGAAAGGGCTGTTAAAAAAGGATATTCTGCTCGCTGCAAAGACGTACAAATTCATTCTCATCGTCTGCATCGTCCTGTTTGCGGTGCGCTTCTTTGCGGAGGAAGTCTCCGTCGCCGTGCTCCTTCCCGTGATGTTCGCGGGGATGCTGCCGACCTCCCTTCTCGCGGTGGACGAGCGCGACGGCTGGGACCGTACGGCGGAGATGCTCCCCGTCACGCGGGCGCAGCGCGTGGGCGCCAAGTTTTTGCTCGGCTTTTTGTTCTGGACGGTGATGGCGGCGCTCTCTCTCCTCGTAGAGGCGGGGGCTTCCCTCGTGCAGGGGAATTTCGACGGGTCGGCGCTTTTGACGATGGCGGCGCTCTTTGCCGTCGCGGGGCTTGCCTGCCCCGCCGTCACGCTCACGTTCGGCTTCCGCTTCGGCACCGAAAAGGCGCGCTATCTCTATTTTCTCCTGATGGCGGTGATCTTCGCGGCGGGCGCTGCGCTCTTTCTGTTCCCGCCCGAGGGCTTCTCCTTCCCCTGGTGGGGGAGCGCGCTCACGCTGTTTGGCGCATTCGCCGTTTACGGGCTTTTGTATCTCCTCTCCGCCGCACTCTACAAAAAGAGAGAGCTGACATAAGCGGGCTTGGGGGCGCATATTATACTGTAAGGGAGTAATACGAACCCGATCAAAAGCGGAAACCAGAGCGCTCATGCTTTGTTGAAGCCCTTGACCGTGCGCTCGGCACGGCCTGCGGGCTTCGCCGCGCCTTAGCGCCCGTCTTGCCGCTTTTGATTGCTTCGCACTTTTTGCGGCAAAATTTTGGGATGGATTGCCGCGAAGAGGATGCAGCAATACCCGCGTATTGCAAAGACGATGAACGGCAAGGCGCGCAATTGATACCACAGCCCTCGCAAAATTTTACATCGTAAAATTTTGCGAAGAGGAGCGGCAGACGAAAAAGGCGCGGCGGTCGGCTTTGCCGAATGCCCGCAAGACGCGTCTTGCCGCGACGAAAAAGCGTGGTTCGTATTTTTCCCTTACAGTATATCTCGGCGGGCGCTTGGGCGCTGCGCGGCGCACTTTTGCGCAAAGGAGGGGGATATGCGCCTCAATTTTTGCAAAAAAGCATGGGTCTGTCTGCTGGCGGCGCCCTTTTTTCTCGTGTCTTTTGCGGGGCTTGCTTCCTGCAAACGCGAGGAAGAGCGGCCCGCCTATCATATTTCCGCCGAGTACGTTCCCGCGGCGGGCATTTTATACGGCGAGATGACCGTCGATGTAGTGAACCTTTCCGAAGAGCCGAAGGAAGAGGTGCATTTTGCGCTCTATCCCAACGCCTTCCGCGAAGAGGCGCCCTGCCCGCCTCTGCCCGAAGCGTACTTTTCCGCCGCTTACTATGAAGGCGAGAGCTTCGGCGGCATCGACGTGCGCGAACTCACGGGCGCGAAGGCATGGGAAGTTTCGGAGGGCGGCGAGGCGCTCACAGTCACGCTTCCCGAACCGCTCGCTGCGGGCGGGAAGGCGCAGCTTTCCATGAAGTTCGAGGTCATGCTGCCCAAGATGAACTTCCGCCTCGGCATCGGCGAACACACCGTCAATCTGGCGCACTTTTTCCCCGTGCTCGCGGAAGAGCCGCCCGCCTTTTCCTCCGTCGGCGATCCCTTCCCCGTAGAGCGCGCCGATTACACATTCTCGCTCACCGCGCCCGCCTCCTATAGCATCATCTGCGGCTTTGAGGGCGAAACGGCCGAACATAACGGCAGAAAGACGCTCTCGGTGCAGGCGCAGAACGTGCGGGAGGTCGCATTCGTCCTCGCCGAGGGCATGACCTGCACGGAAGGGGAAGCGGACGGCACTCCCGTCGAATATTGGCACTTCCGCAAGGACGCCTCCGCAGAGCTTTCTGCCGCCGCAGGCAGCCTCTCCTATTTTTGCAAGCAGTTCGGGGGATACGCCTATCCCAAATACGTCGTCGTGGAGACCGACCTTCCCTTGGGCGGCAGCGAACAGACGGCGCTTTCCTTCGTCTCGTCCTCTCTGCGCGGCGACGACCTTACGGCTGCCGTCGTGCACGAGACTGCCCATCAGTGGTGGTATGCGATGGCGGGCAGCGACGAAGTCCGCTCTGCCTGGCTGGACGAAGGGCTTGCGGAATACAGCACGGCGCTCTATTTCGGGGCGGCGGAAGGGCGCTATCGGGAGCATATCTCGGCGGCGGAAGGCAGGTACCGCGCGTTTGTCTCCGTGCGCGAACAGCTCTCGGATACCGCCGATACCTCGATGGACCGCCCGCTCTCCGCATTTTCGGGCGCCTACGAGTACCGCAGCATCGTCTACGATAAGAGCGTCATCCTCTTCGACCGCCTCCATGAAGTGCTGGGCGACAAGTTGATCTCCGGCCTCCGCCGCTGTTTTTCGGCGGCTAAGGGCGGAATTCTCACTCCCGAAGCGCTCGTCTCCTCTCTTTCTTCGGGTGTGGATGTTTCGGGTATTTTCACCTCCTTCCGCGAAGGGACTTGCGTCATCTGAGGGGAAAACCGCCCGCGCCGGGCCCTTGCCGTCCTCCGCCGAAATTTGCAGGCAAAAATTTTTTGCAAAACGGTTGCCAAATCGCCGCCGATGGTCTATAATAGGGATGATGGCATGGGGAAAGCCTCGTGCCGCAGTCTGAAAGGAGAGCAAAAAATGGACGACCCAAATAACCGATGCGTTATGACAACAGGTCACACCTCTGTGCGTAAAGTCCGCAGGAAGCTTTCTATGTGAGCGTTTTTTCGCCCGCATCCATTTGCATTTCCAAGACGCACAGATGGTTTTTCTGTGCGTTTTTTGCTGCCTTCTTCGGGGAGACCCGAAATCTAACGCAAGGCGGAAATGCTTATGATCAATTACTTCAAGACTGTTCAAGGCCGCATGGAGCGGCTCTCCGCGTACGAGAAGGCGTGCTGGATCGATATGGTCAACCCTTCCGACGACGAGATCGAAGACATCGCGGCGCTCACGGGCATCGACGAAACGCTCTTAAAGGCCGCCCTCGATGAAGAGGAGTCTGCCCGTCTCGAACGCGACGACAACGTCATCATGTGCCTCATGGATACCCCCGTCATCACCGATACCGATGAGGGCGACATCTACGAGACCATCCCTCTTTCCGTGATCTCCAACAAGGAATGCCTCGTCACGGTGTGCCTGCGCGGCAATCCCGTGCTCGGCGGGTTCGTTTCCAACCGCGTCAGCGCCGATACGACGAGGCCCACTTCCTTCCTTCTTTCCTTCATGATGGGGAACGCCAAAGTGTTCCTCTCCAACCTTCGGCAGATCGATAAAAAGTCGCTGCGCGTCCAGGCGGAACTGCACCGCTCCATGAAGAACAAAGAACTCATCCAGCTTCTTGCGCTCGAAAATTCCCTCGTCTATTTCTCGACGGCGCTCAATGCGACGTACAGCGTCTACACCAAGGTGGGCAGGCTCCCTTCCATTGCCGAGAACGAGGAATATCAGGAACTGTTCGAAGATATCCTCATCGAGGCCAAGCAGGCTGCCGAAATGTGTAATATCTACCGCGACATTTTGTCGGGCACGATGGACGCCTATGCTTCCGTCATCTCCAACAACGTCAACAGCGTCATGAAGCTGCTCGCGGTCATCACCTTCGTCATCGCCGTGCCTACGCTCATCGCGAGCCTCTGGGGCATGAACGTCCCCGTTCCCTTCGAGGGGAATGTGTGGGGATTCTGGATCGTCATCGGCATCGCCGTCGTCATCAGCGTCGTCGCTGCCGTGTGGATCGTGCACGCCACCAATTCCGTGCGCATCAAGACGCCGCGCCAGGTCAAGCGCAAACGCCGCGGCGGAGGAGATCACTGATGCCTCTATTGCAATATGTCTGCCCGTCCTGCGGCAAGCAGTTCGACGAGCTCGTGAAAAAATTCGACGAAAAGGTCGTCTGCCCCGCCTGCGGAAAAGAGGCGCGCCGCTCGTATTCGGGGGAGATGTTCTCCGCAACGGGCAAGCCCGTCAAGCACTGCAGCGGCAACTGTAAGACGTGCTCCGGCTGCCGATAAGGCGCAAGGGCGCGGCGTCCGCGGCATTGGGGTATATTTTTTAGCATCGCTATAATATATGGTATAGAAAGGGGAGGGGAAAGGCCTCCCTTTTTGCGTATCTTGTGTAAAAGGCGGGGAAGATCCCCTCATCTTGTGTGGGGAAAAGTCACAGAAAAACTTTCCGAAAAAATTTCCGAAAAAAGTCAGATTTTTTCCGAAAAACGCTTGACGAATCACAAGAGACGTGCTAATATATGTAAGCTGTCTCGCGAGGGTACGCCCTCAGGGAAAATACAGCGTTCCGCCGTTTGCGGAACTTCCGAAGATTGACAACTGAATTGCAAGAAAGTAAAAACGAGTAAAGAAAAGTAAGGCAAAAGAAATTCTTATTGAATAAGAAGGTTAATACGATTTTGCGAA
>ERZ1643249.429-NODE-429-length-48388-cov-31.439534_pt1 | contig 48388 bp, 34 predicted proteins | sample MGYA00579263_ERZ1643249 | MGnify/ENA primary metagenome ERZ1643249 (study PRJEB29033, sample SAMEA4952264) | chicken gut metagenome | biome: Broiler Chicken; feature: Gastrointestinal Tract; material: Caecum | place: Ireland | collected 2018 | study: Broiler...
TCTGCGGTATTTTTTGGCGGTGGCCCAGCAGGAGAGCATCACAAAGGCGGCGGAGGTGCTGCACATCACCCAGCCCACCCTCAGCCGGCAGATTGCCCAGGCAGAGGAGGAGCTGGGGGTAAAGCTCTTTGCGCGGGGCACCCGGCGGCTCTCCCTGACCACGGACGGCCTGCTGCTGCGCCGCCGGGCCGAGGAAATCCTGGAGCTGGTGGACAAGACTGAGCGGGAGCTGGCGGAGCAGAAGGGCTCCATCGAGGGGACGGTGGCCTTGGGCTGCGGGGACTTGGGCGCCGTGGAGCTACTGCCAGAGCTACTGCGCTCCTTCCGGGCGGAGTACCCCCTGGTGCGCTTTGAGCTGTACACCGCCACGGCGGAGCACGTGAAGGAGCGCATGGACCGGGGCGTCACCGACGTGGGGCTGCTGCTGGAGCCGGTGAACTTGGAGAAGTACGAGGGCATCCGGGTCAACCCCCGGGAGGAGTGGGTGGCGGCCATGGCGCCGGACTCCCCCCTGGCCCAGAAGGAGGCGGTGACGGCCGCGGATTTGAAGGACGTGCCCCTCATCCTGCCCCAGCGCGTAACGCCGGAAAGCCCCATAGCCCGGTGGTTTGGGGAGGCTTACAGCCAGCTGCAAGTGCTGGCCACCAGCAACCTGCCCTCCACCACCTTGGTGATGGTGCGCCACAAGCTGGCGTACTCGCTGCACATCAAGGGCTCTATTGCCCTGTGGGACCAGAGCAAAGTGACCTACCGGCCCCTGTCCCCCGCTTTGCCGGACACCTCCACCATGCTGGCCTGGAAGCGGGGCCAGCCCTTTTCCCCGGCAGTGGAGAAGTTCATACAGCACGCCCGGGCGTGGTTTGCCCAGGAAAAGTCCATGCCTTGAATGCGTGGCCTACGGGCCGCTGTTTAAGGGGCTGCTTTCGGGGACCTTCCAGAAGGGGGCCCAGTTCGCCCGGGACGACTGGCGGGGCCACTCCATCACCGACGAGAATTTGGAGCGCTACCAGCCGCTGCTCCGCTACCTGGCGGAGCTGGGGGAGGAAAAAGCCGCCACGCCGGGACAGCTGGCCATTGCCTGGGTGCTGGCGCAAAAGCCCTACATCGTGCCCATCCCGGGGATGCGCTCTGTAAAGCGGCTGGAGGAAAACGCCAAGGCCGCGGAGATTGCCCTCTCCCCGGAGGAGCTTGCTACAATTGACGCCATCCTGGCGGCGGTGTAAGAGGGGAACTTCTTGACAAATGGCGGTTCTTATCCAATAATAAAGGGAGAGAACCCATTTGGAAAGGAGCAGGACTTATGAACAAAATCCATACCGAGAACGCCCCCGCCGCCATTGGCCCCTATTCCCAGGGGTATGAGGTAAACGGCGTGGTGTACACCTCCGGCCAGCTGCCGGTGGACCCCCAGACCGGCGCGGCGCCGGAAGGCATCACCGCCCAGGCGGAGCAGAGCTGCAAGAACGTTGGCGCCATTTTGGAGGCCGGCGGCTCTGGGTTTGAGCAGGTCTTTAAGACGCTGTGCTTCTTGGCGGACATGAAGGACTTCGCCGCCTTTAACGAGGTGTACGCCAAGTATTTCACCTCCAACCCCGCCCGCAGCTGCGTGGCCGTGAAGGAGCTGCCCAAGGGCGTGCTGTGCGAGATTGAGGCCATCGCCCTGAAAAAGTAAAGAGGAAAAGCGCTGGGGCCGCCCGGCGCTTTTTTTCTATGCAGCAGAAAAGCCCCCGGCGTGCGGGGGCTTTTTCGCGTTTAAGGGTTACAGGGCAAAGTCGCCGTCCCGGAAGATTTCCACCTCTTGGCCGTCCTCTGTGGTGCCCACAATCTTCATGTCGGGGGTGCCAATCATGAAGTCGATGTGGATGGTGGAATCGTTGAACAAGTCCGGGTGGCCCGCGGGAGAGGAGTTGAGCCCACGGCCCAGCGCCAGGTGGCAGCTGGCGTTTTCGTCGATGAGGGTGGTGTAGTACACCAGGCCGCTCATGCTGATGGGGGAATGGTACTCCACCAGGGCGGCCTCGCCCAGGTAGCCGGCGTTTTCGTCGGTGGCCACCAAAGCTTCCAGCATCTCCTTGCCGGCGCCGGCCAGGACCTCCACCACCTTTCCCTTTTCAAAGCGGAAGCCGAAGTTCTCAATCTTCTTGCCGCCCAGCACCAAGGGCCGGGAGGCGTACACCACGCCGTTTGTCTCGTACTTGGCGGGGGTGGTGCAGATTTCCTCGGTGGGGATGTTGGGGGTGAAGGGGATGGCGGGGGCGCCCTCGTGGCCGAACTTGGACCAGGGGGTCAGGCCCACGGTGAGGTCCGTGCCGTTCCCGGCGGTGTAGTGGAGCTTGGTCAGCTTCAGGGCGTCCACGGCCTTACCGCGGGCTGCCTTTTGGGCGCGGAGCTCCTCCCAGGTCTTCACCACATCGTTGTCCTCGTCGATGTAGCACAGCTTTAAGAGGATTTCCCACAGCTCCCGGAGGGCCTCCTCCCCCTTCTTATCCAGGATGTACTCGGCCCACTCCACGGTGGGCACCATGGCGATGAGCCACTGGCAGTGCTTCTCCCGGCTGGCCTTGCGCATGATGTTCCGCACGCCGTCCACATGGGCGAAAATGGCGTTGGACTCCTTCTCGCTGACGCCCTCCATCAGCTGGGGGTTCACGCCCTCCAGGCGGACGTAGCAGGCGCCCTCGTCCAGGTACTTCTGGTACATGGAGCGCTCCCAGTCCTCCACCCGGCGGACGTCCTCGTCGGGGCGGTAGTGGGCGGCCACCTTTAAGTTGGCCTGGTCCAGGTAGTTGACCACCACATTGCCGGCGCCCAGTTTATAGCACTCCTCGGCGAAGATGCTGGTAAACTGCCAGCCTTCCAGTGCGGCCTCCACCAAAACGGTCTGGCCCTTCTGCACGTTTAGGCCCACCCGGGCCAGGGTGTAGGCGTATTTGCGTTTCATGTTTTCCAAATCCATGGGACGTTCCTCCTTTTGCGTGCTTTATCTATGCGCCATTATACCGCAGTAAAGGAGAAATGTAAATCCCCTTTCGCCGCTGGAACAAAAGGGATACAGCGGGGACTTTTTACATGGACGAAGCCGGGCGCAGCTCTCCACGCCTGTCTACTGTGCCACGGTGTACAGGGAGTAGAACAGCCCCTTGCGGTCCATCAGCTCTTGGAACTGGCCGGTCTCCACCACGCGGCCGTGGTGCAGCACCAGGATGCCGTCGTACCGGCGGAGGAGCGCCTCGTCCAAGGAGTGGGTGACCACCACCCGGGTGAGGCCCTCCAAATCCAAAATGGAGCTGGAGATGCGGAAGGCTGTCTCCTTATCCAGGGAAGCGGTGGCCTCGTCCACCAAAAGCACGGGGGTGTGCCGCAGCAAACACCGGGCGATGGACACCCGCTGGCGCTGGCCGCCGGAGAGCCCCGAGCCGTTCTCCCCGCAGAGGTAGCCCTCGCCCTTCTCCTGGATGATGGGGGCAAGGCCCGAAAGCTCCTCGGCCCGCTGGACCTGCTGGGACGGAAAGTCCCGGAACATGGTGATGTTGTCCCGCAAGGTGCTGTTGAACACGAACACGTTCTGCTCCACCAGGGAGACCAGCTCGTAGAGGGACTGGGTGCTGACGGTGGAGAGCTCCCGGCCGTCGTAGAGGATTTCCCCGGAGTAGCCGCTGTGGCCCGCCATGAGCAAGTTCAGCAAGGTGGACTTCCCCGAGCCGGAAGCGCCCACCAGGGCGTAGCTTTTCCCCGCCTGGAACTGGGCGTTTACGTGGTGGAGCACCTCCTCCCCCTCTTGGTAGGAGAAGGAGAGGTCCCGCACCTGGATGCCCTCTTCCAGCTTTTTGGGGATGGGCGCGCCCTCCTCCCGGACGTTTTGGGAGAGGGAGTCCGCCAGCTTGTCCATAAGGGCCAAAGCCGACCGGCGGTTGGCCAGCATCTCGGGGCCCTCCTGCAGGAACATGATGGAAAGCCCGCTGAGCTGGAGGAACACCCAGGCCACGCCGGGGGAGACGCCTTTGCCCGCCAAAGCCAGCACAGCCGCCACCAGGAACACCCCGAACTGGGCTGCCACCCCCGCCACGCTGCCCAAGGAGCGCAGCACCTGGGCCAGGCACATCCGGCGGCGCTTGGCCTCTTGGGCCTGGGCGTTGCTTTGGGAGAACAGCCGCAGGATGTCCTTCTCGGCTTTGAAGCTCTTCACCACGGAGAAGCCGGTGAGGCCGTCTTTGACCATGGAGAGGAAGTTGTCGTTTTTCCGGGAGACTTCCTGCTCCCGGCTGGCCAAGTGCTTGCCCGCCACCAGGGAGGCGCCCAGGGGCAGCAGGGAAAGCACCAGGGCAATCAAGGTGAGCAGGGGGCTGTACCAGAGCATCATCAAAAAGGCGCCCACGCAGAGGATGGCGTCCATCACCAGGTCAAAGAGCTTTTCCAGGTAGTTCACCTCGATGCTGTTGGCGTCGTTGGAGAGGGCGGACAAATAGGTGGAGGTGCTCTCCCGGGAAAAGGTGGAGATGTTCTTCTTTAACAGCTGGCTGTAGGCGTAATCCTTATACTGGCCCATAGCCCGGGTGAAGAACCGGGGCAAGGCGTAGGCCCGGACGGCGCCCACCAAAATAATGGTGGCCACAATGCCCAAAAGCACCCAGCAGATTCCTCCCAGGGAAAGGGTGTTGCCGCTGCCCGCCATCAAGTCCATAATCTGCTGGAGCAGCCAGGAGATGACCAGGTTCGCAAAGGCCATCACCACGGTGGCGGCAAAGGCCAGGACAAAATTCAATTTGTTCCTTCTGTAGAATTGGCGGACAAAGGGCCGCCGGATTTCACGCTTCTTCATGACAAACCTCCTCCCACAGGGCCCACAGGCCGGGGTAATCGCTTTCGTTGTCCTTCAGCTGGGCTTCCACGCCCTCCATGGCGGTGGGGCCGAAATCGTCGTAGGCGGCGGCGTCCCGCTGTAGGGTGATGAACTTGTGGTGCTCTAAGCCGTAGCTGGGGGCGGCGTCGAACCGCAGGGCCAGCTGGCGGGCCTGGCGCAGGTACTCTTTCGTCCGCTCCCTATCCCCCAGCTGGATGCAGGCAAAGGCGTTTACAAGCAGCAAGATGACCTGGGACTTATCCAGGTAGGACACCGTCCCCGGCTCTTTAAACCCTTGGATGAACTGGTACAGCAGCTGGTTGAACTCCAAGGACTGGGCGGGCCGGTTCAAGTGCAGGCAGGCGTTGGCGTAGCCCACGCTGAACTGAAGCATGGCGGTTTCCGCGTTCAGCAAAGCCCGGGTGAGATAGGTGAGGGCCTCCTGGCTGGTTTCTTTTTCCTTGGACAGGATGGTGCCAATCTCCGCGTTGTTGACGCCCTCCACGTTGTACTCTTTCAGCAGCTTGAGGGCGCCCTCCTTATCCCCCGCGATGTGCATGGCGTTGGCGATGGCGATGTAGATGGACACCGGGCTGATTTCCCTATCCTCGTTTTGGGAGATGAGCTCCAGGCTGCGGCGGTACAGCTCCTGGCAGCGGGCCAGGGCCGCCGTATCGTGGTTTTCCAGGCCGGAAAGCTGGTATATTCTGGCGCACTCGTACACCACCTGGAAGTTGTTGGGGAACCGCTGCAGGGCCTTTTCCGCCTCCCGGAAAGCGGCGGCGTAGTCCTTTTGGATGCGCAAATCCCGCAGGCGGCAGACGCTGCCCTCTAAGCTGGCGCTCTGCTGGGTGTAGCCCAGGAGCACGTCCACGCTGGTTTCGAAAAAATCCGCCAGCTCTAAAATGAGGCTGACGTCTGGGGTGGAGGCGCCGCTCTCCCACTTGGACACCGCGCCCACGGTGACGCCCATGGCCTCTGCCAGCTGCTCCTGGGTGAGGCCCTGTTTCTTGCGGAACTCCCGCAGCTTTTGGGCTAACAACACTTTCATACCGTACTCTCCTTTCTGGTTACAGCCCCAGTATACCGCCTTTTGGGGCAGTTGAACAGGGAGAAATCTTCCATTTAGGAAAGTTTTTATTTTACCAATAGGAAAGTTTGCAGCGGCGGGGGAACTTTCCCACTGTACAAGCACCCCGGGGTACGGTATAATAAAAAGGTATGCGGCCTGGCCGCGCGCTGAAAGAACACAGGGGGACGACAGGATGAAACGGTTAGTGATTGGCATATTGGCCCACGTGGACTCGGGCAAGACCACCTTGAGCGAGGCCATGCTCTACCGGGCGGGGGCGCTGCGGAAGCTGGGGCGGGTGGACCACCGCAACGCCTTTCTGGACACGGACGCCTTGGAGCGGGCCAGGGGCATCACCATTTTTTCCAAGCAGGCGGTGCTAAAGCTTCCCGACACCCAGCTGACTCTGCTGGACACCCCCGGCCACGTGGACTTCTCCGCCGAGGCGGAGCGGGCTTTGCAGGTGATGGACTACGCCATTTTGGTGGTCAGCGGCACCGACGGGGTGCAGAGCCACACGGAAACCCTGTGGCGGCTGCTGGAGCGCTACCACGTGCCGGTGTTCCTGTTCGTCAACAAGATGGACTTGGCCGGGGCCGACAAGGCCGCCCGGCTGGAGGAGCTGCGCCGGCGGTTCGGCACGGGCTGCCTGGATTTGAGCGACCCCGCCTGCGGTGAGGACCTGGCCCTGTGCAACGAGGAGCTGCTGGAGACGGTGATGGCTGGGGAGTCCCCCACAGAGGAGCAGCTGGGGGCGGCCATCGCCCGGCGGGAGCTGTTCCCCTGCTACTTTGGCTCCGCCCTGAAACTGGAGGGCGTGGACAAGCTGCTGGAGGATTTGGAGCGCCTGACCCAGCCCCTGCCCCAGCGGGAAGCGTTTGGGGCCCGGGTGTTCAAGGTGACCAAGGAGGACGTGCGGCTGACCTGGGTGAAGGTCACCGGCGGGGAGCTGAAAGTGAAGGCGGAGCTCTCCGCCCGGGAGGACGCACGCTCCCCCTGGAGCGGCAAGGCCGACCAGCTGCGGCTGTACAACGGGGCCAAGTTCCAGCTGGTGGACACGGCCCTGCCTGGGGACGTGGTGGCGGTGGCTGGTCTCTCCGACGCCTACCCCGGAGAGGGGCTGGGCAGCGAGCCGGACGCCAGCCCGCCCGCTTTGGAGCCGGTGCTGCGGTACCGGGTGCTGCTGCCCCAGGGCATCGACGTGCACAAGGCCTTGGGCCAGCTGCGGGAGCTGGAGCAGGAGGACCCGCTCCTTCACGTGGTGTGGGACGAGCGCCTGGGGCAGGTGCACTTGCAGCTGATGGGCGAGGTGCAGCTGGAGGTGCTCCAAAGCCTGGTGGAGCGGCGGTTTGGCTGGCAGGCCGCCTTTGACGAGGGGGGCATCCTGTACAAGGAGACCATCAACGCCCGGGTGGAGGGTGTGGGTCACTACGAGCCCCTGCGGCACTACGCGGAAGTCCACCTGGTGCTGGAGCCCGGCGCGCCGGGCAGCGGCGTGGAGATTGCCACCAGCTGCCGGGAGGACGAGCTGGCGGGCAGCTGGCAGCGGCTGGTGCTGACCCACCTGGCGGAGAAGGCCCACATCGGCCCGCTGCTGGGCGCGCCTTTGACGGACTGCAAAATCACTTTGGCGGCGGGCAGGGCCCACATCAAGCACACCGAGGGCGGGGACTTCCGCCAGGCCACCTACCGGGCGGTGCGCCAGGGGCTGCGGACGGCCCAGGCCCAGGGGGCCTGCGTGCTGCTGGAGCCCTGGTACCAGTTCAGCCTGCGGGTGCCCCAGGACTGCGTGGGCCGGGCTCTGGCGGACATGCCCCGGCTGTTCGCGGAGTTTGAGCCGCCGGTCATCCAGGGGGAGCAGGCGGTCTTGGCGGGGCGGGCGCCGGTGGCCTCCCTGCTGGGCTACGCCAGGGAGGTGAGCGCCTACACCAAGGGCCACGGGCAGCTGAGCTGCATCCCAGCGGGGTACGCCCCCTGCCACAACAGCGAGGAAATCATCGCCGCGGCGGGGTATGATGCGGACAGCGATTTGGAGAACACGGCGGACTCTGTGTTTTGCAGCCACGGGGCCGGGGTGGTGGTGCGCTGGGACAAGGTGCCCAGCCGGATGCACATCCCCAGCGTGCTGGCCCGGGGGGAGCGCATGGCCCGGGCCGCCCAGGAGGAGGCCGCCGCTCCCCCGCCGGGCAGCTGGGAATCCCGGGCGGCGGCGTACCGCTCTACGGTGGCCCAGGATAAGGAGCTCATCGCCATTTTCGAGCGCACCTACGGGCCCATCAAGCGGGACCCCCTCCAGGCGGTGCGGCCCGCCAAGAAGCGGCCTGTGGCCAAAAGCGGCGCCTTTAAGGGCTCTTCCAAACCCCAGAAAGAGGGCCCCGAGCACCTGCTGGTGGACGGCTACAACGTGATTTTCTCCTGGGACGAGCTGAAAGCCCTGGCGGCGGAAAACCTGGAGGCCGCCCGGGGAAAGCTGATGGACATCCTCTGCAACTACGCCGCCTACCGGCGGTGCGTGCCCATCCTTGTGTTCGACGCCTACAAGGTGAAGGGCGGCGTGGGCTCGGTGGAGAAGTATCACAACCTGAACGTGGTCTACACCAAGGAGGCCGAAACCGCCGACATGTACATTGAGAAAGTCACCCACCAGATTGCCCGGCACTACCACACCCGGGTGGTCACCTCGGACGCCACGGAGCAGCTGATTATCCTGGGGGCAGGGGCGCTGCGGGTCTCCTCCCGGGCTTTCCAGGAGGAGGTCAAGGCGGCGGAAGCGGAGATTCGGGAGATACTCTCCAGCCAATAAAGAGGACAGGACACCGGAGGCCGGGTAAGGCGCTCCGGTGTTTTTTGCCCTGTGTAAGAACGGGGCGGGCTGGGACGTCTAAGAGAAAAAGACGGAACAAGGAGTGAGCCTCTATGAAAAAAGCCCTGTCCTTTCTGTTGGCGGCGCTGCTGCTCGCCGGCTGCGCGGCCCAGCCCGCCCCGGAAAGCGCTGCCTCTCCCCCGCCGGCCAGCGTGGCGGTGGAAAGCCCCAGCCGTCCCCTTGCCACCCCCAGCGGCGAGGGAGCGGCGCAGGCCTCCCAGGTGGTGGAGACCACGCTGTCCTCGGGGGTGGTGGTGCAGGCGGAAGTGCGCTATCCCCCGGTGGACTTCTCCAGCCTGGCAAGCTACCAGGCCAGCCTGCACCGCTTTGACCCCCAGCAGGCCCGGCAGCTCCTGTTGGGGGACGCGCCCCTGGCCCAGGAGGAGCAGCAGGCGGTAAAGGGCTCCGCGTTCCAGGACGCCATGTGGCACATGTACGTGACAGAGGACGGCCAAAACCTGGTGGTCATCGAGGAGAACCTGTACTACTTCAACAACGGGTGGAACCAGGACACCACCCAGTACTTCTACCCCGGGCCGGAGTCGCTGGACTACAATGGGGACGCCTTCCAAACAGGGAAGGAGCTGGCCTTCGCCACGGCGGAGGAGTGCTTCGCCCAGGCCAAGGAGACCCTCTCCCAGCTGGGGATAGAGGTGGCGGACAGCTACGACTGCTTCACCCTGGACAGCGAAACCTTACAGGCGGAGGCGGAGAAAGTACGGGAGCGGCTCGTCCAAAATGGTGTGGGCCTGTGGACCGACGAGGCAGGGGAACCGCTGAGCCGGGAGGAGATTTTGGCCCAGTACCCCCTTCCCCAGTACCTAGCCAGCCAGGACTGCTACTACTTCCAGCTGTACGCCCGGGCCGGGGCGTGCCCCATCACCCGGCAGAACACAGGGGTGGCTGCCAGCGGCGGGTACACAATGGGAGCGGTGATTGACTGCGCCTACTCGGCGGAGGGGCTGGTGATGCTGTCCATCTCCCCCACCTATGACGTGGGCGAAAGCCAGGGGGAATCCCCCTGCCTGGATTTGGAGGGCGCTTTGGAGGCGCTGGACAGCAAGTACAACTCGTTGCTGCTGGAGAGCCCCTGCCAGGTGGAGCAGATCGCCTTTGAGTACGTGCCCCTTGGCACCGGGGACGGCATCCACGTGACGCTGATCCCGGCCTGGCGGTTTTTGGTGAAGCAGGAGCTGACTTTCCCCGGGAAGGAGGACGCCAGTGAAACCGTGGCCATGGAGCAGGCCTCCTACGTGTTTTTCAACGCCGCAACAGGCCAGGAGATCGTGACGGACTTGGGGGGCATATGAGAAACTTTCTGCACTTTACGGCAAGCGGCCTGCGCCGGACCGTGCTGGCCCCCAGCTTCGTGGGGGCGGCGGTGGGCCAGTGCGCGCTGAGCCTGCTGAGCGTCTACGAGGAGATAACCTTGGTGGGGGCGGATTCCACCGCTTCCTACCTGTATGAGATGGGCATTTACGCCAACTTTTGGGTGCTGTTTTTGCTGTTTGGAGCCATCCCCGGGGCCACGCTGTTCTGCACCGACTGGGAGAACCGGTACATCCGCTTCTCGGCGGCCCGGGCGGGCAAGGCGGCCTATGGGGCGGGCACCGCGGCGGCCTGCTACCTTTCGGGGACAGGGGCGGTGTTTGTGGGGGAGTGGCTCTTTTTCGGGGCGCTGTGTTTGCGCTATCCCCTTCTTTCCCCGGGGAGCACTGCCATCAACTCCTGGATGAGCACGCCCTTCGCGCCGCTGCTCACCCCCCAGAGGATACTGCTGTTCTACGCGGCCCGTTTCCTGATAAAGGCCTGCTGCGCCGGGTTCTTCTCCGTGGCGGCGCTGTGGGTCTCCACTTTACTGCCCAACGTGTTCGTAGCCCTGGCCAGCCCGCTGCTGCTCAACTATCTGTGGGAGAACGTGGCAATCTTCTTAAAACTGCCCGCCCCCCTGCTGTTTGCCAGCGTGGCCAAGGGGAACATCCCCATCCAGGACAGCCTGCTGTGGACGGCGTTGTACCCCGTGGCGCTGTTCACCGGGCTGGCGGCGGTGTTCGGGGCGCTGTTTACGGCGGGGGCCAAAAGGAGGCTGGAGCATGGCTGAACTGCGCAAGGCCGCGCTGCTGGCGGCCCACAACTTTCAAAAGTGGCCGGTGAACCCTCGGGTGTACGTGGTGTTTTTGCTGGAGCTGGCCTACGTCCACTGGATGGTGTCCCCGGTGGGGGACTTCTGCGCCCAGGGGGGCTACACCGTGGGGCCTTGGGTGTTCCCCTTCCTCCTGGCGGAGCCCTACTCCCGGCTGATGGTGATGCTGGGGCTGATACTCCTGCTGTGCGATGCACCCTTTATCGAAAGCGACCACCCCGCCCTGCTGCTGCGCTCCGGCCGCAGGACCTGGACGGCGGGCCAGGTGCTGTACATTGCGGGGACGTCGGCGGTGTATTTCGCGGTGGTGTACCTGCTGACCGTGCTGGTGCTGCTGCCCCACGTGGGCTTTGAGCCAGGCTGGGGCAAGGTGATTCACACCTTCTGCCAGACGAGGATGGCCGGGCAGCATGGCATTGTGCTGCCCTTTGACCACCAAATCAGCAACGCCCTGGGGCCGGTGGAAGCCAACCTGCTGGAGCTGCTGCTGTGCTGGCTTCTGGGGGCGCTGCTGGGGCTGGTGCTCTTTGTGCTGAACCTGACGGTAAACCGCAGCGCCGGGGCCATCTGCGCGGCGGCGCTGGCCATCTTCCCCCTGTTTGTGGAGCGGGCCGGCTGGTGGATGCACTACATCTCCCCGGTTTCCTGGGCGTCCCTTTCGGTGGTGGATTTGACGGGGACCACCGCGTTCCCCTCCCTGGGCTACGCCCTGGCGGTGCTGGCGGGCGGGAACGCGCTGCTGGCCCTGCTGGCCTTTCTGGCCATGGGGCGCCGGGACATCGACGTGTTAAAATCTGTGTGAAGGAGGCGGCGGTATGGACGCAATCATCTCGCTGCGGGAAGTGACCAAGCGGTTTCGGGAGACGGTGGCCCTGGACAAGGTCACCGTGGACTTTGAGGCCGGGAAAATCCACGGGATTGTGGGGCGCAACGGCTCGGGGAAAACGGTGCTGATGAAGTGCGTGTGCGGGCTGATGCACCAGGACGCTGGGGAAATTTTGGTGCGGGGCCAGCGGGTGGGCAAGGACGTGGACATCCCCCAGGGGATAGGGGCCATCATCGAGGCGCCGGGGTTTCTGCCCAACTTCAGCGGCTACCGGAATTTGAAGTTCCTGGCGGACATCCGGCGCCAGGTGGGGAAAGAGCGGGTGCGCTGGGCCATGGAAACGGTGGGCCTGGACCCGGACAGCCCCAAGCACGTGGGGAAATACTCCCTGGGGATGCGCCAGCGGCTGGGGCTGGCCCAGGCCATCCTGGAGGACCCGGACCTGCTCATTTTAGACGAGCCCATGAACGGCCTGGACAAACGCGGCGTGGAGGAAATGCGTCGGCTGCTGCTGGGCCTGCGGCAGGAGGGGAAGACCATCCTCCTGGCCAGCCACAGCAGCGAGGACATCGCCCTGCTGTGCGACACGGTCCACGAAATGGACGGCGGCCGCCTGCAGCAGTGAGAGGAAAAGCCGGGCAAAAAAGGCCTTGACAACCTGGAAAAACCGTGCTACAGTAAACTTGTTCGGTAGGTAAGGCTCCTACAGGGATATGGACTGTTGCCGCGAAATGGTGGAGACACCATCAGCTGGTTTGAACAGGGTACATCGAGCGCAAGGTGTATCATAACACAGTTTCACCGCCCTGCAGAGTTAAAGCTCAAACGAATGTACACGAGGCATGCAGCTCCCGTATGTTCACCGGACATACGGGAGTTTTATTTTTACGGCAAAGGAGGCGCCAGCTGTGGAGCACAGTCAATGTCACAGAGCATTCCCAAAACGATGGACACCCTACAACTGCGGGCGCCTGGGCCCGTAGGGGATTTCCCGCGGGATTTTTGGGCCATCGTCTTTGGGGCAACCGAAAGGCGGTGGCCTTTTTCTGCCCTTTTTTAGAAAACAACGCCTCCGGGCGATACGATAGATACTTCTTACCACAAGCGAGGTGAAAGGAATGGACACGGGAAGCAGTACCAGTGCAACCACAAAGAGACGAAGACGGGACACCCACAGGGAAGCTGGGCCTTGCCGGCCGTTCCTTTCCCTGTAGGACGCTGAAACAGCGGACCCTTCTTCCCTGCACTGTACCCTTTCCAAAGGCGCGCCGCGCCATTCTACAGATTGGAGGTACAGAACCATGAAGAAGATTCTCAAAAGAAATTCCATCGCGCACATCACCGGGAACATGGTGCGGGAGGACGCCCTCCAGCAGCGCCTGTACTGGGCCGCCGCCCAGAAGGAGGAAGCCCTGCTGGCCCACTACGGCGCCGCCCCCACCGGGCTGACCCAGGAGCAGGCGGAACGCTCCCGGGAGGAGTGGGGCCGCAACGCCCTCACCTACGGCAAGCGGGAGCCCGTGGCCAAGCGGCTGTTCTCCGCCTTTATCAACCCCTTTACGGTGATTCTGCTGGCGCTGGCGGTGATTTCCGCCGTCACCGACATTGCCCTGGCCAGCCCAGGGGAGGAAAACTACGCCACGGTCCTTATCATCGCCACCATGGTGCTGCTCTCTGGGGGGCTGCGCTTTGTCCAGGAGACACGCAGCGGCAACGTGGCGGACAAGCTGCTGGGGATGCTCCACACCACTGCCTGTGTGGAGCGGGAAGGCCAGAAGGCGGAAATCCCCCTGGAGGAGCTTGTGGTGGGCGACCTGGTGCACCTCTCCGCCGGGGACATGATCCCCGCCGACCTGCGCATCCTGGGGGCCAAGGACTTGTTCGTCAGCCAGTCCGCCCTGACGGGAGAAAGTGAGGCTGTGGAAAAACTGGGGGATGCCCTCCCCCAGCGGGAGGCTTTGACGGACACGGCCAACCTGGCCTTTTTGGGGAGCAACGTGGTCAGCGGCAGCGCGAAAGCCCTGGTGCTGGCCGTGGGCAACGACACCATGCTGGGGCGGATGGCCAAGGAGCTGAACACCAAGCCCCCCAAGACCACCTTTGAGAAGGGGGTCAACTCCGTTTCCTGGGTGCTCATCCGCTTTATGCTGCTGATGGTGCCAGTGGTGCTGTTCGTCAACGGCTTTACCAAGGGGGACTGGATGCAGGCGGCGCTGTTCGCCATCTCGGTGGCGGTGGGCCTGACCCCGGAAATGCTGCCCATGATCGTCACCACCTCCCTGGCAAAGGGCGCCCTGGCCATGAGCAAGCAGAAGGTCATCCTCAAGAACTTGAACTCCATCCAGGATTTGGGCTCCATGGACATCCTCTGCACGGACAAGACCGGCACCCTCACCCAGGACAAGGTGGTGCTGGAGTACCACCTGAACGTGGACGGCCAAGAGGACGGCCGGGTGCTGCGCCACGCGTTCCTCAACAGCTATTTCCAGACGGGGCTGAAAAACCTCATTGACCTGGCGGTCATCCAGAAGCAGGAGGAGCTGGGCGCCCAGGCTTTGGTGGAAAAGTACACCAAGGTGGACGAAATCCCCTTTGACTTCCAGCGGCGGCGGATGAGCGTGGTGGTCCAGGACCAGGAGGGCAAAACCCAGCTGGTCACCAAGGGCGCGGTGGAGGAGATGCTGCAGTGCTGCGCCTGGGCCGAGTGCGGCGGCAAGGTGCTGCCCCTGGAGGACGAGGTGCGCCGGCGGGTGCTGGCAAAAGCCGGCCAGCTGAACAGCCAGGGCATGCGGGTGATTGCCGTGGCCCAAAAGACCAACCCCTCCCCGGTGGGGCAGTTCTCGGTGGCGGATGAGCAGGGCATGGTGCTCCTGGGCTTTTTGGCGCTGCTGGACCCGCCCAAGGCCACCACCAAGGCGGCTATCCAAGCTTTGCAGGCGTACGGCGTATCGGTGAAAATCCTCACCGGGGACAACGAGAAAGTCACCCAGGCCATCTGCCGGCAGGTGGGGCTGCCTGTGGAGCGCATCCTGCTGGGCACGGATTTGGAGCGCCTGAATGACCAGGAGCTGGGGCGGCTGGCGGAGGACATCACGGTGTTTGCCAAGCTCTCCCCCCAGCAGAAGGCGCGGGTGGTGCGGGTCCTGCGGGAGAAGGGCCACACCGTGGGCTACATGGGCGACGGCATCAACGACGCGGCAGCCATGCAGGCCGCGGACGTGGGCATCTCGGTGGACACAGCTGTGGACATCGCCAAGGAGACGGCCTCTGTGGTGCTGCTGGAAAAGGACCTGATGGTGCTGGAGCAGGGCGTGCTGGAGGGCCGGAGGACCTATGCCAACATGATGAAGTACATCAAGATGACGGCCTCCTCCAACTTTGGCAACATGTTCTCTGTGCTGGCGGCCAGCGCCTTTTTGCCCTTCTTGCCCATGGCCTCTTTGCACCTGATTTTGCTCAACTTGATTTACGACGTCTGCTGCACCGCCATGTCCTGGGACAACGTGGACCCGGAGTACCTGAAGGCCCCCAGAAAGTGGGAGGCCAAGGGCATTGGCCGGTTTATGCTGTGGATGGGGCCCACCAGCTCGGTGTTTGACATTGCCACCTATCTGCTGCTGTACTTTGTGGTGTGCCCCCTGGCCACCGGCGGCCAGCTGTACACCCAGCTGACGGACCCCGCCGCCCAGGCGCTGTATGTGGCCCTGTTCCAGACGGGGTGGTTTGTGGAATCCATGTGGACCCAGACGCTGGTCATCCACATGCTGCGCACGGAGAAGCTGCCCTTTGTGCAGAGCCGGGCCTCCGTGCCGGTGGCGCTGCTCTCCTTGGCGGGGATTGCTTTGGTGACGGCCATCCCCTTCACGCCCTTGGCGGCGCCCCTGGAGATGGCCGCCCTGCCCCCGGTGTACTTCCTGCTGCTGGGAATCCTTGTGGCGGGCTACATGCTGCTGGTGACGGCGGTGAAAAACCTGTACGTGCGCCGGTATGGCCAATGGCTGTAAGCCGGCAGCTTCAAGCCGTGGGAGAGGATGCTGCCTCCCGCGGCTTTTTTTGCGGAAAAAAATGGCGGCGGTTGACTTTTTCCGGAAAACCAGGTATGCTTATACAAGCTGTTAGAGGCCACTAATTAAAGGCGGCCTCTTTTTTTCGAGGCAATGGTTAGTCTTAACTATCAGTTAGCCAAGACTATTTTCAGAGAGAGGATGGATGGAATGCTGAACAAACGGCTTGTGCGGGCGGTGCCCGAAAGCAGGAAATACATCGCAGGGAACGTGCTGTGCCAGTGGGTCTCTCTGCTGGCGAACATCCGGCTGATGGCTGCCCTTACTGCGTTGGTAGCTGCCCTTCCCCAAGGGAAGCTGACAGCAGAGATGACGGTGGAAATCCTGTTCGATGCTGTGGTGGCTGTGGCGGTGCGGGCTGTATGCACCTTGCTCTCCAGCCGCATGAGCTACCTTTCCTCCAAGGCGGTAAAGCGCACGCTGCGGGGGAAAATCTACAAAAAGCTGCTGGGCCTGGGGGCCTCTTACCAAGAGCGGGTGAACACCTCGGAGGTGGTGCAGGTGGCTGTGGAGGGCGTGGACCAGCTGGAGACGTATTTCGGCTCTTACCTGCCCCAGTTCTTTTACGCCATGCTGGCGCCCCTGACGCTGTTTGGCGTGCTCAGCTTTGTGAACTTCCCGGCGGCGCTGGTGCTGTTCCTCTGCGTGCCGCTGATTCCCGCCGCCATTGTGGCGGTGCAGCGGTGGGCCAAGAAGCTGCTCTCCAAATACTGGGGGCAGTACACCGCCTTGGGCGACACCTTCCTGGAGAACCTGCAAGGGCTGACCACCTTGAAAATCTACCAGGCGGACAGCTTTAAGCAGGAGGAGATGCAGGAGCAGTCGGAGAAGTTCCGGAAAATCACCATGAAGGTGCTGACCATGCAGCTGAACTCCATCACCATCATGGACTTGATTGCCTACGGCGGCGCGGCCCTGGGGGTGATTTTGGCAGTGACCCAGTTTCAAGGGGGCCACGTGGACCTGGCGGGCTGCCTGCTCCTGCTTATTCTTTCGGCGGATTTCTTTTTGCCCATGCGGCTGCTGGGCTCTTTCTTCCACATCGCCATGAACGGCATGGCGGCCAGCGAGAAAATCTTCCGGCTGCTGGACCTGCCGGAGGAGGAAAGGGGAAACCAGCCTGTGCCCCAGGACTGCTCCCTGCGCTGCCAGGGGGTGCGCTTCTCCTATGGGGAGGGGCGGGACGTCCTGGCCGGGGTGGACTTGGAATGTCCCCAGGGCAGCTTTGTGGCCTTGGTGGGGGAATCCGGCTGCGGGAAATCCACCTTGGCGTCGCTGCTGATGGGGCGCAACCGGGGGTACCAGGGCTCGGTGACCGTGGGCGGCGTGGAGCTCTCCGCCCTGAAGGAGGAAAGCCTGCTGGAGAACTTTACCTACATCAGCCACCAAAGCTACCTGTTTAAGGGGACGGTGGAGGACAACCTGCGCATGGCCGCCCCCCAGGCCACGGAGGAGCAGCTGTGGCAGGTGCTGGAGCAGGTGAAGCTGGCGGGCTTCCTGCGGCAGGAGCAGGGGCTGCAAACCCCGCTGCTGGAGCGGGCCTCCAACTTGTCGGGCGGGCAGTGCCAGCGGCTGGCCCTGGCCCGGGGGCTGCTGCACAACAGCCCGGTGTATATTTTTGACGAGGCCACCTCCAACATCGACGTGGAGAGCGAGAACGACATCATGGAGGAAATCCGCGCCCTGGCAAAGACAAAGACCGTGCTGCTCATCTCCCACCGGCTGGCCAACGTGGTGGACGCGGATTGCATCTACGTGCTGGACAAGGGCCAGGTGGCGGAGAGCGGCACCCACCAGGAGCTGCTGGAGCGGGGCGGCGCCTACCGCCGCCTGTGGGACGCCCAAGCGGCCCTGGAACACTATGGAGAGGAGGCGATCCGATGAAAAAGCGAAGCGGGTTCCAAGTGATGCTGCGGCTGGTGGGCCTGGTGCGGCCCCTGGCGGGCTTTATGGCGCTGGCCATTTTGCTGGGGCTGGTGGGGCATTTGTGCGCCGCCTTCCTCACCGTGCTGGGGGGATACGCCCTGGCCGGGGCGCTGGGGCTGGAGATTCCCTTCTCCCTGGGGCTGCTGTTTGGCGGGGTGCTGGTGTTTGCGGTGGCCCGGGGGTTCCTGCGCTATGGGGAGCAGGCCTGCAACCACTTCATCGCCTTTAAGCTGCTGGCGCTGCTGCGGGAGAAGGTCTTCCAGGCCCTGCGGCGGCTGTGCCCCGCCAAGCTGGAGGGCAAGGACAGGGGCAACCTCATCGCCCTTATCACCTCGGACATTGAGCTGCTGGAGGTGTTCTACGCCCACACCCTCTCCCCCATTGCCATTGCGGCGCTGTTCACGGTGGCGCTGTGCCTGTACATTGGCAGCTTCCACTGGGCCTTGGGGCTGCTGGCTCTGGCGGCCTACGCTGTGGTGGGGGTGGCGGTGCCATTGGTGACTTCCCGGCTCAGCGGCGACGACGGCCTGCGGTTCCGGCAGCGCTCGGGGGAGCTTTCCAGCTTTGTGCTGGACAGCCTGCGGGGCCTATTGGAAACGCTGCAATACGGCCAGGGCCAGCGCCGCCTGGAGGAGATGGACGCCCGCACGGCAGCCCTCTCCCAGGACGAGGCGCGGATGAAGCGCACCGCCGGCCGCAACCAGGCGGTGACGAACACCGTCATCTTGGTGTTTGACGTGGCCATGCTCTTTGCCGCGGTGGGACTGTACCAGGCCGGGCAGGTGGACTTTCTGGGGGTACTGCTGCCCACCCTGGCGCTGATGAGCTCCTTTGGACCCTGCGTGGCGCTGGCCAACCTGGGCAGCACCTTGCAGAACACCTTCGCCGCGGGGAACCGGGTGCTGGACATTTTGGAGGAGGAGCCGGTGGTGGAGGAAATCCAGGGCAAGGCAGGCCTCTCCTTTACCGGGGCGGCGGCGGAACAAGTCTCCTTTGCCTATGGGGAGGAGCGGATTCTGGACGGCGTCTCCGTGGAGGTGCCCAAGGGCAGCGTGGTGGGCATTGTGGGCCGCAGCGGCAGCGGGAAATCCACCTTACTCAAGCTGTTCATGCGGTTTTGGGAGGCCCAGCAAGGGCAGGTGCGCGTCTCCGGCCGGGACGTGAAGGACATCAACACCGCCAACCTGCGGGACATGGAGAGCTTTGTCACCCAGGAGACACACCTGTTCCACGACAGCATCCGGGCCAACCTGCGCATTGCCAAGCTGGACGCCACCGACGAGGAGATTGCCCAGGCCTGCCGGAAGGCCTCGGTGCACCAGTTTATTGAAAGCCTGCCCCAGGGCTACGACACCCCGGTGGGCGAGCTGGGCAGCACCCTCTCCGGCGGCGAGCGCCAGCGGCTGGGCCTGGCGCGGGCCTTCCTCCACCAGGGGGACTTCCTGTTGCTGGACGAGCCCACCAGCAACCTGGACAGCTTAAACGAGGCGGTCATCCTCCGCTCTCTGGGGGAGGAACGGGGGGAAAAGACGGTGCTGCTGGTCTCCCACCGGAAATCCACCATGCGGGTGGCGGACACAGTCTACAACATGGACAACGGGAGGATGAGCTGATGAGCAACACCGCCCAAAAGCGGCAGCGGGAAAAAGAGATGGTCTCCCAGATGATTGCCCTGTATTGCAGAAAACACCACGGCGGAAAAGGGGGCCTGTGCCCCCAGTGCCGCGCCCTGGAGGAATACGCCCGGGCCCGCAGCGACAAATGCCCCTTTATGGAGGAAAAGACCTTCTGCTCAAACTGTAAGGTGCACTGCTACAAGCCGGAGATGCGGGAGAAAATCCGGGAAGTGATGCGGTTCTCCGGCCCGCGGATGCTGCTGGTACACCCGGCGGCGGCCATCCGCCACGTGATAGAAACCCGCCGGGAAAAGGGGAAAACTCAGAAAGGAGCTGGAACATGAGACGGATTCTATGGATAGTTTTGGGCTGTGTAGGCGTGGGCCTGGGCGCTGTGGGGGCGGTGCTGCCTTTGCTGCCGGCCTTCCCCTTTTTGCTGCTGGCGGCCTTTAGCTTTGCCAAAAGCTCCCAGCGGCTGCACACCTGGTTTATCAACACCAGCCTGTACAAGAAAAATTTGGAGAGCTACGTGCAGCACCGGGCCATGACCTGGCGCACCAAGCGGCGCATTATGCTCACCGTGACGGTGCTGATGGCCTTTGGCTTTGTGATGATGATGGTGAAAGGGCTGTACATTCCCTGCGCCATTTTGGCGGGAGTGTGGGTGTTCCACATCCTGTACTTTATCTTTGGGGTGAAGACCCTGGAGGAGCCCCCGGCGGGCTGACCAACATTCAAAATAGAAAAGAGCAACTCCCCAGGGCCTAGTACCTCTGGGGAGTTGCCGCTATGGGAAAAACCTATGAGTGTGGTGTAAGCTTAGAGAAGGCCCAGCTCTTGGAGCCAGGGCTGGATGTCCGCCTCGTTGTTGGCGGTGAGGGCCTGGGCCGCCACGATTTTGCAGCAGTCGATGACGCTGCCGCCGCCCACGGCCAGGATGTAGTCCACAGCGTTTTCCTTGGCGATTTGCGCGCCCTCCTGGACTTTGGCGTAAGTGGGGTTCGCCATGATGCCGGTGAACTCCACCACCTCTTTGCCCAGCTCCTGCAGCAGGCCGGTGACCTCCTGGTAGATGCCGTTTTTCTTGATGGAGCCGCCGCCATAGGCCAGCAGCACTTTCTTGGCTTCGACGGGCAGCTCGGCCTTCAGGGCGTTTGCCAGCGCCCCCTTGCCAAAGTACACATGGGTGGGATAGGAATAGGTAAAGTCTTTCATGGGGTGGTTCTCCTTTCGTGGTATGTCCTGGAAAAGCATCTTGCGCTTTTTCTCGCGGTGTGGTATGATTCGACGGAAACAACCGGTTGTTCCTTCCGGTTTCTGTTGCCGATTATATTCTCCGGTTGTAACAACCGGTCAAGAGCGTTTCGGCAGAAAATTTGAAAAGATTTTGTGAACGGGGGTTTTTCTATGTACACCATGATGCAGGCATGCCGGGAAACTGACATGACCTATCAAGCTTTAAAATTCTACTGCAACCAGGGCCTGGTGCCTAACGTGAAGCGGGACCAGAACAACCGCCGGGTGTTTGACGAGCACGACATCAAGTGGATTAAGGACTTGATGTGCCTAAAGCGCTGCGGCATGAGCATCCAAGAGATGAAGGAGTACCTGGCCCTGTGCCTGGAGGGGCCCTCCACCATCCCCCAGCGGAAGGTGCTGCTGGAGAAAAAGCAGCAGGCCTTGCGGGAGTCCATCCGGGAGCTGGAGGACAGCGTGGCCTACATCGACTGGAAACAGAACTTCTACGACGAGGTGCTGGAGGGCAAGCGGCCCTATGTGAGCAACTTAATCCCCACGGCCCAGTGGGAGGAAGAAATGTAAAATTTTCTGTCCCCTCTTGACCGGCAGCAGGTACCGGAGTATATAGTATAGGGAAAGAAACCTGCATGGCGGAATGGGAGGACGGGTTATGTGGCTGTTTTTCGCACTGGGCTCGGCTTTTTTCGCGGGGATTACCGCGGTGTTGGCAAAGATTGGCATTGAGAATGTGAACTCCACGCTGGCAACGGCCTTGCGCACGGTGGTGGTGCTGGCCTTTTCCTGGCTGATGGTGTTCGTGGTGGGCTCCCAGGGGGGCATTGCCCAAATCTCCGGGACCACGCTGTTGTTTTTGATGCTTTCGGGGCTTTCCACCGGGGCCTCTTGGCTGTGCTACTTTAAGGCTTTGCAGCTGGGGGACGTGAACAAGGTGGCGCCCATTGACAAATCCAGCACAGTGCTGACCATCCTGCTGGCCTTTATTTTCCTGGGGGAACCGGTATCCATCCCCCAGGCGCTGGGCGTGGTGGGCATCGGCGTGGGCACTTTGCTGATGATTGCCAAGAAAGAGGTGGAGGACGGCAAGCCCCACAGCAAAGCCTGGCTGGTGTACGCCTTTCTTTCGGCGGTGTTCGCCAGCCTGACCTCCATCTTTGGGAAGATTGGCGTGGAGAACGTGGAGTCCAACCTGGGCACGGCCATCCGCACCATTGTGGTGCTGGTGATGGCCTGGGTGATGGTGTTCGTCACCGGGGAGCAGAAGGGCATCCGCTCCATTGGAAAAAAGAGCTGGGTGTTCCTGTTCCTCTCGGGGATTACCACGGGGCTCTCCTGGCTGTGCTACTACCGGGCTTTGCAGGACGGCCCTGCCAGCGTGGTGGTGCCCATTGATAAGCTGAGCATCTTGGTGACCATCGTGTTCTCTTGGATTGTGCTGAAAGAGAAGCTGACCCCCAAGGCAGCGGTGGGCTTGGTGCTGATTCTGGCGGGCACCGGGGCCATGCTGCTGTAACGGCATCCCAGTATAAAAGAGCAGAAAAACAGGAACCCTAAGGCAGAAGAGACAGCAGAAGGAGTGGAGACAGTGGACCTAGTGATAAGCGACCGGGCGCTGGACCTGGCGGGAGCCGGCGCCACAGCAACAGTGATCGACCTTTCCCAACTGAAGATTGGTCCATGCGTAGGCTGCTTTGGGTGCTGGGTGAAAACCCCTGGAAAGTGCGTGATACGCGATGACGCCTGCCGTGTTTACCCTTATCTTGCAAAAAGCACCCGGCTCCTTTTGGTGAGCCGGGTACGGTATGGCAGTTATGACACAGTGATGAAAACCATGCTGGAGCGGGCCATTCCCATCCAGCAGGCTTTTCTGCGTCTGGTACAGGGCGAAATACATCACAAAATGCGGGACGTGGCCCCCAAAGAGGCCACGATTTTAGGGTATGGGGCTTTATCGGAGCGGGAACGGCAGGTCTTTTCCCACATGGTCCATCGCAACGCAAGGAACCTGCAGTTTTCCAGCCTGCGGCTCTGTTTTGCCGGGGAGGAGCAGGTGGAGCAGGCCGCTCGGGAGGAGGTGCGCAGATGGAAGTCTTGCTATTGAACGGGAGCCCGCGGGCACCTGTCTCCCACTCTAAGGAGCTTGCCAGGATGTTCCAAGAGGCATGCCCACTGCCCGGGAAATACAGAGCCATCTCCCCCAGCAATCACAAGGAGCTCTGCCAGTTGGCCGGGAAGGCCTCCCACCTACTGCTGGTGTTCCCCCTTTATGTGGACGGCATTCCTGCCACACTGCTGGAATTCCTCAAGGCCCTGGAAAGAGAGCCCCCCCGGGAAAAGCCCACCATCTCTCTGCTTATCAACTGCGGCTTTTTGGAACCGGAGCAGAACGACACTGCGGTGGAAATCCTGCGGCTTTTCTGCGAACAGGCCGGGTACCCTTTCGGCTCTGTCCTCAAGGTGGCCAGCGGGGAAGCGATTCTTTCCACCCCCTTCCGCTTTCTGGTCCAGCGCAAAGTTAAGCGGTTTGCCAGGGCGGTCGCACTTGGGGAACGCTTAACCCTGCAGGTGACTATGCCCCTTCCAAAAGGGGTTTTCCTGCGGGCTTCCCGCTCCTTTTGGACTCAGTATGGCGCCAAAAACGGAATCACCCCGGAACAGATGGCCTCGCTGGAAATAGAAGACGGTAAACTCCCCTGACCGGGCCGGCAAAAAAACTGTCCGCACAAGCAGAAACTGTTGCTTGTGCGGACAGTCTTTTTATGTAGGGGAAATGCCTTTATGGGGAGGCCACGCCACTGCAAGCCCTGCTATTAGGGTTGCGCGGCCCCCCTTTCACGTCTCCCGCCACAGGTCACCGGTTGCGGTTGCGGTTGAAATTGATAAGGCACCCGGCCTTCACAATCTCCCGCTCGCTTTCGGTCATGTCCTTGCAGTAGAGGGTGATTTCCTGGGCCTTGCCGTCCTTGCACACGTAGGCGGGGATGTGGGACAGGTCGCCCTCCAAGGCAGAGCGGATGCCGGGGACGTAGATGTAATCCCCCACCTCAAAGGCGGTGGGCTCCCCCTTGAGATGGAAGGGCAGCATGCCCCAGTTCATCACGTTGGAGCGGTAGCGCTTGGTGGCGTAGTCCTGGGTGATGTTGGCCAGGCCCCCCAGCACCCGCTGGCAGCTGGCGGCCTGCTCCCGGGCGGAGCCGTCGCCGGGCTTGTTGGCGTAGAGCACCGAACCGATCTCCACAGACTGGGGATCCACCTGCTCCTGGCCGGGGATGGTGCGGATGGCCTGGAACACGGCCTCCAGCTGGGGGTCGGCTTGCAGCACGCTCTCCCCTCTCTCCCGGGCCTCCTCCACGGCGCCTATCTCTTTGGCGCGGCCTACGTACGCCGGGTCCCGGCGGGACAAGGTGAACTCCGCCAGGCCCAAGGGGTTGGAGCGGTAGGAGGAAGTCTCCCCCGAGGGGATGAGCTCGTCGGTGGTGGTGACTTCGTCCAGCAGCTTGGAGCAGACTTTTAGGAGGATGTTCTCCTCCAGGGCGGGGCGCTGGGGCCAGTCCTTGATATTGGGGCCGTAGAACAGGGGGGCCTCCTCCTGGGCCCTGCCAAAGCCCTGGTACACCCGGGCCTGGTAGGGGGCGGGGTCAAAGTGGTAGGCCGGGGGCGCAGTGAAGGCCTCGGCGAACTCCTCGGCGCTGGTGAGCAGGCCGCCCCGGGCCGCGCTGGCGGCGATGGAGCGGGCGTCCATCAAGGCCACGGCGGACATCTGGCCCTGGCCGGGCTTGCTGCCCTCCCGGTTGGGGAAGTTCCGGGTGGTGTGGCGGATGGACAGGCCGTTGTGGTTGGGGGTGTCCCCCGCGCCGAAGCAGGGGCCGCAGAAGGCGGTCTTCACCACGGAGCCGGCAGCCATCAAATCCGCCAGGGCGCCGTTCTTCATCAGCTCCATGTACACGGGGATGGAGGAGGGGTACACGTTCAGGGTGAACTCCCCGGCGCCGATAGCCTTGCCCCGCAGCACGTTGGCCGCCTGGGCGATGCTGGTGAAGGTGCCGCCGGCGCAGCCGCCGATGACGCCCTGCTGCACCTGGAGCTGGCCGTCCTTTACCTTATCCAGCAAGGTGTAGGGAGCCCGGCCCTGGCTGACCTTCTCCGCGGCCTTCTCCGTCTCCCGGAGGATGTCGGTGAGGTTCTCCTTCAGCTCGTCGATGGTGTAGGCGTTGGAGGGGTGGAAGGGCAGGGCAATCATGGGCTTGACGGCGGAGAGGTCGATCTCCACGCAGCCGTCGTAATAGGCAACCTCGCCGGGCTTCAGCTCTTGGTAATCGCTGCCGCGGCCATGCTCGGCGAGCCAGGCCTTGGTATCGCCGTCGGTCTGCCAGATGGAGGTAAGGCAGGTGGTCTCGGTGGTCATCACGTCCACGCCGTTGCGGTAGTCGGTGTCCATAGAGGCCACGCCGGGGCCCACGAACTCCATGACCTTGTTCTTCACATAGCCGTTGGCGTACACGGCCTTGCAGATGGCCAGGGCGATGTCGTGGGGGCCCACCCAGGGCTGGGGCTTGCCGGTGAGGTAGATGGCCACCACCTCTGGATAGGGGCTGTCCCAGGTGTCGCCCAGGATTTGCTTATCCAGCTCGCCGCCGCCCTCGCCCACGGCCATGGTGCCCAAAGCGCCGTAGCGGGTGTGGCTGTCGCTGCCCAGAATCATCTTGCCGCAGCCGGCGTGCATCTCCCGCATATACTGGTGGATGACCGCCACGTGGGGGGGCACGTAGATGCCACCGTACTTCTGGGCGGCGGTGAGGCCGAACATGTGGTCATCCTCGTTGATGGTGCCGCCCACCGCGCACAGGGAGTTGTGGCAGCAGGTGAGCACATAGGGCATGGGAAACTTCTCCATGCCAGAGGCACGGGCCGTCTGGATGATGCCCACATAGGTGATGTCGTGGGAGGCCAGGGCGTCAAAGCGGATTTGCAGGGAGGCGGGGTCGCCGCTGTGGTTGTGGGCCTGCAAAATGCTGTAGGCGATGGTGGCTTTCTTGGCCTGCTGGGGGGTGGCGTCTTGCAGGCGGGGGTCCCCCTGGGCCTGGGCAGCCGGCACCAGCTGGCCGTCCACCAGGTATACGCCGCCTTCGTGAAGCTTTATCATGGCAATCCTTCTTTCTCTCTAGGGTATTTTTCCAAACCCGCGGGGATGGCCCGGGGCGCTTTGTTTTTCAGGGTCACATGCCTTCTAGTTTCCGCGCTGCCGCAAGGAACTGGCCTGGGGCATTTTCTCTGCCCCCATCGCTTGGGCACGCGGGCCGCGGCTTACGCGGCCTGTTTATGGATAAGTATAGCATAAAATCCGGCGGGGCGCACGTTTTTCCGGCAAAAAAGAAAAAATCCCCGGGGCCCGCAGGGGGTCCCAGGGATACTTGTCAAAACTCGCGGTAGAAATTGCCGCCCAATTCCGAGAGGGCCAGGAAGCACTCCTTGCCGTACAGCAGGCTGGCGGGCACCCGCCAGGGCGCCCCGTAGTAGAAGCTGTCCGCCACCAGCTGGCCGCCGGCGTACAGCTGGCCCACGTCGTAGGGGCCGGGTATTTCCACAAAGCCCTCTGCCGTGGAGACGGAAAGCCGCTGCCAGGTGACGGGCCGCTCCCCGCCCAGGAAAAGCTCCCGCAAGGTGGGGGCTTCCAAGGGGGCTGCCGCCAGCGGCTCCCGGGTGAGGGCGGCGGGCTGGAAGGGGCGCTCCACGGCAAGGGGTGCAAAGCACTGGCCCTCCCAGCGGTAGGCGGAGAAGCTGCCCTCCTCGATGGCGGCCAGGCTGCCGTCCTCCTGGTAGAGGTTGCAGCCCTCCCCCAGGTACAGGCCGCTGGGCAGCCTGCGCAGGTACTGGGCCTGCTCCCAGGGCAAGGTGACCAGCTGCATCTCCCCCACCTGCCGGGGCGCTAGGCCGGGCTCCGGGGAGAGGACGTCCCTGCCCTGGAAGGCGTACCGGGGCGGGATGCCGGGAATGGCCGCGAAGAACAGGGTGGTGCCCTCCCGGCAGATGGGCTGGGCCGTGGCCCAGGTGAGGAGCTCCCCACCCAGGGGCAGGTTGTAGGGCAGGAAGAAGGCCACCTCCCCCCGGACGTCCAAAGGCGGGAAGCAAAGGCTGCCGGTGTCTATCTCCGCGGCCAGCACGTCCTCCAGGGGGTGGAGCCGCTGGTAGTGGTTGACAAACACAAAGCCCCCTTCCCCATTGGTGCGCAGGGCATACCGCAGGGAAGCGCTGTCCTCCGGCGGGACAAGGCGCTGGGCCTCCACCGCCTCCATGGGGGCGAACAGCTCCCCAAAGTCCTGGAGGAACAGGTGCAGCAGGTTCAACAGGCCGTACTGGCCCCGTGCCTCCCCGTACTGGGAGAGGGGCGCTTGGAAATCGTAGGAGAGGATGGGGCAGTCGTTGGGATAGCCGGACTCCTTGGACTCGTTGAGGGTGCTAAAGCGCCCCAGCTTGTTGGTGCCGCCGTGGTACATATAGTAGCCGGGCAGGTTGTTCCCCGCCCCCAGCTTGCACAAGGCCAGGGCGTACACGTCCATGGGCCGGATGCGGGGCCGCCGGTGGTACGTCACCTGGATGCCCCCGCCCAGCTCGCAGGTGGCAAAGGGGTAGCGCTCGTAGGGGAGGCGCCAGCCGTCTGGGCCGGTTTGGGCGATTTGGTCGGCGCCGATGGCGGAGTCGTTGCGCATCCGGTTGAAGGTGAAGGCGTGGGAGGGCGGCAAAGGCTCCAAGGTGCTGGCCCAGGGGGCGTCGGCGTAGGCGCCAAAGACAGGCAGCACTTCGTCCACGGGGATTTGGGCGCCGTAGACATTGTCCCAGCCGGTCACGGTCCACAAGGGCGCCTGGAAGCCCACCTCTTGGGCCAGGCGCTTTAAGGCCAGCAGGTGGGGGGCATTGTTCACCAGCTCGTTTTCCAGCTGGATGCCCACAATGGGCCCGCCCTCCTGGTAGGAGAGGCCCTGCACCTGGCGGTAGATTTCCCGGTACCACAGGCGGGCTTTCTCCAGGTAGCCGGGGTTGTTGTCCCGCAGGGGGTAGGGCTTTTGCAGCAGCCAGTCTGGGAAGCCGCCGTTGCGGCACTCGCCGTGGGCCCAGGGGCCGATGCGTATCACCGCCTCCAGGCCCGCCCGCTGGCACTCCAGCAAAAAGGCGCGGATGTCCCTGTCGCCGGTGAAGTCGAACCGGCCTTCCTCCTCCTCGTGGTAAATCCAGAACAGGTAGGTGGCCACCACGGTGACGCCGCCGGCTTTCATCTTGCACAGCTCCCGGTACCAGTGCTGCCGGGAGCCGCGGGAGAAGTGGAACTCTCCCATAATGGGGACCCAGGGCTTGCCGTCCCGCTCCAGGTAGAGGTTGTTCACGTCGATGCGCCCGCCCTGGGGGTTGGCGCCGCCCAGGTTCAGGTGGCCCCGGACCAAGGGCGTTTTCGCATAGGGCTGAAAGGTGTACCGCATATTCCCGCGCTCCTTTTCAAAAGGGTAGAATAGGCCATCAGGGGGCCAGGCTGGCGAAAAGCTCCGGGGGCAATTCCTGCTGGGGGGCGAAGCTCTCGGAATCCATGTACTGGTAGAGGGAGTGGAGCAAAGCCCGGGCCTCGGGGTATTGCTGCAAATCCTGCAGGCCCATGGAGGAGGCCAGAATCACGCCGCCACCGCAGCGGGCCTCAAAGAGCTGGGCCATGGGCCGCAGGTAGGCGTAGCAATCCATCTCGGTGACAATGGCCTGGATGGTGTGGGGCAGCACAAAGGCCCGCTGGGAGGCCATGGGCCACCACTGCCAGTTGGTGTAGTACTCGGTGGGGAAGCTTTGGAAAATGGGGTGCTGGGTGTCGATGAGCTGGCCCATGCTCCCCTCTTGGGCGGGGAAGGTGCCCACGGACCAGAAGTCCGTGGTGAACTGGGTGCCGATGGACTGGGGCATGTGCTCCTTATCCGCGGGAGGGGCCAGGAACACCTTGCCGCCCTGGGCCAGCACCTGCCGGGCCTTCTCGTCAAAGGAGCGCGTCTCGTACACAGAGGCGGGGCAGCGGGGCTCCACAGGGGGATACACCCACAAGGGATAGGTGTTCTCCACCTCTCCCACCGCCAGGCGCAGCTCCAGGCGCTGGGCCTGCTCCAAGGCGGGCAGCTGGAACGTCACCGCGCCCAGGGGCGTGCGCTTGCCGGCGGGGCAAGGCCGGGCGGGCAGGCTGCCGGCCAGGGACACGCCGGGGCCTGTCAAAGTGTACTCCAGGGGGGCGGAAAGCTCTGTCTTGCCGTAGTTTGCCAGGAAGAACTCCCCGGTGAAGCTCTCCCCCGCCTGGTAGGTGTACCGGGGCAGGGAGGCCAGCACCAGCCTATCCCGGAAGAAGGCCTGGAAGGCCTCCGGCCGGGCAAAGGCAAAGGGCTTGGGCTTGAGGTGGGAATCCATCATGCCCACCAAGGCGGTGCCCTGGCCGGGGAAGTCCTGGAGCTGCAGCAGGGAGATGCCGGACATCTCGTCGGTGTTCATGGCGGCCTCCACCTCGGCCCGGTAGCCGATGCGGGAGAGCTCGCCGGTGGCCTCTACATACCGCTTCCACACAGGCTCCAGGCCCTGCTGGCGCACCTTCTCCTGGATGATGCGGTAGTTGGCCGGGTCGGAGACGCCCTGGAAGTCCTGGAGCTCGTCGAAGTCCGGGAGGATTTCGAACTGGCCCACCTCAAAGCTGAACACGGGCTTTTGATAGGTTTGGCGCAGCTGGGCCATGGAGGCGTCGTAGTTTTCCCCGGGGGCGGGGTACTTGTTGTTGATAAACCCGGGCAGGCGGCCGGGGTCGTTCTCCCCCAGGGCGCTGGTGCCGCGAATCATGTGGGTGAAATACTGGGTGCTGGTGTAGAAGTCGCTTTCCGGGTCGCAGCCCTTGGTGCCGTAGAACACGTTGGAGCCCCAGGCATACAGCCGGGTGGAGTCCTGGGCGCGGGCCATGTCCAGCAGGCTGTGGATGCGGCGGATGCCCTCCTCGTCGGTCCACAGCTCGTTGCCGAAGGTGAGCATCACAAAGGAGGGGTGGTTGGCAAGGCAGCGGAGAATCTGCCGCAGCTCGGCGGTGAAATAGTCCAGGCTCTCCTGGTCCAGGAAGGCAGTACGGGGGTTCCAGTGGGAGAGCTCGGGCTGCATCATCATGCCCAGCTCGTCGGCGGCGGCAAAGGCGGCCTCCGGCGGGCAGTGGGAGTGGAACCGCATGACGTTGACGCCGTAGGACTTGTACATCTCCAACACTTTGCGCCAGGCATCCACCGTCATGGGGGGATGGCCCTCCTCGGGGAACTCGGCGCAGTTGGCCTCCCCCCGCAGGAAGAAGGCACGGCCGTTGAGGGCCAGGCGGCCCTCCTTGGCGCCAAAGGTGCGCACGCCAAAGCGGACTGTCTTTTCATCGCTGCCACTGAGGGCGGCGATGAGCTGGTACAGGTTGCCCTCGTACTCGTCCCAGCGCCGGACGCCGGCGGCCAGGGGCAAGTCCTCCAGCTGGAACAGGTGCTCGCCGGGCTCCAGGGTGATGGCCCGCTCCACCGGGGCGGCCAGGGCCGGAGACGCCAGGGACAGCGTGCCCCGGTAGGCCTGGGCGGCGGAGACTTCCACCTGGACGGAGAGGGTTTCCTCCCCGGGGTAGACCCGCACACTGCGCAGGAACACCGGCGCCTCATCCCGCAGGCCCAAGTCCCCCAGGACGCCGTTCCAGTTGGTCTGCGTCTCGTCGGTGGCGGCGGAGGAATAGACAATGGCGTCGTGGGGCCAGCCGGGGTAGCTGTTGTCGGAGATGAGCTCCACCTGGCTGCCGGGCTTTAACAGGCCCGTCACCTCGAAGACGTAGGGGGTGCTGATGGTGGGCTCCTCAAAGGGGGCAACCTCCTGGCCGTCTACCAACAGGCGCAGGTGGCGGGCACGGCCCACCTGGAAGAACACCCGGCGGCCCTGGGGCGGCTGCCAATCCACCACCCGGCGGAAGGTGACGGGGCCCTCGTAGGTGTGCTTGCGGGTGAAGCGCCCGGCAATGGGGGCGCCGCCGCCTTGGCGCTCCCCGGGGGGAAGGCGCTGGTCCTCGCCGGAATCGGCGTAGCCGATGTTGTTTTCATCCAAGGTGCCGGGCAGCGTCACGGGGTAGGACGCGCCCTCCCACACAGCTTCCCAGCTGCCTGCCAGTGCGTAAAACATACAAAAACCTCCCTAGGAAAAGGGCAAAGCTGTGCCCTTTGTTTTCCTCCAGTATAGCCGGGGCCGCCGGGGAAGGGAATGCGCAATGTTCCCATTTCCTGGATAATCTTCCAGGGAAGGGGCGGAAGCTCACTCCTGATAGTGGAAATACTCGCTGTTCTGGTACTCCTTGGGGGAGATGCCCACCACCTTCCGGAAGATGCGGGAAAAGTAGTAGGGGTCCTGGTAGCCCAGGCGCTGGGCCACCTCGTAGACGCGCAGGCTGGTGGAGCGGAGCATCTTGCAGGCCTCCTTCATTTTTAGGCGGAGGAAGAAATCCATGGGCGAGCGGCCGGTGTGCTTTTGGAACAGGGCGTGCAGGCCGCTTTTGGACAGGTCGAACTCCTGGGCCAGCTGCTCCAGGGTGAGGGGCTCCCCCAGGTGGCGCACCATGTAGCGGACGATGTCCGTCACCCGGCGGCTGCCCTCCCCGCCGCCCTTGCGCTCCCGCTGGTACAGCTCCCCCAAAATGAGGGAGAGCACCTGGGAGAGGTAGATGAAGTTGCCCAAGGTGTAGTCCCCCTCCAGGGCGCGGAACAGCAGGTCGAAGAGGAACATCATGCGGTTTTCCTCGTGGATGCCGGAAAAGCTTACAAGGCGCTCCTCATCCAGGGGGTAGAAGGCGGTGTCCTCCCCTTTGAAGTGGACCCAGAGGATGCTCCAGGGCTCCTCGCCGCAGGCCCAGTAACGGTGGCCCCGCCACCGGGGGATGCAGAAGGCCTGGTTGGGGCCCAGGTGATATTCCCGGCTCTCCACCCGGATGACGCCCTTCCCCTCTGTGCAGTAAATGAGGATGTACTCTTCAATCCCGTCCTTTCGCTCCCGGTAGTGGTCTTGGGCACAGGGGAAAAAGCCCACGTCTGTCAGGTAGAGCCGGCGCACCAAAGGGTGCTCTACATAGTCCCGGAAGGCCTCGGTGGGCAGCACGATCATGCGCTCGCCTTTAAAGCCCTCTCGTTTTTCCACAGTGTGATTCATGGAAACAGCATAGCACAAAGCTGGAAGATTGTCCATCATTGTTGTGGATTTCCCATTTTCTCCGCCCCCAAAAGGCGCTACAATAGCCATAAAAGCAAGGCCGCGCGGCGGCCAGAAGGAGGAGTGCGCCATGCGCCAAGTGAAGGTTTGGGAAGAAGAAATCACCATCCCCACCTATCGGGCCTGCCGGCCGGAGACGGCCCCGCTGTTTTTGGAGAACCGGGCCTACCAGGGCAGCTCGGGGAAGGTGTACCCCTTCCCGGTGACGGAGAAAATCTCCGACGAGAAGGAGGACGTAACCTACCAGGCGGTGTTTTTGGAGAACGAGTACTTGCAGGTGATGGTGCTGCCCCAGCTGGGGGGGCGCATCCAGCGGGCGTTGGACAAGACAAACGGCTACGACTTTGTCTACTACAACCACGTGGTAAAGCCCGCCCTGGTGGGGCTGTGCGGCCCCTGGGTGTCCGGGGGCATTGAGTTCAACTGGCCCCAGCACCACCGGCCCACCACCTTCTCCCCGGTGGACTACACCTTGGAGCGGCGGGAGGACGGCTCCTGCACGGTGTTTGTGGGGGAGACGGACCGGATGTACGGCACCAAGGGCACCGCGGCCATCACCCTGTACCCGGGGAAGGCCTACATTGAGATACAGGGGCGGCTGTACAACCCCACGGACCTGCCCCAGACCTTCCTGTGGTGGGCCAACCCCGCCGTGCCGGTGAACGAGAACACCTACTCCGTGTTCCCGCCGGACGTACACGCGGTGATGGACCACGGCCGCCGGGCGGTTTCCACCTTCCCCATCGCCACGGGGGAATACTACAAGTTCGACTACTCCGCCGGGGTGGACATCTCCCGGTACAAGAACATCCAGGTGCCCACCTCTTACATGGCGGCCCACTCGGACTACGACTTCATCGGCAACTACGACGAGGGCCGCCAGGCCGGGCTGCTCCACGTGGCGGACCACCACGTCTCCCCGGGGAAAAAACAGTGGACCTGGGGCTGCGGCGACTTTGGCAAAAGCTGGGACAGGAACCTCACCGACGAGGACGGCCCCTACATTGAGCTGATGACCGGGGTGTTCACCGACAACCAGCCGGACTTCACCTGGCTGAAACCCCAGGAGGAAAAGACCTTCACCCAGTATTTCATGCCCTACAAGGGCGTGGGCCGGGTGGGCAACGCCACCAAGGACGCCGCCCTCAGCCTGGAGCCCGCCGGGGAAAGGAAAGCCCTGGTGAAAGTCTACGCCACGGGGGAGTATCCCCAGGCGGAGGTAACTCTCACCCGGGCGGGGGAAGAACTGTTCAGAGCCAAGGCGGACCTCTCCCCCGCCGCCTGCTGGCAGGGGGAGGCGCCTGTGCCGGGAAGCCTGACCGGCTGCCGGGTGGAAGTCCGGGCCCAGGGGAAGCTCCTGGCGGCGCTGGAGGTGCGGGAGCCCAAGCTGGAGGCCGTCCCCGACCCGGCGGAGCCTCTGCCCGAGCCCGGGAAGCTGGCCACCACCGAGGAGCTGTACCTGGCCGCCACCCACCTGGAGCAGTACCGCCACGCCACCCGGAACCCGGAGGACTACTACCTGGAAGGGCTGCGCCGGGACCCCACGGACATCCGGCTGAACAACGGCTATGGGCTGCTGCTGTACCGCCGTGGCCAGGCGGCGGCGAGCCTGCCCTATTTCCGGGCGGCCATCGCAAAGCAGACGTGGAAGAATCCCAACCCCTACGCCGGGGAGTGCTGGTTCAACCTGGGCCTGGCTTTGGAGGCCACCGGCCAGGAGCGGGAAGCCTTTGACGCCTTTTACAAGTCCACCTGGAGCGCCGAAACCCAGAGCGCCGGGTTCTACTGGCTGGGCTGCCTCTCCGCCCGCCAGGGGAAGCTGGAGGAGGCCCTGGGCTTTGTGGAGAACTCCTTGGTGCGCAACTGGCACAACCAGAAGGGCCGGGTGCTCAAAGGGGCGCTGCTGCGGCTGCTGGGCCGGGACAACCGGGGCCTGCTGGAGGAGAGCCTGGCCATCGACCCCCTGGATTTGGGCTCCCGATACGAGGCGGGGTTGGCCCAGGGCAGCCTGGCGGAGTGGAAATCCCTGATGCGGGAGGAGGCCCACAACTACCTCACGCTGGCCCTTATCTACCGGGAGGCGGGGCTCTACGAAGATGGGCTGGCCATTTTGGAGGCCTGCCCTCAGGAAAGCCCCTTGGTTTCCTATTATAAGGGCAGCCTGCTGCGCAAGCTGGGCAGGCAGGTGGAAGGGGCCGCCGCCTTCCAAGAGGGCGAGGGGCGCTGCCCGGACTACTGCTTCCCCAACCGCCTGGAGGAGCTGGGCTTTTTGCAGGAGGCGGTGGAAGCGCTGCCCCAGGCACCCATGGCCCACTACTACCTGGGCTGCCTGCTCTACGACAAGAAGCGCTACCAGGAGGCCGCCGCCCACTGGGAGGCCGCGGTGAAGGAGAAGCCCGGCCTGGCCATGGCCTGGCGGAACTTGGCCATCTACCGCTACAACAAGGCCCAGGACGGTCCCGGGGCCCAGGAGGCCATGGAGCGGGCCCTGTCCCTGGAGCCGGGCCAGGCGCGGTTTTTGCTGGAGTATGACCAGCTCGCCGCCCGGCTGGGAGTGCCCGCCGCCCAGCGGCTGGCCGCGCTGGAAGCCCGCCCGGAGCTGGTGGCCCAGCGGGACGATTTGGCCTTGCGGGAAATCACCTTGCTGAACCGGGCGGGCCGCTATGAGGAGGCCTTGGCTGGGCTGCTGGGACGGCGCTTCCATCCCTGGGAGGGGGGCGAGGGCAAGGCCAGTGCCCAGTACCGCCGGGCGCTTATCCACCTGGCCTGCCAGGCTTTGGAGGAAAACGCCCCTGCCAAGGCGGTGGAGCTGCTGGAGCGCAGCCTCTCCTACCCGGAAAGCCTGGGGGAGGGCAAGCTGCCCAACGTGCCGGACAACCAGGCCCACTACTATCTGGGCGTGGCCTGGCAGCGGCTGGGGGACGAGGCCCAGGCGGAGGCGCACTTCCGCAAGGCCGCCGCTGGTCCCCGGGAGCCGGAGGTGGTCCGCTATTACAACGACCAGCCCTCGGACTTCCTCTACTACCAGGGGCTGGCCCACCGGGCCCTGGGGCAGGAGGACCAGGCCCTGGGGTGCTTCCACCGGCTGGCGGCCTTTGGGGAGCGGCACCTCTTTGACAAGGTGGAGGTGGACTTCTTCGCCGTGAGCCTGCCGGAGATCGAGATGTTCCAAGAGGACCTGGGAGAGCGCAACGCCCGCTACTGCAACTACCTGCGGGCCCTGGGCGTCTTGGGCCTGGGCCAGGAGGAAAAGGCCGCCGCCCTGCTGGGGGAGGTAAGCCGCAGCACCGCGGAACAGCCTGACCTGGACCTCTCCCCCACGCCGGGGATGGTTTGAGCGGCGCTCACTCTATAAGAATGAAAACGGGATGCCCCTGCGGGGGTGTCCCGTTTTTCTTGGGGGATGTGGGGCGCCGCTTTCGCATTTAACTTGTGATGCGGGGAAAAATCTGGTATAATCGTTTCTGTAAATTTTGCAGCCCTCCCGGGGCAGGCGCCAGTCGCTGCCCGGTGGGCATCCCAGGGAGATGGAATTTTCAATGAATATCACGCTGGAAAACCTCACCAAGCGGTTCCCGGCCCGGGGCAGGAAGGCCCAGGGCGAAGTGACCGCCGTGGAGGATTTGACCTTTGAAATCCCAGACGGCATGCTGGTGGGGCTGCTGGGGCCCTCTGGCTGTGGGAAATCCACCACGCTGAACATGATTTGCGGGCTGGAGACGCCCACCTCCGGCAAAATCTTCTTTGGGGAGGAGGACGTGACCGCCCTGGCCCCCGAGCTGCGCGGGGTGGGCATGGTGTTCCAAAACTACGCCCTGTACCCCCATTTGACGGTGATGCAGAACATCCTGTTCCCGCTGGAGAATTTAAAGGGCAAGGAGCGGCCCTCCCGCCAGGAGATGCGCCGCCGCGCCCTGGAAACCGCCAAGCTGGTGCAGATCGAGGAGCTTTTGGAGCGCAAGCCCCGGGAGCTTTCCGGCGGCCAGCAGCAGCGGGTGGCCATCGCCCGGGCCCTGGTGAAGATGCCCCGGGTGCTTTTGCTGGACGAGCCCCTCTCCAACCTGGACGCCCGGCTGCGGCTGCAAACCCGGGAGGAGATTGTGAAAATCCAAAAGCGCACCGGCATTACCACCTTGTTTGTCACCCACGACCAGGAGGAGGCCATGAGCATCTCCGACCGGATTGTGGTGATGCGCAACGGCCTGCTGATGCAGCAGGGCGCCCCCCAGCAGGTCTACGACGACCCCCAGAACCTGTTTGTGGCGAAGTTTTTGGGCACGCCGCCCATCAACGTGTTTGAGGGCGAAGTGAAGGGCGGCGTCCTCCAGCTGGGCGGCCAGCCCGCCATGGACGTGCCCGGCGCCCCGGACGGCAAGGTCTTTGTGGGCATCCGCCCCGAGGGCTTTGAGCCGGACCCGGCGGGGGCTGTCACCTGCGGCCTGGACCGGGTGGAGGTGCTGGGCCGCGACACCAGCATGGTGTGCACCCATCCCGCCTGCCAGGCCGCCAGCCTGCGGGCCATTGTCCCCTCCGGCCAGGAGGCGGACCCTCGCAGCGCCACGGTGCGCTTCCGCCTGCGGCCGGAGAAGGTCTTTCTGTTCCACCGGGAGACGGAAGAACGCGTCCCCTTTGACACCACGGCCAAGGCCTAAAGCTGGGAAGGAAGGGAAGATTCCATGGACCGCAACTCGAAAAAAGCCTGGCTGTACCTGCTGCCTGCGCTGGTGCTGCTGGGGCTGTTCTTAATCTACCCACTGGTGGACGTGCTGATTTACTCGGTGGAGGAGTGCTACAACTTCGCCTCCCAAACCTATCAGGGAATTGGCCTGTACAACTACTCCTATGTACTCCACGACCCCTATTTCCTCCAGGCGGTGGAGAACACCTTTGTGCTGGTGATTATCACCGTGCCCACCTCCACGGTGCTGGCCATTGTGATAGCCACGGCCCTTTCCTCCATAAAGCCGCTGCGGCAGCTGTTCCAAACCATCTACTTTCTGCCCTATGTGACCAACACCCTGGCGGTGGGGCTGGTGTTTATGGTGCTGTTCCAGCGCACGGAGTACACCGACGGCCTGATTAACCTGATGCTGGCCTGGTTTGGCGCCGGGCCCATCGACTTTATCAACGGCCCCCACTGGGCCAAGATGTTCGTGCTGTGCTTTTACACCATCTGGGTGGTGCTGCCCTTTAAGATTCTGGTGCTCACCAGCGCTTTGGCCTCGGTCAACGACGAGTACTACAAGGCCGCCCGGGTGGACGGCACCTCCCGCACGCGGACCTTCTTCCGCATTACGCTGCCCATGATTTCCCCCATGATTGTCTACCTGGTCATCACGGGCTTTATCGGCGCTTTCAAGGCCTACAGCGACGCGGTGGCCCTGTTCGGCACGGATTTGAACGCCGCGGGGATGAACACCATTGTGGGCTATGTCTACGACATGCTCTACGGCGACAGCGGCGGCTACCCCTCTTACGCCTCGGCGGCGGCCATCATCCTGTTCGTCATTGTGCTGACCATCACCTGCATCAACCTGCTTGTCACCCGCAAGCGGGCCACGGACTGAAAGAAGGTGCCCCTGTGGAAGCGAAAACCAACCTGGAAAAAAAGGAGAAGGCCATCCAGCGGAAAAACGGCCTGCTTACCGCCCTGACCTACCTGCTGCTGAGCATTTGGGCGGTGGTGGTGCTGTTCCCCTTCTACTGGATGGTGCTCACCTCTTTTAAGAGCTACGGCGCCTACAACGGGGAGCGCACCCCGGTGTTCTTCACCCTCTCCCCCACGCTGGAAAACTATGAGAACGCCTTTACGGCGGTGCCCCTGCTGGGCTACCTGCTGAACACCCTTATCTTCTCTGTCATCACCACGGCGGCCATGGTGGTGGTGAGCACCTTGGCGGCCTACGCCTTTGCCCGGCTGAAGTTTAAGGGGAAGAACCTGGTGTTTGGGCTGTTCCTCTCCATGATGATGATTCCCACGGAGCTGGTGGTCATCACCAACTTTGTCACCATCACCAACTGGGACATGCGCAACAGCTTTTTGGGGCTGATTCTGCCCTCTATCACTTCGGTGTTTTACATCTACCTGCTGAAGGAGAACTTTGAGCAGGTGCCCGAGGAGCTGTACAAGGCCGCCAAGGTGGACGGCACCTCGGACTTGAAGTACCTGTGGAAAGTGATGATTCCCATTTGCAAGCCCACGCTGGTGACCATCACCATCCTAAAGCTGATTGAGTGCTGGAACTCCTACGTGTGGCCCAGGCTCATCACCGACGACCCCGCCTATTACCTGGTGTCCAACGGCATCCAAGAGATACGGGAGAACGGCTTTGGCCGGGAGAACATCCCCGCCATGATGGCCGCGGTGGTGGTCATCTCCGTGCCGCTGATTCTGCTGTTTCTGGCCTTCCGCAAGAAGATTATGGAGGGCGTTTCCCAAGGAGGGACCAAAGGATGAGAAACAAATGCCTTTGCCTGGCGCTGGCGGTGCTGCTGTGCTTCTCTTTGGCGGGCTGCCACGGCAGCCAGGAGCGGGCGGCCTTTACCGTGCCCGACAGCCTTTCCCAGGACAACTATGAAATCACCTTCTGGGCGAAAAACGACACCAACAAGCTCCAGACGGACATCTACCGCCAGGCCATTGAGGAGTTCCAAGGGCTGTACCCCAACGTCACCGTGAACCTGCGGCTGTACACCGACTACGGCGACATCTACAACGACGTTATCACCAACATCTCCACCGGCACCACCCCCAACGTGTGCATCACCTACCCGGACCACATCGCCACCTACCTCACCGGCGACAACGTGGTGGTGCCCCTGGACGACTTATTCACCGACCCCCGCTACGGCCTGGGGGGCAGCGAGGTGCTCTTTGACGCCCCCACCCAAGAGGAGCTTGTGCCCCAGTTTTTGCAGGAGTGCAGCCTAAACGGCCACACCTACGCCGTGCCCTATATGCGCTCCACCGAGGCCTGCTACGTGAACAAGGACATGGTGGAGGCCTTGGGCTTCACTCTGCCCGAGACGCTGACCTGGGACTTTGTGTGGGAAGTCAGCGAAGCCGCGGCAGCCACCTTGGGGGCGGACGGCGTCTACGGCGCCAACGGCCAGGAGGTGCTCATCCCCTTCATCTACAAGTCCACGGACAACATGATGATTCAGATGCTGCAGCAGCTGGGGGCGGGGTACTCCAACGCCTCGGGGGAAATCCAGCTGTTCAACGACACCACCACCGGCCTGCTGCTGGACATTGCCAGCCACGCCGCCAGCGGGGCCTTCTCCACCTTTAAAATCTCCAGCTACCCGGCCAACTTCTTAAACGCCGGGCAGTGCATCTTCGCCATCGATTCCACCGCCGGCGCCACCTGGATGGGCACCAACGCCCCCCTGGTGGACATTGCCGAGGAGGAGATCATCGACTTTGAAACCGAAGTGATGATGGTGCCCCAGTTTGACCCGGAGCATCCCCAGATGATTTCCCAGGGGCCCTCCATCTGCATCTTCAACAAGGAGGACCCCCAGGAGGTGCTGTACTCCTGGCTGTTCACCCAGTATCTGCTGACCGACGGCATTCAAATTGCCTACTCCCAGACAGAGGGCTATGTGCCGGTGACCACCAGCGCCCAGGAGAGCCCGAAATACCAGGACTACCTGGCCCGAGCGGGGGAGGACAACGACACCTACTACCAGGTGAAGATTGACGCGGCCAAGCTGCTGCTGGACAACCTGGACAACACCTTTACCACCCCGGTGTTCAACGGCTCCACCTCCCTGCGGGACGCGGCGGGCCAGCTGATCGAGGACGTGACCAAGGCCGAGCGCCGCCACCAGGAGGTGAGCGAGGAGAGCATCCAGCAGCTGTACGCGGACACCACCGCCCTGTACCACCTGGACAGCACCTCCGCCACCGGCGGGGGCAAAACCGAGCTGGGCCCCCTGCCCTCCACCGCCGTGGCGCTGCTGGCTGTTCTGGCCGCCGCCTGGGTGCTGATTTTGGCCTACGCGCTGGGCCGCTGGCTGCGGGGCAAAAGGAAGAAGAATCCACCTGCATAAACCGAAAGGCGCTGGAAAAGCGCCTTTTGTTAAATCCTCCGCATTTTGGCATTTTCATTGACTTTTCCATGGATACGCAGTATAATAGGCGCGTTTGAAAGCAGGGCGTTTCCCCCGGGCTTGGGGGCAGTTTGCCAAACCCAAGGGCACCCTACAAAAACGATGTATGCAAAGGAGAAAACCGCTATGAAGAAACTCATCGCCGCATTCCTTGCCCTGTGCCTGGCCTGCTCTATGGCTGCCTGCGCTGGCGGCACCACCTCTGAAAGCTCTACCGCTTCCACCTCCTCCACCTCTTCCGAGAGCTCTGTGGCAGAGGAGAGCGTCGCCTCTGAGGAGCCCAGCTCCTCTGACGTGAGCGAGGCTTCCTCTGAGGGCAGCGACACCGCCGAGGCCACTGTGCTGTCCCACGAGGAGTACATGGCCGCCGAGCTGGACACCGAGGTGACCATTCAGGCTTACGTACAGGCCAAGCAGTCCTACTACGCCGAGCAGGGCACCGCCACTGTGTACCTGCAGGACCAGGACGGCGCTTACTTCGCCTATGACATGGCCTGCACCCAGGAAGAGTATGACGCCATGACCGAGGGCACCTGCATCCAGGTGACTGGCTTTAAGAGCGAGTGGTCCGGCGAAATCGAGATTATGGACGGCCAGCTGGACCAGATTGTGGAGGGCGACACCTTTGTGGCCGAGCCCCTGGACGCCACCGAGCTGCTGGGCACCGATGAGCTGGAGCAGCACCAGAACGAGAAGGTCAGCTTCACCGGCCTGACCGTGGCCCCCAGCACCGATGCCAACGGCAACGAGGCCGCTTTCCTGTACAACTACGACGGCTCCGGCACCCAGGGCGACGACGTGTACTTCAACGTCTCCTACAACGGCCAGACCTACAGCTTTGTGGTGGAGTCCTACCTGTGCGGCAGCGACACCGAGGTGTACAAGGCTGTGGAGGCTCTGGAAGTGGGCCAGACCATCGACTGCGAGGGCTTCCTCTACTGGTATGAGGGCGCCAATCCCCACATCACCTCTGTGACTGTGGCTGCGTAACACAATACCGGCAAACCCGGAAAAGCCCCTGGCGGCCTATGGCTGCCGGGGGCTTTTTTGCGCGCGAAAAGAGGCTGCCGCGGCAGCCTCTCCGTTTTCTTTGTATGGGGTTTTAGCCCACCACGGCGCGGCGGTAATCGTAGCCGCGGTCGCCCTGGAAGGCGGCGGGAAGCAGCTGGAAGGACACCACGGCGTCCTCTTTCAGCCGCAGCGTGAAGGACAGCTGGCCGTCCTCCGCGGTGAGGCGCTGGGTGGACACCAGGGGCTGGGCGCTCTCCTGGAGCAGGGCCGTCTGGGCGGCGGTGAGCTGGCGGGGCTCGCCCAGGTCATGCCACACCTTCAGGGGATTGGCGTGGTCCTCGTCCACGGTCTTGGTGAGCAGGCACCACTCCCCCTGGGCCGGGAGGGTGAAGGTGAGGGAAGTCTCCCCCTTCGTCTCCTGGGACATGTTCCAGGCCACGCCGGCCACGGTGCCATCCGGACGCTGGACCGCCACGGCCTCCCGGTTGCGCAGCAGGCACTGGCCCTGGAGCTCCTTGAAGAAGGCGAACGTCCAGAAGGTGGGCTTGGGAATACACCCATTGGCCACCAGGCCAAAGCCGCCGTGGAAGGGGGTGAAGGGCACGCCCTTCTCCTCGAACACGTCGCCGAAGGTCCAGTAGGAGTAGGATTCGTTCATCTCCCCCAGGCAGGCCAGCAGCCGGGCGATGTAGGCGGCATTGCGGGTAGTGTCGTGGACAGGGCTGTCCGGCGAGTAAGAGGTGTTAAACTCTGTGATGTGCATGGGCAGGCCCTTGTACTCCGGGTAGCTGTCGATGATTTCCCGGGAGCGGCGCAGCTCCTCCAGGCTAATTTCGGGGTCGCGCAGGCCGCCGTAGCTGTAGCGGCCCACAAACTCGGGGTCGTCGAAGGTGTAGAAGTGGCGGGTGACAAAGTCCAGGGGCAGGCTGTTCTGGTGGCAGTACTCCATAAAGTCCTGCATCCACTCCACGTCCTTTACGCCGCAGATGGCCGGGCCGCCCACGGTGAAGCGGCTGTCCACCTCTTTCACGGCGGCGATGGTCTCGGAGAACAGGCGGAAGTACTCCTCTTTGTCGGCGCCCTTCCAGAAGCCGGGCAGGTTGGGCTCGTTCCACACCTCCAGGGGCCAGGCCAGGGCGTCCTGGCCGTAGCGCTCCAGCAGGTGGCGCAGCAAGGCCTGGACCAAGGCGCGCCACTGGGCGTAGTCCTTGGGCGGGGTGGTGTTGCCCTTCCAGTAGAACACGGTCTGGTCGCCGGAGGCCATCTTCTCAGGCATAAAGCCCAGCTCCAGGAAGGGGCGCAGGCCCAGCTCCTGGTAGCTGTCCAGCACGCGGTCCAGGTAGGTGAAGTTGTATTCCGTTACCGTCTCCCCCTGGGCGTTTTTGTACTCCTGGTAGATGGCCATGTCGTCGCAGAACAGGCCGTGGCCCCGGATGTGGGAAAAGCCGATGTGCTCCTGCACCAGCTTCAGCTGGTCGTAATACTCCTTGTGCAGGGCCAGGCCCATGCGGCCGGTGCCGATGCAGTAATCGGCCTGGTTGTAGAACTTCTCCCCGCAGTCCGGGGAGAGGGCGTAGGTTCTCTCTGTCATAGCGAAATCCTCCTCGTGATGGTTTACCAGATGCGGTACTTCCCGCTGAGCGCCAGCAAGGCGAAGAAGTACAGGCAGTTGTCATAGTAGCGGCGGTCCCCCTGGCGCAGGGGCGTCTCCCAGAAGCGGCGGACCCACTCCTGGGCGTAGGGGCCATCGCTGGCCAGGGAGGCCTCGGCCAAGGTGGCCAGCAGGCCCACGGGGTGCAGCGCTTTCCAGCCCGGAACGGGGGTGCCGTCGATGAGGAACACGCCCTCGGTGGAGCCCTTCTGCTCCTCGCTGAAGAACCGCTGGATGTTGGCGGCAATGGCGCGCTGGCCCTCGTCCGCGGCGAACCAGGCGTAGTCCAGGCCGATGTTGGCGGCGGTGCGGTAGGCGTCGCTGTAGAACCAGTCGTGGCGGCCGCCGTACTGGCCGGGCGGGGTCACCTGGGGGGCGCCGTCAAAGGCGGCGTACTCGGCGCACAGGCCTGTCTTGGGGTGGCAGGCCTTGTGGAGGTACTCCCGGCTGGCCTTGGCAGCGGCCTCCCAGAAGGGCCTGTCCTCCTCGTCGGCCCACAGGGCGAACAGCTGGTAGAAATGGGGCAGGTGGTAGGAGGGGTCGGAGAAATCCTGCTCCGCCACAAAGCGGATGAGCTTGTTCTCCGGGTCCCACATGGCCCGCCCTGTACCGGGGGCTTCCCCCTTATGGACGCAGTCGTGGAGAAGCTTTCTGGCCTCTTGGGAATAGGCGAAGATGCCCTCCCCATCGCCCCACCGGTGGGAGGCGAAAAACAGCGCCATGGCGAAGTACTCCTCCCCGTCCGGGGCGGCGCCCCAGGCGTTTTTGGTGCCGTCTGTCTGGCAGGACCAGGCAAAGTAGCCGGCGTTCTCCCCCTCTGTCATGTACATGTAGGTCTTGGCCCACTTCCAAATGCGGTCGAACTCCTCTTTTCTGTCCATCTGCACGCACATCATCATGCCGTAGGACATACCCTCGGTGCGGGCGTCGTGGTTGCCGGTGTCCTCCAGGTAGCCCATGTCCTCCCCGGCGGGGTGGTAGAACCGCTGGTCCTCCGGGCCGTAGAAGATGGTCTGGAAGGCCTCCTCCACCTTGCGGTCGATGTCCTCCTGGGAATAGCCGCACTGGGCGAACAGGTTGCGGTATTCCTTGGCGGCAAACGCTCCTTGCATGTTGTCAACACTCCTTCCCTTCGGGAAGCCTGTTTCGGCGGCTTCCACCTTGTGCATTATAGGCCCTATCGGGCGGATTGTCAAATAGGAAAAGGGCCGCCGCGAAAGGCGGCAGCCCTTTTCCGTAAAACTTGGTTTATCCCTCTTGGGCGAAGCCCTTGTCAAAGTTCATCAGGATGCTGGCCGCCTGGGCGCGGATGGTGCTGCCCTTGGGGTCCAGCCGGCCGTCGTCGTGGCCGTTGATAAGTCCGTTGCCATTGGCCCAGCCCAGGGCGGTTTCCGCCCAAGAGCTGACCTGGCCGGAATCAGGGAACTTGCCCAGGTCCGCGGAAGCGGAGAGGCCGTACCCCTTGCACTTGGCGTAGTTGTACAGGATTTGCGCGAACTCCTCCCGGGTGACGGCGCGGGTGGGACGGAAGGTGCCGTCCTCGTAGCCTGCCACCACATCGTTGGCGGAGGCCCAGGCAACGGCCTTGGCGTACCACTGGTCATCCCGGATGTCACTGAAGCCGGAGTCCCCGGAAACCTGGGGCTGGCCCTCCAGGTTGTACAGCATCTGCACCACCTGGGCGCGGTTTACGGTGGTATTGGGCTCGAAGGTAGTTTCGCTCATACCCACCATAATGCCCTGCTGGTAGACGTAGGCCACGGCGTCGTAATACCACTTGTCCTCGGTGACGTCCACAAAGGGCCAGTCCTCGGGGATGAAGGTCACATCCACGGTGATGCCGCCGCTGCGGATTTCGCCGTTTTCCATGTAGTTTTCTGGGTCAGATTTGGCATAGGCTGCCAGGTCCATGGTGATTTGCCCCGCATAGGCGCCCTGGTCGATGGCGGCCAGGTCCGTTGTGGAGTCGATGGTGAACTCCGCCCCATTGGCCCGGGTACCGGTGCTCACAGGGGAGAAGCTGGCGTACTGGCTTTCGATAGGCATGGTGCACTCGGGGTCGCTGAACAGGCCCACCTTCACCGTCCGGCCGGAGTTTTCCAGCTGGGCGGCGCTTTTGTTGTACAGGGAGAACCGCAGCACCCGCTTGCCGTCCTCCTGCTGGACTGTCTCAAAGGTGGAGACGCCCAGGTTGGGGACGTTGAGGTTGATAGTGCCGGTGCTGGCCGCAGCCCTGGCGGTGGCGCCGCTGCCAAAGGTGGCTGTGACGGTGTAGTCAGGGTTGGCCAGGACGCCGTTGCCCTCTGCCGTTTCCACCACGGTGTAATTCGTGGTGACAGTGGCGCTTTCGCCGGGCTGGATGGTCACAGGGGCCTGCTGGCTTTCGCTGCCCACCTGGAAGTCAATGCTGGTGATGGGCTGGGTGCCCAGGTTGGTGACGGTGGTCTGCACAGGGACAGAGGCACCCACGGCCAGGGCCTGGTAATCGGGGACAGGCACTTCCGCGGCGATGGCGTCGGTGTAGCTGCCGGTGACGGAAACCAGGTTGGTCTGGCTGTTCTGGATGGCCACTTCTGTCAGTTCCCCTGTGGGACTGCCGTCATCCTTCACACCGGGAACCAGCTCGATGTGATAGGTCAACTTTGTATCCGGGTCAACCACGCCGTACTCGGTGCTGAGGACCACCGCTTTCAGGGAGCCATCGCTCTGCACCCAGCCATCGAAAGCCTCGATGGTCTTGGAGGTGGTTTCCTGCTCCTCCAGGGCTGCCAGCTGGATGGGGGCGGTCAAGCCGATGGTGCCGTTGTCCACGCGGAAGCGCACACCCATGAGCACGTCGGAATCGGCTGTGCCCAGGTTGTTTTCGGGCGTGGTGCTTTCCTCATCCACATCCATGGTGGGCTGGCTCCACAAAATGGAGAGCTCACTTAACGTATCGGCGCCCTTGGCAAACCGGAAGTTGCTGGTGATGGAAGAACCCGTCTGGCTGCTGATGGCGGAAATGCTGTCCACCAAGTCGCCGCGCAGGGTGCCGTCCTCTGTAAAGGCCATCAGGCGGATGTCGTTGTTTTCCTCGCCATCGGCGCTGTGGACGCTGTGCCAGCCCAGGATGAAGCTTTCCTCCGCCTCGCCGTCAAACTTTACGGCGGTGAGCTGGGGGTTCTCGTTGACGTCTTTATCGTCGGTCACCTGGACGTTCTTGGCCACTTTGTAGCCTTCTGTCGCGTCCGGCTGGATGAGGGCGAACACGGTTTGCAGGTTGGACGTGATTTCCGTGGTGCCGTCCTCTAAGGTGACAGCCCGGGTGGTGGAAGAAGTGGAGCCCTTCTCGATGGTGTAGGCCACGGCCATGGCGCCGGACTCTGTCATCTGGGCCTCCATGCCCTTCACCGCGCCAGAGGTGCCGTTGTACAGGGTGTAGGGGCCGCTCCAATTCTTTGTATTGAAATCGTAGACTTTATACTGGATGGTATCGTAGCTGTCGAACTCGGTGGGGGCGCCGGAATCGGAAGCGGCCACGGCGCGCCAGGCCACCAAGGCCTTGCCGCCGCCCACGGCCACCACAGGGGCCATGTCCGCGGAGGAGTTCTGGGTCAGGCGGGTGGTCGCCCACTGGGTGCCATCCCACACGGAGGCCAAGATTTCGCTGCTGTTCATCATGAGCAGCTGCTCGTCCTCGGTGACAGCGGAGCCGGGCTCCTTCGCCAAGGTTTCGGTGACGCGGGTCCAGGCAGCGATGGCGGCGTTGTTGGTGCCAGCCAGGCGCAGCTGGTTGTCGCCGCCCTGGATGGACTCCTGGTTGGCATGGGCGTCGGCGCCCTCCCCTTCCCCTTCGTCTGTGCTGGCGGGGTCAGGGAACGCATGAATGTCTTCTTCCCCAAAGGATGCGCCGTTCCACTGCACATATAGTCCAAGTCATCTTTTTGAGAGGTGTCCGGGTCGATGCCCGTGACGTTGTCGTCAATCATGTTGTTGATGCCCGCCAGGAAGATGCCCCGGAACACAGTGGGGTCGGCGGTGGGGACAATCTTCATGGTGAGCATGTCCATGTCAGTGCCGATGTTGTAGGTGGTGGCCAGGGCAATGCCCGTGCTCACCAGGGCGTTGGCAACGTCGATGCGGCCCTCGCCGTTGGAGGTGGACTTCAAAGCGGTCTCCCGCATAAGGCGCAGCATGGTGTCCTCGTCCGCGGCATCCCCGGCGCCCAGCATGTTGATGATACGGAACCCGGGGTCCTCCCGCTTGACCTGCTGGCCCTGGCTGTCGGTGTAGACCATGTTCAGGCCCGCGCCCTCCAAGGTGTCCAGCCAGCCGCTCATGGTGTCCTTGTTCAGCTGCCAGCTGTGGATGGTGACAGGCATGGTGGTGAAGGGATAGTTTAGGATTTGGCAGCTCTGGTTCTTGGGGGTGATGCCGAACTGGTCCTCGAAGCGCAGGGACATGCCGCTTTCGGATTTCTCCTGGCCCCACCACAGCGTGAGGGTTTCCAGCTCCAGGTCGGAATAGGTGTCCCCGGGGCCCAGCTTGCCCTTGCGGCCTTTGACGTCGTCGGAGTAGCCGTACTTGTTCTCGCCGTAGTAGAGCGTCTGCACCGCGGCAAAGGGCTCTTTGACTACCTCATCGGTCTCACTATCCACGGGGGGCTTCTTCCAAGGTGATGATGCGCTCGCCGGTGGCGATGGCGTCCTCCTCGTTGATATTGCCGTTGACCCGCACCAGCAAGGGGTAGTACGCCATTCATTCTAATAGCGTGATATTGTTCAGTAGCCGCTCGCGACTCAGCATCTACACCTGTATCGATGTAATAAACTGTATCCGGACGCATAAGAGTTTCTCTATTATCGCCCACGGATATACCCAGTGTGGGTACCCTCCAGCTCATCTTTGCCTGTGTAACAGAGTGTTTTAGAAAGTATTTTTCATCGTCATGGTACACTTCAAAAGAATATTCGCCGGGAATTTTCGTCCAGACATCTACATCGGACCCGGAATCATAAGCGTAGGTGTCTACACTCGTTAAAAACGAATCCGCCGAAATGCTCGTGTCCTGAATGCGCACCGCCTGGGTAAGGGAGTGCGTATCGCCCGCAAAGAGCGCGCCCGTGATGTTATTGGCCTGGAGGTAGAACACCTTATCCCCCGACCAGAGGTTGTCGTTGGTCCAGGTGTTATCTTCCTTTAAAAGGGGAATCTCCGCCGTGACGCTTGTCTCCCCGGTGGGAATAGTGACGGTCTTCTCCACCGCTGTATAGTTTGTGCCCTTTACAGTGCTGCCGTCCAGCGTGCGCAGCTGGAAGGTGACGTCGGTCTTTGCCGCGGCCGCCAGGGAGAAGGTGGCCGTCAGGGTGGCGGCGCTGTTGGGGACGGTGACGCTGCCGTCTGTGTTGGCGGTGACGCCGGTGCCGCTAACCTGCACGCTGACCCGGGCGCCGTGGTCCACGCCGGAGGGGAAGGTCAGGGCGTCGGGGTTATACAGGGTGATGCCCTGGGTTTCCAGCTGGTTTGCCAGGGACTCCAGCGCGGCCTGCTGTTCCTCGGTGAGGTCGGGGGTCTCGCCGCTGAAATAGGTTTCCCGCACGCGGTCGATTTCCGCCTCGATGGCCATCATAGTGGCCAGGTTTTCCAAGGTGACCTGGGTGCCGTCCACCTCGACCATCTTGTCAAGGTCTTCCTCTTTACAGAACAAACGAAAAGCGCCCCGGCTTGAAAGGAGCCGGCGGCGCGTATCCCATTTGA
>ERZ1643249.430-NODE-430-length-48381-cov-16.175806_pt1 | contig 48381 bp, 46 predicted proteins | sample MGYA00579263_ERZ1643249 | MGnify/ENA primary metagenome ERZ1643249 (study PRJEB29033, sample SAMEA4952264) | chicken gut metagenome | biome: Broiler Chicken; feature: Gastrointestinal Tract; material: Caecum | place: Ireland | collected 2018 | study: Broiler...
AACGTGGAGTAAGTCGAAACTTTCATTACTATTTGTGCCGCCAACTGAAAGGCGGTGGAATGGAGATTAATATGAATAAGCGGGAATTATGCTCTATATTACAAAATCAGACTGCGAATCCAAAACGCTTAAAAGAAACCCAGCAGATGTGTTCTGCTTTGCTGGAAGAGCAGATGAAATTGGATCTTATCCCGGAAGAGCGGACCAATTTCTGGCAGTTTCTGTCAGATGTTATGAGGCATACCGGATGGCGGCTGTGGGTAACCCAGGGGATCCTGTTGCTGCTGATCTGTGCGGGGATTTTTTCTGTGCCTGAAAGTCCCCAGATTATTCCAGTGTTCATACCCCTGTTTGTCTTGGCCTGCCTGCCTTCTTTTTACCAGAGCGCTGTCTTTGGAATGAGAGAAATAGAAGCCGTTACCAGAGCTTCAAGCGCACAGATCATTTTAGCTAAACTTGTGCTGGCCGGCGCATCACAGATCATCTGCTTAACGGTCATTTGCTGGTTTGCAATTTTTGCTGCAGAATATCCGGTTACACTTATCCAGCTTATTTTGTATGTGGCAGTTCCGCTTTTGGCCTGTCTGATATTAACTCTTTGGAATATGCGGACACGGGATCGTTATGCCATGCAGTTTAGTATATTATCCTGCCTGGGAGCAAGCATATTTGCAGGAATACTTGCACATTGGCTTCCGGCGCTATATGAGATTTCTGCTCTTGGAGTATGGATCATAACCTTTGTGATATTTGCAGGATTTTTTATAAAGGAACTGTCCTTACTGATAAAAACATGGAAAGAAGGTAAAATCTATGGAACTGTCTCTTGACCGGCTGACAAAACACTATCATTCCCCAATTGCCGTGGATTGTGTAAGTGCTTCTATGGTACCGGGAGTTTACGGACTTTTAGGAGCAAATGGAGCGGGAAAAACCACCTTAATGCGTATGCTCTGCGGGATTCTGGAACCTACAAGCGGAGATATCCTTTATAACGGGCGGAGTATCTTTGATATGGGCGGTGCTTACCGGAATCTTCTCGGATACCTTCCTCAGGAGTTTGGCTATTATCCCAATTATACTGCTAAAGAATTTTTGCTTTATATAGCAGCCTTGAAAGGAATCCCACGGCGTATTGCCTTAAAACGTTCCAGTTCTCTGCTGGACACCGTAAGCCTGGCAAATGTGGCTGACAAAAAGATCAAGACCTTTTCCGGTGGAATGAAACAGCGCCTTGGAATTGCCCAGGCACTGTTAAACGACCCTAAAATCCTGGTTTTAGATGAACCTACTGCAGGCCTTGATCCCAAAGAACGTGTCCGTTTCCGAAATATTATATCTGAGTTTGCCAATGATAAAATTGTTTTGCTTTCCACACACATTGTTTCAGACATAGAAGCTATTGCGGATCAGGTATTCCTGATGAAAAAAGGATCCCTTGTCCTCCAGGGATCTGTGGAGGACCTGGTAGCCCACGCGCAGGGAAAAGTGTGGGAGTTTACCATAAAGGAGGCGGATCTGAAAAAATGGGAACTTAACTATACAGTCGCCAATCTCCGTCATTTAGACAGAGGCTTAGCAACTCTGAGGATCATATCGGATCAGTGTCCTTCTTCAGAAGCTGTATCCTGTGAACCAGGCTTAGAAGATCTGTACTTATTGTATTTTCCTACAGAGGAGGGAGGTCAAGGGTGATGGAATTACTGAGATTAGAACATAAAAAAATATGGCACAGAAAAAGTGTTCTGATAGGTGTGTTGCTGTGTTTTCTATATGTCATTATCTTTGGCAATCTGTTTTCCTATCAGTGGTTCACATTTGGATCGGTAGATGATTTCACCAGTTCATTCGGCAATCGCTTTGATGGTTATTCCAATATCCGCAAAAAACAGGAATATGCAAAACAATGGGAAGGCGATCTGACAGATGAAAAATTGCAGGCAATGGTCAGAAACTACCAGGAACGGGCAGGATCCAATGACATTTCAGAGTATGAAATGACCGATTGGAAGGCTTTAAATTCATGGATCCAGACACTGTGGCCGGAACTTGAAGAAGGCGATCAGCCATATATTATGCTCAGTTATGTTGATCCCTCACGATTAACGGGTTTTGAACAACGGCGTGAAAAGGCTTTGGAAAATTTTCTTGATATGAATGGGCAGACAGAAAAAGAGAAAGAATATTTCCTGAATATGAATGCAAAAGTGGCTACTCCTTTACAGTACCGCTGGACAGAGGGATGGACCTTTATCACCGCAGATTTCGTAAGCCAGTGCGGAGTGGTCCTTGCAATTTTTCTTGCCATTGGGATCGCACCTATGTTTTGCGGGGAATGGCACGATCATACAAAGTCCCTTATTGCAACTACAAAAAACGGGCGGAAGAAAATAGCTGGTGTCAAGGTGATGGCTGCATTTCTGTTCGCTTTAGAACTGTTTGGGATCATTACGGCCAGTTCTGTTTTTCTGCAAATCGTATTTTTAGGTCCAGAAGGGTGGGATATGCCGATACAGTGCATAAAAATTCTGGCGGCTGCTCCCTGGAATGTACTGCAGGCAGAAATATATGAATATGTCTATCTTCTGCTGGCTGCACTTGGATATACCGGCATTGTTTTGCTTTGCTCAGCGTTGACAAGATCCAACTATGTCTCTCTTCTGATCAGTCTGGGGATTGTTTTTGTGCCCATGGCAGTTTCACAATTTCTTCCCCTGTGGGGGCAGAAACTGCTGGATCTCATTCCATTTGTAGGCAATTCAACAGATATTTTCCGGACAAACATGTATCATTTGTTTGGATTAAGGATCTGGTCGCCATATCTGCTAATCACGGTGCCAATCAGTTTAGGCGTGATCTCATTGCCTTTCGCAGTTCATTTCTGGGCGAAAAGGGCAAAGATTTAATAATATATTTAGGATAAGCATAGGAATGTTAAGGGTTCCTATGCTTATTTCTTTAATATTATATACTACATTTTATGCTCCACTATTTCCGTAAAATGTAGAAATGATTTTTAGAAAATTAAGTCTGGCTGGAAATACTTGCACAGGAAATACATATCATAGATAACGGAGTACTAAGAGCCTAAAAGCGTCAGAATACAAAAGAGTATCCTTTGGATATTTTAAGGACAAAATACCATTGAATGATCAGAAAATGGAAGAGGAGTTGACAAGAAAATGGGAATCGTCCTTATAGCAGTAATTGGGATCGGGATTCTGGATTATCTGTTATTAATGCCAGGGAGAAGAGATAAGCGGGATGATGAGGAGCAGATCCAGTATCTGAAGGACTGGAAAAAGAGGCATGGAAAATAACTAGATTATTACAGAATATGACAAAAGTTTTAAATTTTGTGAAGTTCATGAATTTTGGGACAAAAGATGAAAGCTCATGCTATAATAGGTCTGGTAATCTACAATTTTCGACAAAGGTTCATTTTGAATTTGGAATCTTAGGATTATGGAAAAGCAGGGAGTTTGATTTATGGATGAAAAAATACAAGAAGCTCTGGAGAAATTTGCTGAAGAATCTGTAAAAGAATATACCCAAGAAGAAACAAAAGAAGAGAATACAGAAGCTGAGATCACTGAAGATACTTCGGCAGAGCTAGAGATACAAGAAGAGGAAAAAACAGAAGAACCAGATATTCCGGCAGCAGAAGAAACGGATGTTCCAGCAGGGGAGCCGGAAAAGAAATCTGAGGACTCTTTACCGAAGAAGGAAAAAATAAAGCCTATATCTTTCTTCAAAAAGATGAATAAAAAGAAGTTTCTTATAGGTGTAGGAATGACTGCCGCTGTTTTGGCTTTCTTTTATTTTTTAGGGGCTTTTTATTACAGCGAAAGGCTTTACGGAAGAACAAAAATCGGAGAAACAGTCTGCGGAAATATGACAGTAGAGGAAGCTGAAAATGCAATAAAAGAGCAGACGGAAAATTATGTTCTTGAAATTACTTTTAAAGACAGCCAGGAAGAGATCAAGGGCCAGGAAATTGGATATACATATCAGTCTAATGATGTAGCTCAGACAGTTCTGAGAGAACAAAATCCTTTTTTCTGGATAGGAGGGCTTTTGTCAGAACATGATTATCCTGCCACACATACAGCTTCTCTTGATGAGGAAAAGCTGAGAGAGAAAATAAATTCTTTTGAGTGTACGAAAGAGGAGAATATGATCCCTTCCCAGGATGCCAGTATTGCTTTTGAAAATAATCAATTTGTAATAAAGGATGAGGTCCAGGGTACTGCCATAGATATAGATTTGCTGGTTGAGAAAGTGACTGAAGCTGCTGAGAATGGAGTGAATAACTTTTCGGCGGAAGAGGAAGGGGTATATATCCTTCCGCAGGTGACCAGCGATGACGAGACTTTAAAAAAGGAACAGGAAGTATGGAACAGCTGCGCGGTTGTGACAGTAACATATCTTTTCGGAGATCAGAAAGAAGTTCTTGACGGTATGCGTGTGAAGGACTGGTTTACTTATGATGCGGAAGGAAATTATGTAGAAGACCAGGAAACTTTAATGGCGAATATACAGGCCTATACAGCAGAACTGGCAGCTAAATACGATACTGTAGGAAAAAGCAGAGTGATTAAAAGCACAGCTACTGGAGAAAATGTTACTGTGGAAGGCGGCGATTATGGATTTCTGATCGATCAGGAAAAAGAAAGCGCTCAGCTGCTGCAGGATATCCAGGGACATGTGAATACACAGAGGGAACCGGTTTATGCCCGCAGGGGCGCAGTATATGGTGAAAATGATATAGGTAATACTTATGTGGAAGTGGATCTGACGGGGCAGCATCTGTGGTATTATAAAGACGGTGCTTTGCTGATGGATTCGGATTTTGTATCAGGGACTTATTATAAGTATGATAGAAGAACCCCTGCAGGAAGCTATTATCTGAAGTACAAACAGAGAGATCAGGTCCTTAGACCGGCGCCGAATCCTGATGGAAGTTATGATTACGAAACCCCTGTGGAATACTGGATGCCTTTTAATGGAGGAATCGGATTTCATGATGCAAACTGGCGTTGGAGCTTCGGAGGCAGTATTTATCTGTACAACGGATCACATGGATGTATCAATCTTCCAGTTTCTTTTGCGGGAGAGTTTTATAACAGTCTGGAAGCCGGATGCCCTGTTATTTGTTTTTACAGATAATTTACTTGCAACGTTCAAAACGGTGTAGTATAATAAAACAAGAGCAAGAGACAAGAACAGAGGCTGCAGATGCAGTTTTATGGTCTTGTCTTTTTCCGTAAAGCCCTGGCAGGGATAATTTTATCAGCAAAGGAAAGGCAGAAATGGATCGTAGGATATTAGAAACTTTTGAAGATTGTCCGGTTATAGCAGCTATTAAAGATGAGGAAGGACTAAGGAAATGTCTGGAATCAGATATTCCTATTGTTTTTGTCCTGTATGGGGATATCTGTAATATCCATGATATCGTAGGAAGGCTGAAACAGGCAGGAAAGATTGTCATTATCCATCTTGATCTGGTTACTGGACTGAGCAGCAAGGAAATTGCCGTAACTTATCTTCATGCCGTTACGCATGGAGACGGTATAATATCTACGAAACCTGGAATCATACGAAAGGCGAAGGAAGAGGGGATGCTTGCTATCATGCGTTTTTTTGTAATAGATTCTATAGCTTTTGAGAGCATCCAGAAACAGGTTGAAAATGTCCATCCTGATATGATCGAAATTCTTCCGGGTCTTATGCCTAAGGTGATAAAAAAAATCTGCGGAAAAAGCCATATCCCTGTGATAGCCGGGGGTCTGATCACGGATAAGGAAGACATTATGGCGGCTTTGGGAGCCGGAGCTATTTCTATATCCACTACAAACCAGAAGGTCTGGTTCATGTAAACTAAATAAGGAACGCAGGAGATATGAGACAGTGCGGATACAGGTGAAAATTTTACCGGTATTTGCGCTGTCTTTTTTTATAACGAAAGGAGAGGCGGATATGTACGATGTTGTTATCATCGGCGCAGGAGTGATAGGAAGCGCTATAGCAAGAGAATTGTCCAGGTACCAGCTGAAGGCTGCGGTATTGGAGAGGGAGGAGGATGTGTGCTGCGGTACTTCAAAAGCAAACAGTGCGATCGTTCATGCAGGATTTGATGCAGAACCAGGTTCATTTAAGGCTGCTATGAATGTCAGAGGCAGTAAAAAAATGAAGGCCTTGTCTGAAGAACTGGATTTTCCTTATAAGCAGAATGGCTCTTTAGTACTGTGCTTCCGGGAAGAAGATATGTCAAAACTGGAAGAATTAAAAGAAAGAGGAGAAAAAAACGGTGTAGAGGGTCTGGAGATTATTACTGGAGAAAGAATCTGGGAGATGGAGCCGAATCTTTCGCCGGAAGTAAAGGCTATGCTTTATGCTCCTACAGGGGGAATTGTGTGTCCTTTCAAACTGACCATTGCTCTGGCAGAAAATGCCAATGTAAACGGTGTGGAGTTTTCTTTTGACACGGAGGTAAAAGATATAGAGCCTATAGATAAGGGATATAGGATTTCCACTTCAAAAGGCGAATATGAGACAAAATGTGTAGTAAATGCTGCCGGAGTCTATGCAGATGTATGGAATAATAAAGTAAGCGGACGTAAATTGTCTATTACGCCCAGAAAAGGCGAATACTGTCTTCTGGATAAAAAGGCGGGGAATTTTGTGTCTCACACTATTTTCCAGCTTCCAACGAAGATGGGGAAAGGCGTGCTGATCACTCCTACGGTTCATGGAAATCTTTTGGTAGGTCCTACAGCTGAAGATATCCAGGATAAAGAAGGGGTAAATACCACCGCTCCGGGATTGGAAAAGGTGGCATCTCAGGCAAGGATCAGCGCCAGGAACGTGCCTCTGAAAATGGTGATCACTTCTTTTGCCGGGCTCCGGGCTGCAGAGAAGGGAGAAGATTTTGTTTTAGGGGAGGCAGAGGGCGCTCCGGGATTCTTCAATGCTGCCGGAATCGAATCTCCCGGCCTTTCCAGCGCTCCGGCTATTGGAGAGTATATGGCAGAGATGATCGCAGAAAAACTCCATGCGGAGAAGAAAGAAACTTTTCTTGCACAGAGGAAAGATATTCCCTGTGTGGCAGAGTCTTCCCCTGAAGAAATAAAGGCTCTGATCGCAGAAGATCCGGCTTATGGAAACGTTATCTGCCGCTGCGAGACTGTAACAGAAGGGGAGATTCTCAATGCGATACGCAGGCCTTTGGGCGCCAGATCTCTGGACGGGGTAAAGCGGAGGACGAGGGCAGGTATGGGAAGATGCCAGGCGGGATTTTGTTCTCCGAGGACCATGGAAATCCTGGCAAGAGAACTGAAGGTTTCACCCCTTACTCTTACAAAGGCCGGGGGAAATTCAAAACTGCTGACTTTATAAATATAAGGTAGAAAAGTACGGGAAGGGACGGAAAAATGAAGAATACATATGATTTGATTATTATAGGCGGAGGCCCGGCAGGGCTGGCTGCAGGAATCCAGGCGAAAAAAGCAGGGGTGGAAAATCTTATAATTCTGGAAAGAGACCATGAGCTGGGAGGTATCCTAAACCAGTGTATACATAACGGTTTTGGCCTTCATACATTTAAGGAGGAGCTTACAGGTCCGGAATATGCCCAGAGATATATCGACCAGGCAAAAGAACTCTCTATCCCTTATAAATTAAATACTATGGTCCTGGATATTTCCATGGAAGGAAGAGAAAAGGTAGTGACTGTCATGAACCGGGAGGACGGACTTGTGTTCCTTCATGCAAAAGCAGTGATCCTGGCAATGGGATGCAGAGAACGTCCCAGAGGAGCTCTGAATATACCAGGATATCGCCCCGCAGGGATCTATACTGCAGGTACCGCCCAGAGACTGGTAAATATGGAAGGTTATATGCCCGGCAGAGAAGTAGTGATCCTGGGCTCCGGCGATATCGGTCTGATCATGGCCAGAAGAATGACTCTGGAAGGAGCAAAGGTGAAGGTTGTGGCAGAATTAATGCCTTATTCCGGAGGTCTTCAGAGAAATATTGTGCAATGCCTGGAAGACTTTCAAATTCCCTTAAAACTCAGCCATACTGTGGTGGATATCCAGGGCAGGGAGCGCGTCTCAGGAATTACTCTGGCAGAAGTAGATGAAAACAGAAAGCCTATACCAGGCACAGAAGAGTTTTATTCCTGCGATACACTTCTGCTGTCCTGCGGTTTGATTCCTGAAAATGAGCTTTCTTCAAAGCTGGGAGCCCAGCTGTCTCCGGTGACTTCAGGGCCGGTGGTCAATGAAAGCCTGGAGACCAGTGTAGAAGGAGTCTTTGCCTGTGGAAATGTACTTCATGTTCATGATCTGGTAGACTTTGTGTCAGAGGAAGCAGGAAGGGCAGGCATTCATGCCGCTGAATATATCCGCAACTGGAATAAAGATCAGGAAAATAAGGAAAGGGAACAGGTGATCCAGATCCAGACAGAAGGTGGGATCCGCTATAGTGTTCCCCATATGATCCGTCCGAACCATATGGAGGATACGGTAACTCTTCGTTTTCGGGTAGGACAAGTGTTTAAAGATGTTTATGTAAGTGTTTACAGGGGAGAGGAAAGGATTCTCCATAAGAAAAAGAAGAAACTTGCTCCTGGAGAAATGGAGCAGCTGGTGCTGAAAAAAACAGATTTGACATCAGCGGAAGGATTCGATAAAATTGTGATGAAAGTGGAGGAAGCATAATGACAGAGACAAGAGAATTGATCTGTATCAACTGCCCCTTGGGATGCGGACTGACTGTAACAATAAAAGACGGAGAGGTAGAAAAAGTCCAGGGAAATACCTGCCCGAAAGGGGAAGCTTACGGAAAAAAAGAAGTGACCAACCCGACCAGAATCGTAACTTCTACAGTGAGGGTTACAGGCGGCGCGCTGCCGGTAGTCTCTGTGAAAACAGCTTCGGACATTCCAAAAGAAAAAATTATGGATTGTGCCAGGGTACTGAAAGAAATAGAAGTCCAGGCGCCGGTATCAATAGGAGATGTGGTGCTGGAGGATGTTTGCGGCACGGGAGTACCGATGATCGCTACAAAGAATGTACCCGCTGTATGACAGCAGGCGCAAAATAAGGAGACTAGATGCAGGATATTACAGGGAAGAACGGGGATAGGCTGAAAGAAAAAACATTGTTCCTGCTGGATATGGACGGGACTATTTATAATGAAAATGAGATTTTTCCAGGAACGTTGGATTTTCTGGAAGAAATCCGGAGAAGAGGAGGAGATTATATTTTTATAACCAATAATTCCTCTAAATCTGTGGCAGACTATGTAGAGAAAGTAAATGCTATGGGAATCCGGGCAGATTATGATAATTTTTATACTTCCAGCCAGGCAACGGCGATGTTTATTAAAGAAAATTATCCGGGACAGAGAGTTTACTGTATGGGAACAGAATCTTTGGTCCGGGAACTTCTCCAGGAAGGTATTGATGTGGTCACAGAGGTAGATGACCAGGCGTCTATAGTACTGATAGGATTCGATACAGAAAATACTTCTGAAAAAATAAGAAAAACCTGTATCATGCTGGGAAAGGATGTAGTTTATCTGGCTACTAATCCTGACTTGGTATGCCCTGTCAGCTTTGGCTATATCCCTGACTGCGGGTCTATGAGTATCATGCTGAAAAACGCCACTGGAAAAGAGCCTTTTTTTATAGGAAAACCGGAACCTATCATGGTGGACTGCGTATTGAAGAAATATAAGAAAGAACCGGCAGAAGCAGTGATCATAGGAGACCGGCTCTATACAGACATTAAAACCGGTATCAGAGCCGGAATTGATACGATCTGCGTCCTTTCGGGAGAAGCTTCTAAGGAAGATATCCGGGAAAGTGAAATAAAACCAGACTATATTTTTCGGAGTGTACAGGAGATATATGAAGGGCTGGCCGAAGAAAATCGGTGAAACAGCCTTCAGGAGAAGACTATGAAGTATGATAATGTAGAACAAGGAATTTTTATCAGACGTCCCAACCGTTTTATCGCTTATGTGGAAATAGATGGAAAAGAAGAAATCTGCCATGTAAAGAATACAGGGAGATGCCGGGAATTACTGATTCCCGGCACTGTTGTTTTTGTGTGCAGAAGCAATAATCTCAAAAGAAAAACTCAATATGATCTGATTGCTGTAATGAAGGGAAACAGGCTTATCAACATGGATTCTCAGGCTCCTAACCAGGCAGTGGAAGAATGGATTGAAAAAGAAGGATTTTTCGGAGATCATGTGAAGGTCAGAAGAGAAACTGTATATGGAAGTTCCAGATTTGATTTTTATATTGAAACCGGAGAACGGAAAATATTTATGGAAGTGAAAGGCGTGACCCTGGAAGAAGATGGAGTAGTCCGGTTTCCAGACGCGCCCACACAGAGAGGCGTGAAGCATATCCATGAACTCTGCCAGTGTATAAAGGATGGGTATGAAGCGTATATTATGTTTGTAGTGCAGATGGAACAGGTGAACTACTTTGAGCCTAATGACCGGACCCATCCGGAATTCGGACAGGCTCTCCGGGAGGCGGAAAATGCCGGTGTCAAGATTCTGGCTTATGACTGCATTGTAAGAAAAGACTTGATAAATCTGTCAAAACCTGTTAGGGTTTTACTAGATAAAAAGAAGCAGGAGCAAGTATGTTAGAAGAAATCGTAGAGCCTCTGTTGTCCTGGTATGAAAAGAATAAAAGAGAGCTTCCATGGAGGACAGATCCTACTCCTTATCATGTGTGGGTATCAGAAATCATGCTCCAGCAGACCAGAGTAGAAGCTGTCAAAGGGTATTATTCCAGATTCCTGGATCAACTTCCCAGTATAAAAGACCTGGCCGTATGCCCCCAGGAGAAACTGCTGAAACTCTGGGAAGGACTGGGATATTATAACAGAGTGAAAAATATGCAGAAGGCGGCCATAGAGATCCGGGACAGATATGGAGGCGTGATCCCAAAAGATTATGAAAAAATTTTAGCTCTGCCGGGAATTGGAACGTATACGGCAGGCGCTATTGCATCTATAGCCTATCAGATTCCCCAGCCGGCGGTGGATGGAAACGTTCTGCGGGTGTTCGCACGGCTGACGGAAGAGCCGGAAGATATTTTGAAGCAGAAAACTAAAAAAAAAGCGGAAGATGTGCTGAGAAAAATCATACCTTCAGAGGCCCCGGGAGATTTTAACCAGAGTCTTATAGAAGTAGGAGCTATAGTATGCGTGCCAAATGGACCGGCCAGATGTACGATATGCCCGGTAAGAGATTACTGTCTTGCGAAAGCCCATGACCGGGTAGAGGAATATCCTAAAAAGGCGCCTAAAAAGAAACGAAAGATTGAAGAGAGGACTATACTGATCCTTCAGAATGGACAGGAATTTGCAATTCATAAACGGCCTTCAGGCGGTCTGCTGGGAGGGCTTTATGAACTGCCTAATTGTGCTGGAAATCTTTCCAGGGAAGAGGCGCTTTCTTATGTTGAGAAATTAGGACTGATGCCCCTCCATATAGCAGACGCAGGAGAGGCAAAACATATTTTTTCCCATGTGGAATGGAGAATGAAGGGCTATTTTATCAAGGTAGCTTCTACAGATGAGAAAAAGATAGGTGAGCTGATTTTTGTAGACAAAAAGGAGACAAAGGGAAGATATCCTATCCCCTCTGCTTTTTCAGCTTACAGAAAGTATATTGAGGAGGACTTTTAAGATGAAATTGTTATCGGTTACAGTACCCTGTTATAATTCGCAGGCTTATATGAGAAATTGCGTGGATTCTCTTTTGGAAGGCGGGGAACTGGTGGAAATTTTGATCGTAGATGATGGATCCAAGGACGACACGGCAAAGATCGCCGATGAATATGCGGCCAAATATCCCACCATTGTCAAAGCGATCCATCAGGAAAACAGCGGCCATGGAGGCGCAGTAAACACAGGCATTAAAAATGCCACAGGGCTGTACTTTAAAGTGGTGGACAGCGACGATTGGGTAAATGCCGAGGCTTACCATAAGATCCTGGACAAGCTGGAAGAGATCACCGGGGGGCCTCAGGTACTGGATATGATGATCAGCAATTTTGTCTATGAAAAGCAGGGGGCCAAGAGAAAAAAGGTTATGCGGTATAAGAAATATATGCCGGAAGGAAAGATCTTCACCTGGAAAGAAATGGGGAGAATGCCTCTGGGAAAATATATCCTGATGCATTCTGTTATTTATCGTACAGGGCTGCTGAGGGAATGTGGCTTGGAGCTGCCGAAGCATACATTTTATGTAGATAATCTGTTTGTCTATCAGCCTCTGCCAAGTGTCCGCACCATGTACTATATGGATGTGAATTTTTACCGCTATTTTATCGGCAGAGAAGATCAGTCTGTTCATGAGGATGTTATGATACGCCGGATCGATCAGCAGATCCGGGTGAACAAGCTGATGATCGATGCCATTGCCGGAAAAAAGAATATCGGAAAAAATATCCGCAGATATATGCTCCGGTATCTGGAGATCATCATGGCAGTTTCCTCTATTATGCTGATTCGTTCCGGAACAGAAGAGAATCTGGAGAAAAAGAATGAACTGTGGAAATATCTGAAAAATGCAGATATCCATATTTATAGAAAACTGCGGATGGGAATCCTGGGACGGGGAGTGAATCTTCCGGGAGGAAGCGGAAGAAATATCTCTGTGGCAATTTATAAGCTGGCCCAGAAATTTTATGGATTTAACTAAGCCTGTAATATTTGACCTTCTGTTGTAACAAGAAGATGGAATCTTGTTGCGGCAGGAGGCTTTTTTTGACTCTTTTTATAAAAAAATCAGGAGCTATGTAGTAAAAATGACGAAAAAAGTTAAAAAACATAGATTGATGTTGACAAAATTAATATTGCACTATAATATAATTGTTAAACAAATAGACATAAATAAAATGTATAGGGGGATAAATCGTGGAAGAGATAAAAATTTTGTCGCCGTGCGGAATTCTGGGATATGGATTTCCCAAAGAGTCTTTTATGAACGGGATCCGGGAAAAACCGGATGCCATAGTGGTGGATGCAGGAAGTACAGACGCAGGTCCCCACAAATTGGGAAAAGGAGTTGCTATTGTCAGTAAGGAAGCGGCAAAAAGAGATCTGGAGCTGATCATTACAGAAGCTTTCAAGGCTCATATTCCTGCAGTGATCGGCTCTGCAGGAGGAGCAGGAGGAAGGATCCATGTGGAGCATACATTGGAAATTATCCGGGAGATCATAGAAGAACATCATCTGCAGGACTTAAAGACGGCGGTGATCTGGGCGGATATACCGAAAGAGTTTATCAGAAAAAAGCAAAAGGAACAGAAGGTAGAAAAACTGGGCAGCCTGGTAAAGGAACTTACCGAGGAGAGACTGGAAAAATCCAGCGGGATCGTGGCGCAGATGGGACATGAGCCGATCGTTCAGGCCCTGCAGGAGGGAGCTCGGCTGGTTGTCTGCGGAAGGGCCTACGACCCAAGCCCTTTTGCTGCGGTTACGGAATTTTATGGTTTTCCTCTTCAATATGGATATCACGCGGGAAAGATCCTGGAATGTGCAGCTTTATGCGCAGTCCCTGGAACCACAAAGGACTGTATGCTGGGAATCATACGAAAAGATGGATTTCTTGTAAAACCTTTGTCACGGGAAAGAAAATGTACGGCTCTGTCTGTGGCGGCTCATACTTTTTATGAGAAGGAGCACCCGTACATCCTTCATGGACCGGGAGTGGTGATGGATCTTAAGGACTGTACTTTCCAGCAATATGGAGAAGATAGCGTATTAGTAAAAGGCAGCAGATTGGAACCGGCAGAACGCTATCAGGTGAAACTGGAAGGAGCTATGCAGGTAGCCTACAGAACTTTTGTCATAGCCGGGATCCGGGATCCTCTTATGATCTCCAGATTGGAAGAGATCGAAGGAGAGGTAGAAAGGCAGACCAGGGAGTATTACAGAGATGTAGAGGACAGCAGATATAAAATCAACTTTTATAATTATGGGATCAACGGAGTCATGGGAGAATCAGAACCATTTCCGAAGGAAAAAGGACATGAGGTGGGAGTTCTGTTTGAAGTCATAGGAGAAACTCAGGAACTGGCGAATATGATATGCAGTACACTGCGCTCCACCTTTTTGCATTATGGATATCCCGGGAGAAAATCCACAGCAGGGAACCTGGCTTTCCCCTTTGCACCCAGTGATGTTCCTTTTGGACCTGTCTTTGAATTTTCTGTTTATCATCTGATGGAGATCACGCCGGAAGAGAGGGACTATTTGTTTCCCATAGAACACATAAATTGGAAGGAATCAAAGCAGGAGGAAAAGATAGATGGGTATTTATAAATTGTATGATTTGGCGGCGGTCATCCGCTCGAAAAACAGCGGTCCTTTTCAGATTACTCTGGATGTGCTGTTTGATGACAGATCCATGTATGAGAGGATCCGGGACCAGGGGATCATTACGAAAGAGAAGATTGCAGATCTCTATAAAATGGAGGAATCCAGGATCCGGGAGATAGTTTTTTTCGATACGGCGTTAGGGTTTAAGATCACCTATGACAGAAAAATATCTTCAGGAACCTGCGGCGAAAGAGACGTTTACGGGGCACAGCAGCATGCTCCTCTGGCGGAGATGAAAATAGAATTATAGGAGAGGGACAGGGTGATTGATAAGTTGCAGAAGAAGGGAATAAGTCAGGCAGCTGTCTGGCAGAGAATTAAAAAATATAAGTGGATATACCTGATGCTTATGCCGGCTTTGATTTATTTTATCGTTTTCAGAGTAACGGCGATCATTGGCATGAAGCTTGCATTTTATGACTATAAAATTGTTGGGGAAAATACTTTTGTGGGGCTGAAATATTTTAAGATGCTGTTTGAAACTCCGGCATTTTGGAACATTCTGAAAAATACACTGTTGATCAGCAGCATTAAGATTTTCCTGATCTTTCCGTTTCCTGTTATTTTTGCACTTCTTTTAAATGAGGTGGGCAGGACGAAATTCGGGAAGTTTGTACAGGTGGTTTCTTACATGCCCCACTTTTTATCCTGGGTAATCATAGCAGGCATATGGATCGATGCTTTTTCCCAGGGAGGTATGGTATCCAGCCTTATGGAGATGCTGGGAATAGAATATAAGAACCTTATGGTAGATAAAGACGCCATCATTCCCATTCTGACAGGTTCAGAGATGTGGAGAAGCGTAGGATGGGACTCTATCATCTATTTATCTGCGATTTTAGGCATCAGCAAAGAGTTATATGACGCGGCGGCAATAGACGGAGCCGGAAGATGGAAAATGGTAAGGCATATTATTTTACCTGCCCTGGCGATTCCTATGGTTACAGTGCTGATCTTAAACGTAGGCTTTATTATGAGCGCAGGATTAGATCAGATTCTGAACTTCTCTAACGACGCTGTTTTAAGCCGGATCGATATTATTGATACCTACGTTTACAGAATAGGTCTGGTTAATACCCAATATTCCTTTGCTACGGCAGCCAGTCTATTTAAAGGTGTGATCGGAACGATCCTGATACTGCTGACAAATTTCATTTCTAAGAAGCTTACAGGTTCCGGCGCATGGTAAAGAGGAGGTTTTTACATTGAAGAAAAAAATTAAGCCCGGGCAGATAGTGATACGTCTGTGCCTGGCAGTAGTGGCATTGATCATATTGGTCCCTATTTTGAATATTTTGGCCAAGTCCGTCTCAGACCCTCATCTGGTTCCTTATATGAAGGGCTGGCAGTTCTGGCCCAGCGGTTTTGATCTGGTAAATTACAAGCTGATTTTTTCGAACTCCCTGATCATCCGCTCTTTTATAAACAGCGTGTTTATTACTGTGGCGGGGACCTTTTTAAGCCTTATTGTCACAGGAAGCGCCGCATATGCTTTGACACGGCCTAATCTTCCATTCAAAAAGGTTCTGATGGTATTCTTTATCATTATGATGATTTTTGAACCCAGTATTATCCAGGAATACTTTGTGGTCAGAAACTTAAACTTACTGAACAATACATGGGTGATGGTGCTTTACAATACGGTAAATGTTTACTATCTGATCCTGATGATGCGTTTTTTTGAAGAAACGCCATTGGCCCTGATCGAAGCGGCGAAAATAGACGGAGCAGGAGAGATAACGATCTTTTTTAAGATCTTTCTGCCTCTTAATAAAATTGTACTTATGACAGTGGGGATGTTTTATGCGGTAGTAAGATGGAACGAATATTTCAAGAGCAGTGTTTTTCTTCAGACGAGAGAAACTACGGTGCTCCAGGTATTTCTGAAACAATTTGTAGTAAATGGGGATTCTACAACGATTGCTTCTTATGCGAATGTGGATCTTACTTCATTAAATGTTGGAGCTTTGAAGGCAGCGACGATTGTTATCGTTATGGTTCCTATATTGGCTTTATATCCTTTAATCTTGAAATATTATACGGGCGGCGTGATGTCGGGAGGAGTGAAAGAGTGACAGACTTTGAGGAGAAGGTATTCATACAAGGGGATTCGTATATTTACAGAGTAAAACATAGGATCATGGAAGGAGACTGCGAATATGACCATGGGCCAAGATTGGTTCAGGTCCCTTCTTTACTGGCGGATAAATATCCGGTTACAAATGAAAGATTTTATAGATTCCTGCAAGAATCCGGCTATGAACCCAGGGACAAAAAGAATTTTCTGAAACACTGGACTGAAGGAAAATACAGAGAAGAAGACAGAAATAAACCTGTGATCTGGGTAAGCCATAAAGATGCAGAAGCCTTTGCAGGATGGTATGGCTGCAGGCTGCTTTATGACCATGAATGGCAGTTTGCAGCAGGGGGAAAAGAAAAATTTCTATATCCATGGGGAGACTATTATGAGAAGGGGAGATGCAATGACAGCGGAAAAGAAATCTTAACGGAAGTAGCCGCTTATCCGGAAGGCCGTTCTCCTTTCGGGCTATGGGATATGTGTGGAAATGCTCATGAATGGACCCAGGAAGTATTTGATGACGGGATGCATGTTTATACTTTCCTGAGAGGAGGGGCAAGCTATAAGGCGCCTCATTTCTGGCATGCGGAAGGCGGGGCTAAGCCCAATAACTGGCATTTGAAATTCCAGCTTTTAAATGAGGGCATGAACAGATGCGGAACCGTTACATTCCGATGTGCAAAGGAGGTGAAGGGATGAGCCTGTATTCCATAGAGAATCAGCAGCTGAAATTTACTTTTGATACTGATGATGGACTGATGTGTAGAAGTATTTATCATAAAGCCGGGAAAAAGGAATGGCTGAAGGAAGAAAGTCCCCCCTTTGTTTTAAAGATTCAGGATAAATATTATCCTGCCAATGAATTTTTAATAGAAAAAAGCCGGATGGTTTCAGACTCCAGAGACCAATGCCTGATTTTTGAACTTCGGTCTCGTAAATGGGATCTGAGAGTGAGGCTGAGTGTAATGAAGAAGGAAGAGGCCATGATCTTTCTTCTTCAGGCAGGAGCTTTATGGGAGGAAGGACCTGAAGAGGTGTATCTTCATATTCCCTTGTTCCGGAAGTTTATAGAAACAGGAAGCTGGATCCTGTCTGCAAATCCCAGAGGGAAGCCGGATGGAACGCCGGCAATGGAGACCCATGAAGAGTTTCCTCTTCCCATCTGCCATATAGAAAAAAATGGCAGGGGGATCATGATGGAGCTGCCGGATGATCCGGAGTTTACCGGTACCTGGAATCAGAACAGGAACCGCCAGCTTCTTCAGATGACAGATATGGAAGAATTTTTAAATCATGAACTGCTGCTGAGACTTCAGAACCGGAAACTGGCAGACATATTGGAACTGGATTTTTCCGCTTTGGAGGAAGGGTATAAAGAAGCGTTTTTCAGATTTAAAAGGCATGTCCGTGAACAGATGGATCTGTCCGCCTATGAAGGGGAAGATCTGAGATGGTACAGAAAAGCTTTGTTTCATCATCTTACCTTTGCGTACTCAAAAGAAATCTTCAATTATGAGACACAGCAGTTTGAAGTGGACAGACTTTTAGAAGAGGGACAAGCTTTCGGAGGTTACGACATTCTGGTGCTTTGGTTTGTATACCCCAGACTGGGAGTGGATTCCAGAAAACAATGGGATTTTTGCAGAGACATTCCCGGAGGTCTGGAAGGGATCAACAAGATATGCAAGCAGGCTCATAAAAAAGGAGTGCGGGTAATGCTGCCCTATAACCCCTGGGATAAAGATGAAGGGGAGGCGCTGGAAGACACTCTGGAAAAAATCGGAGAGCTGGTGGAAAAAACAGAGATTGACGGTATATGGTTTGACACCATGGACAGCGTGCCTCCAGGATGCCAGGAAAGGATTGAAAAGATACGGCCGGGAGTGATCTGCTGCCTGGAAGTAACGCCTAAAGTAAAAGAAACCGTAGAAAAAATAACAGGTTCCTGGAATCAGAGATTCCGGATGCCGGAAGGCCATATATTCCGTTATTTGTTCCCGGAACATGCGGCGCCGATTACTTCCCGGTGGCGTGTGGGTGAAAAGAAAGACCTTCTGATCAAAAGAGCAATTTTTAACGGAACGGGCTTTGCGGTATGGCAGGATGTTTTTGGGGCATGGCTTCCATTCAGCAGCAGACAGAAAGCTGATCTGAAAAAGTGGAAAGCGCTGCTCCTGGAAAATTATGATGTTTACTTTGGGAAAGACTGTATGCCTTTATATCCTGTTCTTCAGAATGAAATTTATGTAAATGTTTTCTTTAAAGATAATGGGGAGGAAGAAATCTATTCCATTTATAATGCTTCAGAGCAGGAAGTCTCGGGACCTTTGTTCTATCTGGATAAAAAGGCGGAGAAAAATCAGAAAATCATATTGAAAGAACTGTGGCATGAAGGAAAAGCAGAGTTTTCTATGAAACATGAAATTATTTCCGGAAAACTGGAACCGGAAATGATCTATATATTAAAAATTTACAGGAGGAAATGCGAATGAAGAAAAAGTGGCTGGCTATAGGATTATCTTTAGCTTTAGCGGCAGGAACCGTGACTGGCTGCGGCGGAAACAGCCAGGAGGAAACTGGAAACCAAAGTTCAGACAACAGCGGTACAGAAGAGGTAACTACTCTCAAGATCGCCCTGAAAGGAATTTCCATGGAAGATGAGAGGCAGAAAACCTGGTTTGACAATTATAATAAGGCATTACAGGAGGCCGGGATCCCTGCGGAGCTGGAAGTTGTAGAGATGCAGAGCGGAACTTATTCAGATAATCTGGCTCTGATGCTCAACAGCGGAGCTATTCCGGATATTATCTATTTCCAGGGGGGAGACCAGGTATTTGCGGCCCAGGGAGTTTTAGAGGATCTGACGCCATACATTGAAAAGTCAAAATATATAAAAGACGCTCTGGAAGATTTCCAGCAGGAAAGATTGAAAAATTACCCCTATCTTTTATTTGTAACACCGGCTCTTACTCCGGTTCCGGTGATCCGCACAGACGTGCTCAACAGCTGCGCCTCTGCACAGACGGTTCTCAATGATCCCACTATTGAAAATTATACAAAACTTTTTGATGAGTTAATGGCGGATCATGAGGCAGTATGGGGACTGGACGGTACGTTGAACGGAATCAACGCTATGTTTGATCAGGCTTTCGGACTGACGGATACATGGCTGAAAGATGATTCCGGAATTTACGTTTACGGCAGAGTCAGCGATCAGTCTCTGGAAGAGTTGAAATATTATGCAGAGCTGTACCAGAAAGGAATTATTGATAAAGATTATCTCAGCGCAAACTGGGAAGTGAAAGAAAATGATTTCTACAGCAATAAGACAGCCATCATCAGCGGAAACCAGGGAGCTGTGATCAATCTTTACAACAGCAACCAGGTGGCGGCTAACGGAGAAGGCGCAGCCCTTACAGTCCTCCCGCCTGCCAAAGGTGTATCCCAGGGATATCTTCCGCTGGATGTAAGCAAGGAATCCCGGGGATTTGCCATCAGCGCAGTTTCCGAACATAAGGATCTGGCTTTTGAAGTCCTGGATTTTGCAGTTTCAGAACCGGGACGTATCCTGGACCTGCTGGGAACAGAAGGAACAGATTACGAAATAGAGGATGGAATGTACACACTTCTTCCAGACCATGATAACTGGTATGCCAACTTTTTTGAAACCTTCCATAATTTTGATCTGGATAAGATGAACCCGGAGACTCCTTACTGGTCAGACGCAGCATTGTCTTCCGCAGAAATGACAGATACTTATTCAACTATGGATAATGCTTTTGTGATTCCGGATGACCTGATCGTAAGCTGGGATGCGGCAGAGGCAAAAGCTTCTGAATTTATCGCGGATTTTATTTTGGGAAATAAGACAGAAGCCGACTGGGATACCTTTGTCCAGGAATGGAATGAGGCAGGGGGACAGGCTGTGACAGAATATGCAAATTCGGTATTAGAATAAGGAGACATTTATGATCACAAGGCAGCAATTATTAAAGAACAGAGAGTTGTTGACAGATAAAGCAGTGGGGGCTTTATGCGGGCTTGCTATCGGAGATTCTCTGGGAGATGCGGCAAGAATGCCGGAAAATCAGCGGGACTATGGATTTACTACGGATTTTAATAAAGGCGCTTCCTGGAGTACAGACGATACAGAGTTTGCCCTGCTGGTGGCAGAAACGATCCTGGAAAAAGGAGGGGACTTTACCTCCCAGGATGTTGTGGAAATGTGGCTGAAGCATGTAGCCACGGAAGATGAGCTGAAAAGGGGAGGAGTCAGCGAAGTGGAGGCCTGCAATAATCTAAGAAGGGGCATCCGGCCGCCCCAGTCCGGGAAATTCAACCCCTATCATCAAAGCGACGGCGCTGCAATGAGAAGCGGTCCCATTGGGATTTATTGTGCGGGAGATCCGGAAAAGGCCGTCTGGCTGGCAAAAGAAGACGCCCAGGTAAGCCATTATGAAGATGGGATCTGGGGAGCTCAGGCAGTGGCGGCAGCAGTAGCTCTGGCTATGGTGGACGCATCTATGGAAGAGATCTGGGAACAGGTTTTGAAAACAGCCCCCGAGGATTCCTGGTTCCGGGAAACTCTTCTCCGGGCAGACAGGATCATTGAGGAGGCAAAGGGAAAAATCGGAGACGCCTGGATGCCCCTTCACAATGAGCTTTTTTCCACCCATCGTTCTACCGTGGCAGAGGCCCTGCCGGAAGTTTTCGGATGCCTGAAACTTCAAAATTCTTCTTTTAAATCGGGCCTCCTTCTGGCAGCAAATTTTGGAAGAGACGCAGATACTATCGGCGCTGTAGCAGGAGCAGTGCTGGGAGCCAGATATGGAAAAAAGAGTATCCCTGCCCATTGGCTGGAAAAAACCAGATACCCGTCGGGAACCTGCCTGAAATTTACGAAAGGTATTGATTTATTTGAGTATGGGGAAAGACTTGCACGGTTGATCGTATAGATTTTGATTTACGGCAGGCATAAAAATGGGGGATAATGGAAAAAAACATTATCTCCCATTTCTCATATGGTTTGAGGAAAGGATAAGGTATTGCAATGCAGAAAGATTATTTAGAAAGAGTGTATGCCGGATTTTTGGGAATGAATATCGGGATCCGTCTGGGAGCGCCGGTAGAACCTACGATCTGGACCTATGAAAGAATCAGAGACACTTATGGAGACATTACAGATTATGTGAAAGAGTACAAAAATTTTGCCGCAGATGATGATGTAAACGGTCCGGTGTATTTTTTCAGGGCCCTGAGGGACGACGCGGCGGACAGGGAATTAAAGCCTCAGGACGTGGCAAATGCCTGGCTGAATTACGCCAGGGAAGGAGTCGGAATGTTCTGGTGGGGCGGTTATGGAGTAAGCACTGAGCATACTGCCTATCTGAACCTGAAGAATGGGATTCCGGCGCCACAGTCAGGATCTATCAGACAGAATGGAAAAATTCTGGCGGAACAGATCGGAGGCCAGATTTTTATAGATACATGGGGCCTTTGCTGGCCGGGCAATCCGAAAATGGCTGCAAAATTTGGAGAAGCTGCTGCCAGTGTTTCCCATGACGGAGAAGGAATCTATGGGGCCAGGTTTTTCTGCGCCTGCATTGCAGAAGCATTTGTGTCTGATGATATAGAGCAGATCATTGAAACAGGATTAAGGTATATACCGGACAGCAGCGCTTATGGGGCAGTTGTCCGGGGAGTCCGGGAATTCTTTCACCAGTATCCCGATGATTTCAGGCTGTGCCATGAGTACCTGGTGAAAAACTGGGGATATGATAAATATAAAGGAACATGTCACATTATTCCTAACGCAGGAGTTTGCGCGTTAGCTATGTTTTACGGAAAAGGGGATTTTGCAAGGACTGTGGAAATAGCAACCATGTGCGGATGGGATACAGACTGCAATGCAGGAAATGTGGGAACTGTTTTAGGCGTCATGTGCGGAATTAACAAAATACCGGAACATTATCGGAAACCTATAAATGACGGAATTGTTTTGTCCGGTATTTCCGGATATTTGAATATCCTGGATATACCAAGCTATGCAAAGGAAATTGCTGCCTGGGGATATAAACTGTCTGGAGAAGAGGCTCCGGAAATCGTGAAAGAAAGCATCCGGGACGGAGAAATACACTTCGATTTTGAACTTCCGGGATCTACCCATAATATACGCCTCTCTGATCCGTTTTTCTGCAGGGCGGAACATTCGGAAGAACAGGCCTATAAAGGAACAGGCTCCCTGAAAATCCTGGTGGACCGTATGGTAAGAGGAGACCAGTGCAAAGTATACTATAAACCTTTTTACAAAAGAGATGCCTTTTCAGATGAAAGATACAGTCCGGTTTTCGCGCCTACTGTATATTCCGGACAGACAGTAAGCATGGAACTTTATCTGGATCAATGGAACGGATGGGAACGCCCGGGAGCAGCCCCCTATATCCGGACAGCGGCAGATAAAAAAGAGCACCTTCAGGGCTATGTGCAGTTAAAACAGGGAGAATGGACAGAAGTAAGTTTTCAGATACCGGACACCAAGGGGGATCTGATCGATGAAGTGGGAATCGTTATAGAAGGATATTCTCCATCAAAGGCAAAAACACTGGGGGCTATCTATCTGGATGAATTTTCTGTCCGGGGAAACAGCAGGTATTCTATAGCCATAGAAAAACAGCGGAAAGAATTTGGAGCAGTGACTCCTTTTTCAATGAATCATGGTGCCTGGGAAATTGAGGATGGTAAATTGTCCTGTATGCGGTGCGGCGAGGCTTTTGCCTACAGCGGAAATTACTATGAAAAAAATTATTGTGTCAAAACTACCGTAGAACCAGTAAACGGAGAAAGTCACCTTCTGGCGGTGCGCGCTCTTGGGGCTATGAGAGGATATGGGGCAGGATTTTCGGAAATGGGAAAAGCCGCTATTTATAAAAATGATTTCGGCTATAAAAAGATTGCAGAAACAGATTTTCCATGGGAAATTGGCACTGTATATGAAATGAAAGTAAAAGTTCAGGAAAAGGAACTGATACTTTTTATAGACGGGAAGGAAGTACTGCGGGCAGAGGATGATCAGTATTCCCATGGCATGTATGGATGCGGATCTTTAACTATGGGAAGGACCCGCTTTGGAGATTTTTGGGTAGAAACCACAGATTAAACAGATGAGGAATGGATTATGGAAAACTGGGAGAAAGATCCTGCTCTTTACAGCCAGGCTGGAAGTTTTAGACAAATTATGGAAATTATTCCACATGAGGATGGAAAAATCCAGGGATTATGTTATTATAAAGACAGGACTCCTTATTTGAAATTGAATTTGGAACATGGGGCGCAAGTGCAGCTTCAGGTAAGAGAAAAAGTATTTTTTCTTAAAGAAAAACAAAGGGGGATTTATGAATGTGCGGTACCCTTAAGCCCGGGATTTTATCCTGCAAGGATTCTGATCAATGGAGTTTTGACCATATGTCCTTATCTGGGGATCACTTTGGAGGATAACAGGCCGGTAAACTATCTGGAGATCGGTCCTCTCCCAAAGTGGCTTCAGTGCAGAGAGGTTCCCCACGGAGATGTAAGACATGAAATATACAGATCAAAGGTGACAGGGCGTGCAGAGCCCTGTCTTGTCTATACACCTCCAGAGTATGAAAAGTCGGGAAAGGAATATCCTGTTTTATATCTCCAGCACGGAAATGGAGAAAATGAACGCAGCTGGATCTGGAATGGAAAACTGAACTTTTTAATGGATAATCTACTGGCAGAAAAAAAGGCTGTGCCTATGGTCATTGTGATGTCAAACGGTATGACTGTTTTGGAGAAAGAGGGCAAATACTGTTTGTATAAGGCTTTATTTACGGAGCAGCTGGTAAAGGATGTCATTCCATATATTGAAGAAAAATACAGAGTAAAAAATGACCGGGAATTCCGGGCTATGGCCGGTCTTTCCATGGGTTCCAAGCAGACCAGCATTACAGTCATCAGCCATATGGAATTATTTGCCTGGGCAGGGCTGTTCAGCGGATTTATGGATGACTTCCTGGACGATTATTATAATGAACATTTAAAGAAATTGGTCAGGGATAAAGATATTTTTAACAGAGATATGCGCTTGTTTTTCAGAGGGATCGGGACAGAAGATGAAGGATTACGCTATTTTTATGAAAATGACAAATTCTGTGAAAAATACGGGATCAGGACTTACAGAAAATTGTATAGAGGCGGACATGACTGGAATGTATGGAGACAGGCAGCCTTTGATTTTTTACAAATGGTATTTCAGATAAAGGAGTAAAAATTACTTTATGAAAGTGTTGAATTATGGATCATTAAATTATGATTATGTATATGCGGTAGATCATATGGTTTCAGAGGGAGAAACTCTTTCTTCTCTGAGTATGGAGACTCATTTAGGCGGGAAGGGATTAAACCAGTCCATTGCTCTGGCAAAAGCCGGGGCCACAGTATACCATGGAGGGATGGTAGGAGAAGACGGAGATCAGCTCCTGGAAGCCAGCAGAAGCTTTGGAGTTCATACAGATTTTATTACCAGACATCCTGGACGGAGCGGACATGCCATTATACAGGTGACGCCAAAAGGGGAAAATGGGATTTTACTTTATCAGGGAGCAAATGGGAAAAACTCAGAAGAAAAAATCGATCAGGTGCTGTCTGCATTCGGAGAAGAAGATATACTGCTTCTTCAAAATGAGATCAATCTCCTTGGGAGCATTATTGATAAAGCATATGAGAAGCATATGAAGATTGTTTTAAATCCATCGCCTTTAAATGCAACACTTTTAAAGTGTGATCTGAAAAAGGTTTCTCTTTTTATTCTGAATGAGGTAGAAGGAGAACAGCTGACAGGGGAATCCGAGCCGGAAAAAATTCTGAAAAGGATGGAGATCCTTTATCCTGCTTCAGAAGTGGTTCTGACTTTAGGAAAACAGGGAAGCATTTATGCAGGAAAGGGAAAGAGATGCAGGGGAAAAAGCTTTTCGGTTCCCGCTGTTGACACTACGGCAGCAGGAGATACTTATACAGGATATTTTCTGGCATCGGTACTGCAGGGGAAAAGTATAGAAGAATCTATAAGGACAGCATCAGCGGCGTCAGCTATTGCAGTTACCAGGAAAGGAGCAGTTCCTTCTATACCGGAAAGAAAAGAAGTGGAAGCCTTTTTAAATAAATATTTATGAGGGAGAGACAAAGGATGAAATTTTCGTCTATAACAAATGAAAGGCTATCCGATAAGGTCATTGACCAGATTATGGAAAACATTAAGAATGGAGAACTGAAACCAGGCACAAGGCTTCCAAGTGAACCAGAGCTGGCTTTTGATTTTGGCGTGAGCCGGGGAATCCTGCGGGAGGCTCTTACAATCCTTCAGGCAAAGGGTATTATTTACAGAAAACCTAAAGAGGGAACATTTATTGCTCCGGATGTATTGGAGACCATCAGCGGAAGCTGGGAAATATCCGTAAAGGAAGCTACTTATCTGGATCTGATAGAAGTAAGAGAGTGCTTTGAACCTAAGGTAGTAGAAAAAGTGATCCGTCTGTCCAGTGATGAGGAAATTAAAGAATTAATGGATCTTGTAGAGGGGAAAACTTCCAAGGGAGATTCTCTGGACTATTATTTCCATTATAAACTGGCAGAACTGTCCAGAAATGTAGTGTTTGCTAATTTTATAGATACATACTATGATATTATAGATGAATTTAAGTCAAAGTCTAATCAGCAGAAAAACAGGACAGAAGAAATTAACAGAGAACATAAAGAGATTGTAGAGGCCATAATGGAAAGAGATGTAAAAAAGGCCAGAGAAAAAATGTGCTATCATCTCCAGAAGGTGAAAGAATCGGCCTTGGATGATGAAAAAGGGAAAAATGTAAAAAATATTTCCAAATAAAAATAAAATTACCGGCTCCGTATAATATGCGGAGACCGGTAATTTCAGATTCTTACTCTGGCAGGCTGTTTTTCACGGACTGCTTTTGGCTTATAAAGAAGCTGATAGCAGAAAACATTTAAAACAATAGCGCCGACAACATCCAGCAGCGTATGCTGTTTTAAAAAAATCGTGGAAAGAACGATCAATGTTCCCAGTATTCCTGCAGCTGCCAGGATTAATTCCCGGTGATGGAAAAATTTGTGACGGAAGATGGCTATGCAGCAGGCTACGGTATTAAAAACGTGGATGCTTGGAAATACGTTAGTAGGGGTATCAATCTTGTACAGATACCTGACCAGCTCTATAAATATGCCGTCACCGGAAAGAGAAGGGCGAAGTTCCTGTCCATTAGGAAAAATCAGAGAGATAATAATGAACAAGGTCATGCCGATGCCCAGAGAGCAGACAAGCTGCCAGTATTCTTTTTTATTCTTGTTGATAAATGCAAAATAAAAAACTGTCGCTGCGATAAAAATAAACCATAAATAATAAGGTATTATAAAATATTCGCAGAAGGGAATATAATCATCCACCTTCATATGAATGATATGAGGGCGTACAGAACGCTGCTCTATATACTGAAAAGCAAGAAGATAAAGAATTCCATATGCGGGGATTACCCAAGTATGTCTGTATTTTTTCAGAAAGTTCATAAATCCACCTCACATCTCTTATTTTAAGCTCATTATATCATAGGAATTTTCTGATAACAATGTTCTTTACATTAGTTTAATATTTTAAACAAAATGTTTAGAAGCAGGGACAAAACCGTCAAAAATTATGGAATCAAACTTGCCCCGGTATTTCTCTAAAGCAGCCTGGGAACGGACAGTCCAGGCAAAAGTGGGAGTATGCCAGAGACATTTGTTTAAAAAGAAACTTACATTCTGAGTGTCCTTATAGCAGTAGGCAATAAAATCCGGCCTACCGATAAAATTCAGCAAAAGATATTTTACAAGAAAAGAAAGAACAAATCCTGCTTCTGTTACCGGATGAGTAAGATTAGCGGATAACTGTCCTCTCACCACATCTTTTCTATGTCTTTTATACCATCTGAGCGCCAGCGGATTAAAGGATTCGATACAGTATTTGCCCGGATAATCCTGCAACAGTGCGTCTGCTGCCTGGCAGGTATAGGTACGCACAGTAGGAAGCTTGATTTCTATCAGCAAAGGAACCTTTCCGTTGACAAGGTTCAGCACATCCTCAAATAAAGGAATTTTTTCTTCTGTATCCAGAAGGGTATATTTTTGCAGTTCCGGATAAGTCATTTCACATACAGGAAGATCAATGCCGCACATTCTGGTCAGTGTATGATCATGAAATACTACCAGCTTCCGGTCTTTTGTAAGCTGTATATCTAATTCTATGCCATAACCGTGTTCTACTGCATTGGAAAAGGCCGCCATAGAATTTTCGGGGATTGTCTGGTCCTTGGAAAAAAGGCCTCTATGGGCGAAAAGATGATGAATAAATTCCTGAGCTTCTTTTTTCCTGGACAGCCGGGGCATAATGCAGTAAAAATAAAGGCAGAAAAGAAGAAGCAAGACAACCGGAACAATAAACAGTATCTTCATAAATTCATTTCCTCCTGTTACTTTAAAATCACTTTTATCTGTTTTTGTGTGTTTAAAATAGTGAGATGCCTGTGACTTCCTGCAGACTCTCCGTCACAGTGGACAGGAAGAGGCATTTTGCTGATGATGTCTATGCGGCGGCACCGGTACATATGAATGCCGCGGAAACCGGTATGTTTTCCTATAAAAGCAGTAGGAAAAAGAGTCAGGATCTTCAGTTTTGGAATATCTCCTACCAGACAGATATCTAAGAGACCGTCCTGGTACTGGGCTTTGGGACAAAATTTTACCCCTCCTCCTTCCTGCTTCATGTTCATGCCTGCAAGAAAATAAAAAGCGGGCAGTTTATGGATTTCTTTCCGGTCGATCCTGACAGAAACCGGACAGCATTGATAATGCAGAAGAAGCTTTAACGCTACAAAGATGTAGGTGAGCCTGCCGAGACGGCATCTGTTTAGGGCTTTCTTCATCGGCGTCTTCATAACATTGCGGCAGATATCCGCATCATATCCTATTCCGCTGCTTACAAGAAAATACCTGTTTCCCTCCGAAGTATGGCACATGCCTACATCTACCAGCGCAAAGTCAGAGGGAGAAAGTATGGAATTTATACAGGCGGTTATATTGGAAGAAATTCCAAGCCCTCTGGCAAAATCGTTCCCGGAACCGGTAGGAATATAACCAAGGGTAATATGGGAAAAATCTTTTCTGGCAAGTCCGTCGATCACTTCATTCAGGGTTCCGTCTCCTCCCAGAACAGTGAGCGTGCAGGGGAGAGACAGCATGGAAATCTGCATTGCCAGCTCTCTGGCATGTCCTGTGTATTTTGTAAAATATACCTCGTATTCCGTATTTCCGGCGGATAGAATCCTTTCCGCTTTTTCCCAGATCTTTATTCCCTGCCCGGAACGGGCGCGGGGGTTCACAATAAAATAAAACATAGCCCATAACACCTGCTTTCCTCTGGATACCATTGTAGCAGTTTCCCATTGTGAGAACAAGGAAATTATGTTAAAATTATTATTAAATAATTCCTGAAAAAATTCGAAAAAAACCGAAAAATATCTAAAGAAAGGCGGAAGAAAAATGAAGGATGAATATATGACCTTTACAATTAAAAAGAAAAAAAATATTGCATTGATCGCCCATGATAATGAGAAGCCTAAAATTATCAAATGGTGTATGGATCATAAAGAAGTTTTAAAGAACCATAATCTTTATGGAACAGGAACTACCGCCAGGCTGATCACGGATAAGACAGGACTCAGGGTTAAAGGGTATAACAGCGGCCCATTGGGAGGAGATCAGCAGATAGGAGCAAAGATCGTGGAAGGGGTTATAGATTTTGTGGTGTTCTTTTCAGATCCGCTTACGGCTCAGCCTCATGATCCGGATGTAAAGGCATTGATGAGGATCGCGCAGGTTTATGATATTCCTATGGCTGTGAACAGAGCTACTGCAGATTTTATGATCACTTCCCTTTATATGGATACAGAGTATGATCATGAGGTGATCAACTTTAATAAAAACATACAAGAAAGAGCAGAATCAATGTAGAGCATTTACTAAAAATAAGAAGCAGGGCTGCCCCATTAAGCATATGTCAGGGATATTTATATATTGTATATGGATTTGCCCAGTACAGCTTTGAGACCATAGATCTAAAGCAGTGTGACTGAGTAATAAAATATATAAATATTCTGGATTTTGCCTGATGGGGAAGCCCTGTTGTTTAGTAGGAAGCTGGGGCTGCGTCGATCCAGGTACTGTATCCCGCATTACGCAGAGCACGTTCCATTTTTACTGCGTTTTCCAGATTTTTAAAGGCTCCTACCTGGACTTTATAAAGACCGTCCTCATGAAGGATAAAAGCGGGAAAGCCTTGGTCTTCCAGCTCATAAAGGAGGTTATCCGCATTTGAACGCTGGCGGAAGCTTCCTGTCTGTACACGGTAGAAAATGTCCCCGCTGTTTTCAGGATTTTCCGGCGGCTGTTCATTCAAGGTTCCCAGAATTCCAGAAGCAATAGCCTGAGCAATATCCTGGAACTGAGAATCAAATATGGAATTATCCTGCTCATTATTGATAAAGCCGGCCTCAATAAGAACTGCAGGCATTTTTGTCTTTCTGAGTACTACCAGGCCGGGACGTGACTGTACTCCCAGCTCCTGGAAACCAAGCTCTCCTAAAGCACCGTTAATATTTTGTGCCATGTCTAGTTTTTGACCGGATTGGTCATATACCAGGGTCTCTACTCCGCTGTACTGATTAGGTACAGGGCTGGAATTTCTGTGAAAAGAAATAAAGAAATCAGCATCAGAGGCATTGCCGATCTGAGCTTTTTCAAAAGGTGTCTGATATACGTCATCTGTCCGGGTATATTCTACATCCACTCCGTTTTGAGATAAAATATCGCCTACGGCAAGAGCAAGGCGGAGGGCATCGTCTTTTTCCTGACGTCCTCCATATACTGCCCCAGGATCTGTTCCTCCATGTCCTGGATCGATCATTATTTTATAAGCCATTACTTTTGAAGCTCCCTGGAATTTCTCTCCATTCAGGATATGCGGAGAATGGAAAAGAGTTACAAATTTTGGAAAAGCTTTTAATATTTTCTTGGCATATGGCTGAATTATAAAAAATATATAAAAAAATACTTGATTTTTTATTAACACTGTGCTAGACTAAAACTCGTTAAAACGAAGGCGTTTGAAATGCAGGAGCATTTTGAACGCCTTTTTTTTCGGAAATGAAAATTTCCGTAGTATTGAAACGCTGCGCAGTAAAAATCAAAAAACTATCCCCATCGGGCACAGACTCTGTGACCGAAAATGAAAAAGAAAATATAACAGCTTCCGGCTGCCTTTAGGGGCGGAGACTGGGAGTATGAAAGGAAAGTGAGAGTTTATGAATAGTGGAGATACTGCTTTTATGATTATTTCGGCAGCGTTGGTGTTTTTTATGACCCCGGGCCTTGCCTTCTTTTATGGAGGACTTGTAAGAAGAAAAAATGTGGTAAATACTATGATGGCCTGTGTGGCTATCATGGGCGTTACTATTGTAATGTGGTGTCTGTTTGGATATTCTCTGGCTTTTGGCGGCAATCACGGAGGTGTTATCGGAGATTTCCGCTGGTTTGGCTTAAATGGAGTCGGAATGGAGGCTGGTCCATATGCAGACACTATTCCACATCTTGTTTTCTGTGCATTCCAGATGATGTTCGCAGTGATCACGCCGGCTCTTTTAACAGGCGCTCTGGTAGGCCGTATGCGGTTTAAAGCTTTGTTCCTGTTTATTATTTTATGGTCTATTGTGGTATACTATCCTTTAGCTCATATGGTATGGGGGGAAGGCGGCTTCCTGGCATCCATCGGTTCTGTTGACTTTGCAGGAGGAAACGTAGTGCATATCAGTTCAGGCGTCAGCGCTCTGACAATGGCGATTCTTCTTGGAAAACGCCGGGGATATGAGATGACGGTATACCGCGTTCATAATATTCCTTTTGTAGTGCTGGGAGCCACCATGCTGTGGTTTGGCTGGTTTGGATTTAACGCAGGAAGCTCTCTGGCGGCAGATGGTCTGGCAGCTCACGCATTTATGACCTCTGCTATCGCATCTGCAATGGCATTGCTGGTATGGATGCTTCTGGATGTGATCATGGATAAGAAACCTACTTTGGTAGGCGCTTCTACCGGTCTTGTAGTTGGCCTTGTGGCGATTACTCCAGGCGCTGGCTTTGTACCTATCTGGGCCTCTTTCATTATTGGCGGTCTGGTAAGTCCGATCTGCTACTTTGGAGTGAAATTAATAAAGAAGAAACTGAAGATCGATGATGCCTTAGATGCCTTCGGATGCCATGGGCTTGGCGGTATCTGGGGCGGTCTTGCAACCGGTATCTTTGGAATGTCTTCTATCAACGATGCGGCTCAGTGGAACGGGCTGGCTTTTGGGGAATATCGTCTGTTCCTGGCCCAGATTCTTGGAATGGTGATCACTATTGCCGTGGCAGTAGTGGGAACTCTGATCTGTGCGGCAATCGTGAGAGCCATCACACCTCTCCGTGTAACCGTTAAAGAAGAGCAGATCGGTCTGGATATTACTCAGCACGGTGAAAGTGCATACCCCAGCTTTAACGGTCTGGATCAGTAATGTGAGGTGAGAGAAGTATGATGATTAAAATAGAAGCAATGGTCAGAGAAGAAAAATTTGAAGATGTAAAGGCTGCCCTGGATGAGATAGGTGTAAATGGTCTGACTGTTTCACAGGTAATGGGAGTCGGTATTCAGAGAGGATATAAAGAGATTGTCAGAGGTATGCAGGTAGATATGCAGATGCAGCCTAAGATTAAATTTGAGATCGTGGTATCTTCTGAGGAATGGGAGAAAAAAACCATTGACGCCATTCAGAAGGCTGCGTATACCGGCGAAACCGGAGACGGAAAGATTTTCAGTTATGAGATCAAGACTGCATATAAGATCCGTACAAAAGAGACTGGATATGATGCTATCCAGGCCAGCGATTGATCATTAAAAACTGCTGGAGATAATAGATAAAGATATTTATCCCTTAAGGAAAAAGAGGAGACTTCCTTTTCCTTAGGGGATATTTTGTTATAATGATAAAGAGTTCTTTTCGGACATTAAGAATATTAAAATCTCATAAATTTTCCATGTTGGACTTTCTTTGTTCACAGGAAAGTGTTAAAATTTTTACCAGTGAATTACAACAGAGCAAAGGAAGAAAGAGAATGAAGAGATCAGAACTACTTTCAGAAGAAACTAAGAAAAAAGTAGAGAATTTTTTCTACTATTACAAATTTCATGTGCTGCTGGGGGCTTTTGTCCTGTTTTTTTTGATTATTTTTATCAAAGATATGGTGACAAAGACGGAATATGATTACAGCATTGCTTTTTTAGGAGATTATTCTCTGACAGAAGAAGACAGTCAGGCTTTGCAGACCTGGTTTCAGGAACATGGAGAAGATCTGAACGGAGACGGAGAGGTTCATGTTCAGCTTTCTGACTACAGCTGCCCGGATGAAGATGAAGACGGCTTTGATCCCCAGGTATTTGCCGCTATGCAGACACGGTTTATCGTAGACGTTCAGGAGGGAACAAGCATGATATTTTTCCTAAACCAGGAAAAATATGAAGATTATAAAGATGAGGGCGTTTTTCCGGAAAATCTGGAAGACTATACACCTATCCAGGACTGTCAGGGATACAAGGACGCGGGAAGTCCTCAGTCCGCCGGAGAATATATGGTAACTCTGCGGATGAGAGGCGAGGAAAGCGGGCTGAGCGAGGACGAAGAGACTCAGGAGTATTATTCGGCAAATGAAAAACTTCTCAGGGAGTTTATCGGAGAGTAGGGCTGCTGTACAGAAAAAAGAGACGGTTCTGCCAATGGAAAGAAAGGATGGCATTTTAAAAAGACATATAGTATAATGAGACAATGCGATGATGCCAGGATCAAACAGCAGGAAAATATCCGGGGCATCATGTAGGCAGCAAAAGCTGCAGAAAGGTCCAGTATAAAATGTTTGGATATGTAATGATTGATAAACCGGAACTAAAGGTGAGGGAATTCTACAGGTACAAGGCTTATTACTGCGGCTTGTGCCGGACTTTGAAAGAGGAATATGGGTTCCGGGGAAGGATGACACTTACTTATGACATGACTTTTCTGATCATACTGCTCTCTTCTCTTTATGAGACGGAGAACAGGGAGTTTCCTTCTCATTGTCCTCTGCACCCGGTAAAAAAGATTCCTGTGATCCAGAATGATATAGGAGAATATGGAGCAAAAATGAATATTCTTCTGACCTATTTTAAATTTGAAGACGACTGGAAAGATGACAAAAGTTTGGCGGGAATCGCAGGAATCCATCTTTTCAGAAAGAAAGCCTCTCAGATATGCAGGGAGTATCCAAGACAGGCCAGAGTAATAAAGAAACAGTTAAGACAGCTTGCCGTATATGAAGAACAAGGTCTTATGGATGTGGATATTGTGTCAGGCGCTTTTGGCGCTCTGATGGAAGAGCTTTTTGTGGTCCGGGAAGATTTCTGGGAAGAAAATTTACGGAAATTCGGGTTTTATTTAGGAAAATTTATTTATATTATGGATGCATATGACGATCTTCCCAAAGACAGAGAATCCGGATCCTATAATCCGTTGAAGCTTACCAGAGAGAACTGCCGGAGTGAAGAGGAATATGAACAGACAGTACATCAGATGCTTATTATGATGATGGGAGAAGCAGCAGGGGCTTTTGAAAAGCTGCCCTGTATCCAGGAGGCAGAAATCCTTCGGAATATCCTTTATAGAGGTGTCTGGACTAAATATCAGAAAATACAAAAAGAAAGACAGGAGAATCAAGAAAAAAATGGTCAATAATCCTTATGAAGTATTAGGCGTTTCACCAAACGCCTCGAATGATGAGATAAAGAAAGCTTACCGGGACCTGAGCAGGAAATACCATCCCGATTCTTATGTGGATAACCCCCTTGCCGATCTGGCAGAAGAAAAGTTCAAAGAGGTTCAGGAAGCCTATGATCAGATCATGAAAGAAAGGGACGGAGGATACCAGAGCGGATATGAGGGCTATGGAGGCAGCAGTTATCAGAATAGCGCTTCCAGTGAAGATAATCTTCAGTTTCAGGCTGTTTATAACTATATCAACGCCCGGCAGTACCAGCAGGCTTTGAATGTACTTTCCAGAATGCAGAACAGAAACGCTCAGTGGTATTATCTCAGCGCCTGTGCCAATATGGGAATGGGAAACAACGTGAATGCTTTAAATCTGGCCCGTCAGGCCCAGAGTATGGATCCGGGAAACCCGGAATATGCCAATCTGGTAAACAGGCTGCAGTGGAACAGCAACCGGTATCAGGGAGGCGGATACTATGGAAGCGGAGGCGGCGGCGCTTCCTGCGGCACGGGAAATATGTGCTGTGACCTTTGCATTGCAGACCAGCTCTGCGAATGTATGGGAGGGGATCTTTGTTCATGCATATAAATTCAAGAAAAATGGCAGTTTCCGGTCTGCTAATGGCTTTTGACGTGGTATTGATCATATTAAGCGGCGTTCTGGATTTTAACACTTTGTTTTTTCTGGCGGCGGCGGCTTTTCTGATCGGTGTGATCATAAGAGAATATGATCTGCGCTATGGCCTGGCATTTTTTCTGGGATGCCTGATCTTAGGAGCTCTTCTGGCTCCCCAGAAGCTGTATTGTATTACTTATGCCATGATGGGAATTTATGTGTTGGGAGTAGAATATATCTGGCGCTTTCTGGGGAATCATCCGGGTTGGAAAAACCGCAGGATGCTTTTGATCCTGGGAAAAGTGATCCTCTTTAATCTGATGTATCTTCCGGCACTTTTTCTTTTCCCAAAGCTGCTTTTTGCGGGAGAGGTTTCCGGTGTGCTGCTTCTGATATTTGCCATCGGCGGACAGGCTGCCCTTTTTCTATTCGACAGAGCCTATGATTATTTTTTGATCCGTCTTTGGGAGCAGGTACGCGAAAAACTTTTCGGAAGAGGATAAGAAGGTCTGAATCATGAATTTAATAGAAATACTTGGAGGGCCGCTGATCGGAGCGGTGATCGGTTATTTTACCAATTATATTGCGGTTAAAATGTTGTTTCATCCTTTAAAGCCTGTCAAAATAGGAGGAAAGGTTCTGCCTTTTACTCCCGGGATCATTCCCAAGGGGAAACCTCGTCTGGCAAAGGCTCTGGGGAAAGCAGTGGGAGAAAAGCTTTTCACTCATGAAGATCTGAAAGCGATGCTTTTATCCAGAGAAATAAAGGAGAGCGTTCTGGATTCTGCGGTAAAGGGAATCCAGGAGGTGCAGAACAGCCAGGATTCTCTGGAAACTTTTATGGAGCAGTATATTGACACTGAAGACTATGAACATATGAGGGGCCAGCTGGAAAAGCTCCTTACTGAAAAGATTACCCAGGGTCTGGAAAAATTGGATGTGGGCAGGATCATCGCGGAAGAAGGGGCCAAAGAAGTAAAGGAAAAATTTCAGGGTTCTATGGTATCCATGTTTTTAAAAGATGATCTGATCAAGTCTATAGCCGCACCTATAGGGGATAAGGTGGGAGAATACATTAAAGAAAACGGACGGGACAAGATCCGTCCTCTGGTGGTGGGAGAAATCGCCGCGGCGGAGAGCAGACCCATCTGCCAGTGGTTTGAACATATCCCCCTGGGAGAAGAAAAAATACGGCAGCTGGCCGACAGGCTCTATACCCGTATAGCTGAAGAAAAAGCCGGAGATCTGGCTGAAAAGTTCCAGATTGCCCAGGTAGTAGAAGAAAAAGTGAACTGTATGGACGTGGCGGAAGTAGAAGAAATCCTTCTGGGAGTCATGAAAAAAGAATTAAATGCAGTGGTAAATCTGGGAGCCTTGATCGGTTTTGTGATCGGGCTGCTGAATCTATTGTTTTAGAAAAAAAGACAGAGATGTTGTGTCTGAGAGGTTAAACTCGATGACAGCATCTCTTTTTTTATACAAGTCTGTAAATTTACTGAAATAATTGTGCTTCTTCCAGTCTGTATGATAGAATACAGATAGTTCATATGAAAGGGGAGAGTTATGGAAGGATTTGAAATATATCTGGAAGAAGGTCATCCTTTTCGGGGAAGAAAACTAGAAAAAATGAAAAAATTTTTAGAAAAACAAGGGCTGGACTGGGAAGAACAGATTCAGTATTCTGTGATGCTTTATACAAAAGATGGGAAAATTGCCGGCTGCGGTTCCCGCCAGGGAAATGTATTAAAATGCATTGCTGTAGATCCTGTATATCAAGGAGAAGGGCTTATGATGAAACTGATCTCAGCTTTGATGAAGAATGCATGGGAAGAGGAGATTTCTCATCTTTTTGTGTTTACAAAGCCGAAAAACAGAATTTATTTTCAGAATCTGGGATTCTGGCCGGTTATGGATACCCGGGATATGCTTCTTCTGGAAAATAAAAAGAACGGGATCCGGGAATATCTTGCAAAAGAAGCAGAGCCTTATCAGGAAAAGTTTGCCCTGAAGACCGGAGCTATTGTGATGAATGCCAATCCATTTACAAGGGGACATAGATATCTGATCGAACAGGGAGGAGCAGACTGCGATCTTCTCCATGTCTTTGTGCTGTCGGAAGATGCATCAGAATTTCCTTCTCAGGTGAGAATGGAGCTGGTAAAAAAAGGCTGTGAGGATCTGAAAAATGTTTTTGTTCATGGAAGTTCTGACTATCTGATCTCTCATGGAACTTTTCCAGATTATTTTCTGAAGGATAAAGCCAGAGCTTCCAGTGAGGCGGTCCTTCTTGATCTGAAGATATTCGGGACCTATTTCAAGGAGGCTTTTCATATTGACTGCCGCTATGTGGGAGAGGAGCCCTTTTCTCAGATTACCAGGATATATAACCAGGAAATGAAAAAGGTTCTTCCCGAGTATGGCATAGAAGTGATCGAGATCCCCCGGTGCAGAAATAAAGAGCAGGTGATCAGCGCTACCTATGTCCGGAAAAAATTTTTAGAGGGAGACACAGAAGAACTGAAAGAACTGGTGCCTCCTGTGACTTACGATTATCTGACATCTGCTGAGGGTGAGAAACTCAGGGAAAAACTGCTGAACAGGGAGAAGAGAGATGAGAATTGATCTTTGGACCAAAGGGAAGGAAGCTTCTCTGGGAGAAATATTAGACGCAAGAGAAAAACGGGTCCGGATCCAGAAGGAATTTCTGAAAAACGGAGCGCCTTCTCAGGTGAGCTTTACACTGAATATCCCAGGACCGGTAAAGGTTTTCCCTTTTACCCAATGGCTGTTTGAACTGGGAGACAGGCTTCTGGTGAAAGCAGTAGAAGAAGAAAAGGGAGAGGTGCTGGACAGACGGAAGAACAAGGCGAATACCGGATATGAAGGATTTTATTCTCTGTCTCTGCCTCCCGGAAAGGTAAAAGAGATCCTTACACTGGCAGAGGAACATCATCCTTTAGGCAGGATGTTTGATTTTGATGTGCTGGACAGACAGGGCAGAAAGATTTCCAGACAGGAACTGGGATTTGATGAGAGAAAATGTCTGCTGTGCCGGGAACCTGCTTTTATCTGCAGCCGTTCCAGAAGACACAGCGCAGGAGAAGTTCTTGCCAGAGAAATAGAAATGATGGAATCTTTTTATATAGAAAGAATGTCTCTGTTCATCGGACAGATTATGGAGAAAAGCCTTCTCTATGAGGTAAATGCGTCTCTGAAGCCGGGACTTGTAGACCGGATCCATAATGGGGCCCATCGGGACATGGAACTTTTGACTTTTGTGGACAGCGCTTATGCTCTTGTGCCTTATTTTACCTTATGTGCCAGAAAAGGGCTGGAATTTTCGGGAAAAGAAGAGGAACTTCCCGGGATGTTTGAAGAGCTGAGGTCCCTGGGAAAGGAAAGTGAAAAGATCATGAGGACTGCGGCAAAAGGAGCAAATCCTCATAAGGGTATGATCTTTTCCGGAGGAATTTTCTGCTTCTGCGCAGGATATGGGGCAGGCAGTTTGAAAATGGATTTTCAAGACGAAGATTTTCCAAAGGTCCTGAGCCGGCTGTGCAGGTGCCTGACAGAAAATTTATTGGAGGATTACAAAAAACTGGATCAGGTTCCTCCCGGCACCCATGGTGAAAAATTGTATAAGGAGTATGGAGTCAGAGGAATCCGGGGAGAGGCTGCAGAAGGGTATCCCCATGTACTTGACAAGGGAATTTCCTTTTTTGAAAAAATGCTGGAGGAAGGGTACAGCCTGAACAAAGCAGGCCTTCTTACTCTGCTGCAATATATTGCTTCTATAGAAGATACGAATATGATGATACGTTCAGATTTTGACACGATTCAGAAAATACAAAGAGAGATGAAAAGTTTTCTAAGCACAGCCGGTCCGGAACAGCAGCTGGAAATCATTCCCGCACTGGATGCATATTTTGTAAAGAAAAACATCAGTCCGGGAGGGAGCGCAGATATGCTGGCTCTCACCTATTTTCTGTATTTCCTGAAAAGGAAAAGGTGTCCTTTTGAAGTGTTTGAGATAGAAGGAGGAATGTGCCATGAGACTTTTGAATGAAAAAAATTTCAAAGATGAAATGGAAAGCTATGTAGAACCTTGCTTTTTAGCCTGGGGAAGAGAAAGCTGGTATACAAGAGAAAAAGGAAAAAATATTTTCTGCCTTTCTCTCCACAGGAAAGATCCAAAAGGTCTGATACTTATTTCTCATGGTTTTTGCGAAAGCGGAGAAAAATATAAGGAACTGGCCTGGTATTTCTATCAGGCAGGCTATACCGTATATATTCCGGAACACTGCGGACACGGGCGCTCCTATCGGCTGACAAAGGACCTGTACAAGGTCCATGTGGATGATTTCCGAAGATATGTAAAGGATCTGAGTTTTATTGCCTCCCGGGCGGCTGGGGAAAATCCGGAAATCCCAATGTTTCTTTACGGACATTCTATGGGCGGAGCCATTGGGGCGGTAACGCTGGCAGAAAATCCGGGAAGGTTTCAGAAGGGGATCCTGAATGCCCCTATGATCCTCCACCGCACAGGAAACTTTCCGCCTTTCCTGGTCCATGGGGCTTCCTTTCTGGCCTGCGCTCTGGGGAAAGGAGAATGCTATGCTCCGGGACAGCATGGATTCCGGGATGACGAAACTTTTGAAGAGAGCTCCTGCCTTTCCAGAGCCAGATTTGACTATTACTATGAAAAAAGAAGACAAATCCCTGCATTTCAGAATAATGGGGCGAGCTGCCGGTGGGGGCTGGAGGCGTACCGCATGAGCCGGGAGATCTTAAGCCGTTCCTGGAAGAAAATTTCAGTACCGGTACTTCTGTTCCAGGCGGAAAAAGAGACTCTGGTGTATGCAGGCCCGCAGGAAAGACTGATCCGGCGGCTCCCGGAAGGCAGATTGATCAAAGTGCCGGGAGCAAAACATGAGATATACAGAAGCGGAAATGACATACTAAAGCCTTATCTGAACAGAGTGCTGAACTTTTATCTTACCTGATAATAAAAGAAGATATTTAAAGAACGGGAGGACTTTACACATGAATGAAAAAATAACAGTGAGAATGGAAAAAGATTATAAAGTATCCAAATGGTCGGGAGGCAGTACGACAGAGCTGTATCTTTATCCGGAGGATGGAGATTATAAGACAGGGAATTTCCAGCTGAGGATCAGCAGCGCTACTGTGGAGACGGAGAGATCGGAATTTACCAGTCTGCCGGGAGTGGAACGGTATTTGATGATCTTCCAGGGACACCTGGATATGATCCATGGAGAGGAAGAAAAAGTTTCTCTGGAACCTTATGAGGTGGATCATTTTGACGGGGGAGTGCCTACAGTCAGTTATGGAAAAGTCGTAGACTTTAATCTGATGCTGAAAAACGGAGGAAAAGGAAAGATGGAATCCCTGTGGCTGAAGCCAGGAGAAGAGCAGGAAATTATGCCTGAAGGAAAAGAGAATTTCCTGGCTGTATATGTCAAAGAAGGAAAAGCGGAGGCGGAGGACTGCTTTGTGGAAGAAGGCCGGATCCTGGTTCTGAAAAAGTGGGAAAAAGCCCTTGTGATCAAAAATCCGGGAACCGGGGAAGCAAAGATGGGAATCTGCAGAGCAGTTTTGTAAGAGGATCTATAGGGATATTAGCAAGGAGGATTTTATGTTCAGAAAAAAGTTAAAAATGGTTATGTAGTATACGATAATGAGAATGGGCCAGTGATAGGCACCGCCCAAGATCAGGTCGTCGTAAAGGATGGCTGTGTTTTTTAGGATCTGGCAGCTTATACCGATGAAGAGGGAAATTGCTACGACTATGGATTCGGCCTGAACTTCCAGGGAGAAAAACTTTCTTGATGATCACAGATAGGTCCTCAATTAGCCAAAAAATCGTCAATTTGTATAAAATCACTTTGTTATAGTAGATTATAGAAGGTAAAATAAGTAAAAATCACTAAAAAAATTAATTTTTTTTACGAAAACACCTGGAAAATAGACGTTTTATAGACTGTTTCAATGCTACAATCATAAAAAAAGTAAAGGAGACGATGAAAAATGAACAATGCGGAAATCGGAAAAGCAATGGTAATTAAGCTGGATCCGGTGCTTCCGGAATATCCCACCTTTAAAGAAGGCGTGAGAAGAGCACCGAAAAGAGAACTGACACTGAATAAAAGAGAGATCAAACTTGCAGTAGCGAATGCTTTAAGATATGTGCCGGAAGAACTTCACGAACAATTGGCTCCCGAATTTTTAGACGAGCTTTTGACAAGAGGCCGTATTTACGGTTATCGCTTTATGCCGAAGGAAAGGATTTACGGAAAACCTATTGATGAATACAAGGGAGAATGTATTGAAGGAAAAGCATTCCAGGTAATGATCGACAATAACCTGGATCATGAGGTAGCCCTTTATCCCTATGAACTGGTAACCTACGGAGAGACAGGACAGGTATGCCAGAACTGGATGCAGTATCAGCTGATCAAAAAATATCTGGAAAAGCTGACTCACCATCATACATTGGTCATGATGAGCGGACATCCTATGGGACTGTTTAAATCCCATGAATCCAGCCCAAGAGTTATTGTTACCAACGGCCTTATGGTGGGTATGTTTGACAATCCGGAAGACTGGGCAAAAGCTACCGCTATGGGCTGTTCTTCATACGGACAGATGACAGCCGGCGGCTGGATGTATATCGGTCCCCAGGGAATCGTTCACGGCACTTTTAATACTATCCTCAATGCAGGACGTAAATTCCTGGGCGTGCCTCAGGACGGAGATCTTGCAGGACATCTTTTCGTTACCAGCGGTCTTGGAGGAATGAGCGGCGCTCAGCCAAAGGCTATTGAGATCGCAAGAGGCGTAGGTATTGTTGCAGAGGTAGACGCTTCCAGGATCAAGACCCGCCATGATCAGGGCTGGGTAAGTCTGGTGATCGAGGATGCTGCGGAAGCCTTTAGAGTTGCCAAGGAATACATGGATAAGAAAGAAACGATTTCTATCGCTTATCATGGAAACATAGTGGACCTGCTTCAGTATGCAGTAGACAACAATATCAAGATCGAACTGCTGTCTGATCAGACTTCCTGCCATGTGCCTTATGACGGCGGCTACTGCCCGCAGGGACTGACTTTTGAAGAGAGAACAGAAATGCTGGCAAATGACAAAGACCGTTTCTGCGAGCTGGTAGATCAGACACTTATCAAACATTATCATCTGATCAAGACTCTGGTAGAAAGAGGAGCTTACTTCTTCGATTACGGAAACAGCTTTATGAAGGCTGTATTTGACGCAGGTGCAAAAGATATCGCCAAGAACGGCGAGGATACCAGCGAAGGATTTATCTTCCCGTCTTATGTAGAGGATATTCTCGGACCGGAACTGTTTGATTATGGATACGGACCTTTCCGCTGGTGCTGTTTAAGCGGCAAGCCGGAGGATCTTAGAAAGACAGATCATGCGGCTATGGAAGTGATCGATCCAAATAGAAGGAGTCAGGACAGGGATAACTATATCTGGATCCGGGATGCAGAGAAAAACAAACTGGTAGTCGGAACCCAGTGCCGTATCTTATATCAGGATGCTCTGGGAAGAAGAGATATTGCCCTGAAGTTTAATGAGATGGTGAGAAACGGAGAAATCGGACCGGTTATGCTGGGACGTGACCACCATGATACAGGCGGAACAGATTCTCCATACAGAGAGACTTCTAATATTTATGACGGATCTAATATTACTGCAGATATGGCAGTGCACTGCTACGCAGGAAACGCAGCCAGAGGCATGAGCCTGGTAGCTCTCCACAATGGCGGCGGCGTTGGTATCAGCAAATCCATCAACGGCGGATTCGGCCTGGTGCTGGACGGCAGCGAAAGAGTAGATGAGATCATCAACGCAGCCATTCCGTGGGATACCATGATCGGTGTTTCCAGAAGAAGCTGGGGCAGATGTGAACACTCTATCGAAACTGTAGCAGAATATAATCAGAAGAGAAACGGACAGGATTACATTACCATGCCTTATCTTGCCAGCGAAGAGCTGATCGAGCGGGTATGCAAGGATGTAGTTCCGGAAGTTCATCACCACAAACATCACTAAGACGTTGCTGCTGACAGGAGGCGGAAAATGAAAAAAAGATATATACGTCATGCCTCTGAACTGGTTACCTGCCGGGGACAGGCGCCGAAATTCGGAAAAGAGATGGCAGATATCGGTCTGATCCGGGACGGAGCCGTGATCATCCATGATGACAAGATCATAGAAACAGGGACCACGGAAGAACTGGATAAAAAGGTCAACTTAGACGAATATGAAGTTTTGGACGCTTCCGGAAAAACCGTTCTTCCGGGATTTGTAGATTCCCATACCCACTTTATCTTCGGCGGATACCGGGCAGACGAGTTTTCCTGGAGATTAAAAGGGGACAGCTATATGTCCATCATGGAAAGAGGGGGCGGTATTAATGCCACCGTCAATCCTACAAGAGAAGCTTCCAAAGAAGAACTGAAAGAAGCGGGCAGGGAAAGACTGAACCGGATGCTGGAGTTTGGCGTGACCACTGTAGAAGGAAAAAGCGGCTATGGTATGGACTGCGATACAGAACTGAAACAGCTTCAGGCTATGAAGGAGCTGGATGAAGAACATCCTGTGGACATTGTGAGGACATTTTTAGGGCCTCACAGCGTCCTTCCCCAGTGGAAAGGAAAAGAGCGGGAGTTTCTGGAAGAGATGATCCAGAAGGTTATGCCTAAGGTCAGAGAAGAAAATCTGGCGGAGTTTGCGGATATCTTCACAGAACAAGGAGTATTTAATATAGAAGATTCCCAGTATTATCTCACAAAGGCAAAAGAGATGGGATTTAAGCTGAAAATCCATGCGGACGAAATGTGCCCTCTGGGAGGAGCACAGCTGGCGGCCCGGGTGGGAGCTGTGTCTGCAGATCATCTGCTGAAGGCTTCTGACGAAGGAATCCGGCAGATGAAAGAGGCCGGGGTGATCAGTACCCTCCTTCCGGCAACTGCTTTTTGCCTCAAAGAGGAATATGCTCCGGGCAGAAAAATGATCGACGAAGGCTGCGCTGTAGCCATTGCTTCGGATCTGAATCCGGGAAGCTGCTTTACCAATTCCATTCCTCTGCTCATTGCTCTGGGATGCATCTATATGAATATGTCTGTAGAGGAAGTGATCACAGCTCTCACCATAAATGGAGCTGCAGCTGTGGACCGGGCGGACAGGATCGGCAGTATTGAGCCGGGAAAACAGGCGGATATGGTTTTTCTGAAATATCCTTCTGTTTATTATCTGCCTTACCATACCGGCATTAATCTTGTAGAAACTGTAATAAAGAACGGAGAAACCGTATATCACAAAGAATGGATTTAACTATGACCGTACATGTGGAAATAGTATAAGAAATAAAGGAGAACAGTACCATGGAAAAAATTATTGAATGTGTACCAAATTTCAGCGAAGGAAGAGATAAAGAAAAGATTGAGAAGATCGTAGACTGCTTCCGGAACGTGGAAGGAGTAAAATTACTGGACTACAGCTCTGATGAAGATCATAACAGAAGTGTTGTCACAGTGATCGGAGAACCTGAACCTTTAGGACAGGCAATGGTTGCAGCTATCGGCAAGGCGGTAGAGCTCATAGATATGACGAAACATCAGGGACAGCATCCTCGCATGGGCTGCGTAGACGTAGTGCCTTTTATTCCTATCCGCAACGCTACTGTAGAAGAGGCAGACGCTCTGGCAAAATCTGTTGCCAAAGAAGCTTCTGAAAAATTTGGTCAGCCATTCTTCCTTTATGAGAAATCTGCCACAGCTCCTCACAGAGAAAATCTGGCCAAGATCCGTCAGGGACAGTTTGAAGGAATGGCAGAAAAAATGAAAGATCCTATGTGGAAACCGGATTTCGGTCCTGATACCATTCATCCTACCGGAGGAGTTACCGCCATCGGAGCCAGAATGCCTCTGATCGCTTACAATATTAACCTGGATACATCTAATCTGGAGATCGCTAAAAAGATCGCAGATAAGATCCGTCATGTAAAAGGCGGCTTCCGCTACTGCAAGGCTATGGGCGTTATGCTGGAAGACCGGAATATCGCTCAGGTATCTATGAACCTTACAGATTATACAAAGACATCTGTTTATACAGTATTTGAAACTGTACGGATGGAGGCAAGACGCTATGGAGTCAACGTCCTGGGCAGCGAAGTTGTAGGACTGGTTCCTCTTCAGGCATTAGTAGACTGCGCAGAATATTACTTGGGTCTGGAAGGATTTGAATCTAAACAGGTATTAGAGACAAGACTTTAATAGGTGTATTAAAAAATAAATAAGAGGTATATGCCATGAAAAATATGACAATTCAACAGTTTGCCATGCAGACAGCCTCTAATGAACCAGTACCAGGGGGCGGAAGTATTTCCGCCCTCGCAGGTTCTCTGGCGGCTGCTTTGACGGAAATGGTAGCGGGGCTGACTATAGGAAAGAAAAAATACGCAGATGTAGAAGAAGAGATGAAGGCGGCGATAGAACCTATGAAAGAGATATGCGCTCAGCTTTTAGACGATATTAAGAGAGACAGCGAGTCCTTTGACCAGTATATGCAGGCACTGACTCTTCCGAAAGAGACAGAAGAGGAGAAGGCAGCCAGAACAGAAGCTATGCAGAATGGCTTAAAAGCGGCTGTGGCAGTTCCCTTATCAGTGGCAAAGGCAGCCTGCGGTATCCTTCCCTATGCAGAAACTATGGTTGTAAAGGGAAATAAAACTGCTGTGACCGATGCCCTTGTAGCTACAATGATGGCAAGGACTGCTGTATTAGGCGCCGGGTTTAATGTGAAGATCAATCTGGAATCCATTAAGGATCAGGAATATGTAGACAGGATCGGCAAAGAGGTGGCGGAACTGGAAAAACAGGCTGTGGAGATGGAAAAGAAGATCCTGGCCCAGTCCGGTGTTTCCAGAAGCGCAGTAGAATAAGTTTCAGGGAAGGAAAGGAGGAGACCTGTGAAAATATTGAAAAATGCAGTAGCAGGGACTCTGGAATCCAGCGACCTGTTCATCCAGATCGAGCCGGATGATAAAGAACTGGTGCTGGAAATTGATTCTGTGGTGGCAAATCAGTATATGGATGCCATCCGGGGAGTAGTCTTGGATACTTTAAAGGAATTTGAAATTTCCACAGGGAAGATCTTTATTAAAGATAAAGGCGCTCTGGACTGTGTAATACGGGCCCGTATGGAGACTGTACTGAAAAGAGGGGGCGTTGTAAAAGAATGAGACGGACAATGCTATTTTTGCCGGGAAATACCCCTAATATGCTGATCAACGGCGATACTCTGGGGGCGGATACGGTGATCTTTGATCTGGAAGACGCTGTATCTCCAGATGAAAAAGACGCAGCCAGAATCCTGGTGCGCAATGCCTTAAAATACCAGTCTTTCGCTGGATGTGAAGTGGTAGTGAGGATCAATCCTACAGATACGGAATTTTGGAAAGAAGACCTGGAGGAGGTGATTCCTCTGAAACCGGATATGATCATGCCTACAAAGGTGAGCGGAAAGCAGATGATCCGGGAAGTTTCTGATTATATGAGCCAGGTGGAAGAAAAAAACGGTCTGGAAAAGGGCAGTGTAAAAATCCTTCCATTGATCGAGACGGCGCTGGGGGTTGAAATGGCTTATGAGATTGCTTCTGCAGATCAAAGAGTGGCCGGCCTTTTTTTAGGAGGAGAAGACTTTACTGCAGATATGCACTGTAAAAGGACAAAAGAAGGACAGGAAATCTTTTATGCCAGGACCCGGCTCGTATGCGCGGCCAGGGCCTGCGGGATCGAAGCCTACGATACTCCGTTTACAGATGTAGAAGATATGGAAGGCCTCAGAAAAGACACTGAGTTTGCCAAAAGTCTGGGATTTGCAGGAAAAGCTGTGATCTCGCCCCGGCATGTAGATATTGTAAATGAAGTGTTCTCTCCTACAGAGACAGAGATTGAATATGCCCATGATGTAATGGATGCCATTGAAGAAGGCAAGCGCCAGGGTAAAGGGGTGATCTCTCTCAGAGGAAAGATGATCGATGCTCCTATTGTGAAAAGGGCCCGTCAGGTGCTGGAAATGGAAGAGGCGATTTACGGAGGTGGCTGCAGATGAGCAAATTAATCGGAACGATCAGAGAGGCTATTGAAAAGACAGGATTAAAAGACGGTATGACCATCTCCTTCCATCATCATATGCGCAACGGAGATTATGTGCTGAACATGGTCCTGGAAGAAGCAGCCGCCATGGGGATCCGGGATCTTACAGTAAACGCCAGCTCTATTTTTGATATTCATGAACCTATCCTTGAACATATAAAAAATGGAGTGGTGACCCAGATCGAATGTAACTATATGGGAGGCAAGGTAGGAAAAGCCATTTCCCAGGGAATCATGGAAAAGCCGGTGATCTTCCGGACTCACGGGGGAAGGGCCGGAGATATGGAAAAGGGATCTTCCAAAATCGATGTGGCTTTTCTGGCGGCTCCCTGTGCAGATGATATGGGAAATATCAGCGGAAAATACGGGCCTTCTGCCTGCGGCTCTCTGGGATATGCATTCTCAGACGCTATGTATGCAAAAAAAGTAGTGGCAGTTACAGACCATCTGGTCCCCTATCCATTGAGGGATGCTTCCATTGAGGAAGGCTATGTGGACTATGTGGTACAGACAGAACAGATCGGAGATCCTGCCAGGATCGTATCCGGGACTACCAAGATCACCAGAGATCCGGTAGGACTGAGGATCGCAGGACTGGCGGCTCAGGTGGTAAAACATTCCGGTTATCTGAAGGATGGCTTTTCCTTCCAGACAGGCGCCGGGGGAGCTTCTCTGGCAGTGGCAAAATATATAGAAGAGATGATGGAAAAGGACCATATAAAAGGAAGCTTCTGTATGGGCGGCATTACCGGATATATGGTAGATATGGCAAATAAAGGCTTTTTCGATACCATCTTAGATGTTCAGTGTTTTGATCTGAAGGCTATTGAATCTATCAGGGAGAACCCAAAACACAGAGAAATATCCGCTATGCGGTACGCCTCGCCGGCAGCGAAAAGCGCGGCGGTGGACAGTCTGGATGTGGTGATACTGGGAGCTACCCAGGTAGATCTGGACTTTAATGTAAATGTACATACAGATTCTAACGGCTATATTATGGGAGGCTCAGGGGGACACAGCGATACGGCTGCCGGATCAAAACTGTCGATCATCGTAGCGCCGCTGATCCGGGCCAGACTGCCTTTGATCGTAGATCAGGTTCTCTGTAAAT
>ERZ1643249.432-NODE-432-length-48189-cov-4.562970_pt1 | contig 48189 bp, 37 predicted proteins | sample MGYA00579263_ERZ1643249 | MGnify/ENA primary metagenome ERZ1643249 (study PRJEB29033, sample SAMEA4952264) | chicken gut metagenome | biome: Broiler Chicken; feature: Gastrointestinal Tract; material: Caecum | place: Ireland | collected 2018 | study: Broiler...
CCAATGTCACACCGGTCCCCCTGATACAGATTTCGCCTTGATCGGCGATCTCATTTTTTTCATTCAACAGCAGAATCTCGGTGTTTTTGAATGGTTGTCCAATAGGAATCGGTTCATCCTCTCCAAGTTCCCGATCTACATGAAAATAGCAGCACATACCAGTTCCTTCCGTTGGACCATACAAATTGGTAAAAGACGCATCCGGCAGTGCTTTCTGCCAAATATCAAACTGCTTCTTCGGAAAAACCTCACTCCCGAAAGCAATAGTCTTCAAATATTTTGGACGCACTGTATCAAAAGTCCGAAACGCCGATATCATCGTTAACGCCGATACTACCCAACAGATGGTATTGATTTTATGCTCGTTAAGAAATTCCACCAATTTTACCGGAAACATAAAGCAGCTTTTTGGTATCAGATAGGTAGTGGCTCCGAATTTCAACGTAGGATAGATTTCCTTCAGACATGCGTCAAAATAGAGTGGCGTCTGGTTTCCAAACACCGTATTTTCATCAAACCCCAAAACTTCCGACAGGTGTTCAATATAATCGATTAAGGATCGATGACAGGCGCACACCCCCTTAGGGGCACCGGTGGACCCCGATGTAAACACAATATAGATTGGGTCGATATCCAGTGCTCTGTCCCGAATTTGTTGCAGGACCTTCTCATCAGTTCCCACTTCCACAATTTCATCATAGGTAACCAGTTCTCCATCGAAAGAAAACTCCTTCGCTTTCTCCAGTGTCTGGTCATCACAAATGATACAACGAGCCTTGCAGTTTTCCAGAATCAATCCAATCCTGCTGCGAGGCATTTCCTCGTCAATAGGTACATAAAAGCAGCCACCTGTAACTACTCCCAGAAAAGCAATGATTGTCTTCGGGTGCTTATTCATAAACACCACCACCGGTTCCCGATAAATTTTCTGCTTGTGTAAGTATGTCCCGATAGCTCTGCTCTGTTCATATACCTGGCGGAAAGTAAATGCTTCCGCCTCGTTGGCATATGCGATCTTATCTGGAAATTTTTTTACAATCTCATCCAGATAAGTCAATACGTTCGTTATCATGCCATATTCCTCCGATCTCAGTTCTCTTCCGGTATTTTGTTCCATCTCCATCTCATGTAATCAGTTCCCGGTACTCTTCCTTTAGCGTTCCACAGAACTCCACCGAACACTTTGCCAGAAGCTGCATGGCATCCAGATATCCACTGCCAATGGAGAAATCTCGACGAATAATGGAAAGTTCTGTACACCCCAGAATGATTACCTGCGCCCCCGCCTCCCGAAGCTCGCTGGAAATACGAAAAAATCGATTCATGTCTACTGCCCTGGAAGCTTTGACTTCTTTATAAATCAGATGCATCACGTCTTTCTGTCTCTCGCCAGACGGCAGGAGCAGCCGGCAACCACAATCTGCAAACATCTCCTGAAACAGGTTGCTGGCAACCGTACCGGAAGTAGCCAGCAAACCCACAGATTCCACCCCACGTTCGATAAGATAATCACGAATTTCTGAGACAATGTGAATAATGGGAATGTCGATTTCCCGACAAAGCTCCCCGTAAAAATAGTGAGCCGTAATGCAGGGAATCGCAATCAAATCCGCCCCCTGATCTTCCAACGCCCGACCAACCTGAACCATATCCGGTATGGGATTTTTGTCACTGAGCCCTAGGATATAATTGGTTCGGTCAGGGATTTGGGGGCGGCTGTGAATCAGCATCTCAATATGCTCTTGATCTGTCTGCGCCTTCGTCATTTCAATTACCATTTGCATAAAAAACGCTGTCGCCATAGGCCCCAGTCCACCAATAACACCAAGTATCTTCATGCTTTCCCTCCTACTGGATGTGCGGATATTTGGAAGGATCATAATTATGAGATCCATGATGCGCAGTGGAATACGCCATCAACTTGGCGTCCGTGACATAAAAAAATGTACTTCCATCACTCCGTCGACAGGTATCAAAATGATACCAACCTTCCCCCAAATCAATGAGATTCCAGTAATGCCTTGTTTTTGACGGAATCTTTTCAATGTCCATATTTTTAATACCGGCTCTGGTCAGCAGACATTTGGCTGTCATGGCATAGACGTAACAATCCCCTCTGCGATTTACCAATCCCCGATACGCACCCTGCACCCAGTTTGTCTTGGGGGTTCCATCATAGTAACCAATCTGATTGTGACACCAATTGAAGATTGCTTTTGCCTTCTCATACTGACTCATAGAATCATTAATAATCGTTGCAAGGATCTTATCCGCCTCCGCATTTACCATTTCTTCCGTAGCAGTATCTACCGATGCAGGTTTCACATGTACTGTCGCTGTTTCTTTTGCTTCATTTCCGGAAAAATCTATCGCTGAATATGTAACTGTATAATCTCCTACCTTATTGAGATTGACCTGACTGGTATCCACATTTACCGTTACATTCTGGTCATAATTGTCCGTAGCAAAAACATTGCGCTTGTAAGAAACGCTCCCCCCTACTGTCACAGTCAAATCTTTCACACCGGTAATAATGGGAGCTTCTGTATCCTCCACAACTTCCATGGAAACTACGGCCTCACTCACATTACCGCCCTCGTCAGTAACTTGGATTGTCACTTCCTGTGTTCCAGCGGTGCTGATATCCGGTTTCTCTTTAAACGTAACGACAGTAGGTGTCGCATCCTCCACGGAAGTGACAAAATTCTCCGGCTTAATTTCACTATTCACGAAGACTGTCTGATTCTGCGACACTACCTTAGGTGGAACTGTATCCACTACATGTAATATGGATTTAATCTCATAACCACGAATCTGAATTACAACTTTATAATCTGCTACTGTACCGGTATTTATCTCACTGGTATCCGATGCAATTTCAGCATTCGGCCAATCCCAACGCAAAAAATAAGAGACCTCCGGAACTTTTTCCCCGGCCTCCAGTGTCACCTCTTTTTTCACTGCGAAAATGGGGAGCAACAGATATATTGAAACACCAATCAAGGCGATTACTGCAATTGTCACAGCGACCACTATAATAAATATTTTCCTCTTATTATTTTTACGTTTTACCTTTTTCCCATGACTTTTTGAGAAATTCTTTCTACAGCCCCCTTCCCGCGAAACATTTTTTAATTCTTTCTTTTCCATATTCTTTCTTAATTTTTCTCCTTTTCCCTCAATTTTCTGATTCTTTGGCAAATATACAAATATTTATGTCCATTATATCAATACTCATGATTTTTGTAAATCCTATTCTGCTTTTTTCTTTATACGTTTGTATGTCAAAAGCGGATCCCTCTGAAAACTTTCCTCCATTTGCATTCTGTTTTCCCGCCCCTCGTATACATAGAAATATTTTCGTCAACCATATCAATACTGTCGTATTTTGCATCTAATCCGTTTTAACGTAAACTTCAAAATGACAATAAGAAATATACTGGAAAGAGAGTGACTATCATGTTAGGCGAACAAATCAGAAAATTACGACTGGCAAGAAATATCAGCCAGGTTCAGTTGGCACAGAAATTAGATGTTTCCAAGCAATCCGTAAGCAACTGGGAAAACAACAATATCCTTCCGTCCGTGGAAGTTCTCGTAAAAATCGCGAAGTTTTTCGGTTGCTCCACGGACTTCCTGCTGGAGTTGGACAGACAGTATTCCTGTATCGACACGACCAATCTTACTCTGGAACAGGCTGCTCACATTCAGCAGCTGGTGCTTGATTTTGAGCTGTTGAATCATGCCCTCTGCTCGGATGAGGCAGAGTAAATTTTACCCTTTTTTCAACCACATTTTTTAGCATAAACACCTTGCCATACGGTTTTAAAAACTATATACTATAGGATAAGAAAGGCTTAAGGTGGTTATATGCATTCTGAATCCAGACAACTCTTAAATGAACTGCTGAAAACATATTCCCGGCTGGATTATGTGAAACCCGAAGATATCCCGGATATTGATCTGTACGTAGATCAGGTTACCACCTTTATCGACTCCCACCTGGAGTCGGTAAAGCGCAGCCCGGAGGACAAGCTGCTGACCAAGACCATGATCAATAACTACACGAAAAATCACGTTCTCCCCTCTCCGGACAAGAAAAAATACTCCAGAGATCATCTTTTGATGCTGATCTATATCTACTATTTTAAGAGTTTTCTCAGCATAAAAGATATTCAGACACTGCTGAAACCCATTACCGAGAAGTATTTTGGGAAAGATACGGACACTTCTTTTTTTGATATTTACAAAGAACTGGTAACGATGGGACAGGCAGAGTCCCGAAATCTCTTTAAGGACATCCTGTCAAAGTACAGCGCCAGCCAGAAAACCTTCGCCGACGCTCCCGAGGAGGACAGGGAAGCTCTGCAGAGCTTCGCGTTTATCTGTCTCCTCAGTTTTGACGTGTATGTGAAAAAACTTCTGATCGAAAAGTTCATTGATCTGACGGTCTGACGTAGAAAACAATTCTGGTAAGATATTCCTTTTCATTTCCTGAAGTAAGATAATCGTTAATACAGAACTCATAGGCATCGGAGATAATTTCCAGAGATTGTCTCCGACAGCTTTCCTGCAGCTTGCGGTAGGACGCGCCGATGGAGGCATAATCCCCCTCATGGCAGATACTGGCGCAGAGCCCCGCCGGAATCCTCTCAATATTTTCTGTGCGATCCGACGGCTCCGTAACCACAAAAGCTCTGGAGGCTTCGGTAAACTTTCCCTTTTGGATGCGCTGCAGCGGAACCACCACCCCGCACTGGAAAAAGATCGGCACGCTCTCCCGGGAAGCCTGGGCAAAGCACTCCTTGGTAGCGATGCTGATCTCCCGCATGGAGCAGGGCTCCTCCACATCCCGGTACAGAAGGAACTGCTCCTGGACACGCTCAACCGTTACCTCCTCCCCATGCCCGGTGTACTCCTTTGCCTGCTCTATCTGCTCGCATCTGTGGGCCACACGGCTTCGAATCATATTCAGTTCCTGTATCTTTGCGTCGATAACCGAAAGTTGATGCCGGAAAGCCGCGAGACTCTTGTCCACGTTAAAATGGTGCATATGCTCCTGAATCTCCTTCAGGGAAAATCCGATCTTCTTCATAATCAGAATTGTATCCAGATAGTCGATCTGACTTGCGCTGTAGTAGCGGTATCCCGTCTGGGGATCCACATAGGCAGGCTGAAAAAGTCCGATTTTGTCATAGTAAATCAATGTCTGCTTGGAAATCTGTTGGAAATCCGCCAACTCTCCGATGGAAAAATAATCTTTCATAAAAATCTCCTTGACCTTATAGTTACTATATCCTTTATGATAACGTCTGACAAAGGAGTCAACCATATGAAAACAACTATCACAAAATTTTTCAAAAAAATAACCGAAGGACTGACGGTAAAGCATGTGCTTTTCATCATGGCCGGCGCGGCCATCTATTCCTTCGGCATTCACAATATTCATCAACGGGTAGATATCACAGAGGGAGGCGTCATCGGGTTGATGCTTCTGGCAGAACACTGGCTGGGCTTCTCCTCCGCTCTGATCACACCGGTACTGGACGTGGCCTGCTATCTGCTTGCCTTCCGCTACCTCGGCAAAAAATTCATTCGGACATCCATCCTGTCCACCGCCTGTGTTTCGCTCTGCTACGGCATCTGGGAGCGTTTTCCCTTCCTGCTGCCGGATCTGAGCGATCATCCTCTGGCAGCCGCCCTCCTGGGCGGAGCCTTCGTGGGCGCCGGCGTCGGCATCATTGTCCGGCAGGGCGGCTCCAGCGGTGGAGACGATGCTCTGGCCCTTGCCATCTCCCGCATCTCCCACTGCCGTCTGTCCAAAGCCTACCTGTTCACAGACATTACCGTGCTTCTGCTGTCCTTAAGCTACATTCCGCTGCAGCGCATCGCCTTCTCGCTGATAACAGTCACGGTTTCGTCTCTTCTGATTGACCGGATCGCTGATTTTCATTCGACATCCGATCCAGCACCATCACATAACCGTCGGTCCCGTAATTCAGACACCGGTTTACCCGACTGATGGTAGCAGTGGAAGCGCCGGTGGTCTGGGCAATATCCTGATAGGTGCGATCCTCACGGAGCATCCCTGCCACCTCAAAGCGCTGTCCCAGAGATTCCAGTTCATTAACCGTACAAAGATCCTCAAAAAACCGGTAGGCTTCCTCCCTGTTTTGAAGGCTGAGGATACCGTCTAGCAACTGGTCTGTCCGCTCATTGTGAATATTTCTGCTCATCCTGTCCACCCCTTTTCCTGTTTGCGTCTTCTCTTCAGACACCGAAACGGTTCTTCCCTGTCGTCTACAGAATTGTCACGCCTCTGCTTTTGGCGTACTCCACCGTATCCTCCGGCCAGATGGAAACCTGCACCTCTCCGATGTGCGCTTTCCGCAGGAAGAACATGCAGATCCGGGACTGTCCGATACCGCCGCCGATGGTGTAGGGAAGCTGTTTCTCGATGATGGCCTTCTGGAAGGGAAGCTGCGCCCTTTCCGGACATCCGGCGATCTCAAGCTGTTTTATCAGTGCCTCCTCGTCCACACGGATACCCATGGAAGACAGTTCCAACGCTGTGTCCAGCACAGGATAGTAGACGATGATATCTCCGTTTAAGGACCAGTCATCGTAATCCGGCGCTCTCCCGTCATGGGGTTCTCCGGAGGCCAGCGCGCCGCCGATCTGCATCAGGAATACCGCGCCCTTCTCCTTCGCAATCTTGTACTCCCTCTCCCGCGGAGAAAGATCCGGGAAGCGGTCCTCCAGTTCCTGGGAAGTCACAAAGGTAATCTCCTCCGGCAGGATGCAGTGAATATACTCATAGGAATTTGACATCCGCTTTTCGGTGACACGCAGCGCCTCATAGACAGCCTTTACCGTATCTTTCAAAGTCTCCTCGGTGCGCTGCTCCTTCGTGATAATCTTCTCCCAGTCCCACTGATCCACATAAATGGAATGGAGATTGTCGGTCTCCTCATCCCTGCGGATCGCATTCATATCCGTATAGAGGCCCTCTCCCGGCGCGAAACCGTATCTGCCGAGGGCCATACGTTTCCATTTTGCCAGGGAGTGAACGATCTCCACGGTGCGCTCGCCCTGTTCCTTGATTCCGAAGCTGACCGGCCGCTCCACGCCGTTTAAGTTATCGTTGAGGCCGGACTCCGGCGCCACAAACAGCGGCGCCGTCACTCTGCGGAGATTCAGCTCCGTAGCCAGCTCTCTCTGAAAGAAATCCTTTACCTTCTTGATGGCGATCTGGGTCTCCTTGAGATCCAGCGCCGGTGTATAGTCATCGGGGATAAAAATCTTTCCCATCCTTACCTACTTCCTTTCTGTCGTTTTCATCCGCTCCATGCCGCGGCAGCCGGAATCCTCTTACAGATCGCAGTTGCCCACTGTCCGCGGGAAGGGAATCACGTCGCGGATGTTGCCCATACCCGTCAGATACATCACACACCGCTCAAATCCGAGACCGAATCCCGCGTGACGGGCGCTTCCGTATCTGCGCAGATCCAGATAGAACCCGTAGTCCTCCTCCTTCAGTCCGCACTCGGCCATGCGCTGCTTTAACGTCTCCAGATCATCCTCTCTCTGGCTGCCGCCGATGATCTCGCCGATGCCCGGCACCAGACAGTCCATAGCCGCCACGGTCTTTCCGTCCTCGTTCAGCTTCATATAGAAGGCCTTGATCTCCTTGGGATAATCCGTCACAAAGACCGGACGCTTGAAAATCTGCTCGGTCAGATAGCGCTCGTGCTCCGTCTGCAGATCGCATCCCCAGTATACCTTGTATTCAAACTGGTCATTGTACTTCTCCAGTTCCTTAATGGCGTCGGTGTAGGTAATGCGGCCGAAATCGGACTCCGCCACATGGCGCAGACGATCGATCAGTCCCTTGTCCACAAACTTGTTGAAGAATTCCATCTCCTCCGGCGCATGCTCCAACACATAGTTTATCACATATTTCAGCATGCTCTCCGCCAGCATCATGTCATCGGTCAGATCTGCGAAGGCGATCTCCGGCTCAATCATCCAGAATTCCGCCGCGTGACGGGTAGTGTTGGAGTTCTCCGCCCGGAAGGTCGGTCCAAAGGTGTAGATGTTCTTGAAGGCCATGGCGAAGGTCTCGCCGTTCAGCTGGCCGCTCACCGTCAGGTTCGTAGATTTTCCGAAGAAGTCCTTGGAGAAGTCCACCGCGCCGTCCTCGGTCTTGGGTACATTGCCAAGATCCATCGTGGTAACCTGGAACATCTCTCCGGCACCCTCACAGTCACTGCCGGTAATCAGCGGTGTGTGCACATAGACAAAATCCCGCTCCTGGAAAAATTTGTGGATCGCGTAGGCGATCAGAGAGCGCACCCGGAACACCGCCTGGAAGGTGTTGGTGCGGGGGCGCAGATGGCTGATGGTCCGCAGATACTCGAAAGAGTGGCGCTTCTTCTGCAGCGGGTAATCCGGTGTGGAAGGTCCCTCCACCACCACCTCGGTGGCCTGGATCTCGAAGGGCTGCTTTGCCTGGGGCGTCAGCGTTACCACTCCGGTCACGATAACCGCGGAACCCACGTTCAATTTGCTGATGGCGGCAAAATTATCGAGTTTATCTCCGTAAACGACCTGCAGCGGTTCAAAGAACGTACCGTCGCTCAACACCATGAAACCGAATGTCTTGGAATCCCGGATGCTCCGCACCCAGCCGCCGACGGTCACTTCCTGGCCGGCGTACTCCTCCTGATGATGATACAAATCTCTCACGTTTAACATAACAACTTTTCCTCCATACAGCTTTCTCATCTCCCGGTTCCTGCAGCCGGGGGACATATCTCTACTAGTTTACCTTACGAAAGCGCTCAAATCAAGAGTTTCTTCTACAAACACCTCCAAATCCGCAAAAACGCCGCGAAAATTCCTCCTTGCCACTTTTTGACGCAGATTTTATAATAGAGAGCATACGGCACTGCTGCCGGGAAAGGACGTACATACATATGAATAAAAAAGAAATTGCCGAAATCAAACGGCGTTTTAAGAAGGAGAGCTGCACTTTTACCACCATGTGCGGCTGCTATGTGGACGCCTCCAAGGAGAAGGTGGTTACCTTCCGGGAGACTTTTCTGAATCTGGAGGACGAAGAATTTCACAAATATCTGGAGATTGCCGGAAAATGCCTCTCCGGCACCCTGGGCAACAACCTGCTGGAACTGGAATTTCCCATCGAGGAGGAAGCGCCCGGCGGCCATCAGCAGATCCTCATGGCACTGCGGGACAGCCGTCTTACCGATGACAACCTGGTAAACGCCTACTATGATCTGATCATCGACACTTACGACTATGTGGGGAATTATCTGATTCTTCTCTTCCACGACGCCTACGACGTGCCCATGAAGACGAAGGACAACCTGGATCTGGGGGACTCCGAGGAAGTCTACGAGTATCTGCTCTGCGCCATCTGTCCGGTTACCCTCTCCAAACCGGGACTCGGATACCGGGAGGCGGAGCACCGGATCGGCGCGAGGGACCGGGACTGGATTGTCGGCGCCACAGAGACCGGTTTTACCTTCCCCTGCTTTACCGAGCGCAGCACGGACATTCACTCGGTTCTGGTCTACACGAAGAACGCCAAGGAACCCCACCGGGAGTTCTGGGAGAACGGCCTCGGCTGCCGCTCCAAACAGACCACGGCGGAAAAGCAGAACGCCTTTACCAACATGGTAACCCAGGCGCTGGGACCGGACGATGAGGAGACCGGAGAAAAGATTCTGGACATCCAGCAGAGCCTGAACGAGTTCGTCCTCGCCGAGGAGGAGAAGATGGACAAGGATGATCCCCTTCCCTTCACGCCGGAGGCCGTGACGGAAGTCCTCACGGAGGGCGGTGTGCCTGTGGAGAAAGCGGAAAGAATCCAGAAAAACTACGAGGAATATTTCGAGGATACCCTCCCCGACGCCAAGGAACTGCTGGATCCGAAGGCTCTGAAGGCCAACGAGCCCCGGGCGGAAAAGAAAGTGCTTCAGGAAAAGGTGGCGGACCTGACAAAGAAGCTGGAAGAGGCCGGTGTCATCGGAAAAGACGGGAAGGAAGCCGACATCGTCGTCAAGGTTTCCCCCGAGAAACTGCCTCTGGTTACCTCCGCCTTTGTGGACGGGCACCGCTGTCTGGTCATCCCCCTGGATGACGACGAGCAGGCCTGCATCAACGGAGAAGAGCGGGAACTTTAAAAGTTCCCGCCCTCGGCGTGCCGGCGCTATACATACACCCGGTCGATCTGCATGACCGCGAAGTACTGATGCCCCGGAATATTCTTTACTTTTTCTTTCATCTCATTGCTCACTTCCACATCGGTAAGATGACACTCGTAGGGCACCGCCACATCAAAGATCAGATTGGTGTGGGTATCCCCCTTTACCATGCGAAAATCGTGAATCGAAAGCTTCGGATCGATCTCTTTTGCCAGATGCGCCACCCGGCTTCTCATCTCATTGGTCTCAGCGTCATTGGTCACAATCGGATCCATATGAATCGTCGCTGAGCAGTGGAGCTCATCCCGCAGTTTTGCCTCAATATTGTCGATCTCATCGTGGATCGCCATCAGGTCCCCATCCGCTGGAATCTCCGCATGGAGGGAGATCATCCGTCTGCCGGGACCATAGTCGTGGACAATCAGATCGTGCATGCCATAGACGTTGGGAGAGCTGGTCACAATTTTCCGGATCTGGTCCACCAGTTCCTTCCCGGGCGCCTGGCCCAGCAGGGGATCCACCGTCTCCTTCATGGAGCGCACACCGCTGACAAAGATAAACACGCCCACCAGCACACCGAACCAGCCGTCTAAAATCAGCCCGGTCTTCTGGCTGATGAAAGTTGCCAGAAGGACCAGGGCGGTGGACACCGTGTCGCTGATACTGTCCATGGCTGTCGCACCCATGGCGGCACTGGAAATTTTCTTTCCCACCGCGCGGTTATAAAATCCCATATAGAGCTTTACCAGAATCGAGGCCGCCAGAATCCCGTAAACTACCGGGCTGCTGTCGATGGGCTCCGGAGAAATAATCTTTTCAACGGAAGATTTGATCAGTTCAAATCCCATAATCAGAATCGCCACAGATACCAGCAGACCGGAGATGTACTCCATCCTTCCGTGTCCGAAGGGGTGTTCCGGATCCGGCTTCTGACCGGAAAGTTTGAATCCCACCAGCGTGATGACGGAAGAACCGGCATCCGAAAGGTTGTTGAAGGCGTCCGCCGTGATAGCGATAGAGCCGCTGAGCACACCGGCCAGCCATTTTCCGATGAACAACAGGATATTCAGACAGATTCCCACGGAGCCGCAGAGCATGCCATAAGCCTGGCGCACCTTCGGCGCCTCATAATTCTGATAATTTTTGATAAACAACTTTGAAAGCAGTGAAATCATCGCTCTTCACTCTCCTTTTTTACCGTATCGTACACTTTCTGCAACGGAAGATGCCGCGCTCTGGCAATCTTTGCTGCGCTCTCGTATTCCGGATAAATTTTTTCTTCATCCCCCACAGGACACACCTTGACCACAGCCTCCCCCAGAGAAGTCTCGATCCTGCGGACTTCCCTTGACAGCACCGTGCGCTCCATCGGCATCCTGCGGATACCGATCGTGGTAGTTTCCCGGAAGATGATCTCCTCCATCCGCGGCACATCCTTCGCGTCACAGATCACATGGAGTTCGTAGGCCGGGCGATTCTTTTTCATGAATACCGGCGTGTAATTCACATCTCTGGCCCCTGCCGCGAACAGCTGCTCCATCACATAGCCAAGCGTCTCGCCGGTACAGTCGTCCACGTTGGTCTCCAGCTTCCAGATTACATCCTTCTTCCTGAAATTTTCCGCGCCGTCATTCTCCGGCGTCTCCACCAGAAAAACCCGCAGAATCTCCGGCACATCGTAGCTGCGCTTGCCGGCTCCCATGCCGCACCCGAGAATCTTTATGGATGCCGGCAACGTATCCGATGTGACTGTCGCCGCCGCGATTGCCGCGCCGGTGGGGGTAACCAGCTCGCCCTCCACCGGGAGAAAACGGAATTTTAAACCGTGGGCTGTGGCGATCTTTGTTACCGCCGGCACCGGAATCGGCAGCAGCCCGTGCTGACAGCGCACACTGCCGTGGCCCTCGCACAGCTCGGTAAAGATCACGCCATCCACCGCGAGGTTATCCAGACAGATGGCCGTGGCAGCGATATCGATGATGGAGTCCACCGCTCCCGCCTCGTGAAAATGCACCAGACTCACGTCTGTCCCGTGAACAGCCGCCTCCGCCTCCGCCAGCACCTGGAGAATCCGGTTCGCGATGGCCTTGGCCCCGTCCGTCATGGACGATGCCGCGAAAATCCCGCGGATCTCATCCGGCCCCCGTCCGTGGGCATGCGCATGGGTGTGTGAATGGTCGTGCTCATGGAGATGTCCGTGGAGATACTCCATGTCATGATCGAGAAATTCCCCGTCCTGGGGCAGCTTTACCAGAAAATCACAGACATCCAGGCTGGATTTTTTCACTCTGCTGATATGTATCTCGTAAGGTTCCTCTATGGGAAGCGTCCCCAGGGTCTCCCGCAGCGTCTTCTCATCCGCTCCCAGGTCCAGAAGCGCCGCCACGGTCATATCGCCGCTGATGCCGCTGGCGCACTCAAAATATAACTGTCTGCTCATTGTTTTTCTTCCTCCTCGGATCCGTGTACTGCCAGCCGATTGATTTGCGTCGCCAGATAACCGGCTCCGTAGCCGTTGTCAATATTGACCACCGCAATCCCGTTGGCGCAGGAATTGATCATGGTCAGAAGGGCGGAAATCCCGTTCATACTGGCTCCGTAACCCACCGATGTGGGCACCGCGATAACCGGCTTATCCACCAGACCGCCCATCACGCTGGCCAGCGCTCCCTCCATGCCGGCCACCGCCACAACACAGTTGGCCTCCTGGATCACATCCAGTCTGGAAAGCAGCCGGTGGATTCCGCTGACTCCCACATCGTAAATCCGATGGACATTGGTTCCGAAATACTCCGCCGTCTGGGCCGCTTCCTCCGCCACAGAGATATCCGCGGTTCCGGCGGTGCAGACCGCCACATTTCCGATCCGCTCTTTCTCTTTTTTCTCTATCTTTATGATATGGGACAGCGGATCATACTCCACCTGGGGGAATTCCTCCCGGATCAGCTCGTACTGATGTTGGCTGGCCCGGGTGCCGAAGACTTCGCCGTCCGTCTCGTAAAGTTTCCGAAAAATCCGCAGCAGATGCTCGTCGGATTTGCGGGCGCAGAAAATAACCTCCGAGAAACCGGAACGGACTTTTCTGTGCATATCCAGCTTGGCGTAACCCATCTCCTCAAAGGGCTGCCGGCGCAGATGTCCCTCCGCCTCCGCCACGGTCATCTCTCCCCGCTGCAGTTTTTCCAGTATCTCTCTCGTCTCCATGCTCCTGTCATCTCCATCCGTGAAAGTATATGTACTATCATACCACACCTGTCAATTCTGTTCCGCCATGGGAAGTTTACATGCAAAAATCCTTCTCCCCGCAAGGGATATCACAAGATGCCCCTGTTCCACAGACACCTCCGCCGGCTCCGGCTTCAGTTTCTGCACGGATGCGCCGGCAAAATCCACCTCATTTCGCACATCCAAAGCAGTGCCGCCCAGACATTCGGCAGAATACGTTCCATCCCCAGCTTCCAGACCCTCAAGCTCCAGCTGCGCATCCGCATCCGTAGTGTTGACCGCCTTGACATAGAAATGTTCCTCGTCCCGGGTAACCGACAGAAACACGCCCTTCGGCAGTTTCCCGGAGAAGGGAACGTATTTCGGCCCGTAATAGTTGGAAAAGAGCGCCTGGTTCCAGTAATTGACCGTCGGGGAAACGGTCGCCGGGTTAAAATCAATCAGGTTGGCGTACCACTGCTCGCTCCCCGCCAGGTTCAGAAGGGGTGCGTAGGAAGCCATTTCCACCACATCGCCGTTTCGCTCCATACCGGTCATGAAGGCCGCCTCCCCGAGGGCCGAATCCAGGCAGTTGGAATTCTCCACCGTCATCTTTTTTCCGGCCATCATACCGTTGGCGGAATATTCTCCCATATAGACCTTGCCCCGTTTTCTGCCATAGCGATCGAAGCGCCCGGCAGACTTGATGAACCACTCCGGGCTGTGGTAGGCGTGTTCGTCCGCGATAACGCCCGGATGGTACTTTTTCACATGATTCCAGACGGAACGGTTCATCGCCTGGATCGGCGTAAACCCACAGCAGATCATGCATTGGATTTCGGGATACTTCTCGTGGATGGCCCCCACGATATGGTCGTACCGCTTCAGGTAATCCCGGCCCCAGTTCTCATTTCCCACACCGATATACTTCAGTCCGAAGGGCGCCGGGTGTCCCATCTTTGCCCGCAGCGCAGCCCACCGGTTCTCCTTTGGATCCCCGTTGGCAAAGGCGATCAGATCCAGATAATTATCCACGATATAGTTGTCAAACTCCGGGGAGTCCAGAGGGATCATGGTATTCTCCTTCAGCTTGTACTGGCGCACCCGGATCTGGCAGTTCATCCCCGCGGAGAGGGTTGGCAGCGGCATCATGCCAAGATCCTCGCAGAGACAGAAGTACTCATAAAAACCGATCTGGTACGACTGGTTGTAACCGCCGTCAGGCAGCTTCTCCGACCAGAGATTGTAGTTGCTCTTCCGCTCCCATAGCTCCCCCACCGTGTGTTTCCAGTTGTACTCGTTCCCCGGCGTCAGACCTTCCACAATGCAGCCGCCCGGGAACCGCATAAACCGCGGATGCAGCGCTTCCAGCGTCTCCACCAGATCCCTGCGCAGATGGCCGTGGCGCCACTTGGGATCTCCCGCGTGCCACAGGTTGTCACTGTGAAAATCCACACAGTCCAGCCACAGCTCCCCGTCGCCGGCGAAAGTGATCCGAAGTTTTCCATAAGCTTCCTTCGTCCCGGTTACCGACAGGGAAATCTTTACCCATCCCTGCGCCCTTGTCTCCAGCACCGGCGTCGGTTCCGGGGAAATGCCCAGCTCCTCCGAGATTTCACAGAAGGCCTCCTCCGTCAGCGGCTCTCCCCTGCCATTTACCGCCTGCACGCCGATTTTCCCGTTAAAGGTGCGGTTTCTCACAAGGGCGGAGAATGTGTACGTCTGGCCTTCCTTTATGGACATGGAGGGAATCTCCCATCCCTTCTGCTGTCCGCTGTAACCGTAATTGATCAGGGATGCCTTCTCCCTGACCACTATCCGCGCGTATTTGCTGTTTTTGGAGAGCGCTTTCTCGGTACCGGATGTCATCCGTTCCCCCTCAAACCTCCAGTAGCGCAGAGGCTCCTCCACCGCCCGGATCTCCTGCCTGTCCAGATAGACGCCGTCGAAACTGTAGTTGTTGACCATGTTGGCATTCAGACCGCCGTCCACGGAAAATCCGATGTCCTCCAGAAAAATTCCGTAGAGATGATCGCTGATATCATAGGTATCCTGCCCCCGCAGGCTGATCTTTGTTCTTTCTGTCTCTGTCCTCTCTCCCATTGTCCTTTCCTCCCTTTTCCTTCTCCGTCTCTGTTCCCTTTGCCACTTTTTTGCCGTCAGAAAGATGCTACGCCAGAAAACGCATGCCCGGAATCTCCAGTTTTTCCGCGCGCCGGCACACCAGACGGATCTCATATCCCGTATCCTTTCGCTCCAGTCCGGTCAGATCCAGCGGTACGGTCGTCTTTCCCTCCCCGCATACGGAAACCTCCGCCGCCAGGCAGTCGTCCAGCCAGACCTCCAGCTGTCCGCTGCCGCCGGATTCCAATTCCAGTTCCGTGTACACCGGCTCGCCCTGGAGATAGCGGAACATCATCTCATCCCCCGGGCAGATACCCACAATCCGTTCCGCTTCCCCTTCCGGTCCGCCCACAAAGGCGCTTCCGCGAAGGCCGCAGACCCGATACCCTTCGATCCGCTCTCCGGGGCCAAAGGGATCTCCCAGTCCCTGAGATGTCATCTTTACCTCCGGGATCGTGCCGTCCTCCAGAATCCGGATTTTCTCCATGCAGAGTCTTCGGTTCATTCTGGAATTTCGGCTGGACCGATGATAACAGACAATCCACTGACCGTTGAAACATGCGATGGAGCCGTGATTGTTCCAGCTGTCGGGATCACAGTCGGCGTTGTCGATGATGATGCCGCGATAGGTAAAGGGCCCCAGAGGGCTGTCCGATGTGGCGTATCCTAAAGCTGTGGGTTTCCCCCGTTCCACATCAGCGAAAATATAGTAGTAGGTATCTCCGATCTTGCGCATGGAGGATCCCTCGTGGAAATAATGCTGCTCTTCGGTAACCAGATTTTTCACGACCTTTTCCGTATCAAAGGATACCATGTCCTCATTCAGCGGCACACCGCTGGAAAAAAACTGATCCCAGTAATAATATGCCTGCCCGTCATCATCGATGAACACCGCCGGATCGATTCCCCCGCAGGGCAGCCTGACCGGATCCCGGAAAGGCCCCTCCGGCCGGTCGGAGACCGCAACTCCCTCCATACCGCTTTCCGTACAGAAATAGAGATAATAGTTTCCGTCCTTCTCGATGCAGTCCGGCGCAAACAGCAGCGGCCGCTTCTGATTGGCGCCCTCTCTCCGTGAGCCTTCTTCGTTCTCTGTGGCATCGCCCTGCACCTGCTGCCGCGCCATCTTCTCCAACTGTTCCGGGCTCATATCCTTGATCATATCCTGAATCATCTGCATCATAAAGGGTGTCGGATGCGTCCAGTCCGCCGCGGTGCCATATCTTTTGGCAGACGGATCCAGGATCCAGGGCACATCTTCCGCGGAAAACGAGGTGTCATGCACCGTCCAGTGTTTCCCGTCCGGCGTGGATACCACATGATACTCCCCGCTGCAGTAGTTTTCCATATCGGCATCGTAGCTGCCGTACACATAGAGTTTCCCATCCGACATCACATGGGGCTCCCCGTCCGGGATATGGATATCCGGCGGAAGGATGGGGTTCCGATTGTTATCATAAGTTCTCATAATATGATACCTCCTCGCAGGAATATATTGCCACTGATATATTCTATCTTACCAGATCAGGACCGTTCCGGGAAGGAGAGGTTGTTCAAAAACTTATCCTGAAATTTCTCATGATCTGCCAGTGTTACCGGAACCGCCAGCTTTACCACTTCCCGCAGCTTCCCGTCCACAGCCTCTCTCTCTCTCTCGTTCCCGGCGGCGCAGCGCTCCCGCAGATACCGCAATCCTCCACCGATGGCGCCGTTTCCCACGCCCTGACACTTTTTGGACAGTCCGGCCGGCAGCAGCCCGATATGCTCCGCCTCCCCACTGTCCAGAGCGCATCCCATGCCTCCGGCCAGATAAACCGCGGCAATCTGATCCGCCTCAAGCGCCGCCTCCTCCATGAGTATTTCCACACCGGAACAGATAGCGCTCTTTGCCATCTGAAGTTCCCGGACGTCCTCCTGGTACAGACAGATCCGCTCTCTCTGGGAGAGAATCCAAAGGGGAAATCCCTGGGAAAAGTACGGTTCCTCCATCGTTCCGTCCCGGTCCAGCATTCCCTCCTCCAGAAGCAGACAGAGCGCGGACACCGCGCCGGTGCCACAGATTCCCACCGGTCTCTGATCGCCGATGGTCTCCGGAAGAATCCTTCCGCGCTCTCTTCTGACCCCGCAGATCGCCCCCGGAACAGAGGCCGCGCCGTTTTTCAGCTTGCCGCCCTCAAAGGCCGGGCCGGCAGCAGTGGACGCGGTATAAAGCCGCCGGCCGTCCCAGAGCGCCATCTCGCCATTGGTGCCAAGATCCAGAAAGAGCGCCGGCTCTTCCCGTTCCGTGATTCCCAGCGCGTAGATGCCGGCCACCACATCGGCCCCCACAAAGGCGGAAATTCCCGGCAGCAGGACAACGTCCCGGTCTCCCTCTGAAAAATGGCGGAGGGAAATGTCCCCCGGCGCGAAGGGCGCCTGCCCCAGTCCCGCGCAGGACTCGCCGGCAAAAATATGCTGCATGGTTGTATTTCCCGCGATGACCGTCTCCGCAATCTGTTCCTCTAAAATTCCGGCATCCCGGCAGATATCGGAAGCGAGCGACTTTAGATCCCTTCGCACAATCTCCCGCATATCCGCAAGCGCTCCGCCGTTGGCCTGCAAAATCCGCGAGAGCACATCCGCCCCGTAGACCCGCTGGCTGTTGACGCAGGTCGCCGCCGCCAGCTGTTTTCCCTCCGGCAGCGCGATCAGTGCCGCCGCAAGGGTCGTAGTCCCGATATCCACGGCAAGTCCGTACCCGCCATTCTGCCGGGCCGGATTCCTCCGCTCTTTTCGATCGGTCTCCTCCTTCTCCGTTTTCGGTTTCCGGAAATCTACTGCGGAAACGATCTGCTTTCCTCTTTCCTTCGGCACCATTACCCGGCAGTTTCCCCGGACCCGCGCACGGCAGGCCAGCCTCCAGCCATCCTCCAGCTCCTCCCCGGAAAACCATCTGCGATCCTCCGGCGTGATCTCCGGCGCTCCCTCCAGAAATTTTACCCGGCAATTTCCACAGGTACCGTTTCCGCCGCAGGGCTGATCGATCTCGATCCCCCGCTCCCTCAGAAGCGCGAAAAGAGGCCTTGCCGTCTTCTCCCCCGCTGTCAGAGAGATCACGTCGCTGCCTCTTTCTTCCTGTCCGTATTTCTTTTCACTCATGCCCGTCCTCCTGCTGTCTTTTCTCTGTCGGCGGCCTTTTCCTGCCGCCATTTTCCCACTCGGTCCCCCTCTCTCATTCCACTGGCAGCATAGCGCAACACCGCCGTCACTCCAGCGGCAGTCTGACCGTGATGGCCGTTCCCTCCCCCTCTTTTGTGTCCACGGAAATCTCCCCTTTGCAGAGTTCCATGACTCTGGCCACCATGGCAAGCCCGAGTCCATTCCCCTCGGAGGCATGGGAAGTATCCCCCTGGTAAAACTGATCAAACATATGCTGCGCCGCCTCCGGGGCCATGCCGCAGCCCGTATCCCGGATACACACCACCGCTCTTGTCACAGTATCTCTTCCCTTTCCGATGTCGGAAACCCTCTCCGCCTGTTCCCTTTCCAGGCGCGCCGACACGCTGACAGTTCCTCCCGGCTCCGTGTATTTGACCGCATTTCCCAGGATATTGTTCCAGGCGATCTCCAGGAGGGAGGCGTCGTTGCTGATTCGGATCTCCTCCTCCAGATCGATCTCCAGTTCCAGATCCTTCTCCTCAAATTTCTCTTCCAGAGCCAGCACACCCGCCCCTGCCAGTCCCACAAGAATACAGATCATAATCGGGACCAGTTCCCTCTGATTCTCATAATGCTCCACCTGCGCCATGGCGTTCTCCATCCGCCGCTGCTGTTCCATCAGTCTCCCCCGCTCCGCAATGTTCCTCCGGCGGCGAAACTGCAACTTTTTCCCGTCATTGGAGATCCGCTCCTGTATGGTCTCCCAGCCGAAGGACTCATAGCATGTCCTGCAATCCTCCGCCAGACTGTATTTGATTCTCACGGTAATATACTCGTAGATATCGTACTGTTTCTCCATCATACGTCTCCTCTGCCCTTTCCCCTGCCTCGAGACTCGGGCAAAATCTGTATTCATCATACCATATCATCCACTGTAAAATACATCTCTTTTGTTAAAAAAGTTTTAAAAAGGGCGTGCGATCAAACGCACACCCTCAGAAAAACTGTTTTTATTGTTGTCCCTTTGTACACCGACGCTACTCTACAATGTGTACTCTCCCGCTGTCAGGTGCACCGGCTGACGATCCGGCAGACACACCTCCGCCGTCACGTTGGACGGGATCACAATATGGTAGGAAATCTTTCCGGTCCCATCTGTTCCATCCGCTCCGTCCTCCAGGCGCCAGCTGCTCTCCACCCTGCCGTAAAGGCTGTCGTAGGAGGCTTCTGCCCAGGTCATATCGCCGCCCGGAACCGGCCGGATGACAAAATGATTTTCTCCGTCCGGCACGATGCCTGCCACCGTGTCAAAAAGCCACTGACAGACCGCTCCCGGAGAATAGTGGTTGTGGCTCGCGCTGCCCTCCCAGTTCTCCCAGATGGTGGTAGCTCCCTGCTTTACCTCGTAGAGCCATCCAGGCTGCTTCTCATTTTCCAGCATCCGATAGGCGAGGTCCGCACGTCCCATCTTCGTCAGCTCTCCCAGCACAAAGGGCGTGGAGAGGAAGCCGGTGGCGATGGTGTAGTCACGGTTTACCACCGCCTGGGCCAGCCGTTTCTGCACCTGCTCCTTTACGTCGCTGCCCTCACACAGTCCCAGGGCCAGAGGCCGCACCAGCTTCGCCTGACGGTCCGTATCCGGGGCCCCCGACCCGAAGAACAGTTTCCGATACGCCCGCTTTGCCCCCTCGGAATACTCGGCAAAGAGAGCCGCGTCATCTTCCTTTCCCAGAAGGCCGGAGATCTGCGCCATGATTCCCAGGGTATAGTGCAGGTAGGCGGTGCACTCCTCCGGATGTTCCGGCATGTTCCCGGCAGAAATTTTTTCCTGAAACTCCTCCGGCTCCAGCCACTCGCCCAGGTGCATGCCCTTCTCGTAGATATACTTCTGATCCGGGTCTCCTGCCAGGGTTTTCCTGTCCTTCGGACCGGCGTTTTTGATCATGAACATGGCATTTTTCTTCATCATGCCGTAGAACCGCTCCAGGATCTCCCGGTCGCCGTAGCGCTGATAGTACCGCCAGGGGATCAGAATCGCCGCGTCGCACCATCCCACGGAACCGCCGGTGTTGTCGTAGATCATGGATGCGCCGTTGTAGGGAATAACCGCGGAAATTTTACCGTCCTTGAACTGATTATCCTCCATGTCCCACAGCCATTTCCGGAAAAAGGCAGCGATATCCATAAAGTAAGCGCCGGTGTCGAAGAAAATCTGCGCGTCCCCGGTCCAGCCCATCCGTTCTCTGGTGGGACAGTCTGTGGGCACGTCCAGGTAGTTGCTTTTCATGCTCCAGAGAGTGTTGTGCACCAGTTGATTGACCAGGGGCAGCGAGCAGGAAAATGTCCCGGTCTGCTCCATATCGGAGTACACCGCGATGGAGGTAAAATCCTCCGGCACAATCGCAAGGTCCGTCTCCACCAGCGCGTAGCGGAAGCCGAAGATACAGAACATGGAGTGATAGACATCCTCTTTCCCCGAGCAGAGGAAGGTAATCTGCTGCTTCGGCGACAGCTACATCTCCTCCTTCCAGTCCTTCTTCATGCCGGTAACCAGCATCATCTCTTTTATCTTGCCAAACTCGTTGGCCGGCTTTTCGACGGTCATGTTCTTCTGGGTAAACTCGCCGTTCTCATCCAGAATCTCGCCGCAGGTCAGGCGGATCTGCTGTCCCTTCGCGCCTTTGACGCGAAACTCCAGATATCCCGCCAGGTTCTGACCGAAATCCAGCACCTTTTTCCCCGATGGCGTAGTGAGAAGCTTTGCGGTAAACCGTTCCTTCTCCTTCGGCAGCACATTGTCCCCGGCCGTGGGTACGACCTCCTCTTTTGTCTCCATCGCCTTCCCACTGTAGGAAGGCGTCATGGAAGCGTCCACAATCTCCCCGTCCTCCAGATCGGCAAAGCGGATCGGGCCGTCATTGCTCCAGGAAAAGCTGCCGTCGCTTAAAACCATCTCCCGGCCGCCGTTTTCATAGGTAATCTCCATCTGACACAGCAGTTTCGTCTGACGACCGAAGACATTGGTGGGGCCGAAGCAGCCGATGGAGCCACGGTACCAGCCGTCCGCCAGCCAGATATCCAGCGTGTGGCTGCCGCTCTCTCCCTCTTCCTTTCGCAGAAGTTCTGTCACGTCGTAGGTCTGATACGGAATCCGTTTCCGATAATCTGTCGCCCCCGGCATAAATACCGCATCGGAGACCGGTTTGCCGTCGATCCAGCCCCGGTAGAGTCCGCAGGCGCTCATATAGAGAACCGCCCGCTTTACCCTTTTTCCCGCTGTAAAAGTCTTTCGGAAACAATCCACCGGATAGCGGGTGTTCTTTTTCGGCCTGTAATTGCCGCTGATCCATTTTGCCTTCCAGTCGCCCGCAAGCAGCAGCCCCATCTCAAAGAAAGATCCGCTCCACTCTCCCGGTTCATCCTTTTCATCCCAGAGACGCACTTTCCAGTCGATCCTCTCCCGGCTGCCGGGATGGGGTCCGCCGTAGGGGATGTGGGTGCTGGAAGCGGAACTTACCTTCCCGCTGTCCCATATCTGCTCGCCGTCCTTTTCCGCGATGACCTGATAGGCGCTCTGGGTCACGCCGCCCTCACATTTCCAGTAGAGCCTGGGAGTGGGGTTCCCCAGCCCGACCGGCTCCTTCAGATAATCTGTCCGCATATGTACTGCTCTCATATTCCGTCCTTCCTTTCTCTCTTTTCCACCTTTTATTGATTCGCGTCAAACCGGCGGCTGCGCTTTCACAGCCGCCGCCCCGCCGCCATATACCAATCGGCTTTAGCCTTCCACTTCCAGTTCCGCCGCCAGGCTCTCGCCGCTGACCTTTACTGTGGCCTTTGTGCCTTTTGCCACAAGCACTGCTGCCAGCGCTTTTCCATAGTAGGTGGCAAAGATACCGTCGGGATACCGCTGCTCTGTTCTGGGGTTCGCGCTGCCAAATCCCAGCAGCCGTCCTCCCTCTACCTGACACTTTAAGTTCCGGTCGTCGTTCATCTGCCGCTGTCCGTTTTCCCCGGTCAGTTCCACATCCACGTAAATCACGGAAGCGTTCTCCCCCGTCTCAGGATCTCGCAATTCCGCCGGGCAGGCAAATTTCGGATCAAGCACAGGTGTCTCCCGGGTCAGGCGAAGCTCTGTAGCGCCGGAGGCCGAGGTCAGTGTACTCTCTCCCACTACCTTTCCGGAGGCGTCATAGGCCACCGCCCTCAGTTCTCCCGGCGCGTATTTTACCTTGAAGGATGCCTTGCACTCTTTTACCTTCTTCCGCCCCAGCTTCTTTCCATTCAGGAAGAGCTCCACAGCGGCGCCGCCGGTGTAGACCTCCACCACGGTCCTGTTGCCGTCACAGTCTTTCCAGCTCCAGGATGGAAGCGCGTTGGTGCCTCTCCACACTGCCTTGGCAGGCTTCACACCGGGATGATTTGCCGGCTGGACGGCGATCCTCGGCTGATCAAGGAGATCCCAGGCCGCCTGGGCCAAAAACAGTTCCCCATTGGGGTCGCCGAGAATATCCAGCGCACCCACATCCGCCAACAGCCAGGGATAGGGTTTATCAAATCCCTTTCCGTCAGGGGTGTAAGCCCAGGCGCCGATGCCCGTCTCTCCCAGATAATCCCAGGCTGTCCACATGAAATCGCCCACCAGGTAGGGGTATTCCTTTACCATCTTCCAGTTCTTCGCAATGTCCTGGGGGAAGGTCTCGGAACCGAAAATTACACGGTTGGGATGAGCCTTGCCCTCCAGCGGATATCTGCCGGAAGCATAGTTGTAACCCGCGATATCCAGCGCGTCCAGAACCGGTGTGGTCACCTCGTCAGCCTTCTTTCCGTTAGCTCCTTTGTTCATACCGGTTCCCACCATGGAGGTCATCATGTTAAAGATGGTGGAGTTCATTCCCTGAGTCTTGGCTGCGCCGTCATCGCTTCGGCCGCCTTCCTCCTTGTAGATGTCATTGCCTTTGGCACTGCGGCTGATGATCATCAGATTCATACCGCCGGTCACCGGGCGGGAAGCGTCCGCCTCATGGAGAAATTCCACCATCTCCCTGGCCAGGTCCACGCCCTTCTTCTCCGCCGGCTCAGACACCTCGTTGCCGATGGAGTAGAGAATAACCGAAGGATGGTTGTAATCCCGCTCCACCATGGCCTGGAGATCTTTCTTGTAGCAGTCCATGAATTCTGTCGCGTAGTCCTTCGCGCTCTTGTGGCGGTACCACATATCCCAGCTCTCATCCATCACATACATGCCCAGGGCGTCGCAGGCCTCGAGCATCGCCGCAGAAGCCGGATTGTGGGCGGAGCGGATGGCGTTGTAGCCGGCGTCCTTCAGCATCTTTACCCGGCGCCACTCGCTCTCGGCGTAGCTGGCCGATCCCACGATACCGTTGTCGTGATGCACACAGCCTCCCCGCAGCAGCGTCTCCTTTCCGTTGACGAAAAGTCCCCTGGGACTGCAGGTTACCTGGCGGATGCCAAAGAAGGTCTCCGCCTCGTCCACCAGCTCAGCGCCCCGCTTTACCCGCGCGATGCAGCGGTAGAGTTCCGGCGTCTCAGCGCTCCAGAGCTTTGCCCCGGGAACCGCGATCCGGGTATGGAATCCCTCTCCCCGCGCTACCGTCTGTCCCTGACAGGAAATTTCCAGCTCCACGGTGAGATCATCCTTCGCCTCTCCCAGAAGTTCCACATCCACTGCCACTTCCGGCTCATCCACGGAAACCGTACTTACCTTCAGCCCTTCCGGAGCGATAGACCCGGGCGCTCCGACCCACAGCCACACGCTGCGGTAAATGCCGCCTCCGGTATACCAGCGGCTGTTGGGCTGCTCGCTGTTATCCGCCACTACCCGGATCACGTTCTCCTGGCCCGGCTTCAGATACGCATCCAGGGATACAAAAAACGGCACATAGCCGTACACGCATCCTCCGGCCTCCACATCATTCACAAAGACTCTGCTCTTCTGATAGACACCCTCGAACTGCAGAAGCACACACTTCCCTTCCCAGTCGGCAGGTACCTCCAGCGTCTTTTCGTACTCGTAGACAGCTCCGGGGAAATAGGCACAGGCGCTCTCCCCCTTCGCGTCGGCGCTGCGCTGCTCCAGCTGCATGGCATCGTGGGGCAGAAACACCTTCCGTTTCTCCTCCCCCTGCTTTCCAAACTTCCATCCGTCGTTAAAACTTTCCCGTTTCATCTCTTATCCTCCCATTTTGCCTCTCAGCATTTCATTTTTCTCATTATATCTGCTTTTATCATAAATCTCTGATAAACTGACGACCGATGAAGATATTTTAGGGAAGAAATGTTAAAGTTTGATAAAAAGGCAAAAAAAGAACACGATGTCGAAAAAACAACCGTGTCCTTTCTTTTCCTGCTCCTCATCCAGCCGGTTCTCCCCGGTTACCGTCTCCCGAATTTTTACCGGCTTCCCTCCGAAATCAACAGAATACTTCCGCCGCCTTTACCAGCTCATCCCGGATCTTGATATGCTGCGGGCAGGCCTCCTCGCAGGCACCGCACTTGACGCACTCGGATGCGCGCTTCTTTCCGTGGCCGCTTACCAGCCATTCCTCCTGATGGGCCGCGGCTGCCTTGTCCCCGTAGAGGGTCAGCATGTTCATCGCCGTAAAGGTCCCGGAGATACCGATATTCATCGGGCAGACCTTCGCGCAGTAATTGCAGGTCGTACAGGGAATCAGGGGGATCTTCTTCAGCTCCTCCTGGGCCCTGCTCAATGTATCGCGCTCCTTTTCGGTCAGGCCGGAGAAATCCTTCATGTAGGAGAGATTGTCCTCCATCTGTTCCGCGCTGCTCATGCCGGAGAGAACGGTAATAACGCCCTCCAGATCCGCCGCGAAACGGATTGCCCAGGAGGCCGCCGAGGATTCCGGCTCCGCCCCTTTGAGAATCTTTGCCACAGGCTCCGGCGGATTTGCCAGCATACCGCCCTTGACCGGCTCCATGATGATGACGGGCTTGCCATGAGCTCTCGCCACCTCATAACATCTTCTGGACTGGATCGCGGGATTATCCCAATCCGCGTAGTTGATCTGAAGCTGCACAAACTCCGCCTCGGGATGGGCGTTTAAAATCTCCTCCAGTTCCTCAGGGGTGGAATGGAAGGAAAAACCGATATGCCGGATCAGTCCTTCTGCCTTCTTCTCCTTCACGAAATTCCACATGTCAAAGTCATCGAAATAGTGGGTGCGCCCCTCGCCGAGATTGTGGAGCAGATAGAAATCAAAGTATCCCGCTCCCGTCTGCTTTAAGGATGTGTCAAACTGAGCGACAGCCTCCTCTCTCGTCTTGCAGTTGATCCAGGCCGCGTTCTTGGTTGCCAGCTGAAAGCTCTCTCTGGGATAGCGTTCCACCAGCGCCTGACGGATCGCGTCCTCGCTGCCGGCGTAAGCCCAGGCCGTGTCAAAGTAGGTAAATCCCGCCGCCAGGAATTTGTCCACCATCTCCTTCGTCTGCTCCACGTCGATGACGCCATCCTCTTTCTGCGGCAGACGCATCAGACCGAAACCCAGTTTCCGAATGTCTTCTCCCAAGTATGCCATGTTGCTTCCTCCTTTACATTTCACATTTTCGTGCTATGATTAGTTTAACAAACTCGTGTTACACGAAGTCAAGACGCTTTTTCGGTTTTTCGCAAAATTTTGTTACAGTGAACGCCCACACCGAAAAAGCGGAAAGGAAGTTATGTACTATACGCTCAAGGAAATCTGCAAAATGTCCGGCATGACGGAACACACGATCCGCTATTACACGGACAAGGGCCTGCTGCCCTGCCGCCGGGACGGAGCCAACCGCCGGATTTTCGACGATGATTCTCTTAACTGGCTTACCGCCATCCGCTGTCTGAAGGGCTGCGGCATGTCCATCGAGTCCATTCGCCATTACTGCGATCTGTGCCGTCTGGAGGACTCGGAGGAAAATCTGAAGGCCCGCTATGAGATTCTGTTGCAATATCGGGATCTTGCCTACGAAAAGCTGAAGGAAGCAAAAGAACGGGTGGCTTACATGGACAAGAAGACCCGGCACTACGAGGATATTCTGGCGGGACGGGTACCGGACGATATGAATCCGAAGGAACAATCCGCGAAACAGAAATCTGTGGACAAGAAGGAGGTTTTATCGTGAAAGGAAAACTGATACTGGCTTCCGCCTCTCCCAGAAGGCGGGAACTGTTACAGCAGATCGGACTGGAATTTGAAGTGCTGACCAGCGACGCCCCGGAGATCACTTCCGAGACGGAGCCGGCGGAAATCGTAAAGGATCTCTCCCGCCAGAAAGCGATGGCGGTCAAAGAACAGTGGGAGAAAACGAAATCCCCCTCCGACGCGGTCAGAAAAAACACCCTCATCCTCGGGGCCGATACCGTAGTCTGCCACAACGGGCGGATTCTCGGCAAACCGAAGGATGAGGAGGAAGCCTTTTTCATGCTGCGGGATCTGGCGGACGCCACCCACAAGGTCTACACCGGCGTGACACTGTTGGGAGAGTCCCTCTGTCACTCCTTCTCCGCCTGCACCAAGGTGGAGATATACCCCATGACAGACGCGGAGATCCTTGCCTACATAGCCACCGGCGATCCCATGGACAAAGCCGGTTCCTACGGCATTCAGGGGCCCTTCGCCGCCTTTGTCAAGGGCATCCGGGGCGACTACAACAACGTGGTGGGACTCCCGGTCTCCCTGGTCTATCAGGAGTTGAAAAACCTGGGTCAGCTGTGAATCACATCCGCGAACTCGGCCCCGGCTGCCCGGCGCAGATCCTCCGGGGCCAGGGTAATCTGCAGTCCGATCCGCCCGCCGCTGACCGTTATCTGATCCAGATCGCGGGCGGTAGCCTGAATAAAAGTTGGGTACTGCTTCTTCATGCCGATGGAGGTACAGCCTCCCCGCACGTAGCCGGTTACTTTCGTCAGGTCTTTTAGCGGCAGCATCTCCAGAGACTTCTCCCCGGCGGCTTTCGCCGCCTTCTTGAAATCAATCTCCTCGTCGATGGGCAGCACAAACACATAGTAACCGCCGGATTTTCCCACCGTGGTAATGGTCTTGTACACCCGGCTGTGATCCAGCCCCAGCTGATCGGCGATATGGCTGCCATCCACAAACTCCTTGCACTCGTAAGTCATCGCCTCGTAGGGAATTTTCATGGTCTCCAGAATCCGGATGGCATTGGTCTTTGCCTCTTTCTTTCCCATCTCTACTTTCCTCTCTTCCAGTATGTGTAGGACTGCTTTCCGCCGTTTAAAAAGACCTCCACCGACTTGGTGTCCTCCAGGATATCCACAGAACGGATGTCTTTGGAGCGGACAGTCAGCCATCTGCGCAGGCCGTCCCGCAGATCCAGGGTATCTCCCTTCCAGATCACATAGTCGCTGCACTTGTCCATCAGATGCTGAGCCTCTCGAACCGGATAATTCAGGATCCTGCCATTCTCCAGCGACAGCTCTCTGGGAATGGACAGCGCTCCCGCAAAGGCTGCACCCGGACGCGCCACCTTGCCCCAGTGATACATCCAGCCGATCATAATCCGCCGGCCATCCGCCTCAAAGGTCTGGGGCGCGTAGAAATCATACCCCCGCTCCGGGTTCTGAATGGTGTAATTGACCAGCTTGTTCTCCACGAAATCCCCCACCACAAAATAGGTAGCTTTGAACTTCTCCTTGATCTTCGAGAACATCAGCACATACTTGTCGCCCAGTCGGAAAAAGTCCGGGCACTCGATGCAGTCGGCGTACTCCTTTCCGCCGAAGAGCACCGTCTCGTACTCCCAGTGCAGAAGGTCACTGCTGGAAAAGAGCAGCACCTGTCCCCACTCCCTGTCGCCGCTTCCCACTACCATGTAGTAGGTGTCTCCGATCTTCGTCACCTTGGGATCCCGGAAATTATCGTGCCCCAGAGGATTCTTGCGGATGATGGGATTGCCCTTGTACTTCACGAAATTGACGCCGTCCTCGCTGATGGCCACCGACTGGGTCTGTCCGTACTCCTTCGACACCGATGTATAGAACAGGTACATTTTTCCGTCCTTCTCCACTGCGGAGCCGGAAAAACATCCGCCCGCGTCCTCGTAGGGCTCGTCGGGATAGAGGGCGATGGGATACTCCTCCCAGTGAATCAGGTCCCTGCTCACCGCATGTCCCCAGTGCATCTGCCCCCAGTGGGCTGCGTGCGGATTGTACTGGAAAAACGCGTGATACTCTCCCTTATAGAAAATCAGGCCGTTGGGATCGTTCATCCACCCCCGCTTCGGCTCGAAATGATAGCGAAATCTCTCTGTCTGCATAGAAACACCTCCTTTGGACAACAACGCTGCTGCCCCTTGCACGTCCACATTAACACAGAAGAGTATAACACAGTTTTACTGAAAAACACAAGACGGGCAGCCGCCGGAAAACCGGGACTGCCCGCATAACATAAGGGGGAATGTATATCTGGTAAGAGTATCGGAGACTCTTATCTGTCTTGGTCTGCTTATCTCTGCACGCGTCCGGATCCGTCTCCGCCTGCCAGTGTCTCCACTTCCTTGCGGCTTACCAGGTTGAAATCGCCCGGGATCGTGTGCTTCAGCGCGGAAGCTGCCACGCCAAACTCCAGTGCTTCCTTGAAATTCTTTCCATCCAGGAATCCGCAGATCGTTCCGCCTGCGAAGGAATCGCCGCCGCCCACGCGGTCAACGATGGGATGGATGGAATATTCCTTGGAGTGATAGAACTCCTTGTCATCTCTGGAGTAGATGCATGCGGACCAGCCATTGTCAGATGCGGAATGGCTGACACGCAGGGAGGAGATGCAGTACTCAAAATTGTAGTCTGCCACCATCTGCTCGAAGATGGACTTGTATCCGGCCAGCTCCAGCTCTCCGCTGGTCACATCGGTGTTGCCCGGCTTGTAGCCCAGCACCAGCTCCGCGTCCTCCTCGTTTCCGATGCACACGTCAACGTACTGCATCAGATTCTTCATTACCTTCTGTGCCTTCTCGGAAGACCAGAGTTTCTTGCGGAAGTTCAGATCAACGGAAACCTTCACGCCGTGTCTCTTCGCCGCCTTCAGAGCCTCCTCTGTCAACACTGCCGCGGAATCGGAGACAGCCGGTGTGATTCCGGTAAAGTGGAACCAGTCAGCGCCCTCGAAGATCTTGTCGAAGTCAAAATCCGCCGCGGTAGCCGTGGAGATGGAGGAATGGGCACGGTCATAGAGCACCTTGGAGGGGCGCATAGCGGAACCGCTCTCCAGATAGTAGATACCCAGTCTCTCGCCGCATCTCGCGATGTTGTCGGTCTTTACGTTATACTTACGCAGAGCCGCTACAGCGCACTCGCCGATCTCATTGTCGGGAACAGCAGTCACGAATTCAGCCTCATGGCCGTAATTTGCCAGAGAAACCGCTACGTTTGCCTCGCCGCCGCCGTAGTTGATGTCAAACTCGTCTGCCTGGATAAATTTCTCGTTATTCGGGGTGGAAAGTCTCAGCATGATTTCACCCATTGTCACAACTTTCGCCATTTGTCTAATCTCCTTTTCTCTGTATGCTTAAGAAAGTTTAAAATATCTCTTCGCGTTGCGGTAGGAAATGCCCTCCACAATTTTTTTCAGCGCCTTCTCGTCATCCGGGTACTCGCCGTTTTCCACCCAGCCGCCGATCAGCTCGCAGGCAATTCTGCGGAAATACTCGTGGCGGGCATAGGACAGAAAACTTCTGGAATCCGTCAGCATGCCGACAAAGTTGCCGAGAAGCCCAAGGTTTGCCAGAGAGGTCATCTGCTCTGTCATTCCGGTCTTGTGGTCATTGAACCACCAGGCGCTTCCCTGCTGGATCTTGCCCACCGCGTCGGCATTCTGGAAACATCCGATGATGGTTCCGATCGCCGCGTTGTCGATGGGATTCAGGGAGTAGAGGATCGTCCTGGGAAGCTCGTCGGTATACGCCAGCTCGTTGAGGAAATCCGCCAGCTGCCCCGCCGGAGCGCTGGTGGAAATGCTGTCGAATCCCGTGTCCGGCCCCAGCAGTTCAAACCGCCTCTTGTCGTTGTCTCGCTTCACACCGTAATGGAGCTGCATAACCCAGTCCAGACGATGGTACTCTCTGCCGAGAAATACCAGCAGATTCATCTTGTACTGATCGATCTCGCGGGCTGTCAGGGGCTCTCCCGCCATCTTCTTCGCGAAGATGGTCTCTACCTCCTCCTCGGAGGCCGGCGCGTACATCACGTACTCCAGGCCGTGATCGCTGATACAGCAGCCCATCTCGTCAAAGAACGCCATGCGCTTCTTCAGGGCTTCCTTCACATCCGCCATGGATGTAATCTTCATTCCGGCAGCGTCGCCCAGCTTTGCCATATAGTCCGCGAAATCCGCCTTCTCGATGGCAACCGCCTTATCCGGACGCCACGCGGGAAGCACTTTGACCGGAAAACTCTCATCCTCGGCGATCTGCTTATGCCAGTGGAGATCGTCGATGGGGTCGTCCGTGGTGGCCAGCATCTCCACATTGGAATCCAGAATCAGCTTCCGCGCGGACATGCCCTTCAACTTCTCATTGCAGAGGTTCCACACCTCCTCCGCCGTGTCGCCGTTTAAGACGCCCTCGTAGCCGAAGTACCGCTGCAGCTCCAGATGGCTCCAGTGATACAGCGGATTGCCGATAGCCATCTCCAGGGTCTCGGCCCACTTCTGGAATTTCTCCCGGTCCGGAGCGTCCCCGGTAATGTATTTCTCCTCCACGCCGTTGGAGCGCATCTGACGCCACTTGTAGTGGTCGCCGCCCAGCCATACCTGGGTAATGTTCTCAAACTTTGCGTCCTCGGCAATCTCCTGAGGGCTCAGATGACAGTGATAGTCAATGATCGGAAGCCCCTCTGCGTAATCATGAAACAGATGTCTCGCCGTCTCTGTGGACAGCAGAAAATCCTTATCCATAAACTTTTTCATAGGCCGCTCCTTACGCGTTTACCAGAGCCACCGCGCGTCTGGTCAGCTCCTCGATCTCATCGAACTTGCCGGCTTTTACCAGATCGCCCTTGACCATCCAGCTTCCGCCTGCCGCGATGATCTTCGGCTCAGCCAGATACTCCTGCACATTTCCCTCGTTGACGCCGCCGGTGGGCATAAAGCGCATCTTCGGGAAGGGGCCCGCCAAAGCCTTGATGGTCTTCAGTCCGCCGTAGTTGGAAGCCGGGAAGAACTTCGCCACGGGCAGTCCGTGGTTAACCACCTTGATCAGTTCGGTGGGAGTGCAGATACCCGGGAGAATCGGGATCTCATTTTCGATGCAGTACTCGGTCACTTCCTCGGAATATCCGGGGGTTACGATAAATTTCGCGCCCGCTGCCACCGCGCGCTCACACTGCTCGCGGGTAATGACCGTTCCTGCGCCCACGTTCATCTCCGGGAACGCCTCGCTCATGGCCTTGATGCAGTCAGCCGCCGCCTCGGTGCGGAAGGTTACCTCAGCAGCGGGCAGTCCGCCGTTCATCAGCGCCTGGCCCAGAGGAATCGCGTCCTTCACATCCTCCAGAACCACCACGGGAACAATTTTCAGTGCCTCGATCTGTTTCAGAAATTCATCCATATACATGGCATTTTCTCCTCTCTCATATTCTCACTGCCGACGCCGCTCATACCGCCGCGGCGCCGGTTCCAATCCTCTGTACGTTGCGTCCTTCGCGGCCGGTCTCCTATACTCCGGAGTAAGCGGAAAATCCGCCGTCTACCGGAAGCACAACGCCGGTAATAAATCCGGCTGCCTCATTGTTCAGCAGGAACAGGAGACTTCCGATCAACTCCTCAGACTCGCCAAATCTGCCCATGGGAGTAGCGGCCAGGATCTTGCCGGTACGGGGTGTCGGAGTTCCGTCATCGTTGAACCGAAGTTTCGCGTTCTGCTTGGTGGAGAAGAATCCCGGTGCGATCGCATTCACGCGGATGCCGGCCTTGGAAAAATGCACTGCCAGCCACTGGGTAAAGTTGGAAATCGCAGCCTTTGCTCCGGAGTATGCCGGAATCTTGGTCAGCGGAGTAAATGCGTTCATGGAGGAGATATTTAAGATGTTGCATCCCTCCTTGTCCACCATATCCTGCGCGAAGATCTGGGTCGGAAGCAGTGTTCCGATGAAGTTCAGGTTGAAGACGAACTCCACACCGCTGGGATCCAGGTCGAAGAAGGAGATGGTGTCCGCATCGATGTCGCCCTTCTCATAATACTCCTTGTCCGTGGTGGCTCTGGGGTTGTTTCCGCCTGCGCCGTTGATCAGGATATCACAGGTTCCGAGATCTTTAACCACCGCCTCATGCACCGCAGTCAGGCTCTCCTTATCCAGAACGTTCGCCTTGTAGGCCTTAGCGATACCGCCCTCGGTCTCAATCTCCTCAGCAACCTTGACAGCCGCCTCCTCGTTCAGATCCAGAACGGCCACCTTCGCGCCCGCCTGAGCCAGAGCCTTGGCAAACATGCCGCAGAGCACGCCGCCCGCTCCCGTAATTACTACCACCTTGTCTGTAAGATCTGTGTTCAAAGGTAATTTCATCATCTTATTTACGCTCCTTTCACAACTGCGTGTAAAAACTGTTCCCAAATTTACATTATTACTTTGCGGAAGCCTTTTCCACCGCTTCCCAGAGACCGTTGATGTAGGTTGCTCCCAGGGCTCTGTCATAGAGACCGTATCCGGCTCTTCCCGTCTCGCCCCAGATCATTCTTCCGTGATCCGGACGGATATATCCGGTAAATCCGTTGTCGTGGAGGGCTTTTACGATCTCATACATATCCAGGCTGCCACAGCTGGACAGATGGGCCCGCTCCTCAAATCCATTGTCCAGAATCTGCACATTTCTCAGATGGGCGAAATGGATTCTTCCCATGGCCGCGTATTTTGCCGCCAGGCGGGGCACATCGTTCTTCGCGGAACATCCCAGAGATCCGGTACACAGCGTGATGCCATTGTGGGGATCGTCCACCAGCTTTAAGAACCGATCCAGGTTCTCCTCACAGGTAATGATTCTGGGAAGTCCGAAAATGCTCCAGCAGGGATCATCCTCGTGGATGGCCATATTCACGTCGCACTCGGCAGCCACCGGGATGATTCTCTCCAGGAAGTACGCGAGATTGTTCCACAGGTCTTCCTCGGAGAGTGCCTGATACTCCGCAACGACACTTTTCAGTTCCTCTCTGGAATAGCTTGCGTCCCATCCCGGGAGGGTCAAATCACTGTCGGACTGCAGGGGATTGACCTGGTCCACCTGCTCCTGATAGTAAACCAGAGAAGTAGAGCCGTCCGGGAGTTTGTGATCCAGCTGTGTTCTGGTCCAGTCGAAGACCGGCATAAAATTGTAGCAGATGCACTTGATTCCTGCCTCGGCCACTCTGCGGATATTCTCGCAGTAGTTCTCAATGTACCTGTCTCTGGAGGGCTTGCCCAGTTTGATGTCCTCGTGTACGGGGATGCTCTCGATGACCTCGAAATGGAGTCCTGCGTCCTCGGTCAGCTTCTTCAGCCGCGCGATGGACTCTCTGCTCCAGACCTCCCCCACAGGAACGTCATAGACAGCGGTCACGATGGAGTGCATGCCGGGAATCTGCCGGATCTGCTCCAGGGTTACCTTGTCGTCCTCTCCGTACCAGCGGAACGATAACTTCATAGTAGATACCTCCTATCATTTGATGATTCCATTCTATTAAATTTTCAGACAGATACCAATGACAAATCTTGTGATAAACATTGCAAATCTTGTGGTTAGATTATAAAATACAGGCAGAAAGGACACGCCGGACAATCCGGCAGCAACAAAAAATCCCGGGATAGGAAAAAACAGGAAACGAAAAGGAAAACAGGAAAGGGGAAAACGCTATGGCAAGACACTATCACAGCCAGTTTGAGACAAGGCAGCACATGGCCACCTCAGATTTTGAAATTTTTTACTATGAGGATAAAAAGCTCTCCGATGTCTCTATCCATCGGCATGATTACTATGAAGTCTATTTCTTTCTGGAGGGGGATCTCTCCTATCAGATCGGAAAAAATGTCTACCCTCTCCAGTACGGAGATATCTGTCTGATCCCGCCGGGCGTCTTCCATCGCCCCCAGTTCAGAGACGCCGACCGTCCCTACCGGAGAATCGTACTGTGGCTGTCGCCGGAATATTTTCAGAAGCTCATGCAGATACAGCCGGACATCTCCTACTGCTACGAGTACAGCGACCAGATCAGCTGCCACCATTTTTCCTCTGATTTCTCCTCGGCCCAGATCCTCTTCAACAAACTGATTGAAATCATTGAGGAACATCAGCGGGTGGCCGCTTTCCACGCCCCCATGCTGGACTGCTACATTACCTCCCTGCTGCTGTCCATCAACCGCGTCGTCTACCAGCGCCAGCAGCCCGCCGCCAATGTAAAGCAGCCCTTCCTCTTCTCCAACATCTGTGAGTACATCAATGCCCACCTGGAGGAGGATCTGAGTCTGGACGCCCTGGCCCGGGAATTTTATGTGAGCAAATATCACATTTCCCATGTATTCAAGGACAACATGGGCATGTCCGTCCATCAGTATCTGGTAAAAAAGCGGCTGGACGCCAGCAAGAACAGCATCCTCTCCGGAATGCCGCTCCACGAGGTGGCCACCGCTTTCGGTTTCCGGGACTACACCAGCTTCTTCCGGGCCTTCAAAAAGGAATTCGGCGTGGCGCCCCGGGAATTCAAGGAGGCCTACTCCCTGCACAGCAGCAGCGTGCCGGAGACCCGGGGACGTCTGCCCGGGGCTCCGAACCCCCCGAAAAAATAACCGTGCTACAGGCGCTGCCTCCAGGGCGCTGTCGCGGAAAATTCCATCCTCTCCTCCACTTCCAGTCCACACCGCTCTGCCAATGCAAGGGCCGCTTCAAAGATCCGATGTTTTCCGATGCTCGCGGGATCATGGGCATCCACACCGATGATCGCGCGGTTTCCCGTCTCTCCGGCGATGGTCCAGAAACGCTCATTCGGGTAATGCCTTCCCTCCCCGAGTCCCAGAAGGTTGATCTCCAGCGGAATTCCCATCTTCTTTACCCCTTCACAGAGCCGGCGCATCTGCTTTCTGTAAAAGGCTCCATCCCCGGCAAAGTCCACGAGATCCGGATGGCAGAGACAGGAGTAGGCGCCGGTGGAAAGCCCCTCCAGCACCGTATCCACATATTGCTCCAGCACCCGGCGGCTCCCGGTTCTGCTGCCGGCATAGATAAGGGACTCCGGCAGGAAATGCTGGCCCATGATCAGATAATCCACGTCCAGCTCTTCGCACATCTTCATCTGCGCCTCATAAAATTCCGGCAGATATTCCGCCTCAAACCCCAGATAAATAGCGATCTGATCCCGGTATTTCTCCCGGAGGGCACAAACAGAGGCGGCATATTCTGCCGCCCTGTTCATTCTCATATGAAGCGTGTCCCGGGGTGGAACCTGATCCGGCCAGGGAATGTGGTCAGAAAAGCCAAGCACCTGCATTCCGGCCGCAATGGCCGCCTTTACATATTCCTCATCCGCGCCGACAGCGTGACCGCACCGCGCTGTATGGGTATGATAATTTGCTGTCAAATATACCGGGGTATGCTTCTGTGATTCCATGATTCTTACCGTTTACTGTGCATGGAGAAACTGTCCATCGCGTAATTGCTCAGGTTCTTGTTGATTCCCCTGCTGTCGGCCTCGGCGATCATGGCGTCCCGGGTCTTCTTTGCCATATTCTGGTCACGGTAAGCGCTGGGACCGCCCACACAGCCGCCCTCACAGATCATACCCTCGATAAAGTCCTCAGGAAGCTTGCCCAGCTTCAACAACAGCAGTGCCTTCTTACACTCCGCAGCGCCGTTTGCCTTGCACACGCAGGCGTCGATCTCCTCGTTGCACTCCTTCAGGCTCTCCAGAACCGCAGCCGTCACGCCGCCGGAGTTGGCGAAGCGCTTGCCGTACACGGAAGCCTCCTGGTAAGTGTTGTCATCCTCCTGAAGTTCCACGTTCTTCGCCCGCATGATAGCCCGGATCTCACTGTAAGTCAGGGCGTAATCCGTGTTGCCCTCGATGGCGTGATCTACCACCTCGGATTTCTTGGCGATGCAGGGTCCGATGAACACGGTAATCGCGTCCGGTTCCTTTGCCTTGAGCATACGGGAAACACCGCACATGGGGGAGACGGTGGTGGACATATTGTCAATCAGCTCCGGGAAATGTTTCTTGATCATGTTCACGAAAGCCGGGCAGCAGGAGGTCGTCATCTTCTTTCCCTCCTTGTAGGCCTCCGCCCACTCCTGGGCCTCGTAAGCCGCCGTCATGTCGCCGCCCAGTCCGACCTCCACCAGATCGGTAAAGCCGACTTCCTTCATGGCTTTCTTCCAGCTGTTCATGGTAATGCCCTTGCCGAACATACCCTCGGTAGCCGGCGCCACCATGGCGTAAACCGGATGCTTGGACTTCAGGGCTTCGATTACCTGTACGATAAAGGACTTGGATCCGATCGCTCCAAAGGGGCAGCGATGGATACAGTGTCCGCAGCGGATGCATTTCTCGTCATCGATCACGGAGATGCCGCGCTCATCATATGTAATCGCGTCCACCGGACAGCTGAACTTGCAGGGGCGCTTCAAGGCCGCGATGGCATTGTAAGGACATGCCTGAGCGCACTTTCCGCACTCCTTGCACTTGGAAGCGTCGATGTGGGAACGGTGGCGTCCGATCTCAATGGCCCCGAAATTGCAGGCGATGTAGCAGGCCTTTCCGATACAGTTCATGCAGTTGTCGGTCACAACATAGCTGGAAATCGGGCAGTCCTCGCAGGCTGTAGGGATAACCTGTATCACATTGCCGTCATCCTTCGGGCCGGGCGCCTTGCCCTCCGCCAGGCGCACCCTCTGGCGGATAATCTCCCGCTCCTTGTAAATACAGCAGCGGAACTGGGGTGTCGGCCCCGGAATCAGCTCCATCGCGATGTTGTCCCGCTTCTCCTCCAGTTCTCCCGCAAAGGCCAGCTTGGCCACCTCGTAAAGCACGTCGTGTTTGATTTTCAGCATATTGCCGTCAGCATACATTTCTCATCCCTCACATTCTCTCATAATACCTGTGTTTTCGTAGGTTTTGTATGGTAAAATTCTATCATGAGGTTTCGGCTGTTGTCCACGCCTTTTCCTGTTGTTTCTAAAAAAAAACGCAAAGATCTCCTTCAGTGCTGTGACTGATAGGAGATCTCGTTCTTTAAGGGCCGTCCGGCAAAATAATCATCCAGATTATTCAACGTGGTGGCCGCGATCTCGGAGAGCGCTTCCTCCGTCAGGAAGGCCTGATGGGAGGTAATCAACACATTTGGCAGCACCAGAAAGCGGCTGAGCACATCGTCCTGGATGATCTGGCTGGAATTGTCCTCATAGAACATATCCGCCTCCTCCTCGTACACGTCCAGCCCGGCGCCCCGGATTTTTCCGGACAGAAGTCCTTCCAGCAGCGCCTCGCTCTCCACCAGCGCGCCCCGGGAGGTGTTCACAAACATGACCCCCGGCTTCATAGCTCGGATGGCCTTCTCGTCAATCATATGATAATTATCCTTTGTCAGCGGACAGTGAAGGGAAATCACGTCCGACCGCCGCAGAAGATCCTCCAGAGGCACATAATCCAGCCCGAGGGATGTGTTCGGATAGGGATCGTAGGCCAATACCCTCATGCCGAATCCCTCGCAGATGGAGGCAAAGCACTGCCCGATCTTTCCCGTTCCCACAATGCCCACAGTTTTCCCGTGGAGATCCATCCCAGTCAGGCCGTTTAAACTGAAATTGAAATCCCGGGTGCGGATGTAGGCCCTGTGGATCCTCCGGTTCAGTGTCAGAAGAAGTCCCATGGCATGTTCCGCCACCGCGTATGGCGAGTATGCCGGCACCCGCAGCACCCGGATTTTCCCTGCCGCCTCCTTCAGATCAATGTTGTTGTACCCGGCGCAGCGCATGGCAAGCACCTTTATCCCCGCCTGCGCCAGGTTTTTTACCGTCTCCGTGCCGATATCATCATTGACGAAGGCGCAGGCCGCGTCGCACCCTGCGGCGATAACCGCCGTGGAGGGATTCAGTTTCTCCTCGTGATAGATGATCTCATATCCGTGTTTCTCATTTTCCCGATCAAAAAACTCCCGGTCGTAGGGTTTTGTGTCAAAAAAGCAAAGCCTCATAAACTGCCATATCCTTTCTCTTTCCAATACGCAATCTCATCTCTGCCTTTATTTGGCGCAATTCCCCACTGATTTATGCATATTATTTCCGCGTCTTACCGGTCGTCGCTGTTTTCCTCTCCGGCGGTCTCCTCCGGCGCGTCCTCGACCTCAATTTCAGGAATCTCCAGCAGTCCGTCCGCGTCTTCCTCAGCCCCGTCGTCTGTGTCATCATCCGCGACCAGCTGTTTTTCTTCCGATACCACAGACTCTGCAGCCGCCTGCCCCGCCAGCGTCTTGTGCCTCTTTCTTCTGACAATAATGAAGATCAACAGTATTACCGCTGCCGCCGCAAGGACAATCCCGATCATCAGATAGGGCGAAATGCCGCTCTCCGGAAGCAGCACCACCGCGAAGGGCTGACCGCAGGAGATCTCAGCCACCAGATAGGATCCATCGGTCTCTGCATCTGTCCTTACCCACTGACCGTCCTTCTGCAGATACAGCACTGCGTTGTCCGGCATGCCCTGGGTATAGAAATGACCTTCCAACGTATCCTGCTCCTTCTCCTGCTCGCTGGTCAGATACCAGCTGTAAGCGTAGAGCAGTTCGCCGTCCGCGGGCAGATTCTCCGGTCCATCTGTCTCCACAAGGTACAGTCTGGTGTGGTCATAGAATTCGCCCACCGCCAGGAACAGATCCTTACCGTCCTCGCTGCGGATATTTCCCGCCACACTCTTGGTCCACGGAACATTCGTGGCCGTAATAACCAGATTATCCGTGATGGTATCCAGTGTCCGGGAGCACTCCCAGGATATGTAGCATCCGTCATCCGGGGTAACCTCCGGATAGTTTTCCTCTGTCAGACTGCCGCCGTAGGGGATATTTACCTCCGACAGGGTCTCTCCGTCCTCGGAGACAAACGTAACGGTTACCTGGGAAAATCCAGCCGGAATGTCTGCCCGGCTCATCAGGGCTTCATAGCTGACAGGCTCCGCGGCCCCGGAATAACTGATGTCGTCAATAGCCCCATATTCCTCGCCCACAAAGTAATTGCTCTCCACAGAGCCCCCGTCATCCGCAACCACACCGGCCACGGAACCGACGCCCTCTCCGTCAGACTGAAGATTGACCATGGCAACGTTTCCGGTCATCGTGGCTCCGCTGCCGGCAATACCGCCCAGATAATCAGAGCCCTCCACCTGGCTTCTGACATAGGAATTCTGAATAGCTGCCAGGCTGTCTCCCGCGATACCTCCCAGATAGGAACCGGAATCAGAGGAAATGTTGCCGTAGGACTCACAGCCATAGACCAGTCCCAGTTCCTGTAGCCCCACAATACCGCCGCCGTTGTCGTTCTTTACCTCCACCTTGCCGTAGTTGACACTGTAAGCCACCACACTGCTCGCGTTGATTCTCGTGACAATATTGAGAGAGCTCATGTCGGGATCCTTCTCCTGGTCATCCTCGTAATCCACATTCATGGAGCCCGCGATGCCTCCCGCGTTGAGATCCGCCTCCACAGCGCCGTAATTCCGACAGGAAGTAATCACGCCGTCCGTGTCCTCCGCGGATTTCATTGAAGTGACATCCTGCAGCAGATTGCCGCCATGATCCAGTTGATCCAGATCCGACCGGATCGCCTGATCCACGGAATTGATCAGATCCTCCACCTGTTGAGAAGTCTGCCCCATCACATCCGTAATTTTCTGCACATTTTCATCCAGCATGTTCAGCATGGCCTCAATGGTCTCCACCCGGGAGGTGTCGTGGAACTGCTCGGACAGGTGATCCACAAATGCCTCCGCCGACTCCCCGGTGGCGTCGAAGGTTCCCTCCAGGCCATCGGTCTGATTTAACAGCGTATCAAACTGATCTTCCAGCGTATGGAAATCGTTCTCCATCTGCGTCAGGAAATTTTGCAGATCCTCCACGCTGGAGATCTCTGGCAGGGCATCCGCCCGGTAGGAGGAGAGAATCTGTTCGATGGTATCCAGTGCCGCCGTTGCCTGGCTTGTGATTTCCTTGACATTGCCCATATCGGACTGTACTGCCGCCTTCAGCGCGTCCATATCATCCGCCATACCGTCCATGAGTCCGTGATACTGGTCGATCAGAATCTGAGCATACCCCATCATTCCGTCGGTGGTCTCCTCCATGATCGGGGAGAGACTCTCCAAGGTCTGATTCATCTGCTGCACCTGGTCCTTCGCGGAGGAGAGACGGCTCTTAAAATATTCCCACTCCAGATAGGGCTGCGCCTGGCCGGCGATACCGCCCACATCCTTGCGGCCGTAAATGACTCCACGGTTCTCGCAGTTTGTCACAATGCCGTTCTGCCGTCCGGCAATCCCTCCCACATTGTAACCGGAATGCTCATACCCGATGGTTCCCAGATTCTGGCAGCCGGAAATAATGCCGGTGGAAGTTCCCGCGATACCGCCCATATTGGTGCGGTTGATTACCGTCTTCGCCAGGTTCAGCGTTCCCAGATCAATACCTCCAAGATCCAGCGACGGCTCCAGCACATCCACATTGACACTGCTCTCGTTGCTGCTGTCCGCGATCAGTCCCTCGTTGTTTCCCGCAATGCCGCCGGTCTGGGAGACCGCCATTACCACTGTCCGGGATGTGGACTTCACAATCTTGCCGGTGCTCTTGTTGGTGCCGGCGATACCGCCCACATTGGTCTCGCCGCTGACGCTTCCCACGAAGGAGCAGCCGCTGATGGTTCCGTAGTTGGATCCCGCAATTCCGCCGATGTTTTCCTGTGTGCCGGAGGGAGCAACCGCTCCGGAAATATTCAGATCACTGACCAGGGCCTGATTGCCCAGATAACGGAAAAAGCCCTGGTTGGAGCCCTTTCCGCTGATGGAAATTCCAGAGATCGTGTGACCGTTTCCGTGGAATGTCCCGTTGAAAAAGGGAATTCCACTGAAATTCGGGCTGTACACCTGAATGTCCGCCGTCAGCTCCACCGTCTTGCCGAGGCTGTAGCTGTTGAGCTTGCAGTTTTTGGCCAGATCCAGCAGATCCTGCTCGCAGCCGACCTCGATGACGGTCCCGTCGTTCGACGCCTCCTCCGCCAGAACAGGGACAGGCGCGGAGGACAGCAGCAGAACCGCAGTCATGCACAGGCTGATGATTCCATAAAACAGTCTTCCTCTACTTCTCATCATCCGCACCTCCTTCACTCTTTTTCTGTTTTTTCTTCTTGCCTTTTCCGGGTTTTCCGTCTTTCCCGGAATCCTTTTTCCTCTTTTTTCTCTTCTGTTTCCGCACTTCATCCGTGCCGGAACCTGCCTTCTTTGCCGGCTCCTCCACGTCGCCGGAAAGCGCCTTGCCGGAGCCATTCTCATCCTCCGGATTTTCCGCATTTTCCCCGGCGGTCTGTCGGTCCGCGTTCCTCTTCATACGCCGCGCGATAAACGCGGGCGGTTTCATGTGAAGAGCCGACTTGTCGATAAACTTGTCGCCGAAGAGCAGGATCTGGGGCAGAACCAGCAGTACCAGCAGCACGGAGATCGTCGCTCCACGCCCGATGGCGATACCAAAGACGGAAATCGTCACATCCGACGTCATGTAGCCCACGAGAAATCCCGCGGCAATCATGATTGTCCCCGAGGTAAACACAGTGGGGAAGGACTGATTCAGGGCGAGTCGTATCGCTTTCTCCGGCTCCATCTCATCCCGTAGCTGCATATAGCGGTTCGCGATAACGATTGCGTAGTCGATGGTTGCCCCCATCTGGATAGCAGACACGATCAGGTATCCGATGAAGTACACGCCCTGATGCATCAGCGTCGGAATCGAGAAACTGATCCAGATACTTCCCTGAATGGTCAGTACCAGCAGCAGCGGCAGTCCCCAGGACTGGAAAGTAAACAACAGTACCAGCAGCACGAAAGCCGCGGTCAGCACGCTGATAATCACATTGTCGGTGGCAAAGGACTCCGACAGATCTTTGGCGTTTGTGGAATTTCCAACCATGTATACATTGTCGTCGCCATAGTAAGCAGCCGCGACAGACTTGATCTCATCCAGCGTGTCAAAGGTCTCCTCTCCCTCAATGGGAAGATCCAGCGTCAGGATAAAGCGGACATAATGCTCTCCCTCCAGCTGTGTCCTGGCTCCATCCAGCGTGTTGTAAAGGGTGGTCAGCATCTCTGACATATCGTCATCCAGCGTCACATACCCCTCCTCGTACTGGTCGTACAGGAAGAAGAACATATCGATCATGGGAACGCCGTAATTTTCAATATCCGTCACCAGCGGACCGTACTCATCGTGGTCGTAGGCGTAAAATCCGTACAGCGCCTCGATAACCTCCAGGTCCACGCCGGTCAGCTCTGAAAACTGCCGGGGCGTCATCTCATCGGTCAGTGTTGTGCCGTCCATGATTTCCTGGTTTGCCAGCCCCAGAGCGCCGGACACGCCGTCCACCGCGGAAATCTGCTCCAACACTTTCTTCTGCGTATCGTAATCTCCCTTGGGTACAATGACAACCAGCTGATTGGTTGCCCCGAAAACCTCCTCAATGTGCTCTCTGGCGATGGTGGACTCACTCTTCTTGCTGCCCTCCACCGAGTTGGTATCGTAGAGATACGGGCAGTTGTAAGTTCCGAAGAAGGAAAGGACAAACACTACCAGAAACAGCGGCGGGATAATCTTCTTCGTCTTTACCGCGAATTTGCCGATGATATTGATCTCGGGCACCAGGCTCCGATGGTGGGTCCGGTCAATCTGCTTGGAAAAGGCCAGAAGGATACCCGGCATAAGGAAAAATACGGCAATCAGACTGAAGATGATGGCCTTGACCAGCACGATGCCCATGTCATATCCCAGTTTGAACTGCATGAACATCATGGCGATCATACCGGACACCGTGGTCAGGGATGAGGAACTGATCTCGGGGATAGCCTTGGACAGAGCCACCTTGATGGCGCTCTCCGCGTCCATATGCTCATGTTCCTCCATAAACCGGTCCGAGAGAATGATCGCGTAATCGATGGAAAGGGCCAGCTGCAACACCACCGCCACCGCGTTTGTGATAAAGGAAACCTCCCCAAACCAGTAGTTGGTCCCCATATTGAGCAACACCGCCACACCGAAGGTCAGAAACAGCACCGGGATCAGCATGTAAGCCTTGGTGGAGATCAGCATAACAATAATAACCACAACGACTGCCCAGATCAGAATACCGGTCATCTCCTCTGTCAGCATATCCTGCATCTCAGAGCTGTAGCCGATCTCCGAGGCTATGTAGGCGTCGTATCCCTCCAGAAGATCCCGGATCTCGTTTTTGGAGGCAATGCTGCTCTCATCCTCGCTGCCGCCCTCCGTGGTTACCGTCAACAGGGCGTTGGAACCCTTGTAACAGGCCTCACTGTCATCGAAAGTCACAGACGTGACGCCCTCGATTTTCCCGATCTTGTTTGCCAGGCTCTGGGCCTCCTCAAAGGTAATGTTTGAGATCATTACCTGGGCGGTACCGGGTGTGGTAAATTCGCTGTTCATGACATCATAGCCCCGACGGGTATCGCTGTCATCCGGCAGGTATGCGGTAGTATCCTGGTTGACCGTCACCTTATTGATGGAAAAAATACTGTACACTGTCGCAATCAGAAACAGCACAAAGATAAATTTCCTCTTGTCCACAACGAACCCGGCGATCTTCAGCCAGATGTTGCTCCTCTTTCCACTTGCTCTCTCTTCCATGACCCCACTCTACTCTCTTTCTGTCTCCGCGTTCGCTTCCGCGAAAGATTTTCTACACCTCTTCCCCTTTATCTCTCCGCTCTTCGCCGGCGGTCTTCTCCGCCTTCTTTGAAACCGGGCCGCCGTCCTTCTCAGAAGTCCCCGGAATTTCGCCGGCATTGCCATCTCCGCTGTCCCCGGAAGCCTCCCTCCGGCGGTTTCGGGCGTTGACCTCATCCCGCAGCAGCATATAACCGGTGGACACCAGCGGTATAAACACCAGCATCCCGGCAAAGCCGAACAGGCTTCCCCCCACGGACACCGCCGCCAGCACCCAGATGGCCGGAAGTCCCACAGACTCTCCCACCACCCGCGGATAAATCAGGTTACCCTCAATCTGCTGAATAATCAGGAACAGCACCACAAACCAGAAAGCCATCTCCGGGGCATCCACCAGAATCAGAAACGCTCCGAGAATACAACCGATGAAAGCTCCCACCACAGGGATCAGCGCCGTGAAGGCGATAAGTACGCCGATCATGACCGCGTAAGGCATCCGAAAAAGACTCATGGTAATCACGAAAATCGTACCGATGATCACAGCCTCCACGCACTGCCCGGTAATGAAATGGCTGAAATTGCGATAGAGCAGGCTGCACAGGGAGAGAGTCCCCTTTTCCACTTTCTCCGGCGCAAAGGCATGCAGAATACGTTTTCCCTGATCAGCCAGTTTCTCCTTGGCAGCGAGAATATACAGCGCAAAAATAAAGGAAATAATCCCCTTTACAAACGTGCCGATGATACCGCTGGCCACACCGATCGTGGTGGTAATGACCGAGACTCCTCCCTCTTTCAGGAAATCCATCAGCCGGGCTGCGAGCTGATCCATGGAAGCCCAGGACTGCTCCAGGGATTCCCCGGAATCCAAAAACGGTCCCAGATATTGTCCCAGCTGGGGATACTGACGTTCAAGATCGCCGAGCCACGCCACGACCTGCTGAAAAAACTCCGGTATCTTCTGCCCCAGATCATTGATGGTCCGGCCCAGCTGAGGCAGAACCGCCATTACCACAATGACGATCAGTACTGCCACAAACACGATGGCAGCCAGCAGACTCAGGGGCCGTCGCAGTTTATCTGCCGCCTTTCCCTTCCATCTGCCCAGCAGCCGTTCCTCCACAAATTTCATGGGAAGATTCAGGACAAAAGCAATCATGCCGCCCACCGCAAAAGGCTCTAAAATATCAATTCCCAGAAAGATCCATCGCACAATCTGGCCGCTGTACATCACACACAGCACTACCACTGCCGCAAACAGGATCAGATTTCTGATCTGTCTCACATTTTCCTTACTCCACATACCCACAGATCCCTTTCCCGGCAGTGCCTCACATTCGGACGCTCACGCCGACTCCATCCGCGCGGATCTCTCCCGGTTCCGCTCCGATCAGATCCAGAACCACTTCCCGCGTGGCTATATCCGCCGAAGCCCGAAGCGTAACGTCCGCCTTTTTCTCCCGCATTGTCACGGTAAACTCTATTTTCCCCTTCTCATCCCGCAGACAGTACGTTCCATTTCCCGCATAAATTCTGGCTTCCAGAAAAGTAAAATCCATACGGTTGCCTACATTCTCCGGAAGCATCGGGATGACAGCGCCGCCGCGCACAAAGACCGGTATCCGCTCCAGCGGACAGGACAGTATATACTCTCTGCCTCCCTCGAAAACCTCGCCTGTGAAGAAATCGGTCCACTTTCCCTCGGGAAGCCAGCATTTTACCTGGGCCATGCCGCCCTTCTTTCCCTTTGACAACACCGGGGCGACAATCATATTTTCTCCGAAATAATACTGATCCTTATATGTATAGGCCTCGGAGCAGTCATCCCGGTAATACATGGGCATAACCAGAGGGATACCCTCCTCGGCGGTGCGCACATTCGCCGTGTACAGATAGGGGAGAAGCCTGTGGCGCAGACGCAGAAATTTTGTGACGATCTTCTCCGCCCGCTCCCCGTAAAGCCAGGGTTCCTTGCTCCACTTGTCTCTGGTGGAATGGAGGCGATTGATAGGCGAGAACACGCCGTACTGCAGCCAGCGGGTATAGAGTTCGGGATCTCCCTTGCTGCCCATGTGGCCGCCGATATCATGGGACCACCAGGTGTACCCCACATTGGAGGCCGCCGCCGTAAAATAGGGTTGATAGCGCAGGCTGGACCAGGTCACGATGGTGTCCCCGGAAAATCCCAGCGGATAACGATGGGCGCCCACACCCGAATACCGTGACAGAATCAGCGGCGTCCTGCCGTCTCTTCCCGCGTCCAGCGTGTGATAATGATTCAGAAGCCACAGAGGATCCAGACCTGCCAACCGGGAGGTATCCCCCTGCTGCCAGTCAATCCACCAGAAATCCACCCCCTGCTCCTCGTAGGGATGAAGCACCAGATCAAAATAACTCTTCACGAAATTCAAATCCGTAAAGTCGAAGGCGACCGGCTGCTTCGTGGCAGGATCGATCCCGTTGGCTTTCGCCATGTCCTCGTACTGATCCTCGAAATAGCGTATGCCATCGTGGGGATGAAGATTCATGGTAATCGCAAGCCCCCGCTCCTTCAGATCCCGGAAAAACTTCGGGTAATCGGGAAACAGTTTCCGATTGAAGGTATAGCCGGTCCATCCCGGGCTTACCCATTTCATGGTCGTCCCCGCGTCCTCCGGCACATCATTTACCAGATGCCAGTCCATGTCGATAGTCGCCACCGTAAGGGGGATTCCCTTTTCGGCAAACTTATCCATCAGGTCAATGTACTCCTCCTGGCGGTAAGCGTAATACCTCGACCACCAGTTGCCCAGCGCATATTTGGGCAACCGCGGCGTAAAGCCGGTCAGATGGTAAAATTCCTTCAGCCCGCCCAGATATTCTTTCCCGAAAGCCAGCACATAGCGATCCACCGTCCCCTCTTTTCTCGGGCTCAAGGATCCGTCTTCGTTCAGCAGATAGGAGGCGGAGTCATCGATCTCCGTCACGCCCTCCTTAGAGAAAATGCTGTCCCGCAGGGTAATCTTTCGCATGAAAATCTTCTTTCCATTTTCAATGCCGAAAAGCTGACGATCGCCCAGCGCGTTGTCCAGAGTACGATAGGTTCCGCCAATGGGTGTAACCCGGCGGCTGTCCACCCAATCCCGTTTTCCCTCATGCATAAATTTGATCCGGGCACGCAATGTGTCCAGATCAATCTGAAAAATCGTCTCCTCTGTGGTAATGGTACAGCGTTTTCCCTCTGTAATCCAATGGAATTCCGGGGACGCAAAACGCCGGCAGGCAATCTTCTGGGAAGGGCGGTCCTCAAAATGGCCGCTCTCCTGCCGTTCCAGACGCAGAATCCGTCCGGAAAGCACACTGATCCTCACATTCCCCTGAATGATCGTCTGTTCCTCTCTCACGGGCTCCGCCGCGCATCCGTATCGCTCCATATCTCCTCTTCCCCCTTTGTCTCTTCTCTATTCGTCAAACAGCGGTGTGGAAAAATAGCGTTCCGCTGTATCCGGCAGCACCGTCACCACGGTCTTTCCTTTGCCCAGCTGTTCCGCCAGTTTCAGGGCGGCTGCCACATTGGTGCCGCTGGAAATTCCGCACATA
>ERZ1643249.433-NODE-433-length-48167-cov-272.426588_pt1 | contig 48167 bp, 47 predicted proteins | sample MGYA00579263_ERZ1643249 | MGnify/ENA primary metagenome ERZ1643249 (study PRJEB29033, sample SAMEA4952264) | chicken gut metagenome | biome: Broiler Chicken; feature: Gastrointestinal Tract; material: Caecum | place: Ireland | collected 2018 | study: Broiler...
TAATCCTCTATGAACCTGATATTGAAATTTTGAGGGCGGCACTTGAGTTTGTTGATTTATCCTCAGAACTATCAAAGTCTACAGTTATGCTCATCGATAAAGAAGAAAAATTTGAGATAGCAATGGGGCGGTTGTTTTTCCTCAAAGGAGAGATGACGCTTAGTTTCTTGACTTCTTATGTTCAGTTATATCCATCTGTTGTTTCAGAGTTGAAAAAAAAGCTTGTTATGTTAGGGAGTATTTATACAAATGCGTATAAAGAACTGCAAAGACAGTCTGCAAACTGGACAGTATCAGTTTTGAATAATTTGTTTAGAATTTATAAAAATGAGGAACTTGAAGCGCTCCTCGGCAAATTCAAAGATAAGCCTGCTGTAATTGTATCAGCAGGTCCGTCGTTGACGGAGAATGTTGAGTATATAAAACAATACAGGGATAATGTTGTTGTGTTTTGTGTCGGTACAGCCCTGAAAACACTTTTGAAAAGCGGAGTAAGACCTGATTTTGTGGCGATGATAGAGTCACGTTATTGTTTGACTCAAATATTGGATGTTGATTTATCAGGTATAAATTTTATATTTTATCCGTCTATATTTAAAGGTGTTTATGAGTGTGATTTAAGCCGTGTATTCAACTACTATCCAGATAATATGATTACTACTGAATGGCTTGAGAACCTGAGCGGCATAAAAGCTGATAAGTACAAAAGCAGGGGAACAGTGTCAATATGCGCTCTTGAGAGTGCATATTTGCTCGGATGCAATCCTATTATTCTCACAGGTCAGGATTTGGCATATAGAAACGGTCAGTGTTATGCTTCAAACAGTGCGTATAATATTAAATACAGAGAAGTTTCTACAGGAAAATTCGAGCTGTTTGTTGATGATTATGATAAATATTTTGGTGCTGCAAAACTCAAAGATAAAGATGAGAGCATGAAAAAAATACAAGAAACACTCGAAGAAAATTCAAAAAATCTTTGCTTTGTCGTAGGACAAAATGGTGAAAGACTTCTGACATCGCCTGCGTATGCAATGTTTGTAGAACATTTTGAGAACATAGCTCTTGAGATTGCTCCATATGCAAAGCTGTTTAATACCAAAAGCGGAGGCGCACAGATAAACGGATTTGAGAATATTAAAATGCAAGATTTTCTCGAAGAATACGCAGCTGAAAAAATTGATGTTGAGAAAATAATAGACTTATCGTTGAGAGACTATGTCTCTCCAAAAGAGTTTGCAAAGTTCAAAACAACGGCAAATACACTGCTTGTATCTTTTGAAAAATGCCTGAATTTGTTTGATAAAGGAGAGGGAGAGTTCAAAAGATTGAAAAATTCTTATCAAAGAGCAAAAATCTTGACAGGGGAGATAAGGGATAGAATAGAAAAAATTTCAGACATCTACGGTGATATAATCAGAGAATATGTCGCAAAAGATAAGGTATTCTTTTCCTTGCTGATTAGAGAATATTATATGATGAACGAATTTCTCAAGGAGCCAAATGACTATACTGATAAATCGAAGATGGATGCGCTTCTTGAAATTTTGCAGGACTTCTTTTCTTCAGGCAAAATGTGGCTTGGGTTGGGAATTGATTTTTTGAAAAAACAAAAGGAGTTATTTGATGAAAGCTCTTCTTCAGCGTGTAAATAGTGCATCTGTTAGTATAGACGGGCAAATTTATTCGGAAATAAAAAAAGGAATATTGATATTTCTCGGAGTTGAGAAAAATGATAACGGCTCAGAGATAGAATTTTTGGCGAATAAGGTAGTGAATCTCAGAATTTTTGAGGATGAACAGGATAAGATGAATTTCTCTCTGAAAGATATAGGCGGAGAAATTCTCGTTGTTTCTCAGTTTACGCTTGCAGCAAACTGCAGGAAGGGAAATCGCCCGAGCTTTGATAATGCAAAAAATCCGCTTGAAGCAAAGTTATTTTATGAAAAATTTGTTGAAGAGCTTAAGAAATCAGGCTTGAGGGTTGAAACAGGATGCTTCCAGGCAATGATGGAAATAAGCCTTGTCAACGATGGTCCCGTTACATTTATGCTTTCAAAGGAGAGCAGTGAGAAATAGTTTTTTCTTCAATCGGGCATGGCAGTTGTGCAAAATTGAATTGATACAACTGATGAAAAGTTAATTGTCTTAATAAATACCTGAACAGGCAGTAAAAACTACATTATTTGATTGAAAAATAAATGTTAAAAATTATGAATTTTTGACATTTTATGATAGTATTAGAATATTGAAAAAATATTTCAGCTTGTTATTAAATTAGAAAGAGAAATGCAAAGAAAGAAAATTATTTGCAAGGGGCTTAAAGAGGATGTATGTAAATAAATGTACCAAATGCGGCAAAGAATTTGAAACAAAAAATCCAAAAAGAGTAATCTGTCCGGATTGTCTTTATCCGGATAGAAAACCGTTGTTAAATGATGTTATGCCTCAAGAAGGAGATGTTTCTCCTCAAAATCAACAACCGACGGGCGATATGCCATCAGGAGATATGGGAGAAAGACCATCTTATCAAGAAAGACAAAACAGAGGTTACAACAATTATCAGGATAGACGTCCGAACAACTACGGCGGGTATCAAGATCGCAGACCAAATAATTACGGCGGGGGATATCAGGACAGACGCCCGAACAACAACTATGGCGGCGGGTTCAGAAGACCTGAAGGCGGATATCAAGACCGCAGACCAAATAATTATGGCGGGGGATATCAGGACAGACGCCCGAACAACAACTATGGCGGCGGGTTCAGAAGACCTGAAGGCGGATATCAAAATCGCAGACCGAATAACTACGGCGGAGGATTTAGAAGACCATATGGAAACAGACCATCTCCGAAACAGAAAAAAAGCTTGCTGATAAGCAAAGAACAGGTAGCTCAAATAGAAGTTTTATATAAGAGAATGCTTCCTCTTCCAAACTATGATGCACATGAAGTTATCGGTGCAGAAATCGGGCTTGAACCGCAAAAGACTTTCTTTGGAATTAATCTGGTCAGACAAAAACTGAATCTTCCAAAACTTCCTTATCCGAAGAGAAAACTTGCAGTTTCTCCAGAGCAGCTTATGGCAATACAAAATCTTTACAAACCGTTGTTGCCGCTGCCTCCGATAGGCTGTCACAAGATTATTGCAGCTCAATTGAAGATGGATGAATGGCGTGTTCACGTTGGTATCGGGCTTGTTAGAAAACAGTTGAACCTTCCGAGATGGAATCCTGACAGGGAAGATGCTCCAGAGGAATTCAAAAATCAGGCTCAAGCTGCATCAGAAGAAGCCAAAGTTGATTTGCAAAAAGAAACTCCAGCAGAAGAAATTAAAACGGAAGAAACCCCTGAAGCTGCTGTTTCAGAGGAAAAACCAAAGAAAACAAGAGCAAAAAAAGAAAAAAAACAAGCTGAATAAATTTTAAAAACCGTCAAAGAAATGAAATGACGGTTTTTTATTTTGTTGTATAATCAAATATGAAGGTAAGAGATTATTCAGGAGAAAAAATTATAATGGGTAAATATTCTATAGGAATTGATCTTGGCGGCACTAAAATTATTGCCGGAGTAGTAAATAAAGAAACCGGAGAAGTTGTAGGGCATGCCAAAAAACATACTAAAAAAGAAAAAGGCTCTGATATTGTTATTCAAAGAGTCTTTGAAACTGTTGAGAAAGCTATCTGTATAGCAGGTGTTCCAATCAACCAGATTGATTCAATAGGTATCGGAGCTGCAGGTCAGGTTGACCGTGAAAACGGTGTTCTGATTGCTTCTCCGAATTTGAATTGTTTTGATTTGGAGTTGAAAAGAATATTGGAAGAACACTTCAACATGCCGGTGAAAGTCGGTAATGATGTAGAAGTTGCTACACTAGGAGAAATGAGATTCGGAAACGGTGTCGGTTACAACAATTTCTTGTGCGTATTTGTCGGTACAGGTATTGGTTCAGGCATTGTTATCAACGGTCAGCTTATGCGAGGTGCAAACGGTACAGCCGGCGAAATAGGGCACATGACTGTAGATGGCGGCGGTCGTCCATGCGAATGCGGCGCTTACGGTTGTTTGGAAGCTTATGCCTCAAGAACGGCAATTGAAAAGAGAATTAAAGCCGAGTTAAGAAGAGGAGAAAGCTCTCTTATCACAAGCATCTTGAAAGAAGATGATTATGCAAACGGAACTATCCGTTCAAGCCATATGAAAAAGGCTCTTGAACAGGGCGATGAACTTGTTCTTGCATGTATTAATGAAGCTTCAGATTATCTCAGCAGCGGGTTGTGCAGTGTAATCAACTTCTTGAACCCTGAGGCGATTGTCCTTGGCGGCGGACTTGTTGATTCAATTGACTACTTCTACGATATCATCGTTAAGAAAACAAAGAAAAAAGCTCTGCCGACAGCTGTCAGCTCACTGAAGATTACAAAAGCAAAACTCGGAGATTTCTCAGGTGTTGTAGGCGCTGCTTTGTTATAATTCGTTTGAAATTTTATTCTGATAACCTGCCTGTTCGGGCAGGTTATTTTTTTGTTTTTTCTTCTTACTATTTGATTGTTGATATATAAGGAGAAAAAGATGACAAACAGAATAAAAGAAATTTTTGAAATATCAAAGTCCATGCCTGATTATAGCGAGATAATTCTCTGGACACATACTTTTAAGGCACAGGGAAAGTTATATACGGAGAAGAAAATTGACGGTCTTCTGACACTCACAAATGTTTTTGTATCAGAATACTTCAGCGATTATGATCTGGATGATGAAACATGCGGATGTACAACACAGAGTGTAGAAACAGCGGAGGGGCTAGCAGAAGCGGTATCATGTGAATGTCAGCCAGGGGGAAAGCTCTTTGAATGGATGAATATCTTTGAAGATCAGATTATAGCTTTTTCTTTTGTGAAATAGAGCCAATTTTCTCTGTTATCATTTTTTACCGGGCGCAACCACGTCCGGTTTTTTTCTACTGCAAACGGGTGATAAATGACTTGAGAGCTGAATTTTTTGAGATTTTGTACGATGTAATAAATATATCAACTATACTCTCTAAAAAATAAAGAAAGGGGCTAACCTTACATGCCTTTTAAGAAGTTTCAGGTAACTAGGGATACTTGCAGCATTATTCCTGATGTTTCAAAGATGTTGGATTTTAAAAACAATTCGGATGAAATTATTAAATTTATTACTCAAAACAACTGCAAAAAACTAATTTTGAATTTGCGCGGTTTGAATCTCGTTGACTCAATCAGTGTGGCAATGCTTGTTTCTTCCGCACATTATTCAAAGTATTATGATGACGGGTCTTTTCGTGTTGTTGTTGATGATGAAGAAACAATGCGTCATATGAAAGATAAGGGGTATTTAAATAACGCAGATGTTGTTTTTGAAGATTTGAGTTCTGATTTATATTGTCTTGCTTAGTTATTTCAGGTTGTAATAAGAATTTTTGAAGTTTATATCTGTTTTGTATGCAGAATTTTGAGCAAGAGCGTTGATAAATCTTGTTAGCAGGACGGTAACAAGTTTTGCATCAAGAGCCGTGAAGTCTATGACAAATTCGTTGACTCCTGCTTCTTCAAGCAGCGGAACAAATCTGAATACATCAAGAATTTGTGTATCAAAAAGATGCATTCTGCAAAATCCATCGACACACAGCGGGAAGGGCTTTTGCAAATCAGGGTCAAAGACTGCATAATTCCCATGATGGCATGGTGCAGGGCATGAGAGTCTTGAGAGAATAGCCGGGTTGCTGTTGAGCGGGCAAAGACCCGAGGCGGGAATTCTAATGCTCCCTCCTACCGTAAGTTTTCTAGTCGGGATGATTTCTTTTATGTGGTCAGCGCAGGATTTTATTGCTGAAAATTTTTTGAAAGCGCTCAGGTCAACTGCTTCTATCGGATGTTTTCTTGCGAGGCATTTTATTGACAGACTTGATAGCAGGCTTATGCCGTTGCCGATTTCTATCGGTATATTTTCATAGTCAGGGTCGTTGATGACTGTCCACCAGAATCCTATGTTGTTTGCAACGAGTGCCGAGGGTACCGGGTCTTGCAGACACAACATTTTTACGTATTCATAAACACGTTCAAAATCTCTTTCAATCAGAACTCTCGGTGTGCTTATCTGTAATTTTATACCATATTCGAGGCAGAAGAGTTTAATTTTTTCAAGTATTTCGTTAAAGCTGTTTTTTGAAAGGTCGGCTGTACTGACAATTTCTCCGTATTCTATTGAATAGACAGGGTTGAAGTTGTATTTTGATATGAAGCTTTTGAGGCTTTTAATTTGTTCGAGTCCTGTAAGTCTGAGGTTCAGCCTGGGCAATTTAAGGTTCGATATATCTATATCCTTTGATATTTTGACTAAAGAGTAAGAACGGTCGTATTTTTTAATATTACCGCTGAAAGAAAATTCGTTCCCTTTCTCGTTGATAAACCTTCCCGTAAAATGATTTGTTTCATATGCGGTGACTTTTGGCTGTTTGAAGGGGAGTTTTTGGTTTCTGTGGAACTTTGGTTTATCGATGATATTTCTCACGAGTTCGATGCCTTCTTTGAGCTCTTCTTTGGTATCGAAGTCGGCTTTGATGATAATCAAATTGACTGCTTTGGTTTTCTTTATGTCACCTATACACCATGGGATGTTGTCGCTGTTTATTGCAAATTTTTGATGGGTGTATTTTTTTAGAGTTGAGATATTTTTTGTATAAATTTCTTCTGTAATATTTATACCTTCAACGAGTTTAAACGATTTGATGAAGTCCATAGCTGCAAGGTTGTGGATGTTTAAAGCCGAGTCGATTATGATTTTGAACGGCAGAGTCGGGTATTCTGTCAGCATCTCGAGCAGCGCAAAGCTGTTAACGAGTATACCGTCGATGGGTGAGAGGCTCAGATAGGTTATGATTTTTCTGATATTATTGACTTCCCATTCATCGATTGTATGTTTGAAGTTGATATAAAATTTCACGCCGTATTTTTTTGCGTGGTATTTGAATTCTTTGATACACTCAAATCCGTTGTGGATAAAGTAATCATGGTCGACATAGAAACCATGGCATTCCGTATCTTTTGCAACGGAGATGTCATAGGGTTCTTTTATGGGTGCTAAGATTTCGATTGTATTTTTCATATCCCCTTCAGCCTTAATCTAATTTTAGCTTTTTCTGGGAAAATGAACAACCTTGTATATAATTTTTCAGAAAGCTTTTTCGATGCCATTTTGTAATTCCATACTCTTTGATTGCTTCGAGGTGGGCTTTTGTGAGGTAACCTTTGTTTTGTGCCCATCCGTATTGCGGGAAGTCTTTTGCAAGAGCAATCATAAAAGTATCTCTTGCCACTTTGGCAAGTATGCTTGCTGCTGCTATCGATGCAGAGGTTGAGTCGCCTTTCACGATAGTTTGTTGTTCGATGTTTATGTTTCTGATTTTTATTTTTCCGTCGACGAGAATTTTTGGATTTTGAGGATTTTTTATTTGAGAGAGGACATCTTCGCAGGATTTTTTCATGGCGGTAAGGGAGGCTTGAAGTATGTTTATTTTATCAATTTCTTCTGCGCTTATTGAGTTGATAGAGTATATTGAGGTTGATTTTATTATGTCGAAGAGTTTTTCTCTTTTGTTCGGGGTGAGCTTTTTTGAGTCGTTGAGTTCTTCAAGGGAGGCTTCGAGTTCTTTATTGTAATTCGGGAAATACACGGCAGCTGCATAAACAGGACCGGCGCCGGGACCTCTGCCTGCTTCATCAGTGCCGATGATTAGATTTGTTTTTGAAAGCTCTCTATCAAAAGAGAGAAGGTCTTTAATTTTTGAGGTTTTCGGTGTCATCCAGTGTGAGTTTCCCAATTCTTCCATGCCTGAAATCAGAGAGGATTAAAGAAGCAGTTCTTTTTATATCAGGTTTTCCCCCTGAAATAAGCCAGTTTCTTGCGATGGCAATATTTTCGAGTGTTGGAGCACCCTGTTGTTTATAATAAGTGTTTAGTGCTTCAGGGTAAATTTTGCTTATACATTCAAGGAGTTCCTGAGCGACTTCTACCTCATCATAGGCATTTTCTCCAACCGAGTTTACAAAAGCGAGTTTTGTTGCGATTTGCTGGTTATCCATCTTCATCGGGATAATGCCTGGGGTGTCAAGAAGTTCAAGTTTAGGGTTTATTCTTACCCATTGAGAGGAGCGTGTAACGCCTGCTTTTGCGCCTGTTTTTGTTTTTGATTTTTTAATCAGTTTGTTGATTATGCTTGATTTGCCGACGTTTGGCATGCCGATGACCATAGCTCTTACGGGCCTTGGAAGGAGTCCTTTTTCGACAAGTTTTTGTATCTTTGCATTTCCAAGCTCAACCCCCATGCTGATAACAGATGAGAGGTCTTTGTTTGTCTGGGTACTTGTTGCTACTGTTGGCAGGCTGTAGTTTTTTTGATAAAATTCTTTGAATTTTATGGTTTTGATAGGGTCAGCAACATCAGATTTGTTCATAATCAAAAGCCGCGGCTTGTCAGCCACGAGCTTTTGAATTTCGAAATATTTACTGCTTAGTGGGATTCTTGCGTCCACTACTTCAAAGATGACATCAACGAGGTTGAGTTGTTCTTTGAGTTTTCTTTCGGCTTTAGCAATATGCCCCGGATACCAGTGTATATGAGCCATTATTTGTTGCCGATTTTTTCCTTAATACGGGTAGCTTTACCGGCTCTATCTCTGAGATAGTAGAGTTTTGCTCTTCTGACATCACCACGTCTGAGAACTTTGATTGATTCAATACGAGGAGAGTGAACAGAGAAAACTCTTTCAAGACCTACACCCTGGAAGACTCTTCTTACTGTAATAGTATCGTTGATGTTGTTTCCTGCTCCGCGTTTTTTGATGATAACGCCTTCAAAAGCCTGAGTTCTTTCTTTGTTGCCTTCTTTAATTCTGACGAATACTTTTACCGTATCTCCGGGGTTAAGTTGAGGCAAATCGCTTTTGAGATATTCTTTTTCCAATTCGCTAATAATTTGGTTCATTTTTCTTATCCTTTTAATTTTTTGATTATATTCTTTCAGATGTACAGTCTATGGTAAAAGAAAAACATTCTAAATTCAAGTAAAAAATCCATATGTTACGAAAAATTAGGATTTTTAAGCCGTTTTTTCTTCAGTACTGTCTTCAAAATAGACTTTCAGCTGTTGAGCGGCAAAATGATTCGGTTTGTTTTCTATAAACTGTTTATAATATTTTTTTGCTTCGACTTTTTCGCCGTTTTTATCATAGGCAAACGCAAGGTTCAGGTCTATGTCTTCCGGCGGATTTTTGGAGCTTTTTATTTTGAGAAATTCGCTGATGGCTTTTTTATACTCTTTGTTGCTGAAATATGCAAAAGCTAAAAGAGTTCTCAAATCACAATTTTCGTTGTCTTTTGCAAGAAGCTTTTCACAGTTTTCTATGGTGCCATCAATATGACCTCTTCTAGAGTGGCAGAAGACAAGCTCTTTGAGGGCAACTTCGTTTTCTGCATCAAGTTTGATTACATCGTCGAAGGCTTCTATTGCAAAGTCAAGATATTCATTTTTTCCTTCTTCGTTTCTCATCTCATGGTATATAATCCCTTTGCTAAGATGATAGTCCTTGTTTGCAGGGTCAAGGGCGATTACTTTTGAGATGAAGTTTATAGCTTTATCAAATTTTTTATTTTGTTTATAAGCAAGGGAAAGATTATACATGGCTGACTGGTCTTTTTCATTCAGACTGAGTGCTTTTTTGTAGTTTTCAATTGCTTTTGCAAACTCATTTTCCTGATGAAAAACAAGACCGAGATTGTAGAAAAGGTCACTGTCTGTTTGATTTATTTGCATTGCTTTTTTGAAAACATCTTTTGCTTTGTCAAATTTTTTCAGATACAAACATGTAAGCCCGAGGTTGTAGAGAGCTTGATAGTGGTCTTCTTTGACAGCCAGTACTTTATCGAAAGCTTCTTCTGCTTCGGGGTAATTTTTTTTATTAAAAAATTCTACGCCCTGTTCATAGTCAGCTTCATAAGACATATTTTTGAGATATTTAAACAGGAAATAACCTGCTAAGAATAAAATGCACAGTATGATTATTATCAGGGCTATATAGATAATCATGTATTAGAAATGCCTTTGTAACTTTATATATACAATATTATTAAATATTTTGAGAAAAGTCTACAATTTATTTATTTTTAGTGCTATTAATTGAGTAGGGAATTTGGATTGAAGCATGTCTAAGAAAGAATTTATTGAATTATACGAAGAGCCGCTTGAAGAGTTAATCAAAATTTCTTCTGTTTTAACCGGAACAAATTTTGGTAATAAGGTTGAATTTTGTTCTTTAATCAGCGCACGAACAGGAAAGTGTTCTCAGGATTGTAAATATTGTGCTCAGAGTTCTCACTATAGAACTGATATTGAAACACACCCTCTTGTCAGTAAAGAAGAGGTGCGAAAGACGGCAGAAGATGCGAGAAAAAACGGTGCGTCGAGATTTGCGATAGTTACATCAGGAAAAAATCCTGAAGAAAGTGATTTTGACTCTATACTCGAGATGATAGGAGAGGTGAATGCAGTAGAAGGCTTAAAGAGTTGTGCTTCTATAGGGCTTCTTGATAAACATGAGGCAGTTGCATTGAAAGAAGCCGGGTTAAAGAGATTTCATCATAATATTAATACATGTAAGTCTTATTATCCTTCGATATGCACTACTCATACATATAAAGACCGTATTAAGACAATAGAACTGGTTAAAGAACATGGGCTTGAACTTTGCTGCGGTGTTATTCTTGGAATGGGAGAGAGCAGGGAACAGCGCATTGAGATGGGTATGGAACTTGCAGAGATTTCTCCGAATTCGATACCTCTGAACTTTTTGTATCCGATAAAAGGCACGCCGTTTGAAAGTTATATTGATAAAATTGATGAGGAAGAAATTCTCAAGACAATAGCGATATTCAGGATAATGATGCCTGATATAAGTCTTCGGTACACAGGCGGGAGGCTTTTACGTTTATCGAAGGCTGCTATGAAAAAAGGTCTTGATGCTGGTGTTGATGCTGTGTTGATAGGGAATATGCTTACGACAATAGGAATTTCTCCTGAAGAAGACAGGGAGATGTTGAAAGAAACTGGTAGAGAGCTTGTATTATGATTAATTATTTAAACGGTATTCTTGTTTCAAAGACTATGAACAGCCCTCAGGGGTGTTATATTGTGGTAGATGTTGCAGGTATAGGGTATCAGGTTGTTACAAACAGACGTGTTGTTTCGGCTCTCGGTGCAATTGATGAGCCTGTTAAGATTTTTACAAGTCTTATTCATCGAGAGGATTCGATGATTTTATGCGGTTTTCTCGACCATGAAGACAGGGATTTGTTTAATATTTTACAGTCTGTATCGGGTATAGGTGTCAAAGTTGCTATGCTGTTGTTGGAGAATATGACTTATCATGAGCTTGTTGAGGCTCTTGTTTCAGGTGATGCAAAGAAAATTTCGAAGACAAAAGGTATTGGACCCAAGCTTGCGCAGCGTATTGTTCTTGAGCTGAAAGATAAGATGACGAACTTTAAAGCGCAGATTGACGATACTATTGATATGAAGATAGATACGGATAGAGCAGTTGACTCTTCTGCAATAGAAGAGGCGCAGTCTATATTGTTATCTTTGGGCTACTCTTCTGAGGAGATAAAAGCAGGTTTGCAAAACGCTATAGCAAAAGCAAACGAGCCTGATAATTTCGAAGAATTAATCAAGCTCGCATTGCAAACTATGGCTGAAGCCTAAAACTTAGTCTTCAAATAAAGAACTTACTGATTCATCGTCGTGTATTCTTGCGATTGCTTCGCCAAGAAGAGGAGCGATGCTGAGTTGTTTGATTTTTGATGGAAGATTTTGTTGTTTGAGAGGGATTGTGTTTGAAACAACAACTTCTTCGACCGGGGCTTCTTCAAGACGCTGGATAGCCGGCCCGCTGAAGACTGCGTGAGCGGCGCAGATATAAATCTTTGCAGCGCCTTCTCTTTTTAAGAGTTTTGCACCTTCGGTGATTGTGCCTGCGGTATCAATGATGTCGTCAAAGATGATGGCTGTTTTCCCCTGAACATTACCGATAACATGCCCGACTTTTGCGACGTTGTGTGCTTCTCTGCGTTTATCGATGATTGCAAGAGGGCAGTCGAGTTGTTTTGCAAGATGTCTTGTTCTTTCAACACCGCCGGCATCAGGACTTACTGCTACCAAATCTTCCTGTTTGAAGTTTTTATCTTTCAGATATTTAATCATTACAGGATTTGAATAGATATGGTCTACAAGTATATTGAAGAAGCCTTGGATTTGACCTGTATGCAAGTCCATTGCAAGCACTCTGTTTGCGCCTGCAGTTGTAATCAAATCAGCAACCAGTTTTGCTGTGATAGCTTCACGTCCAGAAGCTTTTCTATCCTGTCTTGCGTAGCCGTAGTAAGGGATTACCGCGGTGATTGTTTTTGCGCTTGCTCTTTTGAATGCATCGATGATTATTAACAATTCCATGAGGTTGTCATTTACAGGGTTGCAAAGTGGCTGAACGACGAAAACATCGTCGCCTCTGACGCTTTCCTGAACTTTGACATAAATTTCACCGTCACTGAAGTTTTTGATTATCATCGGACCGACAGTTGTACCGAGATAGTTTGCAATTTCTTCAACAAGTTTCGGGTTTGCTCTGCCCGTAAAAAGTTTGATGGCGTGGGTCGGTTTTACGATGTTGTCATTTTGTAGCATGTTCATTTCCTGTAACAATTTTGGGGTCTCCTATTTTTTTAAAAAAAGTCTTTTTTTTTCAATAACCCAATCAGCGATAATTCTCAGATGCGAGCGGGTTATTGCGAGTGCTTCAGATGGAATGTTTTCGGTGACGATGGTGCCTGCGGCGATATTTGCGTTTTCTTCGACGGTAACAGGGGCTACAAGAACGCTGTTTGAGCCGACCTTGACTCCGTTTTTCAGAATAGTTTTGCTTTTTTCTTTTGTTATGGCATTGTAGTTGGCTGTGATGGTTCCAGCTCCGATATTTACATCGCTTCCGATTGCGGCATCTCCGATATAACTAAGATGCGCACAGTTTGTATGGCTTTCTATCGTTGATTTTTTGACTTCGACGAAGTTGCCTACTCTTACTTTCTCAGCAAGTTTTACACCGTCTCTTATGTGTGAAAATGGTCCTATAGTTGTATTTTTGTCTGCATAGAGGTCAGATACCTGTGACTGGGTAATTTTTACATTGTCTTCTGTCTTAACATTTCCGTAGACAGTTGTGTTTGGACCGATTATGTTATGTTTGCCAAAATTATTTGTTCCTTCAATATAAACATTCGGATAGATAATTGTATCTTCATCTATTTCTGTTTCAGGTGAGATGAACGTGCTTTTGTCATCATAGATTGTTATACCTTTTTCGTGAAGTTCATTGAGTTTTTCTTCGTTCAAAATTTTGAAAGCTTCTGATAGCTGCTCTTTTGAGTTTATTCCGAGCATTTTTTTGCTGTCTTCAAGAATATATGCCTGTGTGTTCAGTCCTTGTTTTACTGCCCATTCAATTACGTCAGTCAAATAATATTCACCCTGAGAGTTGTTTGTGCTTATTTCAAAGAATGCTTGTTTTATTTTCTTCCATCTGAAGCAATATACTCCTGCATTTACTTCGTTTACTGCCTTTTGTTCATCTGTTGCATCTTTTTGTTCGACAATTTTTTCGAGGCTTTTATCTTGTTTTCTGATGATTCTGCCGTATCCCGCCGGATTATCGAGCAAAGCAGACATAACAGTCAGGTCTGCCTGTTTGCTGTTGTGGTATTCAAGAAAATCGGAGAGAGTTTTTTCATCAAGAAGCGGGGTATCGCCGCAGAGGATGAGGACGTTTCCCTCAAAGTTTTCAAGGTCGTTATAAGCTCTGAATACTGCGTCCGCTGTTCCCTTTTGTTCTGTTTGCAGGACTGTTTTAATTTTTTCTTTGTCATAAGATTTATGAAGGCATTCCTGAACCATATCAGCACCATGCCCGATAACAACAAAGATTTTGTCTATGCCTTCAACTTTCAAGACTTGATTGATAACTCTTTCAATGAGGGTAAGACCGAAAATTTTGTGCAAAACTTTCGGGGTGGAGGATTTCATCCTCGTTCCCTTGCCTGCTGCAAGAATGACGGCTCTTAAGTTGTTAATATTATCCATTTCCACGACCCTTACAAGAAAATATTTTATATAAAAAACAAATAAATTTAAAGTTCTATTACCTTATTTTGTGCAATATCTTTACGATATCTTTTATTTTCAAAGTTTATGCACTCTATAGCCGAATAGAGTTTTTCTCTGGCAATATTCAGAGTAGAGCCGAGAGCTGTCACGGAGATAGGGCGACCGCCTTTTGTGACTGTTTCATAATATTTATTTCTGATTGTTTGATTTTGACAAATGATGATATCTTCATCAAGCTCAGGTTCTATTTCTATCGGGAAGTTTTGTTTGAAATCAAACGGGTAAGCTCCTGATAATAACATTGCAGTTGCAGAAAATTTATCATTTGTAATAAATGATTCGTAGTCATCTCCAAGTGCGCCGATAGCTGTTGAATAGAAAATCCTGAGCAGGTCTTCTTCGAGTAAAGGAAGAATTGTTTGAGCTTCAGGGTTGCCGAGAACAGAGTCTATATCAGTCAGAAAAATTTGCCCCTGAGGGGTTAGTTTCATTCTGAAGGTGAGTATACCGCTGTAGGGAGTTTTCTCATTGTTCAGAGCGTCTATAATCGGGAAGACTATGTTTCCTGCGATAAAACCTTCTGTTTCATAACTTATGGCTGTTGCAGGGGCATAAGCTCCCGTTCCTTTTGTTATCTGACCACCGCCGCAGTTCTGAGCATGAAAATATGACACACAAGCAGGCAGAGGAACAGCATTGTATCCGTCTGTTATAACAGAAAGTGTGATATCTTTTCCTTCGAGATATTCTTCGATGATTACTTTTTTGTTGTCGTTTGAAAAAATAGGTTCAATCATCTGCTGTGCAAATACAGGAGTTTCGCAGATATAGGTGTTTACTGCCGGGGTTTGCGAGTCGAGTTTGATGGCAACCGGATATTTTACTGTTTTGAGAAACTCAACTGCAGCTGCTTCTTTTTCGAACACGCCGAATTTTGTGATAGGAACTTTGTATTTGTAGCAGAGTTTTTTTGCATAGCTGCGTTGAGAGGTTATTTTTTGCGAGTTCAAATCAGGACCGAAGATTAAGAGGTTATTTGCTCTGAATTTGTCAACAATACCGTCTTCGAGCGCTGTTTTTGAAGTTGCTATGGTAAAATCAATCATATTTTCCATCGCAAACTCAAGCAGTTCATTTGTCTGATTCTCAGGGATGTTGATGCAGTTTGCAACTTTTTCTATACCGGGGTTGCCCGGGGTGACAAAAATCATCTCAGCCGAGTTATCAGCTGCAAGTTTGTTTGCAATGGCGTGTTCTACACCGCTTGATCCTATTATTAAAACTCTCATGTACTGTCCCAAATAATTCTGCTGCTCTTTAATTTTACACTAAAAAACCAAAAATTTTTCATTTAAATTTTTTTATCTTTAGCATAAACTGAGGATAGAATTTAAAACAGGAGAAAGATATGAGAGCGAAAAAAGCGCTGATAAGCGTCTATAATAAAGAAGGAGTTGTTGAACTCGCAAAGGTTTTATCTGAGAAATTCGGATATGAGATTATATCAACAGGCGGAACTTTCAAGAAACTTGCAGAAAACGGTATCAACTGTCAGGAGATTTCCGATTTGAACGAATTTGGCGAGCTTCTCAACGGAAGAGTGAAGACTCTTCATCCCCGTGTTTTTGCAGGGATTCTTGCACAGCAGGATAACTCGGAGCATCTTAACCAGCTTGAGAAATTTTCCATCTCTCCTGTTGATTTGGTGATAGTCAATCTTTATCCTTTCAAGAATAATTTGAATATCGATGAGATGATAGAGCTTATTGATATAGGCGGGGTGTCGCTTATTCGTGCAGCTGCGAAGAATTTTGATTATGTAGCTTCAGTATGCTCCGTTTCTCAGTATGAAGAACTTGTTGAAAATCTTGAACAAAACGATGGGATAACATCAATTGATTTCAGAAAAAAACTTGCTGTTGAGGCGTTTTCTCATACAGCAGCTTATGATACGATGATTTCAAATTCTTTATCAGAGGTTTTGCTTCCTTCATCAAACAATCTGCCTGAGGTGTTCAATATTTCTCTGAAAAAAGAATATGACCTCAGATACGGCGAAAATCCTCATCAGATGGCAGCGTTTTATTCAAACAAAACAAGTTTTGAAATTCTCAACGGAAAAGAGCTTTCTTTCAACAACATCAGTGATATGTCTGCTGCCGTTGATATTATCAGCGAGTTCCCTGATGTTCCCGCAGTAGCGGTAATTAAGCATTCAACTCCCTGCGGTGTTGCTATTGGCGATAACATTGATGATGCTTATATGAAAGCATTTGACTGTGATTCACTGAGCGCGTTCGGCGGGATAATAGCGTTTAATCAGCCGGTAACCGAGAAAATAGCAAAACATGCTTCTTCTGTTTTTCTTGAAGTTCTTGTTGCGCCTGATTTTTCTCCTGAGGCACTCGAGTTGTTGAAGAAAAAGAAAAATCTTCGTCTTATCAAACTCAACAACAATCTCATACAGTATAGACAACTTAAGAAGTTTGACATAAAAGAGTTATCTTTCGGTACTCTTATTCAAAGCGAGGACAGAGCAGAGCTGAATAAGGATACATTCAAGGTTGTGACAGAGAAAAAACCGACTGCAGAACAGGTTGAAGATATGGTTTTTGCATGGAAGGTTGTCAAACATGCGAAATCAAATGCCATAGTTGTAGCGAAAGACAAGAAAGCTATCGGCATCGGAGCGGGACAGACAAGCCGTATCGGAGCAATGGAGATAGCTCTCTCAAAAGTCTGCGATGATTTGAAAGATGCGGTAGTAGCAAGCGATGGTTTCTTCCCTGCGATTGATAACATAAAAGCAGCAGCATCAGCGGGTATTACTGCTATTATTCAACCGGGCGGCAGCATAAAAGACAAAGACGTGATAGACGAAGCAAACAAATACAAAATTTCGATGATTACGACTTCTATCAGGCATTTTAAACACTAAGGACAGGATAATGAAAAAAGGTTTATTTATAACCCTCGAGGGTGCTGATGGGTCAGGCAAGACTACCCAGCTGAAGAAAATAGCTGAATACTTTGATGAGCATAATATCAATTACCTCATCACAAGAGATCCGGGAGGAACAGATTTGGGCTTGAAACTTCGTGATATTTTGCTTAATTATGAAGGAGAAGTGAGTGATAACTGCGAACTTCTTCTATACCTCGCTGATAGAGCGCAGCATATAGACACAAAGATTTTTCCTGCGATAAATCAGGGTGTTGTCGTTGTATGCGACCGTCATATCGATTCAACGGTTGCCTATCAGGGATATGGACGGGGGCTTGATATAGAGAAAATAAATCTTTTAAACAATATAGTTACTCACTCAAAAAAGCCTGATTTGACCCTGCTGTTTGATGTAGACACTGACACCGCCTCGAAAAGAGTCGGCGAAAACAAAGACAGACTTGAGTCTTTATCAAAAGAATTTCACAAGAAAGTCCGCATGGGTTATCTTGAACTGGCAAAAGCAGAGCCTGAGAGATTCAGGGTTCTTGATGCAAACAGGTCAATCGATGAAGTCTTTGAGCAGGTTAAAGACGTACTTGATTCATTAGTATTGAGCTAGTTGATTATCAAGAGTTCTGAGGCGAGCGTTTACCTGATTGATTTCATCAATAAGCCCCTGAATTTGATAACTCGGGATGTTGTTCAATGCAGCATTCTGGGCAAGTTTTTGATTGTAATCCCTGAGCAGGTCACTTTTTCTTTTCTTCAGCCCTTCATACTCCTGATACAGCATGTTGTAGTTTTGCTGTGAGGCGATGAAGTTGAACTGAGTCATCATCTGCGCCATCGGTGTTGGCGGCGGAGGCGGCTGCTTGGTGTTGTCTTTTTTCTGCAGTCCGAGCTGCTGCATGTAGTTTAGTTGGTATGCGTCTAACATTTTCTTGTGCCTATATATTTCCTTATATATATAAAAAATATATACTCTATTAAATTGAAAATTTTCTCAAAAAAATTACAAAAGTTAACATATTATTCAAAAAGAGTTTTTTTGATTTTTTATCCGTAATATACAGGACTTTATGTCGGAATGGATATGGAGAAATACGGCTATGACAATATCTTTTGGTTCGACTTTTGAAATAAGAGATGCCAAGACGCTGTCTGTTGAGCAGTTTTCTGTTGCGATGAATACGGGATATGCTTTATCGGAAATAGGTATACCTGTTGAGCAATCGGATAATATAGGCTCTGATGAAGATTTGATTGAAGGGAAGGATATTACCATTACTTATAAAACTCCTGATGAATATGATGAAGTTCTAAAGTCTTTCCTTGCAAACAGAGGTATAGACGTCCGCAAGGTGGAAAAGTCACTCTGAGCAAAACGAAGAGTCTATGAAGTTGAGATGCTTCGGGCTTGCACTCAGAATGATGGAAGATAAATGATTTATCTCATTTTATTCAGTTCACGCAGTTTTTTGAGTTTATCCCTTATTTCGGCTGCTTGCTCAAAGTCTAGCAGTTTGGCAGCTTTATGCATTTCTTTTTCGAGTTTGTCTATAACTTTCGGAAGGTCTTTCATTTCGACATTCATATCTGCCATTTGGTGAGCCACAATATCTTCGATGTTTCGATAGCTGTTGACGAGTTCGAGAAGATTTTCTGTGACCGGTTTTATGATTGTTTTCGGAGTAATATTGTGTTCTTTGTTGAATGCCATCTGGAGTTCCCGCCTTCTGTTCGTTTCTGTGATGGCTTTATCCATGCTGTCTGTTATTCTGTCTGCATACATAATAACTTTCCCGCAGGCATTTCTTGCGGCTCTTCCGATTGTTTGTATAAGGCTTGTTTCAGAACGAAGGAAACCTTCTTTGTCGGCATCCATAATGGCTACAAGACTGACTTCCGGCAAATCGAGTCCTTCTCTCAGCAAGTTGACTCCGACCAGCACGTCAAATTCTCCAAGACGTAAATCACGAAGGATTTCCACACGTTCTATTGATTGAATTTCGCTGTGGAGATATCTGACTCTTACTCCCATCTGGGTAAAGTATTCTGTCAGGTCTTCAGACATTTTCTTTGTCAGGGTTGTTATGAGAACTCTTTCTTTTAGTTTTTCTCTTATTTTTATTTCGGAGAGCAGGTCATCGACCTGATTTTTGATTGGTCTTACCGATATTTCAGGGTCAAGAAGACCTGTCGGTCTGATGATTTGTTCTACCGTATTCTGGGCGTGTTCTTGTTCAAATTCTCCTGGCGTTGCAGAAACGTAGACTTTTTGTTTTACTTTTTCAAAAAATTCTTCAAAAGTAAGCGGTCTGTTATCAACGGCACATGGAAGCCTGAATCCGTATTCGACGAGTGTGTTTTTTCTCGCTCTGTCTCCGTTGTACATCCCCTTGAGCTGAGGGAGAGTAACATGCGATTCATCGACCACAACAAGAAAATCACCTTTGAAATAATCAAGCAAGGTCGCAGGAGGAGTCCCTGGGGCTCTTCTTTCGAGGATTCTTGAATAGTTTTCTATCCCAGAGCAATAACCCATTTCCTTAATCATTTCCATATCGTAGCGAGTTCTCTGGTCAAGGCGTTGTGCTTCAACGAGTTTGCCTTGATTTTTGAGTTCAACAAGGCGGTTTTGGAGTTCCTCTCGTATCATTTTCAGAGTTTCTTCTTTATCGTTTTCTGATGAGATGTAATGAACGGCAGGGAAGACAATTGTTTCGTCGCAAATTTCGAGGACTTCGCCGCTTACTGCATCAATTTTGGTAATTTTTTCGATTTCATCTCCCCAGAGAGAAATTCGAGTGATGATGTTTTCGTAGGCAGGCATAAGTTCTATCACATCGCCTCTTGCCCTGAACGTTCCTCTTTTGAGTTCTATGTCATTCCTTGAATAACGTGCTTCTACGAGTTTTGATAGCAGGTCATGTCTGTTTATTATGTCGCCTTCTTTGATTTTCAGCGCACCTTTGAAATAATTTTCAGGCAATCCCAAGCCGTATATGCAGCTTACGCTTGCGACGACGATTACATCACGTCGTTCATAGAGGCTTCTTGTTGTGTTGTGGCGGAGGCGGTCTATTTCATCGTTTATGGTTGCGGATTTTTCGATGAAGGTATCAGTTCTCGGGATATAGGCTTCAGGCTGGTAGTAGTCATAGTAGGAGATGAAGTATTCGACTGCGTTATCTGGGAAGAGTTCTCGAAATTCGCCGTATAGCTGGGCAGCGAGGGTTTTGTTGTGTGCGATAACAAGAGTCGGCATCTTTACCTCTTCGATAACCTTTGCAATGGTATAGGTTTTTCCTGAGCCTGTTACACCGAGAAGAATCTGGGTGTCGTCGCCTCTTTTTATGCCCTCTGAGAGCTCTTTGATTGCCTTTGGCTGGTCGCCTGCAGGATCATATTTTGAAACTACTTTAAATTCTTTTGCCATTTTTTTATTTTATTTCCATGATTTAATTAGTATTATTACACATCAAAAACGAAAGGGGAAATATGTCTGAAAATCTTGTGTCTCGTGGAGTAAGAGGTGCCATTACCATTGAATCGAATTCTGAAGTTGAGATAGAAGCGGCAACTGTTGAGCTGTTAGGGGTTTTATTAGAGAAAAACAAAATCGATGCGAAAGATATTTCTCATGTTATATTTTCTCTGACCAAAGATATTGATGCTGCTTTTCCTGCAAAATTTGCACGCAAAAATCTCGGGTGGAATCACGTTCCGATGATTTGTACAAACGAATTAGGCGTTCCTGAGAGCTTGAAAAAATGTATAAGAGTTTTGATGGTCGTCAACACTTCTTTATCTCAGGAAGCTATTCACCATGCTTATCTCAAAGGGGCTGCGAAACTTCGACCCGACTTAGTTGATTAATAAATTTTTCTATTTCATCAAATGCCCAGCTGCTATAATAGTGACCTCCTTCATCAAGAAGTACGAACTTTGCAAAATCAGCTTTCAGGGCATTTTTTTGTGCCTGTTCAAAGTTAATCAGCTCATCCTGTTTTGAGTGGATTATTAGCATGGGAGATTTTACCCTGTCTATTTTTGAATAGGAGTCAAAGTTTTGGGTTACGGGCATATAATGGGCATTTCTGAAAAGGATACGCCTAATCGGTCCCATAGCTTCATGGTTGCTGTAAGACAAGCTTACGCCCGCATCTTTGATGTTTGTAAAAGAGCTTTCCACAATTGTTCCGAGGAAAGAGTGTCTTGTTGATGCTTCGATAGCAATGGCTCCGCCCATTGAACGCCCCCAGATTATGATTTTTGACATATCAAAATGTTTTTCGCTCTTCAGATATTCGACGCAGGTGTCAATGTCTGAATAAATCTTCTCTTCTGTAGGATGCCCTGTGCTGTTGCCGTGTCCCGTGTAGTCTACCGCAAGAAATCCAATACCCCTTTCCTCCATGAAGTCATAAGATTGCTGCATCGATGAGATGTTTTCTCCCTGTCCATGGCAGTAGATGACAACAGGATTGTTTCCTTTCGGATGAAGATACCAGGCGTTCAACGTGGAGTTGCCTGATTTTATGTAGAGGTTTTCTAGTTTGTGTTTGATTTTTTCTGTCGGTTCTGCGAGTGTTTTTCTCAGAGGATGAAAGACAAGAGGTTCTTCTATTCTCAGCCATATATTTTTGAAGAGTGTTTTCATAATACTAAATTATACTATATTTTTTGAAATAAAAAAAAGACGGCAAAACGCCGTCTTTAATAATTTTTCTTATACAATCCCAAAATAAATCTATTTTGTAGCAGTCATAGAACCTGTGTTCCAGAAAGCATCTCTGATAACACGAGCTTTTTCTGTTTCTGCAGAAATAGATACGTTGCTCGGAGTGAAGATGAAAACACCTTCTCCGATTTTTTGCTGATTGCCGTCGATTGCATGAGTAGCACCTGACAAGAAATCAACGATTCTTTGAGATTGTTCTCTATCCAAAAGATGCAGGTTCAAAATAGCTGACTTTTTATCTCTCAGATTGTTAACAATTTCCAGTGATTCTTCGAATGATCTCGGTTCAATAACCATAACTTCGTAAGCACGAGCATTCGGATGATGTACAACTTTCAAATTTCCCTGAGGATTTGAATATTCATGGTGAGGTGCCAAAGCCAAATTATCCTTCACAGGATATGCCCCTCCTGCTTTATATAGCTCCTCAATCATTTTATCTTCTGTTTCATCAGATTCTTCAAACCCTGAAACCAAACCAACAAAAGACTTGATTTTATCTACTAATCCTGACAATGTTCTTCCTCCCTCTGTCATTATCAACTGTTAAATATCTTGCTACCAATTCTAATCATCGTCGCTCCTGCTTTTACTGCAAGCGGATAATCATTGCTCATCCCCATTGACAGTTCTTTCAGTTCATAAGAATGCTTCGATGACAGCTCCTTCTTCAGATTGCTCATATCTTCAAACAGCCTGCTCAGATAAACTTTGTCATCCGTGTAGGGTGCCATCATCATCAAACCTTCAACATGAATGTTGTCTAGAGCGATGATTTGAGCGAAATCTTCTTCGAGCTCCTGTTTTGAAAAACCTGATTTTTGCTCTTCCTGCGCTAAGTTTACCTGAAGCAGTATCTTTTGGACTAAGTCATGATTTTTTGCAAAAGCCGAAATTGAAGAAGCCAGTCTGTAAGAATCAACGGAATGAATAAGTTCAAAATTGCCTGTGACTTTTTTGACTTTGTTCGTTTGCAGATGACCGATGAAGTGCCATCTGATATCTTTCGGAAGAATTTCTATTTTTTCAAGAGCGTCATTGGCTTTACTCTCTGCAAAATCTCTAATCCCAGCTTCATATGCTTCTTTAATTTTGTCTATCGAAACGTATTTGCTAACCGCAATCAATTTTGCGTTTGTCGAGCTAATTTCGCTTTTGATTTTTTCAATATTTTCTCTTACCGAAGACATTTTCTTCTACCGTTTTTTCTTCCAGCTCAATTTAAAATTCAATGTACAATTATGTCATATTTAATATTATAATTCAAAATTGAAATTTATACAAATATTTGTTTAATGCATGTATTTGTTTAGTATTTATGTTTCCTTTGTATGTCAAAAGTCTTGATAGTAAAGCATTTTAAGAATGTTACAATTTGTTAATCAGGGTATTTTTATTTAAAAAAGTTGTGATTAAAATCATCCATTTGACCGATACGCATAGGCGGCCAAAATCTGAAAACGGCACGACCTATGATTCTGTTTTCAGGCAAAACACCCCAGTATCTGCTGTCAAAACTGTTATTTCTGTTATCACCCATCATAAAATAAGATTTCTCAGGGATGATTATGTCGCAGTACATTTTTTCGTTGTTGCAAGGAGGAATATATCCGTTGAGGATATATGGTTCATCAACCTTTTTGCTGTTAATAAACAGTTCATATTGTTTTGTTTTTGGATTTTGCTTTATCTGCAGGTGGTCGCCGGGGACTCCTATGATTCTTTTTATGTAAGCCAAATCCTTGCAGAAAAGTCCTGTGTATCTTGAAAAAAGTGCAATAGGATTATATTTGAGTTCTGCCTGCGGCGGATAAAATACAACGATGTCAAAACGCTTCGGAGGTTTAAAGAAGTGAGTGACTCTCTCAACAAAAACTCTATCCCCTTCTAAGATTGTCGGATGCATGGAACCTGAAGGGATAAGACGCGGTTCCCCGATGAAAAATCTTATCAGAATTACCATCAGAAGAACAGTGACGATTGTTTCTACGGTTTCTTTGATAATTGGTTTGAGTTTTTCTTTTGTGAGGTATTTTTTCTTGAATTCTTCAAACATCAGATAGTTCTTTCTTTTATGTAGTTTGTCAAATTTATGATAGTTTGCTTTGCAATATTATCTTCAAAAAATGACAAAGAGTCTATAGCCCTGTTGATATATTGACTAGCCAGCAGGTTAGTTTTTTCGAGAGCATTTGTTTTTTTTATTTCATTTTGGAACTCTTCATATGAAGTCATTAGCATAATTTTAGGATTTTCTTCGCAGGCGAAGAAAGAAACCGGGGTGAATATTTTATTTTCAAAGTCGCTAAATTGTGACTTTTCTTCATAATCATCTTTGTATGCTAATAAATCATCCGTAATCTGGTAGGCTATGCCGAAGTTTTTTGCAAATTCTTCAGCTGCCGATTGAGCCTGCTCGTCTGCGTCTGAAACAAACAAGCTGCCTTTTGCCGCTGCTATATAGAGCATTGCTGTTTTGCGTTTTGATTTTTCGACAATTTCATCAAGAGTCGGTGTGTTGTTTGTTTGCATAAGCTGCTGCAGCTCCCCGCTGCAGAGTTCTTCCGTAATTTTTGAAAACATTGAGATGAGTTTTGAGTTTTCTATTTGAGAGAGCAGTGTCATTGCTTTTGCCAGAAGGAAGTCTCCTGAGATAATTGCTTCTTTTATGCCCCATTGTTTAAATACGCTCGGTTGGTGATGTCGTGTAGGGGAGTTATCAACTACATCGTCGTGAATAGTGCTTGCCACATGAATGAGCTCTGTTACTTGAGCCAGAAGGTAGTGTTTATAAGTTATATCTGAGTTTACCATTTTTGCAAAGAGAAAGACAAAGGCAGGACGAAGCCTTTTGCCGTTTGAAAATACGGCATATTTTGCTATCTCCCGAATGGTTTGATTTTCTTTTGATAAATTTTCCAGAAGTTTTTCATTCGTTTTGATGATATGGTCAGATATCGGAGAGAGAATTTCGTCGAGTTGTGTTTTTTCTTTTTGATACATTGGTTTTATGTAACTTTTTTTGAATATGTGACTGAAAATAGGGCAGTTTTTTGAGGGGTAATTTTTTTATAATTATATACAAAAAACGGAGATAAGGTAATCATGAATGTGAGCAATGTTGTGCCGCCTGTTCTTGAACGCTTGAGCATAAGAGATAATTCGAAGGTACAAAATCTTGTGATTGAGAGCATTGATTGTTCAAAAAAGCTTGTTTTGAACGAAGATTCTTTTCGCAGGTGTACAAGAAAAGAGGAGGATGCGCCGAAAAATCTTTTTGAGTTGTTGAAAAGACTTTTATCTCCGCAGAGGGGTGATGTAGACAGAGTTGTTGAAAGGCTGGCTTTTCCTTCTCAAGGGTATAGAGTGTCTGCTGATGTTCTATCAGGAAAAAATGTGTCTGAAGTTAACGGTATTGTGATGTCACATGGGAAAGGTTTTACAATTGTAGGTGCGTCAGGTGCCAGTGTAGGGCGTGCCGGTTTGAAGTCGCCAACAGGGGTGATAGCTGACGGTTATCAGGATGGCAGGCTTGTATCATCAGAAAATCATCTGCTTAGCGGGAATATTTATTACAGGGATATTGTTCTTGGAAAGAATGGTGTTTATCAGGCAGGGAGTGTAAAGAACAGAGCTTATTGAAAAGTTTCATTCCGAGAGTAAACGGGATAACTTGCTGAGAGAGATTTTTAGGACTAACGTCCTCAGAATGACGGGTCATATTGAACGAAGCGAAATAACTTTTTCTACAAATGGATTCTTCACCCTGCTGGTTCAGAATGACGGTGGTCATCCTGAGCGTAAGCGAAGGAACTGTGCGTAGTCTGAAATTAGAGTGACTTTTTCTTCATTTCTTTCTTTTTGTTGCGAGCAAAAAGAAAGAAACGCAAGCAAAGAAAGAAAAAACGCAGCCGAAACAAAATCTCGAATTTTTCTTCTGAAACTCTGAAAAGTCGCTATGCTCCACAGAGTTTCAATAAAAAAATTCTGATTTTGTAGTTAGTTAGGAATTAACGAGTCATCCAGCAGGTAAACGGGATAACTTGTTGATGGAGATTTTTCGGACTAACGTCCTCAGAATGACTGGGAAAAAGCATAAAAAAAAGACTGCCCATTCGGTGAAGACAGCCTTTCAACTCTAAATGTATACGAGCGCCCCTGAGTCAGGCCGTAACATTTAGTTGAGGAGAATCTACGTTGTTAGGTTTTTCGGGAGGTGTTGGAAGGGATATACCGTTTTCTTCTGCATATTTATCAACGGCAGATTGCCCCTGTGCAATAATTTCAGCCGGAAAGCCGAGAGATATCAACTCATCGGTCATATCTGGCGCTTCAGACCCTGCATCATTCTGTTTGCCAAACAGGTTACCCTCTTGTGTTTGTGCCCTCTGATTGCTTTTTGGTTGTTGAACAGTCGGCAATGTAATATTATTTTGTTTGGCATACTCTTCTATTGCGCTTTGCCCCTGAGAGATTACCTCACTCGGGATACCGGCTGATTCGAGCATTGTATTATAATTTTGTTGAACCGTATAGTAAGATTGAGAATTACTATTTGAAGAAACTCCTTGAACCATTAAGAACTCCTTTCGATTTTTCAGAATAAAATTTTATTCTCCGTACTTATATATTAACGGATATTGACGGTGAAAATTAATGGCTCAAAGTAGTCATATCGGCTTAATATGGATGCCTCTTTAGGGTCGTTTTTTAGATTAAATTTTCTTTCAATGCGAGGATAGCAGCCTGAGTACGGTCATCTACGGCAAGTTTCTGGATAATATTTTTGACATGATTTTTGACTGTATGCAGAGAGAGCACGAGTTTTTCCGCTATATCTTTGTTGCTTCTTCCTTCCGCTATGAGTTTGAGGATTTCTCTTTCTCTTGCTGTCAGGTTGAAGAGGTTACTCGGTGTTTTGTTCTCTTCTTGAATACCCGTTGTTTGCAGGATGTCGAGGACGTATCTTGCGATATTCGGGTCAATCCATACAGCGCCTGTCATTACTGCTTTGATAATATTGATGAGTTCTTCTGATTTGATATCCTTCATGCAATAAGCGTTTGCTCCTGAGTGGAAAGCAGAGAGAACACTCTGTTTTTCATTGATTGATGTGAGCATAATGATTTTTATGTCAGGGTATGACTCGTTGATTTTTTTTGTTGCGTCAATACCGTTCATAACAGGCATGGCGATGTCCATGAGGATTACATCCGGTTTTTTTGAAGAAATGAAATCGACAGCTTTTTTGCCGTTGTCGACATCTCCGATTATTTCTATGTCAGGAAATGTCTTGAGGCTGTAAGCTATTCCTTTTCTTGTCAGTTCATGGTCTTCGACCAGCAGTATTTTTATGCTCATAATGTATTATTCCTTTGTACTGGGAGTTGTATGTTGAATTTTGTATATTCACCGACTTTGCTTTCGACGGTGATTTTGCCGTTGTGGAGTTCTATCAGCTTTTTGCAGACATATAAACCGAGTCCTGAACCAAGTTTTCTATCAATACTTTTGCCTGTGTAGTACTGCTCAAAGATGTGTTCCATATCGTCTTTGGCTATCCCAGGGCCGTTGTCTTCGACTGTTATGTTAAGGTTTGAATCTGATAAGACTGCGTTTATTTTAATTTTATCATTTTGAGAGAGGTTTTCTACAGCGTTTGAGATAAGATTGATGAACACTCTTCTCAAGGCTATTGCATCTGCCGTTATTTCTGGCAGGTTTTGAGGGATTGAGTTTGTGACCTCGAGGTTTTTATCTATCAGCAGAGGTTTTAGTTTTTCGAGGCAGTCGTCGACTATTTTTGAAATATTGATTGAAGAAAAAGAAAGCTGTTGATTTTGTGAATCAAACTGGTATGATTCAAGGATGATGTTGACCATTCTGAGAAGATGTTTGTTGTTTTTTTCTAGGCTTTTTGCGAGGTCGTATTCTTCTTCGAGTTTCATTTGTTTAAATTTTTGCGAGATAAAAGTGAGGCATCTCTCCTGTGCAATGAGCGGTGTTCTCAAGTCATGAGTAAGACTTGTTATGAAGCTGTTTCTGAGTTTTTCCTTTTCTTTGAGACCTTTTACCATCGCATTGAAGTTATCGAAGGTGCTCAAAATTTGTGCATATTTGATATTTGTGCTCACATGCGTATCGAGATTACCCTTCATCACTTCTTTTGAGGCTTCTGAAAGAACCATAAGCGGTGTAATGAAGTTTCTGTTTATGTAAAGAGCTATAAGCAAACTCAACGCCATTGCTCCGAAGAATATAATCAGCCCGAAAGAATTTTCAAGGAATTTGAGGGGACCTATATGTTTTGTTTGTATGGTTGTTTTCAAGAGAAAGGTTGCAACAGCATCGCCGTTTTTATCAAGAATTTTTTTGATTCTGTAACGGTTATACGGGTCTGTCGGTATGCCTGTATTTCGTACGTTATCAGGTATCGGAGGAGAGAGAAAACTCTTTTTTAGGACGCTTGGAGGTCTAAAAGGGTCTTTAACGGTGGCAATAAAAGATGTTTTGTCTATTTTATCTTTTGCATAGACTTCTATAATAAAAGGTCCTTGAATATTAAGTTCACTAAAATCTGATTTTTCTGTTATTTTGATACCTTTAAGATTTGTGTAAGGACTTTTTATTGGGATGACGAAGACGTTATGAATTTCAGGTTTTTTATTTTTTTTGCCGTTTATAACCTCGTATCCTGCTGTTATTTTGTCTGTATTTTTGTAGATAAACTCAAGAGAATCTTCGTCAAAAACTTTTTTCAATTCAGCTTCATTCAGCTGTGATGGCGACATGTTTTGAATCTTTTCCAGAATAATTCCTTCTCTGATACTCTGGTATTGTTTTATAGCTTCATCGAGCTGTGTTACTCCAACTTCTATAAAATGTTGAGAGGCTTTTTCTTCCATCTTTCTCAGCTGGTGGTTTGTCCACATGAAGATAGAGATGATAGGAATAACCATTGTGATAACAAAGATTATGAGAAAATAACGTGTGTATTTGAACATTTATTAGTTTCTTTCGTTTGTAACCCCTCGGAACCGGGAAACGGATTGAGTATTTCAGCTTGTTTGAAACCTTCCGTTTCCCGATAAACGAGAGTTACTCTCCTTGAGTAATTCGGAGATAAAATTCTCAGAGGTGCAATCTTATGTATTTTATCTCCATTTTTTAGATTATCATCTTTTAGGGCATATGAATTAGCTCTTGAGAGTCATTTTTCAGACAACAAGACTCAAGAGCGACTCAAACGAGTCATCGTTCAGTCCGTAGGCAGTTTCAAGCTGCTGCTTCAGCTTGGAGTCTGCTGTTTGGTTATCTTGTTGTATTCCAAGAGCGGCATCAATTTCTTCCTGCGAGACTACTCCGTCCATGTTTGTATCACGGACATCATACGATGAAGAGCTGCCTGAAGATGAACTTGAAGAGCTTCCGGATGTTGATGATACGCTTGTTGAGTTTTCTTCTGATGCGTCTTCTATGAACATGCCCGCAGGTACTCCCATGTTTTGGGTTATATCTGTCAGCATGTCATAGAGCTGAGAGTCAACGGAGTTGTTCTCAGAGCTTTCTTGAAGCAGATTTGCAAAAGACGTTGAGTCAGCTTCTGAACTCTCCTGTGTTTGAGTTGTTGATGAGCTGCTGTTTGTTTGAGAGCTTTGGTTCATCAACAGCTTCCAGAGTTCTGATTGGTCTGTGTTGATTGCTGAAACCATGGTTATTCCTCCTCCTTTCCGTATTCATGTTAGGAGAATTTTTTTTCTTTTTAATCGTTTGAAAAATTTATTTTGAGAAAGATGGAAATACAGTGTTTGGTGTAGTCTTCCGGAAAATGAACTTTTTTTGTTTTGAATCGTTTTAGTTAGTGAGTGAAGTGAAAGAGGGTTATTCCGGTGAAGAAGTTTGGTATATTATTTTTGATTTTGTCTATGATGATTGTTTTGCCTCTTGATGCTGAGGCAAGAGGCAAAAGTCAGGATATTTACCGTGAGCATAACAGAGTTGTGAGATATCACAGATGTCAGAATGATTCTCTGCTTGCAAGGCTCCTCGGGCTTGATTCAGGATGTGAGAGGAAAAAACACAAGCATTATCACAGTTATCGAAGACACAATTCTCATTTTGCATATGACAACAGAGTCAGATGGTACTAACTAAATCTTCTCTATCTGATAGTATCTTTACCTGTTTGAGGTCTCTCAGGCAGGTTTTTTATTTATGAAAAAATATTAAAGATTTTTCTTTAAATTAGCAATAAAAGATATTCAGGTTACTTAGATTGGTATTGAATACAAAATAAGAGGTTTTAGGTCAATGAATGTGAATGCGGGTATGTCCGGTAATAATTTAAATTTTGGTCGTGTTTTGGTGTCTACAGAAGGAATGGGAAAGACTGCATCAAAACTTGCCGAAAAACTTGAGCAGGAAATTGAGTATTCATCTGCCGTGAGTGATTTGGATGATATGGGTGTTGATGTTGTGATTATTTCTGACCCTGAAAACAGAGAAGACAGGGCAAAAGTCCTTTTTGCCACAAGAGATGATCATTTGTATAAAATCGGAAATAAAGATTATATGACAACCGGCAAGACTTTTGATATGGGCAAGTGGAAAATGTTTAATGCATGGAATAATTTAAATGGTTTGAATACAGAAAAAGATGCTGCTGCAAGCAAGCTTGCAGCGACAGAGTATTCAACAAATTCAGATGCGGTTCTTGAGGCTGCTCAAAAAATTGCTGACGGTGAAATTACCCGGACAACAAAGGGACAAACAAAGAGTGTAAAAGAGATGCTGGAACATTTTTGGATAAGAAGCTAAATAAAAGGGAACCATTTGGTTCCCTTTTATTTAGAGTTCAGATTCTATCATTTTTGACGATGTAAACATGACGATTGTCAGGATGCCGTTAATCAAAAAGCTTATGCCAAGGAGAGTCCCAAGCAGCCATAGTGAGCTGAACGGTAGAGAAAGAAGGATAAAAATTCCCAAAAAGAGCTGAACAGCCGCCATGAAAAATCCCGTCCACCAGTATCTTACAATTCCCCTGTTTTCAAAAGTCAGGTAAATTGAGTTTATTGATTCAAGAATAAAATACAGTGCAATCAAGATTGTTAAAAGGAGCAGGTTAAATATCGGATGAAAAAACAGATAGATGCCTGCTGAGATAATTAACAGTCCGATTATTGCAGACAGGTATGGATTTTTGATTTCTTTTCTCATCATAATTGTGTTAATAAATTTGTAAACGCCGAAGATTGTGAGAATTATGCTAAGGATTATGCTTGTTGTGAATGACATCAAATTCGGAAGAAGAATTGCGCATATTCCGAGAGCTGTCAGCACAATGCCATCCATGAGCATCAGGTTCAGGATTTTGTCTGTTGTTTTTGTCATAACTGTGTCCTCATTCTTTATACTATTTAAATTGTAGAATTAATGAATGAAAAGTAATTTAGTTATGAGGGCTATTTTGTGTTGAGATGTGATGTAGCCGTTGTGTCTGAGAAATAGTAAAACAAGCCGCACAGAGCCTGTGCGCTGATTGCACAACCGTTTTTCTCCTGCTCTTGCAACCAGTTGCGGATGTCATTTGCATTAACCCAGATTCTCTCAAGAATAATGCCTCCATCGCTTAATGGTTTTGATATTTCAGTTGTGTCTGTGATTTCTGCTAATGCGATAGTTGATGTTTCTGATGTACAGCCTGCTGAGCTTGCAATTTTGCGGGAAACTATTTTTATTGAGTCGGCTCTCAGTCCAGTTTCTTCTCTCAGCTCTGCTTCAATTGCCTGTTCGATACTTTCTCCCTTTCTTTCATCTCCGACAAGTCCGGCAGGCAGTTCGATGTTTATATCCGCTTTATTTTCTGCATAAAGAGGCGGTCTTTGAGTTTTCAGGAACAGGATTTTTTCTTCTGTTTCCGATTTGAACACCGGAACAATCACCACAACATCCGTTGCGATTTGTCTGTGGGCATAAATCCATGCGGATTTTCCATTCGGTGCCACCGCTTCTTTCAGCTCGAGATATTTTGTCGAACATAAAATTTTTGTGTTCCTGTTCATAATCAGACAATTTCCAGATAGATGTCTTTTTTCATTTCCTGACAGATGTTCTTGAGTTGCAGATAAAGTTTTCTTGAAGAACGTCCTATTTTGCTTGCGAGGATGATGTTGTCAGTGCGTTTTATGTTATCGACTGTTTGAGGGGAAATGTCTGCAGGGATTATTTTGAGGTTTGAGAATGTGCTCAAAGATTGCATATCTCCGGTATTGAAACCGTCGAAAGCCAGAACTGTAAAACTTTTCTCAGGTGAAGCAAGGAGAAGAATTTTCAGGTCATCCGTGTTTTTGTTCAAATCATAGAGAACTTTTTCTCCTAGCGTTGAGTAGGTCATTTTTTTATCCATGTTTTCAAAGAGGATTACCAGCACAAGGGAGGCAATGATAGAGAAAACAAGTCCTAGTATGATGTTAATCAGAAGTTTTGGTTCTGAAAATTCGAAATCTCTTTTTTGTTCGGGCTCTTTGAGGATGGTGACGTTTGTTGCATTTTTAGCCATCTGTTCAACAAGTGTTGACCATTCCAGTTTTGATTTGACCATTTTGAGTTTTTCAACTTCCGCATCAACGGCTATTTGTCTTTTTTGACCTTCGATTGCCTGATTGGCTACAGTGTTGAGCGCTGAGCTGATAGCTTTGTTGTATCCTTGCATAACAGCGACCTGACCCATCATCGTGCTGTTTGGCATGGCGCCGCTTTTTTTCATCTCTGCTATTTTTAAATTCAGCTCTTTGTTTACGTCTTTGAGAGATTCTTCCATAAGCTTTTTATCGCTTGAAGCTTTTTGTGTATTCAGCGTTTCATTGACAAGCTGGTAGTTGTTGATGATTGATTTTACGACATTGTATGCAACTTTCGGGTCTTTGTTTTTGTATGTGATTGAGATGACTTTTGTTCCTTTTTTGTTTTCGATGGTTATGTTTTTTTTGAGGAACGCTGCTGTTGATATATATTCGCCTGCTTTTTTACCTTTTTTTATTTTCAGGTCATTTTCTTTTATTACTCTGTCAATTACAAGCGGGGATTGGATTATTTCGAGTTCATCATTTAATCCTGAAGCTCCTCCTGCCAGCATTCCTGATAATCCACCGCCGCTTCCACCTAAATCAGCGATAACAAAAGGGTTCAGATCTGAGAGGTTTGTCGTTCCCGTTTTGTTTATGTACAGGTCAGATGTTACTGTGTATTTCTTTGGAAGAATGAAAGTCAGAGCGATAAAAAATCCGGTGATAAGGACAAAAGTTAAAAAGATTTCTTTTTTTCTGCTCCATAGGGTTTTGAATATTTTTTTGAGATCAATCGTCAGTTCTTCATCGAGTTCTTGCGGTTCCATTTTTGTTCTTTCTATGTTTTGTTCACAAGGGACATGATATCATGAAAGTTTTTTGTTGATGGATAAGATATTTATAAGTTTAAGTTTTATTTTGTTGAAGATTGTATTTTGTATAGAGCATTTCATTGCTTGTGTTTTGGAGTTTTTGAGGTCTTTTCTCAGAGAGTCTGCTTCTGATTTTATTTTTTGAAAGGCATCTTTGCCGAGAATAAGCCTTCTTGGCAGTTTTTCCAGCTCAACCGTATCGATTATGCAGTTGAGAGCGATGGTGAGGTCATTTTTGAAAGAGCTGTTAACCGGTTTGTGCAGCGGTGAAAGGTCTTTGTATTCGTCATAAGCTGAGTTTGTGCGAATTTGATTCTTTATAATATTTGTTCCTTCAAACCAGCCGGGTTCAATGGACATTACCCTGCAGAACTTTTGTGTTTCAATAAGACAAACTCCTGTCAGCCCTTCAAGCGCATGCTTTGATGAGCAATAGGCTGAGCTGTAGGCACTCGGGGTAAGTCCTGATTCTGATATGTTGTTGATGATTGTTCCGTTTTTGTTTTGGCGGAAGTGGGGGAGGATGGCATGTATGGTGTTGAAATATCCGAAGAAGTTTGTTTCCATGACTGATTTCATATGTTCGAGGGTTTCTTCTTCAAGTGTGACGCTTGCTGTGATGCCCGCATTGTTGAGCAGGACATCAATTTTTCCGAATTTTTCGATTCCTTTTTTGATAGCGTCGTTGATTGTATCAGACTTTGTTACGTCGACAGAGAGGCACAGGACGTTTCTGTGAGTGATGTCAGGGATGTTTCTTGCGATTGCTATGACATTGTATCCTCTGTTGAGGAGTTCTTTTGATATTTGCTTTCCTATGCCGCTTGATGCTCCTGTGACCAGCCAGGTTTTTATTTTGTCTTTGTCTATTTTTTTCATAGATGCTTCTCTGTTGTATGGGAAAATATTATTTTATATGTAATTATTATTTATAAATATAAAAGTATAAGAAAATATTTTGTTTATTATAGAATAAATGAATGTTCAACATCAAATATAACTTTCTTGTCATAATACAAATAGCTGTCGGGATACTGAATTCGGTTCTTGTAATGAGGGTGTTTGGAGTATCAGCTTATTCTGATGCTTATTTGTTAGCGTTGTCTATATTTTCTGTTTTTTGTCTTATTTTGCTTATGCCTGTAGACCAGTTTATGCAGTTCTATAATGAGCTGAAAGTGCAGTCTTTGAAAAAATCTCATGATTTTTATAATTGTGCATTGATTTTTTCGTTGTTTGCAGGGATTGTATGTTGTCTTGTTTTTCATTTCGGCTTAAATTTTGTGATAAAACTCTTTACTCTTGATATTGATTCTCACCGATTTGAAATTTTGAAAAATTTGTTGTCTATTTTGACTTTGGGGCTTGTATTTTATCCGGTAAACGGAATAAATGAGCGTTTGTTGAATGCAGAGATGAGATTTTCAATTCCTTATATGTTAGTGATTATTCCAAATCTGCTAGTTGTGTTGACACAGATTTTTATGATTTTTAATCACCATACAAATATTTATTACCTTGCCTATGCTCAGGCTATAGGTTTATTTTTTGTAGCTTTGTTCGGAAGTGTTTATATTTCAAAGACTTTGATACGCTTTAAATTTGTCGGATGGCAGGATTATATGACGAGATTCATAAAAAACAGTATGATTATGCAGTTTGGCAACAGCTTTTGGTCGATGACAATTCCTGTTATATTCAATAACTTTTTGGTAACATTCCCTCAGGGGTATGTATCATATTTTTATTATGCGAGGAAGATTTTGGATATAGCCAATAATTTTTCTATCGGACCATCCAAAAATATTCTGCGTTCAAAGATTTCAAAATTTGTTTCAAAACACGATGTTGAGTCTATCAAGAAAGCTTCCGTGTCGTTTTTGATGTGGGGAAGTGTTGTCTTTTTGGTGGCTGTGACGGTCGCGTATTTTGTGCAGGGACCTGTTATTTCTTTGATTACGTCTAACAGGTTGACAGCTTTGGATTTGAAAATGATATCACTTTTGTTTTTGTGTTTGAGTCCGTGGTATTTTATTATTTTCTTTGAGACTCCTTATGTAACTATTAACATACAGTCAAAAAAGGCGAAGACAGTGTTGTTTATTAATCTTTCATTTTTGGTTATATTTGCATCGCTTTTGCCTGTTTTCAAACATAGTACAGGGATTTATGCCATTGCAGTTTCTCTTGTTCTGGCACAGATTTTGAATCTGGTATTTCATAAGTTTGTTGCAGATAGGATTATGAAGAAGATGAAAGAATCAATGGAAGGATAGTTTTTATGGTTAATGCGTTGACATCTGTGAGATTTTATTTATTTTTGTCTATTTTTGTATCACATTTTTTCTTTATAAAAAAATCACAGATAGGAAATTTTTTGTTTGAGAATTTTTTATATAACGGAAATTTTGCAGTGACATTTTTCTTCATTTTATCAGGTTTTTGTATTGCTCTTGGATACTCTGATAAGTTTCAAGTGTTGGATTTTGATAAGATTAAGACTTTTATAATGAAGAGAATTATAAAAATTTATCCATTGTATATTTTGACCGGTTTTATCGGATTGATTATTGCTATAGTTACTAAAAAAGTTTTATTGCTTAAATTGTGCGAATTTATTTTTCTGTATATGCCAATGATTCAAGCTTTTGTGAAAAGTTATTCGATGTTTAATAGTGTTGCATGGTTTGTTTCTGCGATATTTTTGTGTTATCTTCTGACACCTTTTGTTTTTTATATCTTGAAAAGAATAGCTAAGTTAAAAACTATTTATCTATATATCTGGATTTTTCTTATTGCTTTTAGTGTATTGTTGAGTCCTCCTTTTCTTGATATAAAATTTTATTCCTATTTCTACCATTTTCCTCCAATAAGATTTTTACAATATTTTTCAGGTATTCTCGTTGGGATTTTTTATAAAGATTATTTAGTGAAGGTTGATATTTTTGAGTCGAAAAAACATTTGAAAAACTTTTTAGATGTAGTTTTGATAGTATTTTTAGTCGGGTTATATTTATTTTCTTTCAAGATGAAACCATATGAGCTGATTTTTACGCAGGTTGTTTATATTCCTGTATTTTCTTTTTCTATTTTGCATTTATGCAGTAGAACTTCAAGTATTTTGAATGAATTTTTGAATAACAAGGTAAATATATTTTTAGGTTCTATAAGTATGGAGTGTTATTTAATTCATAATCTTTTGATTATTCTTTTTAGCAAATATTTAGTCAAGATATTACCTATAAATTCAATTTGTAATATCTTTTTTGTGGCTACAATATTGCTTTTTGGTACAATTATATTGAGTTTGATATTCAAAAAATTGTATTCAAAAGTTTTGGAGTATTTTTCTCAAAAAGCGGTAAGGGTAAACTAAACAATATTTCACAACAGGGCGTAATAAGAACCAATATATATTATACAAGTGATACTTATCCAGCAATAACAGTTTTTGAGCTCTTTTATATCCGCCCATTTTGATATAGTTGCTATCAGTTTGGCTATAGTCATTGATAAAATTTTTTAATTCAGCAATATATTCTTTTTTATCATCAGAAAAATATAGATTATTCCATTCATCAAGCAGAACATTGAGATAATAGTTGAATATATATACCTGTAATTCTAAAAGATTTTTGTTATTTTGTATTTTATTAAAAAATTTTTTAAAATATTGTTGTATATACATATGTATATGTATATGTATATGTATATGTATATAGTGTAGTCTATCCATTTTTGTCAAAGATTGGGGTCTTGTGGCAAGATAGTTATAAAAATAGTTATCAATAATAATAATTTTAGGATTATTGAGGAGCAGTTGGATTATAAACAGGTTATCTTCTGCACAATTTGTATCTTCAGGAAAGAATGCTTTTGATTTATCAATAAAACTTTTTTTATACAATTTATCCCAGCAATACATAGCATGAACTGATTTAAAAGTTTGTGGTATTTTATCAAAGAATTGATATGGAGTATCTTTTAATTCATTATAGAATGGAGAATGTTTGAAATAATTACAATTTATTGATTTATTTTTTCTAATATATTTCTTTTGAAAAATAACAAGATCAACATCTGATTCTACAGCTTTATTATATAATTTTTCACAGGCATCAATCTCTAAAAAATCATCACCATCAACAAACATGATGTATTCTCCTGAGGCTGCTTTAATCCCTGTGTTTCTTGCAATAGAAACTCCTTCATTTTTTTTGTCTATAATTTTGATTCTGTTGTCACTTTTAGCCAGTTCTTGAAGAATTCCTATCGTGTTGTCTTTAGAACCATCGTTTATGCATATGATTTCTATATCTTGAAAAGTTTGAGATGTGAGTGAGTCAACGCATCTTTTGGCATATTCTTCAAGGTTATAAAATGTTGCAATTACTGAAATTTTAGGAGTTGTCATATGCGTTTTTATTCTCCATTTTTCCATATAAATTTTCGGATATCTATTTTTTTGTTAAAGATTTTTATATATGCAAGTTTTTGTTCTTTTGATATGAACCCATAGGTCTTTTTTGAGAATATTTTATTTTTTAGTTTTGCGATAGTTTGTATTATTTTTCCGGAGCGACTTATTGAGATAAATGGAAAATCTGTTTTATTGCTGAATAGGTTAAATAAATTATAAGCCGGCGCTGTTTGTTTAACCATCTTTTCTTTTCCATATATAGCAAATGGAATAGAGCCGATAATTTCTGCTGTTTTTCTATCTGAGTGTTTGGTAAAAAATTCAAAATATGTACAATATAGTTCTAAAGAATTAACCGATATACTATTAGTTTTTTCTATGTCAATCATAGCTTTTGTAAAATCTTCTATCCCATTGAGATAATCATTGTATCCCCAGTTTAAGATGTTGTCATTTTTCTCATATTCTTTGATTGGAACTATTTTCCCGTTTTCTTCTTTATAACCTAAAGTCTGACCGTCTACTGTTCTGCATAGCAGTTCAATCCATGCTGAGATATATTGTGTTGTATTTATATAGGAGCATTTTATGGAATTTTCTTTTTGTTCCATATCTGATTGGTTGTGCAAGTAAAAACTTACTACTGTTCCTTTAAAGAACGGTTTGATTTGCTGTGCAAGATTGTCTTGAGTCCTTCCTGATCCGTTTAGATCTACAAATGCAAAGTTTTGTTTTGAAAAGTCTATTTCTTGTTTTAGGTATTTTATGAACAGATTTTTTTTGCATAAATTTTTCTTTAGTATTAAATCTTTAGCTTCATTAGAAAATAAAAGTTTTTTCAACTTAGCTACTGATTTGATTTCTTTTCTGCTTATATTTAATGTTTTAGAAAGTTCATCAACTGATGTGTTAAGCCTTTTTAGTATAAATTCTGAAGATAGCATACTCTTTAGTTCCGAGAATATCCATTCTATATATTGATTATAATTTTCATCATCAATTATACGAGAGGCAGCTCTTGAACTATAGAAATAGTGTGTTTGTATGTCTAAATTCTTTTCTTTAATGATTATATCTGCAATGATTTTGGGAATAAATCCGTCTCTAGATACAAAATATAAGTGTTTTATATTTCTGTTTAAAGACTGTTCTATTACCCAGCTTGTATAGTTATACAAAATCGGTGCCGAAAATGATGCTCCAAATATATATTTTTCATTTTTTTCAAGTTTATTTAACCTTAGATTTTTTGCACAGCCTGTAATCAGTTCAAATTTATAATTTTGAGGGAATTTTTTTAGCAAATATTTTTCATATGGAAGTAATTCTATGTAGTCATATTTTTTCGAATTTATTCCGCACCACTTTGCACAGATTACATCTGAGAAATAATTATCACCCAAATGAGTCCATTTTTTTATGTTAGGGAAGTCTTTTTTTATAAGTGTATATATAGAGGCATTTCTTTTTGTTTCTCCTAGATCAGATGATACATAGATCTTTATGTTTTCAAAAATTTTATCTGTTTTTATAAGGAACTCTTTCAATGTATCAGAGGAATAATACATATCAGAAATTAGAATAACCATTTTTTTCTGAGATAGATATTTTTTTACTATTTGGATATTTTCAGATATTCCGATAAAATTTGATTTTTCTATAGAAATTTCTAAGTCTTTGAGATTTTTAGTCTGTTCTTTAGATAAATTATAATTCTCTTCAATTATTTGGTAAATTAAATCGAAAGTCGTCTCTAATTTTTTATTCAATTTAAGCTGATTTTTTTGAGAAAAATACTCGCTTTGAGTCCTTATTCTAAAAAAATTTTCAACTAAAAATTTAGGTAAATCATAAAATTTACTGTCATTTTTAATTCGATGTTCCATCAAATAAAAAATACCAAAGGGGGTTGCGGTATTTCTCGTGATAAGAGTATCAAAAATGTCAAAGGAATATAATTCTGACATTTTATTTGGTATTTTAATATTGTTCATAAAAGAAAAGTATCATAAATTTGTTTTTTATTCTATAATATCCTGCATGGATGTATCAATAATATTAGTCAGTTATAACACAAAAGATTTGACAAGAGATTGTCTGAAATCAGTCTATGAAAAAACTCAAGGTATAGAATTTGAGATTTTTGTTGTGGATAACAACTCTCATGATGGTTCTGCAGAGATGATAGAACGGGAATTCCCCGAAGTTAGGCTGATAAGAAATTCTGAGAACAAAGGATTTGGAGCTGCGAATAATATTGCTATCAGGCAGAGCAATGCAAAATATATATTCTGCTTGAACACTGATACTATTTTGCTGAATAATGCTGTGAAGATATTTTTTGATTTTATGGAACATCCTGAAAATCAAAATGTTGGTGTATGCGGTGGGCAACTTCTTGATAAAAACCAGAATCCGACTTTTTCTATCGGGAATTATCCATCTTTGAGCAGAATCTTTTTTACTTTTGGGGGGCTTAGATATGTTTTCCCAAAAAAGTATCGAGAGGATATATCTCCTGGGAGAATTGCCAATTATTATAAACCGACATTTGTTGAGTATATTGTTGGTGCAGACATTTTTTTTAGAAAATCTGTGTTGGATAAAGTCGGTATTTTTGATGAAAATATTTTTATGTATGGGGAAGAGAGTGATTTATGCTTTAGGATAAAAAAATCTGGCTTTGATATTGTATTTCTCCCGGACTCAAAAATTATTCATTTTGAAGGCGGCTCTTCTGCGTCTTTAGCAAAAGCAAAAATTGCACAAACCAGTTTATTATATTGGTATAAAAAAAATGTATCACTATTTGCTTTTTATTTACAGAAATTTTGCTTAGTTCTTTTTTATTTAATGAAATTTCTTTTTACACGTAAAAAAGAAAATAGTGATATGGCAATTTATTTTTCTAAGATTTAAATTGTTTTTTAAATTTTTCTTTCCTGATTTTATTCACAATTGGCACGATAAAAGGGCGTATGAAGTATAAGTAGAAAATTTTATTTCTCTTATAAAATAAATCAGGGTGCAGTTTGTAGTATTTTTTTCTTGATTTAGTAAACTGTTCTTCTATTTCTTTTTTTTGTCGTTTTTCTTTGCATAATTCTTCTTTTATTTTTGTCAAAATTTGTTTTCTTTGAACATTCAAATTTTGATTAATCACATCATAATCAATATTTGGTCTGCTATCAAATTTATCAAGAAAGTCTTGATAACCAGAGTATATTGGTATTGGTATGTTCAATTTTTCAAATATAGAACTGAATCTTGTTGTATCACAACTATTTTTCAAACAAATCACAGGACGGTTGAAAATTATTGCAAAAGATACGCAATGAAATGAATCAGTGACAATAAATTTTGAATCTCTGATAGATTTTAACCAATTTTCAACAGAGTGTTTATCATTTTTTTCGTCATTTAGCGCCAGTTGATTTCCAAAAAATTGATTAACACTCAAACTATATTTTTTTTGCAGGTGTTTTGTTGTCTTTTCTGTTTCTGCATTTGGGTATAATACATAGCTCATTATACTATTTTGATAGTCATTTGTTTTTGTGTTTTCTATCAATTTTTCGTAGTCTACTTTCTCTAAGAAGAAAACTGGATCCATAAACCAGTCGGCGTCGATGTTGAATTTTTCTTTCAGTTTTTGTTTTGATATATCTTCTCTTGTTGAGATAAAGTCAAATCTTTTGAATAATAATTCCAAATTTTGCATAACTTCCGGCTCTGCTTGCCAATCCCAAGCTCCAAAAGATCCTGATATAATCATTTTCTTTGAGGATGAGTCGGCAAAATCGAGCAAGTTTTGGTATATTCGTTCTTTTACACAGCTAAAATCCAGTTGGTTATCAGCACCTACTATAAAAGTATTTGAGAGTTTGTTCAATTTTTCAAAGTCTTTGTTCACAAGGCATAAATCAGTTTTTTCTGCATACTTTTTGTTGAATTCTTTTGCATAGCTGATAGGTAAACCATTGTTTATATATTTTACAGAAAAACCTAATTTTTTAATGCTTTCTTTTAGAGCATATGCTGTAAGAATTGAACCATAGTTTATCCCTGCAAACCAGGTCATTAACAGACAATCAGATTTTGCTGTTGGTTGGTGCATGAATAATTTAATTATATTTTTTACAAATTTTGGGGTGTGTTCTTTGATTTTGTAGTAAAAATATTTCCATCCGAGATTTTTTTTGAAGAGTTTATCCATTTCTTTATATCCGAATTTTTCATAAACAGACAGATATTTTCTGCTTGTGTCATTTAGTTTAATGGGGTATCTTAGGGGACCGTTATATTTTTTTAGTTTTGTTATATCAATATTTTCTATGACTAAGTTCTCTTTGATTTTTTCGAGGATTTCTTCTCCTTTTTGTGTGTTGATTAACACCAGAGAGATTCCTCGATTTTTAGTGAGAGAATTTTTTAATAAATTAGGATATTCAAATTCGATGCCCCAGCAATCAGCTATTGTAACATCAGAGAGTCTGTTCAAACCTGTGAATTGACAGTTGTAGCAACTTTCTCTGTGGATGCCACCGTTGATAAACAGGTTAAAATAAGAGGATGTTAACTGAAATATTGTTTTTTCTTTTAATTTATTTTTCTTATCTTTGCATAAAATGGTAAAACCTTGGGTACTCCACCCAAATTTTTGTTTATTTCTGAACTTAAAATCTATTATTTCTGGAAAAAATTTTTCTTTTTCTAAAAATTTAATATAATCATTAAATAACTTTTGAGAAGGCACTCCTTCACAACTCAAATCTATACAGATAAGATTTGAGTATTCTTTTTGTAGAAATGATTTTAAACCGGCTATTTGACAAGGAGTCCCTGAGTAGAGAACAAGACGATTCTGTTCAAGAAATTGCTTTGATTCTTTGTAGGTGTTTTTTATATCACTTTGTACATATTTTGAACCTTGGAGTTTATATAGGTCTTTTTCGTTGTCGATATAAATATGTTTGATTTCAAAATTATCCTGAGTTTTTTCCATTGTACATCCAAAGACAATGCCGTTTTTTGATAAAACGTATTTTGCTATTTGGGCAAACATACCTCCTGATGAGGATTTTTGTGAGAGTGTATAGTCTTTTGATTGCAGTGCAAGTGTTTTTGATGGGGAATTTTTTGAGAGGGCGTCTATGTTTTGACATACTTTTTCGCAGAGGCGGCAGTTTATGCATTTTTCTTCGTCTATTGACGGGTAGAGAAATCCATATTCATCCTCTTTCATCTGGATTGCATTTTGGGGGCAGATATTTGCGCAAGCTCCACAGGCTGTACATATTTTATTCTCTTTGCAGATTAACATTTTTACCTCTCATTGTTTATCGAAGTATAAATAATTGTAATAATAAACCCTATTATAATAAAAATATACGGTTGATGAAGAATTGAACCATAGAAAGAAGAACAGAAAAATATAACAACAAACAACTGTAATCCATTTATTATAAAAGATTGATGAATATAGTCTTTCTTTTTTATAATATTTAACTTTTTAAATATATCGTATAAAAAATAATAAAAAAGAATAATTCCTATAGCACCTGTTTCTGAAAATATCTTTGTGGAAATCATAGTTGGTGGAGTTGTCATATTTAATAATACAAAATTTTGTAATTCTTGAGTTAAAGGTAACTTTGATTGAGCTAATTGATTTGCTATCAAATAAGACATATTACCATACCCTACTCCAAAGAAAATATTATTGAGTCCTATTTTTATAGTATTAACCAAGACAATAATTCTTGTACCTAAAGAAGGTTCTACCATAATAAAATCTTCAAAACTTTTGATATTCTGTACTACAAGAATAATTCTGTTTAAGTAAGTTGTTGAAAAGTCAATTTTGCTTATGAAATATATAGCAGTTGTACTTATGAATATTATCGAAATTGAAATTGGTAAAAAGTGTTTAACTAGTTTTTTATAGCCTTTTCTTATAATCAAAAAATAGAATGATGAAAAAGCAATGTTAAATATTAAAAATATTGGAGATTGGGTCAAAATCAAGGATGTCCACATAAAAGGGATTATTGTTCTTTTTATTAATAAATTCAAATAGTTATTTTTGAATATCCGAAATTTATTTAACGTTAACTCATAAATAATTGGTGATACAACAAAGATAAAATATCCTAAATAAGATGGTTCATCAAATATAGAACGTGCTCTTGGAAGGCTTCCAACAAAAACTCTTGTTATCTCGGTAACATCATACATTAAAAGTCTTTTGTTACTGAATATTGTAATGACTTCTTTTAAAACAGGAATATTGAAATAAAAAATAATAAAATCTAAAATTCCCAACAAAAATACAAACCAGAAAAAGAAGTATAAGAATTTAATAAAAATTTTTGTGTTGATGTATTTGGGTGTAATAAATAAAGTGAATAAGCAAGGTAGCACCACAGAACAAATGAGTCCGCCTAGAGTTCCTGTAATAAATCCTCCGATAAAAAAGTTCCCCTTCAATATGGAAAATATGATGGTTATTATTGACCATATAAAGAATATTACTAAGTATTTGAAAGGAGTTTTTTTATAAAAGTATAAAGAATTACTAACTAACTGTTTGTTATAAAAAATAGCTAAGATAAAAAACATACATAATATAGCAGTGATATACACAGGTATAAATTGTGAGCCAATAATAAAGCAGAATGATGGTAAAAAAAGTAAGATTAAAGTTATAAAAATTAAAAATTTAACATTTATTACCATAAGACAATTTATTCCTGCAATAAGCTTAAGTAAGAATTATAAGTTAATTTTGCAACATTATTATAGCTGAAGTAAGTTTTATATTTATCAGGAAGGGGATTGTTTGTATTTAATTTTATTGCTGTGAAAACCGCATTTTTTATAGATATTTTGTCATAAGGATTACATATTGATGCATATTTATCAAAATTATAATAATTAATAGGGCAATATTTTTTTGAAGAGACAACTATTGGACAGCCAGCAGCTTTAGCCTCTAAAGACACAAGTCCTGGCGATTCTCTAAATGATGCAAGAACATGAACAGATGCTTGTTTATAAAAATTTATTAAATTGTTATGTGGCATTTGCTCAATAAAAAATACATTCCCTCTTTTTTCTGCAATTTTTTTTAATTTATCAAAGTATTTTTTATCAGTATATCTACCAATAAATACAATTGGAATTTCAGGATAATCTTTTAAAGATAATAACAAATTAAGTTGATTTTTTATTTGCTCTATTCTTCCAACTTGTAAAATAAAATTTTTAAGTTTTTGGTAATTATCTTTTATATTTTCAATATTTATAGATTCCTCAGAGAACTCTGTAGCATTAGGGATTATACAAGATTTGTTTTCTATATATTGTTTTTCTAAATGAAAATCTTTGGCACATAGAATCATCTCTTCTTCTGAGTTTGGCAACAATAAATCAGAATTTATCAATGCTTGCTTTCTTTGTAATACATATTGTTTTGTACCAAATAGTCCTTTAGAAATATATCTTTCATATTTTTTTCTTAAATTTGGAATACTCAATATAAATAAGTTAAATACCTTTATCAAAATTAATTTAAAAAAGTCAGGAATATCTATTGGGGAAATATTTAATGACTCTAGGTATTTTATATAATAGGTATCGAGTAGGTTCCAATAAATTGTTGATAAAACAACTTTTTTATTTCCTATTCTAGCTGCATTTATAAATTTATTAGTTTCATTAATAGTTTGTAAATTAAAAATATGTACAATTTTAGCTTCTTTATCTGATAATATTTCTTCAGGTGTTAAAAGAATTTCTATTTCTACAGGATAATACTTTTCAAGATATTCCTTCGTTTTCAGCATCTGAACAGTATCTCCGCCAGGTTTATCAAAACAATCTTTTCTATTTGCAAAAATAATTTTTATTTTGTCCATTATTTGACGTTCCAATCCATACTTTTTACACATTTTAACCCGAAGTTACCCCAAATAAGAGTTAACCAGAAAGCTTTTTGAATAAAATTGTACTTCTTCCAAAAATGCTTTCTGAAAAATTTTTCCATTGACTGAGTAAAAATATAGATGCTTTTTATCTTTATTTTTTTTGTTGTGACTCCCTGATAATGAGTAACTACAGCATTAGGGTTATAAACAATTTCTTTGCCTGCTTCTTTTGCCCTTATCCCCCAATCAGTTTCTTCTTGGTACATAAAAAATTGTTCGTCCATTCCGCCTATTTGGTTAAACAATTCTTTTTTTACCATCATACAACATCCGGATAAAGCCCAGCAGGTGTTTATTTTGTCTCTATCTAAATGCCATAGCGCATATCCGTTAAGATATTCACATTTTGGAAATGCTTTTGCAAGTCCGCACAGATGAAATAGTGTGTCTTTGGGGTATGGTTTGCCTCTTAAACAAGGTTGTTGAAAACTCCCGTCAGTATTCAATACTTTAGGTCCTACCATCCCTACTTGTGTATTTTCATCAAGATAATCACTTAAAATTTTAACTATATTATTATGAAATACTACATCAGGATTTAAAATCAGGCAGTTTTTTCCCTGAGCAAGTTCTAAGCCAATATTATTTGCCTTTGCAAAACCAAGATTTTGGGAGCTGTTTATTATTGTTGTGTTATCTTTCCCTTGAAGAGTTCTTTCAATGTATAAAAAACTTTCATCCTCTTTATAAGAATTATTGTCAACTAGGATAATTTCATAGTTGATATCTGATGTTTTTTCATAGATTGATTCAATTGTTTCTTTTAAGAATTTTCCCGCATTCCAGTTGACTATTATAATTGATACATCAATATTTTGAGTATATTTTCCTTTTTTTATTTCCATTATTTATTAGCCATCATTTTTCTTGACTGCCTTCTTCCAATCAATCTTATCCAAAACAACAAACAGACTCAACCAGAACAACCCGAGAGAAAAACCACCCAAAATATCACTAGGGTAGTGAACACCAAGCCAGACACGGGTAAAACCTATTGATAAGATTGTTAAACATAAAAATGTAATTATCACATTTCTTAATATCTTATTTTTTATAAACTTGTATGCAAAATAAATCAAAAATCCGTAGAACATCATGCTCATCGTGCTGTGTCCTGAAGGGAAGCTGAAATTTGAAGCTTCAACAAGCCGCATATCTACAGGTGGCCTGGGACGCTCAAAGCATATTTTCAAAAACTTATAGAACGCATAGACAAAAGGCATCCCGCACAGAAAGATGACGGCGTTTTGATATTTTCTGAAAAGAATCAGGATTGCTCCGACTACTATAACAAAAATTGTCAGCTTGCCGCTGCTGCCGAGTTTGGTAAATGTTGCGGGAATTTCTGAAGGAATTGCTGAAAGAAAATTTTGCACAAAACGGATTATACTCAGGTCAACACTTGTGACAGCGGGTACAAACAAAGCGCAGAAAGCCGTGATAGCAAACACAACGGCGCATATAAGCATTATTATGTATTCTTTTTTAGTCCTCATCGCCGAAAATTTCCTTCTCTACAAGAGCACAGATAATGTGCCCTATCATAATATGTGATTCCTGGATTACAGGCGTGCAGGATGAGGGGATTTTGATGAGGTAGTCGCATTTTTCATCCATAAGACTGCTTTTTTCACCGGATAAGCCTATAGTTATCATTCCTTTTAACTTCGCTTCCTCAAGAGCTTTTATTATATTTTTTGAATTTCCGGAGGTCGAGAGGGCAATGAATACATCCCCACTTTGTCCGTTTGCCTGAATTTGTCTTGAGAAAACATGTTCGTAGCCGTAATCATTTGCTATCGCAGTAAGAACGGAGGTGTTTGTCGTCAGAGCAAAGGCGCTCAGTGCTGCTCTATCAAAGTGGAATTTTGATACAAGCTCGCAGGCAATATGCTGTGCGTCAGCGGCAGAACCACCATTACCGGCGAGGAGAACTTTTTTACCCTGCTCATAAGCTTCTATGATTATATCTGATATTTTTTGAATTGTTGCAGTGATTGTTTTGTTCTCAAGAATTTTCTTCTTTGAGCTGATTGACTCTTCTATATAGCTGTTAATATTCATCCTGCCCTCGTTGTTTGCGGTTGTATCAATTATACTTTTAACAAGATGTGTTTTATACAAAATATCAAAATATTTTAACAAAATTTTTATACATCATTCTGCGCACAAAGCTAAAGCAATAGAATTTTCTCAAGCCTTCTGCAAAATCGAAATTTTTTTGTTGAAACGCTGAGGAGCTGTGCGACTTTTCAGAGTTCTACCGCCTGCTCTCAGGAAGACAGGAGCATACCGTCATCCTAAGGTACAAAGACTTTTACCGCTTCAGGAAGAACGGATATATTCAAATTATGCGGAAGCTTGCGATTTTCTCCATCGATGTGCAAAGACTCATCTT